>WPCI01173194.1_pt1 | contig 25742 bp, 15 predicted proteins | sample 5399871 | NCBI WGS metagenome assembly WPCI01 (sample SAMN12869469, study PRJNA574797) | sludge metagenome | isolation source: wastewater treatment of pH7 | place: China:Beijing | collected 2019-05-20 | reverse complement strand
TACAATCACATAAACCAATTATAAATTGTATATAAATAAAAAAGACTAGTGTGCGGCTACACACTAGTCCACGTAACTTAGCAGATTGGATTGTTCATTTATCCTATTTGTTTCTTACAAACAAAACAACCCACATTCTATTGGCATAGGTGGGTTGTTATTTTTTGAGCTTGTCTATTAAAACGACGACGAATGTTAACAATGCAACGAGAAATAGTCCACCTTGCAGTAACAACGCTATTTCACTCACTTATTATCACCCCCCTCCTTAATTGGAGAAGTGATAATTGAACAACCAACCGTACCTTAAGTTACTATTTAATTTTACCATATTTTCTGATAGTTTACGATGAAAACCCGCAAGTGATTTACTTGCGGGTTTTTTCTCACTATTTTTTTAATGCATATGCATCAGCTATCATTTCACCAACAATTTTATTTTCTTGTTTCTTATCTTCTTTCAATAAAGGAAATAACAGTTCTGCCACTTCATATGCCTCTTCTAAATGAGGATATCCCGATAATACAAACGTATCAATTCCTAACGCTTCATATTCTTTTATTCTATCTGCTACTGTATGTGGATCTCCAACAAGCGCAGTACCCGCACCACCTCTTACAAGCCCGATGCCAGCCCATAAGTTAGGACTTATCTCTAGCGACTCTCTTGTTCCTTTATTTAAATGTGTCATTCGTTTTTGCCCCACTGAATCATATCTTGCAAATGTCTTTTGAGCAAGCTCAATTGTCTCATTATCTACATATTGAATTAAACGTTCTGCCTCTTCCCACGCTTCTTCTTCTGTTTCTCTTACAATTACGTGTAACCTGATGCCAAATCGCACTGAACGTCCCTTCTCTGCTGCCAGCTTTCTTACTTCCTCTATTTTCTCCTTCACTTGCTCTGGTGGCTCGCCCCACGTTAAATATACATCACTATGTTCTGCTGCAACTTCCTTTCCAGCAGCGGATGATCCTCCAAAATATATAGGAGGGTATGGCGTTTGCACTGGCGGGAACACAACTTTACTTTCCGTAACTTTAATATGTTTTCCTTCTAAAGAAAATGTTTCACCTTGCAATGTCGATTTCCAAACTTTTAAAAACTCATCAGCTGCTTCATATCTTTCATCATGCTCAAGATACAATCCATCTCCTTGTAATTCAACTGGATCTCCTCCAGCGACTACATTAATAAGTAACCTCCCGTCTGAAATTCTATCAAATGTAGATGCCATCCTTGCTGCAACTGTCGGTGACATTAGTCCCGGTCTAACTGCTACTAAAAATTTTAGCTTTTCTGTCTCAGCTGCAAGTGCCGATGCTAATACCCATGGATCTTCACAACCTTGGCCAGTTGGAAGTAACACACCTGTATATCCTAAATAATCAGCTGCCTGTGCAACTTGTTTATAATAACCATACTCAGCTGCTCTTCCTCGTTTTGTCGTTCCTAAATATCGTCCATCTCCATACGCCGGAATAAACCATAATAATTCCATACCTTTACACACCCCTTATTTATTTTGAAACGTACACTAAACTACTCTATATAAATTACCCCTAATAATTTATATGTTAATTTCCTATCTCGCCTTTAAAATTATCTCGCCATCTTAAAAACTTCACTTCTAGTAAACGTACGAGTGAATCCGAAAACTTCCCAACGAATGCAAAGATAATAATACCGACAAATACAATATCTGTATTTGAAAATTGCCTTGCATCCATAATCATATAGCCAATGCCTTCTGTAGATCCCATAAGTTCTGCTACTACTAAACTCACCCATGCTACTCCTAATGATAATCTTGCCCCAAGTAATAGGTTCGGCAATGCTGCCGGTAAAATTAGTTTTGTAATTAATTTTCTTTTACTAAACTCTAACACTCTCGCAACATCAAATAACTTTGAATCTACACCTCGTATTCCTAGAAACGCGTTTACGTATAAAGGAAAAAATGCACCATCTGCAATTAATAACACTTTTGATGTTTCCCCAAAACCGAACCATAATACGAAAAGCGGTGCAACAGCTAAGTGAGGCACAGTTCTTAACATTTGTACTGACGGATCTAAATATTGCTCACTTCTCGTTGAAAATCCAACAATTGTTCCTAAAATAATTCCTAAACTCCCGCCAATAAAGAAACCAGCCGCAGCCCTGAATACACTAATACTTACATGACCGAATAACTCTCCTGTTTTTATAAGTTCTTGAAAAGCTAAAAATATATCTAGCGGCGTTGGTAAAACTGTTTTAGAAACTAGACCGAATACGCCGGCCAATTGCCAAATTATTAATATAATAATCGGTATAGTAATTGCCCTTATCAAAAATTTGATATTCGTCTTCTGTACTTTCTTTACATTGTTTTTCTCAATCGTTATACTCGCCCTTTTAATAACCGCTTTCGTATTCTCCAATTTATACAACCTCTTTTCACTTCGCCTTTAACGCTTTTTCTACGAAAGAATTATCTACAACTTTATCTGTCTTAATTTCTTTCTTTATAGAACCAAGCTTATATTGAAAATCTGCTGTCTGTTGCTGTTCTGCAACTATTTCTTTCGTTACTGGAACTAAGATGGGTTTGTCGTGATTAAACACTTCTTTTACAATATCTGCATCTATTTTCTTTGCAGAAGTGTATATTTTTATTGCTTCATCCAAGTTTTCATCTTGCCATACACGTGCTTTTTCATATACTTTAAGGAATTTCTCCACTAATTCTGGATGCTCTTTCGCAAATTTTGTTCTCGCAATTAAAAACTCTGGAGAAGATACATTTAATTGTTCACCATCTGTAATCACCTTCGCTCCTTTATTTACCGTATGTAACGATATGAAAAGATCCCAAATTGCCCATGCATCTACTGATCCTGATTCAAATGCTGGCTGCGCTTCATCTGGTTGCAGTTGAATAACATTTACATCTTTCGCATTGATACCTTCTTTATCAAGCGCTCGATACAATAAATTAAATGCGCTACTTCCTTTTGCTACTGCGATTTTTTTACCTTTTAAATCTTTTACACTCGTAATCTTGCTATCTTTTTGTACAAGAATCCCTGTTCCTTTTCTCGCATAACTTGTATTAGCAATTTCGGTAAATTCAATACCTGCTGCTTGCGCGGAAATAACTGGAGAATTGCCAACTTCACCAAAGTCTAATCGATTTGATGCGATTGCCTCAAAATAAGGAGGTCCGCTTTGGAACTCTGTCCATTTCACCTTAACTCCTTCTTTTTTAAACTCCTCTTCAAACCATCCCTTTTTCTGCGCGAGTAATAGTGGACTTAATCCTTGCTGAATACCAATTTGTACTGTTACATCTTCCTTCTTACTACTTGCTGTACTTTTCTCACATCCGAATAAAAATAAAGAAATAGCTAATGCAAAAGAAAGAACTTTAAATTTTTTATACATAAATATTCACCCTCTCCCTATAAACTTGTTTGAATCAATCCTCCATACTCAAACTGCTGTAATACTTTCTTTCGAATTTCTTGGAATGACTCCGAAGTTTTACTACGCGGATAAGGTAAATTATTTTCAATTACTTTATGTATTTTTCCAGGCTTTGCACTCATGATGACAATTCTGTTTGAAAGATATATTGCTTCGTCTATATCATGTGTAACGAATATCATTGTCGTCTTTTTTTGTTCCCAAATGTTGAGCAGTACTTCTTGCAAATGACTTCGGGTAAATGCATCCAATGCTCCAAATGGTTCATCAAGTAATAATACATTAGGATCTCTTAGCAACGCTCTTGCAATCGCAACACGTTGTGACATCCCGCCTGATATTTCTTTCGGATATGATTTTTCAAAACCGTCTAACCGAACAATTTTAACCCATTCCTTTACCTTATCCTTCACATACTTATCTTTTAATGACAAATCAGCTGCAATGTTTTCTTCAACTGTTAACCACGGAAACAGACGATGCTCTTGAAATATAAATCCTTGCTTCTTACTCGGTTTTGTTATACGCTCCCCATCAATAATGATTTCACCTTCAAAATCGTTGTCTAAACCTGCAATAATTTTTAATAATGTACTTTTTCCACAACCACTCGGACCAATTACTGTAACAAAATCCCCTTTTTCTAATTGAAAATTAATATTCTCTAATACTTGAACAGTACCAGTTTGCTTAGAAAAATATTTTGATACCTCATTAATTGAAACAGTCACTTCTTCCCCTCCTTGAAATGATTCATCTAAATGAATAGATTCAGTATTTATGTAATAAAAAAACCAAAGGCATTTTATCAATAGATAAAATGCCTTTGGTTTCTCCAATCAGCAATACGTAATAGAATTAAGTACATATTATACAAATATTTCCGATAAGTCAACTAGGTTTTATTAAAAAATACATATGATTCGTTTAAATACCCTTATTGTTATTTATATAAAAATTATTTTTTATGTTCCTTAATCCACTGTAACCAATAAGAAAACTCACATGCCAAATGCATTTGATGCGATTCAATAAGACTATTAGGACAAAGTGCCGGAAACTCTACAACTAGACTTACTTCTATACCAGTATCTGTATCTTTGAATTGATGTCGAACTCCACCAATAGTAGTACCGTCTTTCATACGTGCAACACCTGTTGATTGGTATTGATAAGACTTATCTCTAGGTGTCTTTAATCCTGTTTCGTCACCAAAAACAATAAAAAATTGAACTGGAAATGGAGAATTACCAGTAGTTTCGATAACCTCCAATTCATTTTCCCCAAAGGGTCTTAGTACGTAGTGATCTGGACAGGCTGATAAATTCACTTGATTATTTTCATCTGATTGTTCAAGCATAAAACTATCAATTCCATTTATCGCCTCTTCTGCTGTAATCCCATCTAAATAAATATTTGTTTTTGAAAATTTTCGTCTATCACCAGATAAAGCAGTACAAATACGCATACCCATTTCACTTAATTTAAGTTTAGATTTTAACTTATCATACATTTCATTGTATGAATAATTTAATTTTAGTTCTGTTAGTTTTTTTATCATAACGTCTGTATCATTTAATTCTGGCTCTTTATGTCCTAATGTATTGAAAACTTTTTTCATACGTTCTTTTTTCCACTTTGTAAGTTGTTCATTCGAAATATTGTTTCCATCAATCATGATCTTCATATACATTCTCCTTCTCTTTGATCATATCGTAGTGTATTTAATACTAAATTAACCATTTCTCGCTTCATGTCTAGATTCAAATTCACCTCTGAATGAGCAATACTGCTAAGACCGTATAAAATAAATCCTGATGCTAATAATGAGTTATCAATATTAAAAATCCCAGTTTTCACCCCTTCTTCGATTACTTGTCGAATTAATGGCTGCATTCGCGTAAATAATTTCTGTTCCAGTTGAAAATGTTGTTCCGTCTGAAACGAACTCACATTTTTATAAGGCGCTAATTTTTCGATAAATGTCCAAAATATATTTAGAGAATCTTTCAGCTTTTGCATGACAGACCGTTCATTAGAAACAAGTATTTCTTCAATTAACTCCATATTTTTCACAATAAAATCATTTAATACTTCATCAACAAAATTCTCTTTAGACTTGAAGTAATAATAAAATAAGCCCGTTGCTACACCAGCATGATTCACAACATCTTTTATGCCAAATCCTTTCATACCATTTTTCATATATAGTTCAAAACCAATATCCATCAACTCTTGCCTTCTAACATCTGGTTCTTTCGATATTCTTTTCATAGGTCATCTCCTACTATGTTTTACCCTCGACTGAATCTGATTCAATCATAAACGACTGAACTATATTCAGTCAATATTAGTTTCCACAAAAAAAGAGTAATCTCAAGAAATATACATCTAACCTTAGACTTATCAAAAAAGTTAGATCATATAACTTAAGACTACTCAATTTCATTAAACACATATTTTCTTTTCAAATCGCTTTAGTTTAACCACACCATTTCTGTCTCTACAATCATTTGAGGAAGCGTCTTTTGAATGATTTCCTCTAATATATTAAGAGCTTCATTCACATAACCACCCTCAAAACCCTCTAAAGGCTCAGGTAACTCATCCTCATCTAAAATAAAATATTCACCACTTGGAAGTACCAATATATCAATAATTAAGTCTTCAAATGACACTAATTCGTCTGTTATTTGCGTATTTTTTACAACATTAAAATAAGAGCCTACATACATTCCATTTTTATCTCTCCATATGTATAAATTGTACGGACGATTTTCCCAGTAGTATGCAATGGTGTAACTTCCTTTTGGGATTGTTAAACTCGCACGATGTGCAGTCATTGTAAATGAATACTGAACCTCATGAAATAACACGATACTTTGCAACTGCTTTTCAAGTAATAAGCAAGTGTGATCTACTACGGTCGAATCATACCGAATTTTTCTTTCTATAATTTCACTTTTTGGTGTTAGTAATTTATTCATTCTTTGTTTCCCCTTATGCTATTTCTAATCTTAATTATATCCATTTATATAGTGATAAAGAAGTGTTTGGTCTCCAAATACACAATAAAAACTCCCTCTTATTTTAGAAGGAGTTTTTCACTGTCCATGTTTCATATTTTTTCACTTCTAATGGAAGCTCATTCGTTTTCAACCACTTCACTGCACTACATACAAGTGGAGATGAATTGTCTTCTGTAATGCTTTCAATAGGAACCCATCTAGCTCCTAATGAATCTTGCTCTTCAAATTGTTCCGTTACTACGAATTCACCTTCGCACCTTTCAACACCGTAGAAAACTGCGATATGATGTACATGTGTACTCCTTGAATTTTGATGGAAATTGAAAATCAATCGTACCTATTTGTTTTACTACCGTTACATTTAGCCCGGTCTCCTCTTTAATCTCTCTATGAAGTCCAGCTAATAATGCTTCCCCATCTTTTAGACTACCACCAGGTAGATCATACCGATTTCTATATGGCCCTTTAATTTTATCGATTACTAATATGTTATTGCTTTCGATACAAATGCCATACACACCAAACGCACGATGAAAATTAGTAGCATTATTCATGGTTCAATTTCTCCGTCATCACATCATAAAATTTCCGTTCCTCATCAACATTTAAGTGAACACGACTTACTGTTTTAGAAAATCCATATAATAATTGTGCTTTCATTGGCTCTTTGAGTATGATTTCAAATGTTGGAGGTTCCTTTATAAATTCCATCACCGTTGCGTCAAGAAGCTCTTTCTCTTTCGTTAAAAGTTCCCCTTTATAAAACGTAATTGTATCAATTTGCGCAAATGGTATAATGATTTTCTTTCCTAATCCAATTTGAATAATTATTTTTTCTTTCGCAACAATAATTTGATTTTTACGCATCGCTTGAATTTCAGCTAAAAAATAAAACATTGCATATACGTTTAAAATAAGTAACACCCATGCTACAACTGGATTCCATTGATGAAACAAATAATGAAAACCGATACTTTCTATTAAGGTCGCATGGATAATCATAATATATACACCTATTGCGCCAGTCTTTTTGTGATATGAGTATACAGATTCTCCTTCTGGCACTTTTTCACGCCACGATAAAAATGCATAATAGATTAACTTACACTCTGTTACAATGATATCTATTAATTTATTTCTTTTCATAGCAGCGTCAAATGCAGCATCAATTGCATAAGAAAATGAAGAATACTCACTTTTATATTCTTTATATTTTTTTATTATGTTAGGAAGCTTTCTAACAATTTTATATAGAAGGAATAACTCTACACATACAAAGGTAATTTCTCCTGCAACTATCATATAAGAAACGTATGAAAAAGCTTGTAAATAGTCGCTTGGAATAATAAATCTTGCAAATATATAACCAGCTATTACAACAGGGAATATATACGTTAACGAGTATCTTTTTCGAATAATAAAGAAATACGTAATAACCGGAATTACAAACATACAATCTAATAATGATCCAAGAACAACTTCTTTGGGAGTAGCTGGTACAATCGGAAGAGCATACAATAAATAGTTTGATAATAAGATTAAAGATACGAGTCCAATCCATATACCTTTTCGCCTTCGCGAAAGTGTGACACTCATACTTTCACTCCTCTATTTAAAAACCTCGTTTAAATGGTCTTTATAAAATGAAATAGCACGTTCAAACTCTTTCACTTCTTCTACTTTTACGACTGTTTCAAGTAATAATTTCATCGCGGATTCATGATCGTTTACGTTATATTTCGCTAATGACAAAAATACTTTCATCACATCATTATCTGGAAACTGCTGCAAACCTGTTTCTAAAACAGTAATTGCTTTATCATACTCGCCTATACAACGATATGTACTACCAAGACCGATATATGCGCCACAAAGTGACTCCCCTTCAAGACCATTTGCAATTGCCTGTTCATAATACGGCATAGCTTCTGTTTCAAGACCCATTACATCATGTATCCAGGCACATTGATAAAGTACTTCTGCATCCCTCGTAAAGTTTGTTAATCCGATGAGTATCTCTTTAGACTGCGCATATTTCTTTTCTTTCCGGAGTTTAATAGCTTGCTTTAATAAATGTTCCATAGAATTCACTCCTCACCATTTATTCTATGTATCCATATTGAATGGTTAACGTTTGTGTAAAAGTAAAATTCCTATAAATTAAAGTTTCGCTTACCAATATATACTATGCGGATTCACTCTTATCCAAATACTTAAAATTATAAAGCAGTAATGTGATTACATAATACCTCTAACCTTTTAACAATTTCTTTCGCTGTTTCATCTTTTCCATTACATAACTTCTCTATACCGTCTTGTCCAATTACGTAGTGCATTGCTCCACGCGAATATAAAGAATGTGGTGAATTCGCAATCATTACACTCGCCTTCGCTTCTTCCATTCTATTTTTCGCTCTTTCAAACAGTTCTTCTTCATTTACGTCGCTTTCAAGTTTAAAGCCAACGAGTACAGTTTCTGAATCCCACTGTTTTATTTGTTTTAATACTTTCGGTGCCTTTTGAAAATGTATAATTGGCGCTATATCACTTGAGATTTTTCCATTCATATCAAGAACATTACCCTCTTGATCACAGATCTTGTCCACAATCCAATCAGATCCAGCCGCTGCCATAATAACCGCATCGACTTTTTCATGCGTAATGATACTTTTCATTTTATCTTGCAAATCAACAATTCCTTCAAATGGGTGTAATTCTAATTGATTGTTTATATCATTCGGTTTCTCCGCAAAATAACCATGTAAATATATAACATAGGCCCCTTTACTTATAAGCTCTTCGGCGATTATTCTTCCAATTGTTCCTTTTGCCATATTCGTATGACCACGAACTTGATCCCATTTTTCTAAACAACCACCGCTTGTAATTAATACCTTTTTCCCCTTCATTGTAACCATCCCTTACTAATTTTTCTTACGAAACCATTCTGTTCCAAAATCAACTATATCACGTTGTTTCATAAGACGGCACTTTGCGTTTCCTATTTCCCCTATTGTTACGGTTCCTTTTTGCTCAAATTCCACACCAATTTCTACAAATTTGTCAGAATCGTAATCCATATCAACAAATTCTTTCCACACTCTTTCGCCATTTTCTATAATGGGTGCCCCTACTTTTATTAACTCACATGCACCAGAACGTACTTCTGATAAATGTACAGAAGTATTGGAATCATATCCAACACCAATTAATAATATGTATCCGTCTAAATCATATATTTTTCTTAATGGAGATTCTTCTCCTAAACTCATTGATAGAGACTGATTCATCGTTATTTCTTCTGCATGTCTTCCCCATGCAGCAAAACTTCCTAATGGATGGTTACTGCGTACTACATTCGGATATGTACGAAAACATTCAACTATTTCCCCCATACCTCTTGTTGGTGTTATTCGTGGATCATAAGCTGGGACATTATCACGGATAATCTGCCACCAATCTTCAGGAACAGGCGGTCTTGACCAATGTTTCGGATCGGATAAATCTGAAGATTGCGTTGGCATAATGAGTGTTCCTTCTTCTGTAATAACATTCATTAACGCCTCTACTACTGCAACTGCTCCGCCAGATACCCAGCCTATGGAGCTTAACGAAGAATGTACAATAACTGTCATTCCTTTTTCTAATCCTAATTTTCTTAAATCATTTGTAATTGTTTTAATTGTATTTGGCAATGGCGTACTTGCCACTATTTCATTCATTTTCACGATTGTTCCCCCATTTTGTTTTAAACTACTACATACATATATTATCATATTTTTCTTAATTTTTAACTTAATCATTTTTATCCAATTAAAAAATGGTAATAAATTGGTTTTATATAACAAAAGAAGCAACATGAAGGCGTTACATCACAGCAATAAAAACACTATATTTAAACGAAAGAGCCCATCAAAAATGATGAGCTCTTTGTTCCATTTATCCTTCAATTGTAACTCCAGTAAACATCGATAAGTTTCCCGTTATTTTCTCACCTACACGTAAAAATAACCCTGCGGCTCTTCCGCTTATGCAGTGTGAACCAATTAAAAGTTTACCAGTATACGGACCGTCCCATGTGTCAATTGTATAGTCAGGCATTTCTATGTATTGCTGATATATTTTCCGCTGTTCAAAGTAATACTCTGTTTTATCTTCAGCTAATAGTTCATTATTTTCAAATATAGATACCCCTCCGCCTTCACGGCCGTATAAAGGTTTAGAAACATAGGATTCATTTCTTTCTATAAATGGTTTATTTGTAAAGTATGTTGGTAGGAAGTATTTTTGAATGGTCTCTCGCTCTTCGTCCCCAAAGAAAACTTCATCTTCATAAAGCTGCCAAATTAATGCGAGTACACTTTTATTTTGCATAAGAAAGGCAGCAGGTGGATTAATGATTTTCACTCTTCCTTGCGCTATATGATCTAAAAACTGGAGTCCAATTCTTTTCCCGTTTTTATCAGCGTCTGAAACTAAATATTCAATTGGATATAGCCTATATAAATAATGAATTCTCTCACCATTTTGCGTATATATACCATCATCTGTCACGACAATATCTTGTATACCTATATAATCCGTTGACTGATCCAAACAATAGCTTCTTAAAAATTGAACCGTTTGATGATCTTCATCATGCCAATCATAACTCGTGAAATAAATCGTTTCTCTAGGATCTATATTATAGTCATGTTTAATTTGTTCCCATGCCTGCACAATATGCTCTTCTATATGATTTGGGTGATTTACATCGTGATAACGGCACAACACTTCATTTGCGACCGATGGCTCTAAATAACCTGTTGGTGTATCACAATTTACTTCTATTAACTTTATATCTTCACCATTTACGATAAAGTCAAATCTCGTAAAATATGAAAACAAACCAGTATGTTTCATTCTCGCAATTTCCCACGTTTCAGCAGGAAATCCTAGTGTTTGAAAATCTTCTGCCGTATTTACAATATATTGATACGTTCTATATAACACGTACATAATTTCTTCAGTCGCTTTTGAAATAGCAGTATAAGTTTTTACTGGCATACGATACATACCTGTTGCCATATATTGATTCCATTCTTCATTTTCTAATAGGCTCGGCCACGTAAATCCATTCCGACCAGCCTCTTCCGCTAGTGAAAACCATACTTTCATATACTCCTTCTGCTCTTGCTCTGTATACATATTCCTATTATCCTTTCGAGTTATGATCCGGCCGGTGCTTTTGCGTTCCCAATTCCACTTGAACCTGAATTCACTTTTGGCGTTTGTGTCGGAGATGATTTTGGCGCATTTGTATCTGGTGTCACTTTATTTGAGCTATTTGGCTGTTGTTTATTTAAATCCACTTTATTGGACGAGTTATTATTGTTACTGTTAGTTCCGCCGTAATACCCTCCACCACCGCTTCCACCAGTTCTACTTTGGTCTTTTTCACGATAGGGAATAACATTATTTGCATACGGTTTCTTCATTATATTTGGCTTTGCTGTATAATTCATATTTGAAGTTCTGCTTGCTAATAAATATCCTGCTACGAATGGAAGTATCGGTAAATGTGAATTTTCATGATACGATGAAAAAGACGGATTCATTTCCTTACATAACTCATCTTTTTCTACATTTTCATTAGTAGGAGCTTTATCATCGCAATGTAATGTTTCTTGTTCATTTCCCTGTTTTGCACCATCTGTTTTAACAGCAGTACTTTCTTTCTGTGCAGTTTCTTCTTCATAATCACCACAGCCCGTTAATAAAAAAGATGAAACCCCTATTGAAGTAGCGATTTTTATAAATTTACTTTTATCCATTCTCATGTGTTATACACCCAATTTCCATTATCTATATTTTTCCAGATACCTTTATTATATAATGTAAATGTTACTTTTTTCAAACTAAACACAATATGTATTTGCATATTTTCGTACTATTTTTCCAAATAACAATGAAACCTTTCAATCCCCGGATATTTTTCTCCTAAACTTTTAATCTGAAAACCAATTTTCTTATAAAATTTTACGGCCTCAGCGTCAGTCTCTGCCTCTATATACGTCAATTGATGCATTCTTACTACTTCCTTTATCATTTGCAACGCAATTCCTTTATGGCGATATTGTGGAACGACTGCTATGTGGCATATTCTCGCTTTATTTGCTCCGATTATTTCAATACCTATGCAAGCCTTTTCTTCATATCTATACAATGACCCTTTATTCCTTTCATAAAATAAAACTGCTTTCTTTAAGCTAGTTTCACTTGGGCCGATTGCATACAGTAGTACATTTAAAATAGGATCTTTCTCAATTTGTTCAACACATTGCAAATTCATTTCATCATTCCTTTCTACGAAAAAAGATTAGCTCTTTATATAAAGAGCTAATCTTTTTTCGTAGAAAGGAATGATGAAATGAATTTGCAATGTGTTGAACAAATTGAGAAAGATCCTATTTTAAATGTACTACTGTATGCAATCGGCCCAAGTGAAACTAGCTTAAAGAAAGCAGTTTTATTTTATGAAAGGAATAAAGGGTCATTGTATAGATATGAAGAAAAGGCTTGCATAGGTATTGAAATAATCGGAGCAAATAAAGCGAGAATATGCCACATAGCAGTCGTTCCACAATATCGCCATAAAGGAATTGCGTTGCAAATGATAAAGGAAGTAGTAAGAATGCATCAATTGACGTATATAGAGGCAGAGACTGACGCTGAGGCCGTAAAATTTTATAAGAAAATTGGTTTTCAGATTAAAAGTTTAGGAGAAAAATATCCGGGGATTGAAAGGTTTCATTGTTATTTGGAAAAATAGTACGAAAATATGCAAATACATATTGTGTTTAGTTTGAAAAAAGTAACATTTACATTATATAATAAAGGTATCTGGAAAAATATAGATAATGGAAATTGGGTGTATAACACATGAGAATGGATAAAAGTAAATTTATAAAAATCGCTACTTCAATAGGGGTTTCATCTTTTTTATTAACGGGCTGTGGTGATTATGAAGAAGAAACTGCACAGAAAGAAAGTACTGCTGTTAAAACAGATGGTGCAAAACAGGGAAATGAACAAGAAACATTACATTGCGATGATAAAGCTCCTACTAATGAAAATGTAGAAAAAGATGAGTTATGTAAGGAAATGAATCCGTCTTTTTCATCGTATCATGAAAATTCACATTTACCGATACTTCCATTCGTAGCAGGATATTTATTAGCAAGCAGAACTTCAAATATGAATTATACAGCAAAGCCAAATATAATGAAGAAACCGTATGCAAATAATGTTATTCCCTATCGTGAAAAAGACCAAAGTAGAACTGGTGGAAGCGGTGGTGGAGGGTATTACGGCGGAACTAACAGTAACAATAATAACTCGTCCAATAAAGTGGATTTAAATAAACAACAGCCAAATAGCTCAAATAAAGTGACACCAGATACAAATGCGCCAAAATCATCTCCGACACAAACGCCAAAAGTGAATTCAGGTTCAAGTGGAATTGGGAACGCAAAAGCACCGGCCGGATCATAACTCGAAAGGATAATAGGAATATGTATACAGAGCAAGAGCAGAAGGAGTATATGAAAGTATGGTTTTCACTAGCGGAAGAGGCTGGTCGGAATGGATTTACGTGGCCGAGCCTATTAGAAAATGAAGAATGGAATCAATATATGGCAACAGGTATGTATCGTATGCCAGTAAAAACTTATACTGCTATTTCAAAAGCGACTGAAGAAATTATGTACGTGTTATATAGAACGTATCAATATATTGTAAATACGGCAGAAGATTTTCAAACACTAGGATTTCCTGCTGAAACGTGGGAAATTGCGAGAATGAAACATACTGGTTTGTTTTCATATTTTACGAGATTTGACTTTATCGTAAATGGTGAAGATATAAAGTTAATAGAAGTAAATTGTGATACACCAACAGGTTATTTAGAGCCATCGGTCGCAAATGAAGTGTTGTGCCGTTATCACGATGTAAATCACCCAAATCATATAGAAGAGCATATTGTGCAGGCATGGGAACAAATTAAACATGACTATAATATAGATCCTAGAGAAACGATTTATTTCACGAGTTATGATTGGCATGATGAAGATCATCAAACGGTTCAATTTTTAAGAAGCTATTGTTTGGATCAGTCAACGGATTATATAGGTATACAAGATATTGTCGTGACAGATGATGGTATATATACGCAAAATGGTGAGAGAATTCATTATTTATATAGGCTATATCCAATTGAATATTTAGTTTCAGACGCTGATAAAAACGGGAAAAGAATTGGACTCCAGTTTTTAGATCATATAGCGCAAGGAAGAGTGAAAATCATTAATCCACCTGCTGCCTTTCTTATGCAAAATAAAAGTGTACTCGCATTAATTTGGCAGCTTTATGAAGATGAAGTTTTCTTTGGGGACGAAGAGCGAGAGACCATTCAAAAATACTTCCTACCAACATACTTTACAAATAAACCATTTATAGAAAGAAATGAATCCTATGTTTCTAAACCTTTATACGGCCGTGAAGGCGGAGGGGTATCTATATTTGAAAATAATGAACTATTAGCTGAAGATAAAACAGAGTATTACTTTGAACAGCGGAAAATATATCAGCAATACATAGAAATGCCTGACTATACAATTGACACATGGGACGGTCCGTATACTGGTAAACTTTTAATTGGTTCACACTGCATAAGCGGAAGAGCCGCAGGGTTATTTTTACGTGTAGGTGAGAAAATAACGGGAAACTTATCGATGTTTACTGGAGTTACAATTGAAGGATAAATGGAACAAAGAGCTCATCATTTTTGATGGGCTCTTTCGTTTAAATATAGTGTTTTTATTGCTGTGATGTAACGCCTTCATGTTGCTTCTTTTGTTATATAAAACCAATTTATTACCATTTTTTAATTGGATAAAAATGATTAAGTTAAAAATTAAGAAAAATATGATAATATATGTATGTAGTAGTTTAAAACAAAATGGGGGAACAATCGTGAAAATGAATGAAATAGTGGCAAGTACGCCATTGCCAAATACAATTAAAACAATTACAAATGATTTAAGAAAATTAGGATTAGAAAAAGGAATGACAGTTATTGTACATTCTTCGTTAAGCTCCATAGGCTGGGTATCTGGCGGAGCAGTTGCAGTAGTAGAGGCGTTAATGAATGTTATTACAGAAGAAGGAACACTCATTATGCCAACGCAATCTTCAGATTTATCCGATCCGAAACATTGGTCAAGACCGCCTGTTCCTGAAGATTGGTGGCAGATTATCCGTGATAATGTCCCAGCTTATGATCCACGAATAACACCAACAAGAGGTATGGGGGAAATAGTTGAATGTTTTCGTACATATCCGAATGTAGTACGCAGTAACCATCCATTAGGAAGTTTTGCTGCATGGGGAAGACATGCAGAAGAAATAACGATGAATCAGTCTCTATCAATGAGTTTAGGAGAAGAATCTCCATTAAGAAAAATATATGATTTAGACGGATACATATTATTAATTGGTGTTGGATATGATTCCAATACTTCTGTACATTTATCAGAAGTACGTTCTGGTGCATGTGAGTTAATAAAAGTAGGGGCACCCATTATAGAAAATGGCGAAAGAGTGTGGAAAGAATTTGTTGATATGGATTACGATTCTGACAAATTTGTAGAAATTGGTGTGGAATTTGAGCAAAAAGGAACCGTAACAATAGGGGAAATAGGAAACGCAAAGTGCCGTCTTATGAAACAACGTGATATAGTTGATTTTGGAACAGAATGGTTTCGTAAGAAAAATTAGTAAGGGATGGTTACAATGAAGGGGAAAAAGGTATTAATTACAAGCGGTGGTTGTTTAGAAAAATGGGATCAAGTTCGTGGTCATACGAATATGGCAAAAGGAACAATTGGAAGAATAATCGCCGAAGAGCTTATAAGTAAAGGGGCCTATGTTATATATTTACATGGTTATTTTGCGGAGAAACCGAATGATATAAACAATCAATTAGAATTACACCCATTTGAAGGAATTGTTGATTTGCAAGATAAAATGAAAAGTATCATTACGCATGAAAAAGTCGATGCGGTTATTATGGCAGCGGCTGGATCTGATTGGATTGTGGACAAGATCTGTGATCAAGAGGGTAATGTTCTTGATATGAATGGAAAAATCTCAAGTGATATAGCGCCAATTATACATTTTCAAAAGGCACCGAAAGTATTAAAACAAATAAAACAGTGGGATTCAGAAACTGTACTCGTTGGCTTTAAACTTGAAAGCGACGTAAATGAAGAAGAACTGTTTGAAAGAGCGAAAAATAGAATGGAAGAAGCGAAGGCGAGTGTAATGATTGCGAATTCACCACATTCTTTATATTCGCGTGGAGCAATGCACTACGTAATTGGACAAGACGGTATAGAGAAGTTATGTAATGGAAAAGATGAAACAGCGAAAGAAATTGTTAAAAGGTTAGAGGTATTATGTAATCACATTACTGCTTTATAATTTTAAGTATTTGGATAAGAGTGAATCCGCATAGTATATATTGGTAAGCGAAACTTTAATTTATAGGAATTTTACTTTTACACAAACGTTAACCATTCAATATGGATACATAGAATAAATGGTGAGGAGTGAATTCTATGGAACATTTATTAAAGCAAGCTATTAAACTCCGGAAAGAAAAGAAATATGCGCAGTCTAAAGAGATACTCATCGGATTAACAAACTTTACGAGGGATGCAGAAGTACTTTATCAATGTGCCTGGATACATGATGTAATGGGTCTTGAAACAGAAGCTATGCCGTATTATGAACAGGCAATTGCAAATGGTCTTGAAGGGGAGTCACTTTGTGGCGCATATATCGGTCTTGGTAGTACATATCGTTGTATAGGCGAGTATGATAAAGCAATTACTGTTTTAGAAACAGGTTTGCAGCAGTTTCCAGATAATGATGTGATGAAAGTATTTTTGTCATTAGCGAAATATAACGTAAACGATCATGAATCCGCGATGAAATTATTACTTGAAACAGTCGTAAAAGTAGAAGAAGTGAAAGAGTTTGAACGTGCTATTTCATTTTATAAAGACCATTTAAACGAGGTTTTTAAATAGAGGAGTGAAAGTATGAGTGTCACACTTTCGCGAAGGCGAAAAGGTATATGGATTGGACTCGTATCTTTAATCTTATTATCAAACTATTTATTGTATGCTCTTCCGATTGTACCAGCTACTCCCAAAGAAGTTGTTCTTGGATCATTATTAGATTGTATGTTTGTAATTCCGGTTATTACGTATTTCTTTATTATTCGAAAAAGATACTCGTTAACGTATATATTCCCTGTTGTAATAGCTGGTTATATATTTGCAAGATTTATTATTCCAAGCGACTATTTACAAGCTTTTTCATACGTTTCTTATATGATAGTTGCAGGAGAAATTACCTTTGTATGTGTAGAGTTATTCCTTCTATATAAAATTGTTAGAAAGCTTCCTAACATAATAAAAAAATATAAAGAATATAAAAGTGAGTATTCTTCATTTTCTTATGCAATTGATGCTGCATTTGACGCTGCTATGAAAAGAAATAAATTAATAGATATCATTGTAACAGAGTGTAAGTTAATCTATTATGCATTTTTATCGTGGCGTGAAAAAGTGCCAGAAGGAGAATCTGTATACTCATATCACAAAAAGACTGGCGCAATAGGTGTATATATTATGATTATCCATGCGACCTTAATAGAAAGTATCGGTTTTCATTATTTGTTTCATCAATGGAATCCAGTTGTAGCATGGGTGTTACTTATTTTAAACGTATATGCAATGTTTTATTTTTTAGCTGAAATTCAAGCGATGCGTAAAAATCAAATTATTGTTGCGAAAGAAAAAATAATTATTCAAATTGGATTAGGAAAGAAAATCATTATACCATTTGCGCAAATTGATACAATTACGTTTTATAAAGGGGAACTTTTAACGAAAGAGAAAGAGCTTCTTGACGCAACGGTGATGGAATTTATAAAGGAACCTCCAACATTTGAAATCATACTCAAAGAGCCAATGAAAGCACAATTATTATATGGATTTTCTAAAACAGTAAGTCGTGTTCACTTAAATGTTGATGAGGAACGGAAATTTTATGATGTGATGACGGAGAAATTGAACCATGAATAATGCTACTAATTTTCATCGTGCGTTTGGTGTGTATGGCATTTGTATCGAAAGCAATAACATATTAGTAATCGATAAAATTAAAGGGCCATATAGAAATCGGTATGATCTACCTGGTGGTAGTCTAAAAGATGGGGAAGCATTATTAGCTGGACTTCATAGAGAGATTAAAGAGGAGACCGGGCTAAATGTAACGGTAGTAAAACAAATAGGTACGATTGATTTTCAATTTCCATCAAAATTCAAGGAGTACACATGTACATCATATCGCAGTTTTCTACGGTGTTGAAAGGTGCGAAGGTGAATTCGTAGTAACGGAACAATTTGAAGAGCAAGATTCATTAGGAGCTAGATGGGTTCCTATTGAAAGCATTACAGAAGACAATTCATCTCCACTTGTATGTAGTGCAGTGAAGTGGTTGAAAACGAATGAGCTTCCATTAGAAGTGAAAAAATATGAAACATGGACAGTGAAAAACTCCTTCTAAAATAAGAGGGAGTTTTTATTGTGTATTTGGAGACCAAACACTTCTTTATCACTATATAAATGGATATAATTAAGATTAGAAATAGCATAAGGGGAAACAAAGAATGAATAAATTACTAACACCAAAAAGTGAAATTATAGAAAGAAAAATTCGGTATGATTCGACCGTAGTAGATCACACTTGCTTATTACTTGAAAAGCAGTTGCAAAGTATCGTGTTATTTCATGAGGTTCAGTATTCATTTACAATGACTGCACATCGTGCGAGTTTAACAATCCCAAAAGGAAGTTACACCATTGCATACTACTGGGAAAATCGTCCGTACAATTTATACATATGGAGAGATAAAAATGGAATGTATGTAGGCTCTTATTTTAATGTTGTAAAAAATACGCAAATAACAGACGAATTAGTGTCATTTGAAGACTTAATTATTGATATATTGGTACTTCCAAGTGGTGAATATTTTATTTTAGATGAGGATGAGTTACCTGAGCCTTTAGAGGGTTTTGAGGGTGGTTATGTGAATGAAGCTCTTAATATATTAGAGGAAATCATTCAAAAGACGCTTCCTCAAATGATTGTAGAGACAGAAATGGTGTGGTTAAACTAAAGCGATTTGAAAAGAAAATATGTGTTTAATGAAATTGAGTAGTCTTAAGTTATATGATCTAACTTTTTTGATAAGTCTAAGGTTAGATGTATATTTCTTGAGATTACTCTTTTTTTGTGGAAACTAATATTGACTGAATATAGTTCAGTCGTTTATGATTGAATCAGATTCAGTCGAGGGTAAAACATAGTAGGAGATGACCTATGAAAAGAATATCGAAAGAACCAGATGTTAGAAGGCAAGAGTTGATGGATATTGGTTTTGAACTATATATGAAAAATGGTATGAAAGGATTTGGCATAAAAGATGTTGTGAATCATGCTGGTGTAGCAACGGGCTTATTTTATTATTACTTCAAGTCTAAAGAGAATTTTGTTGATGAAGTATTAAATGATTTTATTGTGAAAAATATGGAGTTAATTGAAGAAATACTTGTTTCTAATGAACGGTCTGTCATGCAAAAGCTGAAAGATTCTCTAAATATATTTTGGACATTTATCGAAAAATTAGCGCCTTATAAAAATGTGAGTTCGTTTCAGACGGAACAACATTTTCAACTGGAACAGAAATTATTTACGCGAATGCAGCCATTAATTCGACAAGTAATCGAAGAAGGGGTGAAAACTGGGATTTTTAATATTGATAACTCATTATTAGCATCAGGATTTATTTTATACGGTCTTAGCAGTATTGCTCATTCAGAGGTGAATTTGAATCTAGACATGAAGCGAGAAATGGTTAATTTAGTATTAAATACACTACGATATGATCAAAGAGAAGGAGAATGTATATGAAGATCATGATTGATGGAAACAATATTTCGAATGAACAACTTACAAAGTGGAAAAAAGAACGTATGAAAAAAGTTTTCAATACATTAGGACATAAAGAGCCAGAATTAAATGATACAGACGTTATGATAAAAAAACTAACAGAACTAAAATTAAATTATTCATACAATGAAATGTATGATAAGTTAAAATCTAAACTTAAATTAAGTGAAATGGGTATGCGTATTTGTACTGCTTTATCTGGTGATAGACGAAAATTTTCAAAAACAAATATTTATTTAGATGGGATTACAGCAGAAGAGGCGATAAATGGAATTGATAGTTTTATGCTTGAACAATCAGATGAAAATAATCAAGTGAATTTATCAGCCTGTCCAGATCACTACGTACTAAGACCCTTTGGGGAAAATGAATTGGAGGTTATCGAAACTACTGGTAATTCTCCATTTCCAGTTCAATTTTTTATTGTTTTTGGTGACGAAACAGGATTAAAGACACCTAGAGATAAGTCTTATCAATACCAATCAACAGGTGTTGCACGTATGAAAGACGGTACTACTATTGGTGGAGTTCGACATCAATTCAAAGATACAGATACTGGTATAGAAGTAAGTCTAGTTGTAGAGTTTCCGGCACTTTGTCCTAATAGTCTTATTGAATCGCATCAAATGCATTTGGCATGTGAGTTTTCTTATTGGTTACAGTGGATTAAGGAACATAAAAAATAATTTTTATATAAATAACAATAAGGGTATTTAAACGAATCATATGTATTTTTTAATAAAACCTAGTTGACTTATCGGAAATATTTGTATAATATGTACTTAATTCTATTACGTATTGCTGATTGGAGAAACCAAAGGCATTTTATCTATTGATAAAATGCCTTTGGTTTTTTTATTACATAAATACTGAATCTATTCATTTAGATGAATCATTTCAAGGAGGGGAAGAAGTGACTGTTTCAATTAATGAGGTATCAAAATATTTTTCTAAGCAAACTGGTACTGTTCAAGTATTAGAGAATATTAATTTTCAATTAGAAAAAGGGGATTTTGTTACAGTAATTGGTCCGAGTGGTTGTGGAAAAAGTACATTATTAAAAATTATTGCAGGTTTAGACAACGATTTTGAAGGTGAAATCATTATTGATGGGGAGCGTATAACAAAACCGAGTAAGAAGCAAGGATTTATATTTCAAGAGCATCGTCTGTTTCCGTGGTTAACAGTTGAAGAAAACATTGCAGCTGATTTGTCATTAAAAGATAAGTATGTGAAGGATAAGGTAAAGGAATGGGTTAAAATTGTTCGGTTAGACGGTTTTGAAAAATCATATCCGAAAGAAATATCAGGCGGGATGTCACAACGTGTTGCGATTGCAAGAGCGTTGCTAAGAGATCCTAATGTATTATTACTTGATGAACCATTTGGAGCATTGGATGCATTTACCCGAAGTCATTTGCAAGAAGTACTGCTCAACATTTGGGAACAAAAAAAGACGACAATGATATTCGTTACACATGATATAGACGAAGCAATATATCTTTCAAACAGAATTGTCATCATGAGTGCAAAGCCTGGAAAAATACATAAAGTAATTGAAAATAATTTACCTTATCCGCGTAGTAAAACTTCGGAGTCATTCCAAGAAATTCGAAAGAAAGTATTACAGCAGTTTGAGTATGGAGGATTGATTCAAACAAGTTTATAGGGAGAGGGTGAATATTTATGTATAAAAAATTTAAAGTTCTTTCTTTTGCATTAGCTATTTCTTTATTTTTATTCGGATGTGAGAAAAGTACAGCAAGTAGTAAGAAGGAAGATGTAACAGTACAAATTGGTATTCAGCAAGGATTAAGTCCACTATTACTCGCGCAGAAAAAGGGATGGTTTGAAGAGGAGTTTAAAAAAGAAGGAGTTAAGGTGAAATGGACAGAGTTCCAAAGCGGACCTCCTTATTTTGAGGCAATCGCATCAAATCGATTAGACTTTGGTGAAGTTGGCAATTCTCCAGTTATTTCCGCGCAAGCAGCAGGTATTGAATTTACCGAAATTGCTAATACAAGTTATGCGAGAAAAGGAACAGGGATTCTTGTACAAAAAGATAGCAAGATTACGAGTGTAAAAGATTTAAAAGGTAAAAAAATCGCAGTAGCAAAAGGAAGTAGCGCATTTAATTTATTGTATCGAGCGCTTGATAAAGAAGGTATCAATGCGAAAGATGTAAATGTTATTCAACTGCAACCAGATGAAGCGCAGCCAGCATTTGAATCAGGATCAGTAGATGCATGGGCAATTTGGGATCTTTTCATATCGTTACATACGGTAAATAAAGGAGCGAAGGTGATTACAGATGGTGAACAATTAAATGTATCTTCTCCAGAGTTTTTAATTGCGAGAACAAAATTTGCGAAAGAGCATCCAGAATTAGTGGAGAAATTCCTTAAAGTATATGAAAAAGCACGTGTATGGCAAGATGAAAACTTGGATGAAGCAATAAAAATATACACTTCTGCAAAGAAAATAGATGCAGATATTGTAAAAGAAGTGTTTAATCACGACAAACCCATCTTAGTTCCAGTAACGAAAGAAATAGTTGCAGAACAGCAACAGACAGCAGATTTTCAATATAAGCTTGGTTCTATAAAGAAAGAAATTAAGACAGATAAAGTTGTAGATAATTCTTTCGTAGAAAAAGCGTTAAAGGCGAAGTGAAAAGAGGTTGTATAAATTGGAGAATACGAAAGCGGTTATTAAAAGGGCGAGTATAACGATTGAGAAAAACAATGTAAAGAAAGTACAGAAGACGAATATCAAATTTTTGATAAGGGCAATTACTATACCGATTATTATATTAATAATTTGGCAATTGGCCGGCGTATTCGGTCTAGTTTCTAAAACAGTTTTACCAACGCCGCTAGATATATTTTTAGCTTTTCAAGAACTTATAAAAACAGGAGAGTTATTCGGTCATGTAAGTATTAGTGTATTCAGGGCTGCGGCTGGTTTCTTTATTGGCGGGAGTTTAGGAATTATTTTAGGAACAATTGTTGGATTTTCAACGAGAAGTGAGCAATATTTAGATCCGTCAGTACAAATGTTAAGAACTGTGCCTCACTTAGCTGTTGCACCGCTTTTCGTATTATGGTTCGGTTTTGGGGAAACATCAAAAGTGTTATTAATTGCAGATGGTGCATTTTTTCCTTTATACGTAAACGCGTTTCTAGGAATACGAGGTGTAGATTCAAAGTTATTTGATGTTGCGAGAGTGTTAGAGTTTAGTAAAAGAAAATTAATTACAAAACTAATTTTACCGGCAGCATTGCCGAACCTATTACTTGGGGCAAGATTATCATTAGGAGTAGCATGGGTGAGTTTAGTAGTAGCAGAACTTATGGGATCTACAGAAGGCATTGGCTATATGATTATGGATGCAAGGCAATTTTCAAATACAGATATTGTATTTGTCGGTATTATTATCTTTGCATTCGTTGGGAAGTTTTCGGATTCACTCGTACGTTTACTAGAAGTGAAGTTTTTAAGATGGCGAGATAATTTTAAAGGCGAGATAGGAAATTAACATATAAATTATTAGGGGTAATTTATATAGAGTAGTTTAGTGTACGTTTCAAAATAAATAAGGGGTGTGTAAAGGTATGGAATTATTATGGTTTATTCCGGCGTATGGAGATGGACGATATTTAGGAACGACAAAACGAGGAAGAGCAGCTGAGTATGGTTATTATAAACAAGTTGCACAGGCAGCTGATTATTTAGGATATACAGGTGTGTTACTTCCAACTGGCCAAGGTTGTGAAGATCCATGGGTATTAGCATCGGCACTTGCAGCTGAGACAGAAAAGCTAAAATTTTTAGTAGCAGTTAGACCGGGACTAATGTCACCGACAGTTGCAGCAAGGATGGCATCTACATTTGATAGAATTTCAGACGGGAGGTTACTTATTAATGTAGTCGCTGGAGGAGATCCAGTTGAATTACAAGGAGATGGATTGTATCTTGAGCATGATGAAAGATATGAAGCAGCTGATGAGTTTTTAAAAGTTTGGAAATCGACATTGCAAGGTGAAACATTTTCTTTAGAAGGAAAACATATTAAAGTTACGGAAAGTAAAGTTGTGTTCCCGCCAGTGCAAACGCCATACCCTCCTATATATTTTGGAGGATCATCCGCTGCTGGAAAGGAAGTTGCAGCAGAACATAGTGATGTATATTTAACGTGGGGCGAGCCACCAGAGCAAGTGAAGGAGAAAATAGAGGAAGTAAGAAAGCTGGCAGCAGAGAAGGGACGTTCAGTGCGATTTGGCATCAGGTTACACGTAATTGTAAGAGAAACAGAAGAAGAAGCGTGGGAAGAGGCAGAACGTTTAATTCAATATGTAGATAATGAGACAATTGAGCTTGCTCAAAAGACATTTGCAAGATATGATTCAGTGGGGCAAAAACGAATGACACATTTAAATAAAGGAACAAGAGAGTCGCTAGAGATAAGTCCTAACTTATGGGCTGGCATCGGGCTTGTAAGAGGTGGTGCGGGTACTGCGCTTGTTGGAGATCCACATACAGTAGCAGATAGAATAAAAGAATATGAAGCGTTAGGAATTGATACGTTTGTATTATCGGGATATCCTCATTTAGAAGAGGCATATGAAGTGGCAGAACTGTTATTTCCTTTATTGAAAGAAGATAAGAAACAAGAAAATAAAATTGTTGGTGAAATGATAGCTGATGCATATGCATTAAAAAAATAGTGAGAAAAAACCCGCAAGTAAATCACTTGCGGGTTTTCATCGTAAACTATCAGAAAATATGGTAAAATTAAATAGTAACTTAAGGTACGGTTGGTTGTTCAATTATCACTTCTCCAATTAAGGAGGGGGGTGATAATAAGTGAGTGAAATAGCGTTGTTACTGCAAGGTGGACTATTTCTCGTTGCATTGTTAACATTCGTCGTCGTTTTAATAGACAAGCTCAAAAAATAACAACCCACCTATGCCAATAGAATGTGGGTTGTTTTGTTTGTAAGAAACAAATAGGATAAATGAACAATCCAATCTGCTAAGTTACGTGGACTAGTGTGTAGCCGCACACTAGTCTTTTTTATTTATATACAATTTATAATTGGTTTATGTGATTGTA
>WPCI01258217.1_pt1 | contig 25911 bp, 21 predicted proteins | sample 5399871 | NCBI WGS metagenome assembly WPCI01 (sample SAMN12869469, study PRJNA574797) | sludge metagenome | isolation source: wastewater treatment of pH7 | place: China:Beijing | collected 2019-05-20 | reverse complement strand
GTTAGCATCACCAATTGTTATTCCATTAGATATAGCAGCAACAGCTGCTGGGGCTAGTCTTTTTGCGCATGGTGGATTTGTTTGGAATAAATCGATTCAAAATGCTAAGGATACTCTTCAAAAAATCCAGTCTTCTGGTGGGGTAAGGGTACAGGTGTTGATGGTCAGGGAGCCAGTGTAGCAGGGAACATTGGAAAAAATGATAAACTAGCAAGTCAAGGGCATGTTGATGCTGGCGTTTCAGGTGCTCCAAAAGTTGATGCAGGAAAACAGGGTAAACATGTTCCTGGTCATGGGAATAATGTCTCAACCAAATCGCAGTGGGGAGCAGGGAAAAATGGAGTAGTAGAGACACAAGAAGCATGGGTGAAAGGAACACCAGTAAAGCCAGACGGAAGTGTTAGAGTGCATGATTTTGGAAAGCCAATAGGTCCAAATGGAGAAACGAGGGTAAAGGTTCATATGGATGGTAAAGGAAATATACATGGATACCCTGTACAATAAAGGAGAATAATTATGAGTGATGAGATACTAAAAGTTGTTAATAAATTATATAAACAAGGTGATTTCCAATATGTTTTGGGGAAATTTGTTGATAAACATTTCTGGGATGGAGAAATTAATAAAATATCAAATATAAACGTTGATAATATTACTGATTTTAGTTATTCATCATGTTTTTCTTACATTCTTCTACCACTAGATGTGAAATTTCGTTTTGGTAGTGTAGAATTCAGTGAGTATGTTCGGAAGCAATCAGAAATTAATTGTGTAATGCTAATGATTTCGGCAATCGCGCCATATGCAGTGGTTAAATATTTAAGATATAGATACACTAATGGTACAATCGAGCTAGTTGAAGAGTCCTCGCCATACAATGATGAATCTAAGAAAATAGGAAGTAGTATTTTAAAATTATTAGATAGTAACGGAATAAAGAATCTTGATAAAGAAACGTTAAGTATTGAAGTGGAGGATGTTTCGTTAGAGTTAAAGGAAACAGGTGTTACTATATATAATTGTTTATTTGAAGATGAGTATTAAAAAGAAGCATTAATGATTGTCCAGAAACCAAAGAAGGGATACAAATAATAGAGGTAGATTAGTAGTTGTTAAGAAGTGAGTACAGTTCGAAAATGTAGTCTCATTAAAAAGAGTGACCCTCTTTAGAAAACTTTTATGAGTGTACTCCATAGGGTAAATGTCCGAATATTTGTTAAAAATCGTTACGAAAATTACAATTTATGTAATAGGAAGATGAAAGTTAAAAATTTCTAGGGATAAACCAGTTTCAACACTAGGGCAAGTTAAAGGTGGATGTAGCTTCAGATATTAAAAAGATGAAATTAAAGTATACTGTGAAGAACAAGGATTGTACTCGATGTATATTTTTAGAGATAAAGAAATTAATTGCGCAAAAATGAATGAAGAAGCATCAGAAATAGACAGGGTGGGCTTGCGAGAAATGTGGGCTCACCTTTCGTCTGTTCAAATTGATTATGTGGTGGTGCTAAACTAAGTAAAACTAAAGATGGAAGACAAATGTCAAATGATTGGTTGAATGGTGCGAAGACCCGAAAAAGTAGAATATTGAAGGCAGTTGATGGAGATGCAAAATTAGCATCAAAGATTACGAAAGCATTACAAGATCAGGAAGTTGAGAGAGTGTTATCAAAGGTTGATAGTAGTGGAAATGTGAAAACATTTAGAATAGATGCAAAGGGTAACATTGTTGGAGAATGGCCATAATTTAGAAGCGAGGAGGAATTGAATGGTATGAGAGATTATTTATGTATAGAAGAAAAGTGTAGAGAAGGAATTGAATATCATAAAGAGTTTATAGAGGAAAATAGAGAAGATATTAAAAGTTTAGAAGAAGATACTAAAAATGGAATTCAAAGATATTCTAAAGATAATAAGAGTATTATAGAAGGGACATATCTAGCCAATTTTAGATATGAGATGGAGGATATTAGGGCAAAGTATTCTTTAGGGGAAGATGTTAGTGTAATAGAAAAAGATTTTCATAATGCAATTTATGATTTAGAGAATACAGGAAGTAGGGAAATTGGATATTTAAGTCTGATTTGGATGATTTCCTTAGGAATTTTGTTAGAAACGGATAAAAAGAATATAGAAAGATTAAAAAAGATAGTTGATACAAAAAATATGAATGACGCAGTAATTGATTTCCTCTTATGCGCTAGTGATATTGGATACACAAACATGACGAACAGATATTATAAAGAAAATCCATATGCAAAAACGAGAGAGATTATAGAACTTGCACAAATAGATAAAAAAGAAGCATCTAAAAGATTACAAACGTACATGGAGAAAGAATGGTTTAAAGGTCATTATGATTATGAGTGGAAAAATGCGCATAAAGAACCTGGATATGTAGGATATTGGAGCTTTGAAACGGCAGCGCTTGCGAAAATTTTGGAACTGGATGATATAAGTTTAAAAGATAATAATCATTATCCATATGATTTGGCACATTATAAAAATGAAATGAAATTTAAGCATATAGACCTAAGTGAATATCACTATGAAGATGAGACAGAAGAAATCGAGGATATAGTAGAAGGAATTGAACATAATCCTGCATTGGAAAATATTATTCCGCCAAAATGGCATTCATTGGTCAATGAATTGATCCATGACTATGAGAATATGGAGGATAGTAGTTTTTATGAAAAATACAAAAAAACGATAGGAATAGGTCAAGTGTGGTTCTTACCACAAGAGTATGAAGAAGAAAATGAGCAAAAAAATCTATTAGGAAGTTTAATTGTGTTTGCCCTAACGGTAAGAGATTATATATTACAACTGGACTATAAAGAAGATTTAGAAGACTACATTGATAATCTTAAAAATTTCTGGAATGGATCAGAAACAAAGTTAGTTCAATTTATGTTAGAGAATGATCAAAATTATTATGCATGGGTACCAAAAGAAGCAAGCATCCCAAATATGTATGAAGTGAAGATTGAGAGTGTCGATGTAGAGGAAGTTCTATAACGAACAAATCGAAATGGTTTTTATTATATGTAATATTAGAATGCATTTTACTAGTTAATTGAAAACAATGCATGCGTGGGAGAAAAAAGGATGTATTGTTACTAAAAATTAGAGGGAAAGAAGGCTGTTGGATTGAGTTAAGCGCCTCATTGTCAATATACGACAATAGGTGCTTTTTTGCGTGCAGTGAAGAAAAAATATAAGTTTTCTTTTTGCTCTATTTCATATTTGAATTACATGTTATAATTTGGAAAAATATATTCTTAATTTTTAGAAAATTAAAAGGTGGTAGATACTATATGAGTACATTAAAGAAAATTACTAATAATATTTCGAAGGTTATTATAGGAAAAGACGAATCGATAGAACTAGCAGCCATTGCTCTAATAGCAAGGGGACACATTTTATTAGAGGATGTACCTGGGACAGGAAAAACAACATTAGCGAAAAGTTTGGCTAAAAGTGTGGACGCTAAATTTCAAAGAATTCAATTCACAGCGGATACTTTGCCTGGAGATGTTATTGGCCTTGAATACTTTGATGTGAAGGAATCGGATTTTAAAACAAGGTTAGGACCCATTTTTGCAAATATCGTATTAGTGGATGAAATTAATCGAGCTGTACCGAGAACACAATCTTCGTTACTTGAGGTTATGGAAGAGCGTACGGTTACAATTGCGAAACAGACACATTCATTACCAGAACCTTTTTTAGTTATAGCAACGCAAAATCCACTCGAATCAGCGGGCACATTTCCTTTACCAGATGCTCAATTAGACCGATTTTTACTTACGATTCGCCAAGGTTATCCTACGAGAGAAGCTGAAAAGGAAATGATGAATCGGTTTCAAATGAATGATCCGTTAGAAACATTACACTCTATTATTTCAAGTGAAGAAATTATTACGATGCAAAAGCGTGCAAGAGAAGTGTTAGTAGGGAATGATGTGCAAGATTATCTTCTTGAAATTATTGAAGCAACTCGTAACCATGAGTTAATTGAAATTGGTGTAAGCCCTCGGGGAACGTTGGCATTTATGAGAGCGATTCAAGCACGGGCAATATTAAATGAAAGAGATTACTGTACGCCAGATGATATTAAGACGCTCACTGCATCAGTTTGTGCTCATCGTTTAACGTTAACGATTGAGGGAGAGATGAAAACGACGAAAGAACAAATTATGAAAGAAATTCTTCATACGATTAGTGTGCCAGTGGAGAATGTACGATGAATCAACAGCTTGTGTATACACCTTTAGCGGAGCCTTTCGTAATGGGGGTTATGTCAGTTGTAGCCGTTATTTTAAGTGTATTTTCAAGTAATCTACTGTTTTTATCTCTCGTATTTTTATATGTAATTTTAATAGGTGCTATGCATGTATATATACGTAAAGTATCTCGTGTTGAATGGGAATACAGTCAAGGGAATTCGAATGTTTTTATAGGTGAAACGAATATGTGCAAAATGAAAATTTCAAACAAGTCGATATTTCCTATTCTTAATATCGTATTTCGATTTAAATGTGAAAATAAGCTAACTTGGAATCATGATGAAATAAACAAAAATCATAGTACAGGTTCAAATTATTATATGAATTTTAATTTAAAAGGAAGGGAGTCAGTTTCATTTGATTTGCAAGCTGTAGCGTTAAAAAGAGGCATCGCGAAATGGGAAGAAGTTGAAATTGTTATTACTGATCTCTTTGGATTTATAACGAACCATATAACATATAAACAAGTTGATACGCCCTCTTATTTAGTCTTACCAGCTGTTCCGAAAATACAAGTTCCTGAATTACAAGAATGGTCACGAGGATTTCGAAAAGCGATGTCTTCACCCTTATATGATGAAACGAAAGTAATGGGAGTAAAGTCTTATGAAAATGAAGATTTTCGTTCCATCCACTGGAGTGCAACAGCGAAAACAGGGACGATAATTGCGAAAAAGTATGAGCGAACACAATGTGATAAATACGCGATTTATCTCAACTTGCAAAATAAAAGTGGTGTTTCTTTGCGAAATGATATAGAGGAACTAATTGAATTAACAGCAGGTATATGCAAACAACTTCTTATGCAAAACTGTTCGTTTGAAGTATGGATCAATAGTGTAAAAGATAACGGTTTGCTACATATAAAAAATGGGGATAATCGGAAACATTTGCAAAATGTATTAAGGGTACTTGCCTCGATATCAGACCAAGATACGCCTATATCTTCTTCTTACTTTTACACAGCAGGCTTTCGTCGAAAGGAACTGGATGCGGTTCCTTTAATTATTGGTACTTCACCAAAGAAATACAGTAGAACGAATAAATGGATTGTAATGAAAGAATAAGAAGGGGCTTATGTCATGGTGAATAAAAAGCGACATATGAAAGTGAAGTTATGGAGTGTGAGAACTTTAATCATACTTTTCTTTGCGATTAGTGCGATAACGTTATCACAAGGTATTGTGTATGTACAAGACATAGTAAAAGAGCGTTTTTTCAGTAAGACTAAGACAATATCGGAAAGAAATTATGACTTTACTAGTATAGGTGAAAATTTTGATGATTCCAAAATAGATGAAGATGAATATGAAGAAGTAAAAGATACGGGTATAAGAACGAAAACGGGTAAAAAATTTCAACCTTTCGAAAGAGAAAGTCTATGGAGTGACGTGCTTTCTGTTCTTTCAAATGTATGGATTACTATAGTTTTTTATGTGATAATCGCAATATTAATTATATATGCCATCTACAAGTATATTAGGAACAAATTGATGAGAACAGAAATAGTACAGGAGAAAGAATCGATCACAAAGCAAACTGCGGTAAGAAGCATAAAGAATGAAAAAGTCATTCATCAGTTAGAACGGCCGTTACCGACAGATAAGATAAGAAAAACGTTAGTTGAATGGGAAAGAACATTACCATTTCATGAACAGAGAAGGTCCTATGAAACGATACAACAATGGTTAAAAAGAATTTGTAGAACAAGAGATATTATCTCGTTATATGAGTCTGTTCGTTATGGTGAAAAGACGTATACGGATTTAGATGTGGAAGAAATAATGAAGTGGGTAGAGGGAGACGGGAAGGTGGATACATAAATATCCACCTTTTCTATTTTTATACGGAAATTTGATTAACATGAATTATTTTCTTATATGAAACCGTCTTCAAATAGGTAAACAAAATTAACTTTATTTACTTATACTTCATTACATGTTAACCTATACTTAATTTTTATAAATTATAATTAATTTTTGATTTTTTAAGGGTGTGAAAATGTAATGAAATCGGTATTAAAAAGCATACTTATTTCCTTTGTTTTTTCAGCAGTAGGTATGTGTTGGTTACTGTACGTATTATTCAAAGGAGACGGAGACTGGTTATTGTCTTGGATAGGTGTATTAATGGCATATTTATCTTTATATACTTTAATAGATTTATATTGTAAAAATACATACGATAAAAAAATAAATAAATGGCTTATAAAAACATCGGTGACTAGTTTTAGTTTTGCTGTATTAGGAATCTCATTTTGTATCATACATGAGCTATTAACACCGTGGAGTCTTAGTTTAATGGTGTGGTATTGGTTGCTAATGTTAGTATTATTTTTAACAACTATAATATCATTAATCAGTTTAGTATTTGTTAATCGTAAAAATCACAATTTCACCGTTGGATATAGAATGCTCATACTTCTAAATATATTTCTTACACTAGGACCAGTATTATGGCCGCTATTACTTTCTATTATTGGAAATGGTATGAATGCTAGTGCGGGCTGGTAAAAAGGAATATAAATTAGTTGTGTAAAGAATAGGATGAAAAGTTGATATAGAATTTTAAATGTTTATGAGAACATGTTTACATAAAAAATGAAAACATGTTCTCTTTTTATTTGCATGCATAACTCTTCCTCAGTTTACCGTATTTAAATTTAAACGTAAGTATTTCGTAAGGAATGGATAAGAAAAAAGAGAGATTTATCATATAGGATGAACGTATAGCTTGAATCAATCCGATATTAATGGAGGAGAGAAAGCCTTATGAAAAAATGTAATTCAATTAAGTTAGCAAGTTTTGCAGTTTTATTAGCGGGTACTGTTCTATTCACACCTGGTTTTACTGTGACTGCAGAGTCAACTCAAAATATTTCTAGTTCGTCACAAGTACATGATCAAAAGAATCGTAATGGCTGGAAACAAGTAATGCAGGAAACAGTACAGCTTGGTGCTGTAGGAATATTAGCTAAGGCGTCTAACAACGGAAAAACTAGTAGTTTTACTGCTGGCGTGGCGGACTTAAGTACAAAGAAACCGGTGAATTCGAATTATCGCTTTCGGATTGGTAGTGTGACGAAGACGTTTACTGCGACGACTGTGCTTCAATTAGTAGGAGAAAATCGCTTACAACTTGACGATCCAATTGAAAAGTGGCTACCGGGTCTCGTGCAAGGAAATGGGTATGATGGTAATCAAATTACGATACGACAACTTTTGAATCATACGAGTGGTATCGCTGAATACTTAAAGTCAAAAGACGCGGACATAATGAATTCGAAAAAAACGTATACAGCAGAAGAAATAGTGAAAATAGGCCTTTCGCTGCCTCCAGATTTCTCGCCGGGTAAAGATTGGTTGTATTCAAACACAGGATACGTAATACTAGGAATGCTTATTGAAAAAATAACTGGAAATAGTTATGCGGAAGAAATCGAAAAGCGAATTATTGAACCTTTGGATCTATCAAATACGTTTTTACCAGGAAATTCACCCGTCATCCCAGGAAAGAATCATGCTCGTGGATATGTGAAAATGGAAGGAACAGGCGAGTTCAAAGATATTACGTATTATAATCCGAGTTTAGCTAATGCAGCTGGAGATATGATTTCTAATGCGGATGACTTAAATAAGTTCTTTTCATCTTTACTTGGTGGTAAGTTACTGAAGGAACGCGAGCTAAAAGAAATGCTTACTACAGTTCCTATAGAAGGCAAAGGGGTTGGTGACGCATACGGTCTTGGAATCTATGAGACTAAACTTCCAAACGGTGTTTCAGTTTGGGGGCATGGAGGAGGAATTCCTGGATTTGCAACTTTTGCTGGGGGAGTAATTGGAGGCAAACATACATTAGCTATCAGTCTTAACTCAATAGGTGGGGTCGATATTGTTCCGCAGTTAAATAAAATGATGCAAATTGAATTTAATAAATAGATGAAAAGAAAATGAATAGAATTTTGTTATAGTTGTATTTAAAAGAGGTGCTTTTTTAAGTTCGCAACTATGGACAGTAGTTGCATTTATGATATGACATCAAGTGTATTCCAAAGTGAAAATCAATCTTAATGCTTACGACAAAATAAAAAAGGATGTCAGTTACATGACATTCTTTTTATTTTGGATAAAAGAGGTATGTATATAGTTCTGAAAATTGTTATTTTTTAAATTTTTACATATAATGAAGGATATAGGGGCACCAATAGGGGAGTTATGAATGGAAAATACTTTAGTTAGTTAAATATTACTCGTTTTAATCAAAATAATTATGAGTTGATTTGGAGTTGAATACAATGGGGGAAAATCATTATAAATGGAGTAATAAACAATTACGAGAACATGTTGAAGTACTAGATGGTAAGAGAAGCACACACATATTATTAAAGAATGCAACATATTTAAATTCTTATATGCGCGAGTGGATGACAGCGAACATTTGGATATATAATGATCGAATTGTATACGTAGGGGAGCAGCTGCCAGAGCAATTAACGGAGTGTGAAGTTGTTGATTGCGAAGGAAAGTATGTCGTACCCGGTTACATAGAACCACATGCACATCCGTATCAGTTGTATAACCCAGAGACGCTAGCGAATCATGCGATGCAGTTTGGGACAACAACTTTTATTAATGATAATTTAACTTTATTTTTCACATTAAAGCGTGAAGAAGCATTTCGTTTATTAGATGAATTCAATAAGATTCCAGCAAGTATGTATTGGTGGTGCCGTTTTGATGGACAGACTGAATTGCAAAACGGAGAATCTTTGTTTAATCGTGAAGAAATAATAGAGTGGCTGCAGCATGAAGCGGTTCTTCAAGGCGGCGAGCTAACAGCATGGCCAAAACTATTACATGGCGATGATGAAATGTTAACTTGGGTGCAGGAAACGAAGCGATTGCAAAAGAAAGTAGAAGGACATTTTCCGGGTGCATCTGAAACGACTTTAGCGAAGTTAAAACTGTTAGGTACAGATTGTGATCATGAAGCGATGACAGGGCAGGAAGTTTTCACTCGTCTTATGCAAGGTTACACTGTTTCCCTAAGAAATTCTTCAATCCGCCCAGATTTAGAAGTTTTACTGAAAGAATTGTTGGAACTAGGCGTAAAGCAGTTTGATAGATTCTTTTTTACAACAGACGGCTCACATCCTTCGTTTTATGAGAATGGAATGACAAACGTTATGATTTCTACCGCGATAAAACAAGGCGTGCCAGTAATAGATGCATACGATATGGCAAGTTATAATATTGCTCGCTATTATAATATGGAACATGTACATGGTTCGATTGCGACAGGTAGAATTGCTAATATCAATATTTTAGAAAGTAAAGAAAACCCAGTACCAATCAGTGTCCTTGCAAAGGGGAAATGGGTGAAGCGTGACGGTGTAAATACACATGAAGCATTACATATAGACTGGAGTAAACATAAAGTAACTCCATTATTATTAGATTGGTCAATAGAAAAAGAGGATATGATTTTCTCTAATAAAACGGGGATACACTTATTAAACAACGTTATTACAAAACCATACACTAGTGAAATTAATATAGACTGTGATGAATTGTCCACAGATCATGATGAATGTTTCTTTATGATGATTGCTCGTGATGGCAGTTGGCAAGTGAATATAGCTGTGAAAGGTTTTGCGAAAGAACTAGGTGGGCTTGCTAGCTCTTATTCTGGTACAGGTGACATCATTCTTATCGGAAAAAGAAAAGAAGATATGCTCACAGCTTTTCGTAGAGTAAAAGAGCTCGGTGGTGGAATGGTCATAGCAGAAAACAATGAAGTGTTACACGAAATAGCATTACCATTGCTCGGGATTATGTCTAATTTAAAAATGAGTGAATTAATACAGGAAGAGAAACAGATGGTGAAATTACTACAAGAGCGTGGCTACGCGTATGATGATCCAGCATTTACAATTTTATTCTTTTCTGCGACGCACTTGCCTTTTATACGAGTAACACCTATAGGATTATATGATGTGAAAAGTAGTAAGGTAGTTGCCCCGCCCGTGAATTTGATAAAGCAATATTAAAAGGAAAGATCCTATAAAAATTTTATAGGATCTTTCTCATTATTAGCATAAGAATATTGTAAGCCTCAAATGATATAGTATCTAAATCATTTGAGGTGATATGTAAATATGAAAAAAATATTTTACATTTTAAGCGTATTTATTCTGTGTGTATCGATACAACACGTTGTACATTCCCAATCAGATGCACCAGAATTATCTTCGGATTGTCTCGAAGAAAGAAAAGTTAGAGATGAAAAGCATGTGAAGAATATAATACAGGACATTAAATCCACATTTAATTTAAATATTGATGAACATAGTTTTTGGGAAGTAAGTAAAAGAGATCTGGAGGCTGCCCATTTGATGTATGGTGGAAAGGAAAATGATTCTTATTATAATTCGCTAACTAAAATTTATGATAGTGGTGGATTTAGCGAACAGCCCAGCTTATTTGTGAGGGCACAAGAAGCATTTTTACTTTATAAAGAAAAAGATAATATCAATGTAATGAAACGCCTAAAACTAGACGTTGAAAAAGGGGAATGGCTCGTTATAAAAACGAAAAAGAAGAAAGGGAAAAAAGTGAAATTCAAGCTGTTGCAATGTGAAAAAGATTATATGAAAAAGAGAAATGAATAACAAAATACTTATTCATACTGTTTTTATTCAACGATATTTTGCTGTTGATGTGAAATAGAAAAAGGTAAACGAACATATTAGCTTTATGGAATATGTTTGTTTACCTTTTTTTGAGAGATTTAATAATTGGGGATTATTTACTGGCTAATGAACTTATAATATTCAATGAATTTGTTCTTCATAAACATTAGATTTTGTGTCAAATGATTTATACATTGCCGAACCACCTATGTATATTTTATTCTACAGTATTTATAAAAGAATGTTGGCTATTCATAAGAAATATGATTGGCACGGTTTTTGCTTGTATTACATGTAAGGAAGGGAGATTGTATGTAAGGAATCTGTACTCGTAATAGTATAAAACAAGCTACTATTGCATTATTAATCATAGTTGTATTTATAGCGGAACTGTAAATACATACAAATAAGTAGGTTTTTGAATTTAAAATTCTGAATTTTCTTTTAAGTTATTAGGGGGCAATGGGATGGTTAAATATTCGAAAATTTCTAAGTGGATTCTTGGTGTTGGATTAGTGACAATAACATGTAATGGTTTGCAAATTCAAGCAGAGACAAAAGAGCAAAATGTGAAGAACGTATTACAAATGGAGCCGGTAGGAATACAGAAATCTGTTGATGAATTGGCGCACCCTTCAAAAGTACAAGAAAATGCATCTTTTACAAAACGGTTAAAATTAGCGGATTTATCACAGCGTCCACTAGCACCAACCGATAATATTAAACCGTTAGCTGAAGAAAAAAAGTATTCAATGGCTGAGTTAAATCAATTAAATAATAAACAATTAACTGATCTTCTTGTGACAATTAAATGGTATCAAATTCCGGAATTATTTCAGTTTAATAGTGATAGTCTTAAATTCTATCAAGATGATAGCCGAATGCAAGCAATTATTAATAAACTAGCAGAACAAGGACAAGCTTATACGAAAGATGATTCAAAAGGGATTGAAACATTAGTAGAAGCTCTACGTGCAGCATTTTATTTAGGTTTTTACCATGATGAATTAAGCAAACTAAATGAGCGTAGCTACCATGATAAGTGTTTACCAGCTTTAAAAACAATTGCAAAAAATCCAAATTTCAAACTTGGTACATCAGAACAAAATAAAGTAATTGCATCATATGGAAAATTAATTGGAAATGCATCAGCAGATGTTGAAACGGTTTTATATGCAGGTGAAATTTTTAAACAATATAATGATAATCTTGCAACTTTCATTGAAGACCGAACAAAAGGAGACGCTATATATGAGTTGATGAAGGGAATTGACTTTGATATTCAGACGGATATGTACACGACTGGAAAAGAGCCAAAAGATACGATGTGGTTTCGGAATATCGATAACTTTATTAATGAAGTAAATCGTTTTGCACTACTTGGTACAGTAACAAATAAAAACGGATGGTTAATTAATAATGGAATTTATTATGCTGGCCGATTGGGCAAGCTTCATAGCACGCCGACAAAAGGACAACAAGTTGTTACAGATGCAATGCGAATTTATCCATATTTAGGAGAGCAATACTTTGTTGCGGCAGAACAAATTACTACAAATTATGGAGGAATAGATGCGAATGGAAAAACTGTAAATTTAGATCAAATTCGAGAAGAAGGTAAAAAGAAATATTTACCGAAAACGTATACGTTTGATGATGGAGCAATTGTCTTTAAAGCTGGGGATAAAGTTAGCGAAGAGAAAATTAAACGTCTATACTGGGCGGCAAAAGAGGTGCGTTCTCAATTTTATCGTACAGTTGGTAGCGATAAACCACTTGAAAGTGGACATGCTGATGATGTGTTAACGATGGTTATTTATAATAGCCCAGATGAGTATCAATTTAATCGTCAACTGTACGGATATGAAACGAATAATGGTGGGATTTATATTGAAGGGACAGGGACTTTCTTTACATATGAACGTACACCAGAGCAAAGTATTTATAGTCTGGAAGAATTGTTCCGCCATGAATTTACGCACTACTTACAGGGAAGGTACGAAGTTCAGGGATTATGGGGCCAAGGGGAAATGTATCAAAATGAACGTTTAACATGGTTTGAAGAAGGGAATGCAGAGTTCTTTGCAGGTGCAACGCGATTAGATAGTGTAGTACCGCGAAAAAGTATAATTGGCGGGTTATCTAATGATCCTGCAAAACGTTATACAGCATCACAAACATTAAATGCGAAATATGGAACGTGGGATTTTTATAATTATTCGTTTGCGCTGCAATCATATATGTATAATAAGCGCCCAGAAATGTTCGATAAAGTACATGATTTAATTCGCGCAAATGATGTTTCAAGTTACGATGCATACCGTGCTACATTAAGCAAAGATAATAAGTTAAATGAAGAATATCAATCTTATATGCAAATGCTTATTGATAATCGCGATAAGTATACGATTCCACAAGTATCAGATGAGTATTTAACTCAACATGATCCAAAATCGCTTTCGGACGTTACTTCAGATATTACGAATGAAGCGAAATTAAAAGATGTGAAAGTAACAAAGAATAAATCACAATTCTTTAATACATTTACACTACAGGGAACATATACAGGAAGTGTGGCTAAAGGAGAAGTTGAGGACTGGAAAGTGATGAATGAAGCAACAAATGATATGTTGAAACGTCTTTCAGGAAAAGAGTGGACTGGATATAAAACATTGACTGCTTATTTTGTAAATTACCGTGTAAATAATGCTGGGCAATTTGAATATGATGTTGTGTTTAGCGGAGTGAATACGGAAGAAGGTACGGCTGTAGAAAAAGAACCAAATAATTCATTTGAAACAGCAAACCCACTATCTTTGAATATTTTGTTAAGAGGAACCTTGAGCGATCAAGATCAGGGGGATAAATTTGTTATTGATGTAAAGGATCAAAAAGATTTACAAATTTCTGTTACGAACGAACAAAATCTTGGACTGAACTGGGTATTATATTCTGAATCAGATTTAAATAATTATGTAGCTTATGCAACAAAACGTGATGGAAACAAATTGCTTGGAAATTATAATGCAAAGCCAGGGAAATATTACTTAAGTGTATATAAGTATGGTGGTGGAACAGGGAATTATACGGTACAAGTAAAATAGTTTACTATAGTTTGTTTTGAAAGGCTACTTATCGCATTTTTTAGCGAAATAAAGTATGTAATGTTAAACATTAAACTAAGCCAACATATCCCTGTTCTAATTATAGAACAGGGATATGTTGGCTTTATATTTTCAAATTAAATAACCTCATTGGATTTTGACAAGAAAATAATTAATATAGATTTGAATTCTCATTCGTAAAGCATGTTTTAATCTTCTTAATGCTCTTTCATTTTTGTCTCAATGCTTGTTTTCAAATCAGTTGATACTTGATTGAAATACCCCAAAACGATCTCCCTAATATCATCGGATATAACTTTCAAATCACTAGCTAAGTTTTCAGCGAGATGTTCTTTTTCTATTGGCTGTAACTTCGTATAAAATTCACCAGCCTGCGTAAAGTCATCCTGTTTCATTATAGAAGTTCTTTCAAGTTTACCTTCAACGTACCTTCCTTCACCGGTTGTAATTTGATTAGCAGGTGTCCAATCTTGCTGCTGGTTAATCGTTAATTTGCGAAATTCTGGACCAATTCTTCTTCTTTGTGAATCACTGTAAATGTTAGCGCGCCCTTGCAGCATTTTATCATCTGATAGTTCTGCACCATCCAGTAAATTAGAAGGAGAGAATGCGACCTTTTCTACTTGTTCCATAAAATTTTCAGGATTTTTATTTAATACCATTTTCCCGACTGGTATGAGAGGATACGTCTGTTCATCCCATACTTTTGTGTCATCTAAAGGATCATAAGAAAGGTGCGCTTCATCTTTCGGATCCATGAGCTGGACGTATAAACCATACTCCACTGGTTTACCATTTTCAATAGCATCATATAAATCTTTCCCGCTATAATCAGGATTTTCAGCAGCTAATTTAATTGCTTCTTTACTAGTAATGTACTGTACACCTTCAAATGGGTACCAATGATACTTTACATACTTTCGATTACCTTCCGCATTTCTCCATACATATGTATTAACACTATGTCCTGGAATGTGACGAAGACTTTTGGCCGTACCATTATTAGAGTATAAACGGACAACAAAATGAATAGATTCAGGTGCTTTAGCGACAAAACTCCAAAATCTATTAGGGTCTATTAAGTTATTTTTAGGTGAAGGCAATAATGCTTGAATCGTTTCAGGGAAACGCATTGGATCACGGACAGAAAAAACAGGAATGTGATTACATAAAAGGTCAAAAATGCCTTCTTTTGAATAAAATTTTGTGGAAAAACCGCGTACATTTCTAGCAGTATCCGGTGTTCCTTTCGTACTAACAGCTAACGAAAATCGAACCATAACAGGAACTTTCTCATTAGAATTTTGTAAAAAACTTAATTTAGTATGTTCAGACATCGAATATATCGTTTGAAAATAACCGAACGCACCAAATCCTTTTACATGAACAGGTCTTTCTAAAATTTTTTCATGAATAAATTGTTGTAATGACTCATGCAGTACACTATCTTGCTCTAGTACAGGTCCACGTGAACCAACTGTTTGAGAGTGAAATTTAGCTGGTTCAGTAAGTTCTCGATGTTTATTAAAGTCTTCTTCTAATAATTCTTTCCTATGTTTATCATATTTTTCATTCATCGATATAGCCTCCAAATTTTTTCGTCGATTGTTACTAAATATGATTTTATAGTCTCGATTATGTATGACATACAAAGTTCAAAGCAGTAACATACCGCTAGATGAAAAAAACACATATGTAGTGGACCTGTTGAAATAGAAGAAATTATGGAAAAATGAATATCGGGAAGAGAAAGCACACGTTTTAATAAAAAATGTGGAAGAAAACCACTATTAAAATTTCAATCTTAAAACTTAATTTATAAACGATTATATAGAGAATAAACGTTAAAAAAGGAAAAATAACTAGGAGGAATTTAACATGTCGGATTGGTTTCAATTAGATAAAGAATATATGATGTCTACATATTGTCGGACAGAGGTTGCAATGGAAAGAGGAGAAGGAGGTAAACTATATGATGTAGATGGTAAAGAGTATTTAGATTTATTTTCTGGCGTAGGAGTAAATGTACTAGGATACAATCATCCTAAAATTGTACAAACGACAATGGAGCAAGTTGTGAAATCGTTGCATTTACCGTTTCATTTCTTAAACCCAGTTGCAATTGAGTATGCAAAGAAATTAGTAGAGTGTACTTTAAAAAGCGGAAAAGTCTTTTTTACAAACTCTGGTACGGAAGCGACAGAAACGACATTAAAATTAATTGATAAATATAGATCTATTGCGAATGAAGAGCGTGACGGAGTAGTTGTGTTAAAAGATAGTTTTCACGGGAGGACGTTAGGGGCACTACATTTTACGAGACAAGAAAAGGTATATCAAAATTTCCCTAAAACATCTATTCCTGTATACGAAGTAGAGCGTGAGAATATAGACCAATTAGAGGAGACCATTATTAAAGAAAAACCAATTGCGATTATGCTAGAGCCTGTTTTAGGAAGTGGGGGAATTTATCCTTTATCAAGTAAATATTTGCATGGTGTTCAAAATTTATGTGAAAAATATAATGTACTTCTTGTCGTTGATGAAGTTCAAAGTGGTATGGGTCGAACGGGAAAACTATTTGCTTATCAAAATTTTAATATCACACCGGACATTATTCAAATTGGTAAAGGAGCAGGAGGCGGGATACCGCTAGGAGGAATTATTGTAGGTGAAAAGTTATGTGATGTATTTTCACCAGGAGATCACGGGACAACGTTTGCTCATTCATCAATGGGAACAGCTTTAGGTTTAACGGTATTAAATACATTACTTGATGATGGGTTAATGCAAGAAGCTTATGAAACGTCACTATATTTGAATGACAAACTGCAAGACATTCAGAAAGAAAATTCTTATTATATACAGGAAGTGCGTCATGCTGGCATGATGTTTGGAATTAGTCTGAATGATACGAATGAAAATGTGAAGAAATTACAGGTTGAGCTAATGAATAAAGGAATGTTAGTCGATGTAACACAAGGGAATATTATTCGATTACTTCCGCCGTATATTATTACGAAAGAGGAAATTGACGCATTTATGAATCAGTTTATTATTTGTTTAGATAAAGTTGCTGCTGTAGTAAGTGCTTAAAAATTAAAGCTATATTTTATATAAAGTGCACTCTAATTGTTGGGGATAGTTTACAATTGGGGTGCATTTTTTATAGTTGAATTTTGTAAAATACAGTCGTTTGTATATGATAACGGAAAAATAGAAGGAATTTCGTTATATTTGAGTGGTGAAGAAAAGGGAAAGTAAGTATAAAGATAGTAGATAAAGCAGGTGGTTTAAATAACTAATGATAGAACGTTTTGAAAATAATAGCATACGAATATATAAATAATAAGAATGAGGTGATATATTGGAAAATAATGATATTCAATTTACTTCTTTACAAATGAGAACGGATAAATATGGTTGGGCTAGTATTCAATATACAAATAAAAAGCAGGCTATCTTATATACTCAAAATAGAGGAGTAGAATGGGATGTTGTCAATCCTCTTAATTCAATTGTATTATTTGGGTATCCAATAAACGCTCGAAGCTCTTGGGCATATGGTTTAACAAAAAAGAATGACGATTTATTGCCAGCTATATTTTATACAGTTAATAGAGGAGAAAGGTGGAGTGAGTTTATTTTACCGGTTGAAGAAGATTGGGAGAAATCGACTGATGTTCAAGTACAATTGCATGCTACGAATATGGATAGTATATGGATTGTATTATCTAGAAAGCTCGCATCAAATAAATTTGAACATAATTTATACTATTTGAAAACGAAAGGCAAAGTTTGGAAAGTAATAAAAAATATAAGTATTAGTGATAGTATTTCAGGGATAACATTTATAAACGATCTAATTGGGTTTATTTCATTACAAAAACATTATGAAACATCAACGGTATTTAAAACAATAAATGGTGGGGAAAGTTGGCATCCTATAAAAGATATTCCAAGTCTTGAAGGAATTAATAATGGGACTGCTATGGCTTATAAAGCAATCTATAAAAATAACTTATTAGTAATACCAACTAAAAAGAATGATGATGTATTTTTAATGAATTACTCATTTGATAAGGGGAATTCGTGGCATATTTCAAATAAAACAATAAATACTAGTAAAGTGGCTGTTTCGTTTTTTAGTTCCTATTATGGCTGGGTTATAAATAGTGAAAATGGAAGTGTGTATCAAATAATAAAAAAAGGAGCAAAATGGATTAAAGTATCAAGTAATCCATTGTTAAAAAATGTATTTTGTTTGCATTTTTTTAATCGGCGTAAAGGTTGGGCGTGTAATAAAAAAGAAATATTTACTACAAAAGATCGCGGTATAACATGGAAAAAGGTAGTATATAAAATTAATAATATTGATAAATTTATTTAAAAAAGTCCTAAAGAAATTAGGACTTTTTTTGTTTTTTATGGTGAGAGTTGTAACAAACAATGATAAGAGAAAGGAGGTAAGTGCAGAATTATATTTTTAAAAATAGACGTTTGTTTTCACACAGTATAATTCACTTTTGAATATGTTAATAAAGTAGCAAATTCATAGGAAATGGTAATACTTAATATTTTATGTCACATGATGTGTAAAGGGGGCGTGTAATGAAATCGTTAACGGTTATTATTTTGTACAGTGAAAGAGAGCAAATATTAGAAGAGTCAATTCAATCTATATGGAAGCTAAATCCTCTTGAAATTATAATTTTAGTTCCTAACGATAGAAGTAATTTGTATGAAATAGCAAAGAAACATAAATGCTATATTGTTTTGATGGATAAATATAGTACGTATTATGATGGGTATGAAGCTTCTGTAAAGGCAGCAAAAGGAGATGTATTGTTATTTGTAGATAGTAATTTTTTATTATCCACAAATGAAATGCAGAGATTTATTGAGCCAATTGTTACAAATCAAGCCGATGTAGTTTTAAATAAAATAGATAAATTGATAGAAATAGGTAAATGTCCAAATATGGATATTGTATGGAGAAAAATGTTAAATGAAATTTTAAGTCGACCAGATTTAAAAAGCAATTCAATACTTTCGTTACCATATGCGCTTACGAAGGAAGTAGTGGAAAATATCGGCTTTAATTATATGGAAGATATCGTTCTATCTCATATGAAGATTGTGAATCAAGGGTGGCGGATTAACGATCAATATGCAATCAATACGTTATCTAAAGATGAGACTATAGAGGAAGGAGGATATTTAATAAAAAAAGAGTTATCCAAAAATGAAAAAGAGAAAGTAGAAAGATATTTACGCGGTATAGCTAAATGGATAGAGAAAAAAGGAAGAAGAGTAGGGTTTACTGATGCAGGAAAAAGAAGAGATATTGTTCAAAAACTAGGTGAATGTAAGCGATACCCTTCCTATCATCAAGGGTGGGGAATGCATTCTTCAATTTATGATGGGAAGCAACTTTCTGTCATTATACCAGTACAAAATGAAGAAGAGACTATAGAACAAGTAATACTTGAGGCGAGAAAAATAGAACCACTAGAAATCATCGTCGTTGTAAATGGTTCGACAGATCAAACGGCTAATATTGCTAAAAGACTTGGTGTTACTATTATTGAATATAACGAACGACTTGGTCATAATGTTGGACGTGCTATTGGAGCGCTTGAAGCTACAGGAGATATTCTTTTATTTATTGATGGTGATTTTAGTGTTTCAGGAAGTAATTTGCATCATTTTACAAAAGCAGTTTCAGCTGGTGTAGACATAGCATTAAATGATTTGAATCCGATGTTACACCCTCCGTTTTATGTTGTAGACGTCGTAAAATATATGCTTAATTTAGCATATAATCGTCCAGAATTAAGCAATGGCTCATTAGTAGCAATTCCACATGCTATGAGTAGATCATGTTTAGATGCAATAGGCTGGGAAAGCTTACTATGCCCTAGTCTTGCACAAGTAAAAGCAATATTACAAGGGTATAGAGTAGAATGTGTACATTACGTTGATGTTGTAAAACCGAATAGAATTCGTTTAATGGAGAATGTAAGTCACAATGGGCATCCTCCGGCAGTATTAAGAATCATTGGTGATCACGTTGAAGCTCTCTCTTACTTGATAGAACAACTTGAAATGGATGGAAAGGGTGATTAAACTGTTAGACCAGTATAAAATAATTAACATTTCATATGAACAATTATGGCAAATGGATTTTCAAATTACAGAACCATTTATACTCAAGGTTGATTGGGATAAAGTAACGTATGAATTTTTAATTCGTATTAAGCCCGATGCTTCTAACACTATTGTTTTTGGATCCGGAGCAGGTGGGTTTCAAGAACAGCCAATTGGTCCACCTATTTTTCATCGACATTCTTGGATGGATGAATTTGAAGATACTGTTATATATTATAATGACCCTACGTTATATCTTGGAAAATTATCTTTAGGTTGGGGACAGGGAGAGTTAAATAGATTTTATTTACAAGATATAGCAAATATTTTAGAAATAGTATTTGTAAAGTTAAAAGTTGATTCGAAAAATGTGTTGTTTTATGGCAGTTCTGGGGGAGGATTTATGTCTTTAATTTTAGCTGGATTCGTTAAGGGCTCCACAGCTTTCATTAATAATCCTCAAACAAATTTATTAAAATGGATACCTGTACCAATAAATCTAGTTTTCGATTTGTCTTATCCAAATTTATCAAGAGAAGAAGTTGAAGAGAAATTTGGTGAAAGAATTAATGTTGTGAAATTTTTTAATCACATTAAATATGTACCGAATATTTATTTTTTGCAAAATTTCGCGTGTGAATTTGATGTGCAAAATCATTTGCTACCATTTATTTCCGAATTAGAGCAACTTGATAAAGACACGGAAGTAAATCAAATTATAATTGACTTATATTTTGATAAAAAAGCAGGGCATGCAGCTGTAGGGAAGAGTGAAACAATTGAATATATAAAAAAAGTAAAACCTAATCAGACTGTAAAAGAAGAACAAAAAGAAGTGGACCTATCAGTTGTTATAGTTTTAGGAGAAGAAAAATCAAAATTGAATCAAATTTTAAATAAAGTGCAGCATATAAAACCACTAGAAATTATTATTGTAGCTGATGATAGAATGAGTGCGATACAATCTATACCAACATTTGTTGAAAGTAACGTTGTTGTGATTGAGGAGAAAAGTAAATGGAAAGCACCAGTTCATGGGGCAAAAGTCGCCAATGGTGATGTAGTCTTATTTTTAAATGGAGAAGATGTTATTTTTTCGGTAGAATTAGAACGATTTATAGAACCGCTACTAAAAAAGGAACAGGATGTAATTTTAAATAATATAGACTCGGTTTGTTTTGAAAAGATGAGAGTAGAATGGCCAAGCATTGCTATGGTGTATAGAAAAATAGTAAACGATGTATTGGGGCGTATGGATTTAAAATATGATTCGATGTTATCTATGCCATATGCTATTACTAAAAAAGCAATTGAAGACATTGGATATGATATCTTGCAGAACCCTATTCTGTCCCAAGTAACTCTTATTGAGAAAGGGTGGCGACTACAATCCTCGTCAGCCATCACTAACACCTCCTTGAATAATATGCCTGCAAACAAAACCTCTTTCTATAAAAATGGATTAACTAAATTAGAAGTATATGAGATTAAAGAAAATATAAAAGCTTTGGAGAGTTGGTTACAACGAAAAGATGATAGAGGTAATTATACAGATGGAGGAAGAAAAAGAGAAATTATAGAGCAGTTAAAAAAACAAAAGAATTATTCACGTTTCCATAAAGGATGGGGAATGAATTCCTCTATTTATAATGGAAAACAGTTATCAATTATTATACCAGCACAAAATGAAGAATCAACGATTAAAGAAGTTATTCTTGAGGCAAGAAAAATTGAACCGAAAGAAATAATTGTTGTCATTAATGGGTCAACAGATCAAACAGAAGCAATTGCTAAGCAATCAGGGGCAACAGTAATTGTTTATGAAGAAAGATTAGGGCATGATATAGGTCGGGCAATCGGTGCACAAGAAGCGACAGGAGATATACTTCTCTTTATTGATGCTGATTTTGCTATTCCAGCAAAAGATCTTCATCCGTTAACGCAAGCTGTTGCGGATGGTGTTGATATGGTTTTAAATGATTTAAATTTAAATCTTAGATTTCCTCTATATATTGTAAGTTTATATAAATATATGTTGAATATTGCTTGTAACCGTAAAGATTTAGGGGTAGGATCTACAATTGCTGTTCCCCATGCTATTAGTAGAAAATGTTTAGAGGGAATTGGCTGGGACACTCTTCACACAGCGTGTGTTGCACAAGTAAAGGCAATATTAGAAGGGTATAAAGTCGAATGTGTCCATTTTGTAGATGTAATGAAACCAAATCGCATTCGGCCACAAGAGCATTTTGCGACGATAGGACATCCACCAGCTGTATTGAGAATTACTGGGGATCATTTAGAAGGACTTTCATATTTATTGAAGAATAAGGATTTTAAAGATTTATTTTAAAAGGTAAATTTGTCTATTGAATGAGTAACTTAAACATTTCATTTATGCAACTTGACGATATTTAGTATTGCAATGAAACTAAAATCAAAAATTTTTATTATTTTTAGCTCAGGTACAAGTGAAGAGCATGTTTCACTGACTGATAGTAAATGAACAAGTAACTAAAAGGTAAAGGCTTCTTTATATATATGAAGAAGCTTTTATCTTTTTTATTTTAAGTATGGAAGGTAAAGAGTAAATAAAGTTGTAACGGTATTTTTATTTTGGGATAAATTGATATTAGATATAAGAAAGGAGGGAATATCTTGTCTTGCATCAATAAAAGTTGTTTTCATATTTCTTTAGAAACTAAAGTCAATCCAAATGGTGGGGCAGAAATATTCGTAAGGTGCAATGATGAATGTTTATCTAATTTTAATGTAATACCGTTTATTGCATGTGTTTCTATTTCAGTAAAGGATGATTTGAGTTTTTTAGTTGATTTAGATAGTTTAATAAAACGTTAATTTTCTATGCAGTTAATAATAAAATAACATCTAATTTATAAGACTTAGTAAGAGAGTCGTGTCCGAATTTAATTAACTGCATATATTGTTAAAAGAAAGGAGGGAGAGTTATGGCATGTACTACGAATAATGTTTGTTTAGATGTGTGTCTTAAAATTACAATTACCCCTGGTAGTGGAATTGATGCAGTAGTCGATTGTGGAGGCACATGTGGGACAAGTCCTACTATTGTAATTAGTCCTAGTGGATCAATTGTTATTACTTTACCATTAGTTGCATGTTTCTCAATTGCACTAAAAGATGATTTAAGTGTTGACTCTTCATTAACAAGCCTCTATTTTCAAACTTCTTAAGAAAGATACAGAAATGAAAAGCCTGCCTGCTACTTTTCTTTTGATCTAATGTAAAAATAAAAAAGATGGTTACAACCATCTTTTTTATTTTGCTATATATTTAAAATGAATTCATATATTATTTGGTGGTAAGAATATACAATTAAAAGCATTCAGTGTTTCTTTTTTGTTCGATGAGGTAAGAAATTGCTTCTATATGATCACCAATGATTTGTTGCGTTGCTAATGAAAGGTAGCCTTCCTGCGAGAAGTGTTTTTCTGGTCGAACTCGATTTATCTTGTCAACGTCGATAGAATGAACATTTTGTACATGCAATCCTGCTAAAATTGTTTTAACTTGACTTAAGGTTGGTGAAAGAAGAGAATCAAACCCAATTGTATCAATGCATTTTCGACTAAAAGCATGAGGGACAGCAGTTGTGGAGCCCATACCTAAATCTTTTCGATTACATGCTAAATTAACAACATGCTTACATGCAGTTACGATAGTATAAGGAACACGATACATGTAGTAGTGCTCTAATTTATTTAAAGCTAAATCGGTTCCATTTTGAACAGATTGTATAAATGGTAATAAATCAGAACTAGGAATTAAGAAATCACCATCAATAAATAATAATATATCACCTTTTGCAAAATATGCACCAACGGCACGTCCGGTATCAATGCCGAGTGCTTCTTTGTAAGTAATAACTGTTGCACCGCAATTCTTCGCCAATTCCTCTGTTTTATCTGTTGATCCATTAACAATAATGATGATTTCTAAAGGTTTTAATTTCTGCACCTCAAAAATGATAGATTCTATCGTTTTTTCTTCATTTTGAACAGGGATAATGATGGATAATTGTTTATTTCCATAAGTATTTGAATAAAACTCTTTACCTGTAATTATTTTGGATATAGCTCTTTGTTCGCCGTTTTGAAGTTCTAAAATAATATCCCGCCTTCGATTATTATCAGTATAGTTTCCTCTTGAATTTTGTAATATATTTACCCAATTTTCAATTGCTTCTAGGTGATAACGAATGAGTTGTTTTGAGGGGAAGGAGGGAATTTGCGGTATAGAAATTTTAAAATGATTGCTAATGCGAAATTTATTTTTAATAATTTTCATTTGTGCCAATATCGGATTTAATAAACTTTCTGGAGTAATTGCATCAAGAATCTCTTTTGTTATTGCATAGGGAGGAAATAATAGTGAGTTAACATGTAAATCTGGACGATGAAAAAAATGATTCGTAACTTGCTGCCAAATCATTTCTATAGTTGGCTTTTGCTTTTGATAAAAAAAGTCATTTAAATTGTTTAATACTATGTCAGCTGATTCGTCTAGTAATGGTTGAAGAAATTGTGTAAGTAAGGAAGATTGGATAATGTAATTTGCATCTAAAAATAAGAGGTACTTACCCTTTGCTTTTTTTGCACCAATTACATAACAATTATTTGATTCTGTCGGTTCTTCTAGTGTGATAATTTTACAATTGTAAGATTGTGCAATATCAATGGAATCATCGATATATCCGTTAATAGTAAGGATGATTTCTAAAGGGTGTAGTTGTTCACAGGCTTTCAAAATTTCAGGTAAAACTTTTATGTTATGCTGTATACGAATAATAATAGAAATCGGATTTTTACACATAAGTAGTCTCCTTTTGAATCAGAGGTAGTTATTAATAAGGTTAGATAAAATAGGAGATATATATTTTATTATATACGTAACGACTATTTAGTTTTATCAGACTTAGAATTTTCATTACTTGAATTGGAACCTTTATTTATTCCAGACGCGAGTAAATTATTGAGAACGCTCAGGTCTAATTGCATAGGGATTGAGTTTTTGGATGTAGTTTTCTCATTTTCTTTTTTTGTAGTTAATATAGTCTTTATATTTTTTATTTCTTTATATTGTTTTAAGGTAATGAAAAATCCAGAAATAATGAAGAGAAAAGAAATAGTAGCAAGTAAAAGTATTATTTCCAACATAAAACACCCTCCTTTAAATCTATAATAATACTATATTTGAATGTAATAAGACAAAATTCGAGCTAATGAGTTCACTTTTTAAATATATGCAAATCTTTAGTAAAAGTTACTAATTTCTAGGTTAAAGGAAGCAATTACAGAAACGTATAGATATAAATAAATTAAAATTTCATTTGTAGTGTAAAGGTATGTGTTATATAAGCTGAACGTCATTCTATAACAAGTTAAACAGGGTTTAATTTTATATAAAAAGAGCATTTAATTGGACAAATAATTAATTATGTGAAATAATAATAACAGATAAGGAGACGTTGCTTTTCCTTAAGTGCTTCGAATTAATTTTATTCAATAAGAGAAGGTGTGCTTAAAGAAGTTAAATTAAATAAGGAGCTGTTTTATTATATGCAACAAAATAATGATTTAAATTTTGAACCTCAAGACGTTAATATTGTTAA
>WPCI01270072.1_pt1 | contig 25978 bp, 26 predicted proteins | sample 5399871 | NCBI WGS metagenome assembly WPCI01 (sample SAMN12869469, study PRJNA574797) | sludge metagenome | isolation source: wastewater treatment of pH7 | place: China:Beijing | collected 2019-05-20 | reverse complement strand
GCGGCCATCGCCAGCGCGGCGGCCGAGGCGGCCAGCGCCCGCGAATCCTGCTGGAGGGGGCGGGACGGCGCTGCAGCGTCGGGAGCCCCCCCGCCACCCGCGTCCGGGCGGCATACTTCACGCCACAACCGCTCATCCACCGTATTGCGGGCAAAGAATACCGATGCCGGGTTTTCGGCATCTTCCTCGCGCAGCACGATGTTGCGCTCGTCCAGATACACCCGCTTGATGGTCTTGAAACTGCGTCCGCTGCAGTCAAAGCGGTTGAGGGCCTTGATCGAGGCAAAGCCCTGTGCCTCGACATCCAGCGGCGGCAGCACGATGCGTGCCCATGCAACCTTGGCCGCCCCATCCGAGCCCATGATGCTGCTGCGGTCGAGTTGTACTTGGCGATTGCGATCCTGGCCAATGGTTTCCCAGCTGTCCTGTGCCTGGAGTGGCTGCACGGCAAGCAGCATGAGCATCGCTGGCAGGATTCGTGGGCAGTGCATGGCAGCGCTTCCTGAAAGACGTGTATACGGATATCGGCCGCGCCCGCGATGACTTGAGCGGAATGCACGCCCAAACGCGTGCCAACCCATTCCGCCCTGCGCTACAATCGCGGCCGTTATCGGGGAGTAGCCACCTTCGTGCAACGAAGGGAACACGTCAACATACTTTTCCGGCTGGATTTTCCGGCTTGAAATGGCGTGCTCGACCTGCGGGCCCGGCAAGACCGATGACTGCGGACAACTTTCACGGGTTGGCGTTGTGCGCGGTCGTCGACTCACTGCCAGCCCGGGCACCCTGAACCTGAAATGATCCCCTCTCTGGAAACCCTATTCATCTCCACCGGCATCGTCGCCCTTGCCGAAATCGGTGACAAGACCCAATTGCTGGCCTTCATGCTGGCAGCGCGCTTTCGCAGGCCATGGCCGATCATTCTCGGCATTTTCGTGGCCACGGTGGCCAATCATGCCTTTGCAGCCGCGGTCGGCACCTGGATCACGCAGGCGCTGGGACCGGAAGTGCTGCGCTGGCTGCTGGGCCTGTCCTTTCTGGCCATGGCCGTGTGGACCCTGATTCCGGACAAACTGGAGGAAGGCGAAGTCAGCGTGCCGCGCCTGGGCGTGTTCGGCGCCACACTGGTGGCCTTCTTCCTGGCCGAAATGGGCGACAAGACGCAAGTGGCCACAGTGGCTCTGGCAGCCCGCTTCGATGCCTTTGTGGCGGTGGTGATCGGCACCACGCTGGGCATGCTGATCGCCAACGTGCCGGCGGTGCTGGCCGGCGACCGGATCGCGCAGCGCATTCCGGTAACGCTGGTGCATGGCATTGCCGCGGTGCTGTTCGCGCTGCTCGGGCTGGCACTGCTGTTCGACATCGGCGCCCCGCTGGCCAGCCCCTTGCCCTGAACCGGCGGCTGGCGTAGGCTTGGCGACTTCGTTGGGGGTGCCGCACCGTGTGCGGCTGAGAAATACCCTTGGAACCTGATCCGGCTCGTACCGGCGTAGGGAAACGTGAAGACGACGAACACATGTGCGATGAACACATGCGGCACGGCCTGAACCACAGGCAGTCACCCGCCCACGGGCCGGCCAGCGCACCTGCCGGCCCTCCACGCCCCGTCCCCTCACGCTTCGCCCGGTACCGGTCTGCCCTGATAACGGAGATCGTGCGATGCACACGCCCACTTCCCCTGCTCACGCCCGCAACGGCCGCAGCATTCCGAATGTCCTGTCGATTGCCGGTGTCGACCCCAGCGGCGGCGCCGGAGTACTGGCCGACATCAAGAGCTTTTCCGCCCTTGGGGCCTATGGTTGCGGCGTGATTGCCGCGCTGACCGCCCAGAACACACAGGGCGTGAGCAGCGTGCATGTGCCGCCCACCGACTTCCTGCGCCAGCAGATCGACACCCTGTTTGCCGACGTGACCCTGCACGCCACCAAGATCGGCATGCTCGGCAGTGCCGACGTCACCGCCACGGTGGCCGACCGCCTGGCCCACTGGCAGGCGGCGAATGTCGTGCTCGATCCGGTGATGGTCGCAAAAAGCGGCGACCCCCTGCTGGCCCGCGAGGCGATCGCGATGCTGCGCGAAGCCCTCTTTCCCTGCGCCTTCATGATCACCCCCAACCTGCCCGAAGCCGGTGTGCTCCTGGAAGGCCGAGCCCCCGACACGGTGAAGGAGATGTACCGTGCCGCCGAACGGCTGCGCGAGATGTTGCCGCACACGGATGCACGCTGGGTACTGCTCAAGGGGGGACACCTCCCCGGCAGCGAAGTGGTAGACCTGCTGTTCGACGGCGACCGCATGATCGAGCTGCCCGCCCCGCGCATCGACACCCGGAACACGCACGGCACCGGCTGCAGCCTGTCCTCGGCCATCGCCGCCTTGCTGCCCCAGCATGGCAGCAGTTTCAGGCCGGTCGAATCGGCCGTCCGCCAGGCACAGGACTGGCTGCGCGGCGCCATCGCCCGCGCGGGCGAACTGTCCGTGGGCCATGGACATGGCCCGGTGCACCACTTCCATACGCTGTGGCCACGCTGAAACCCGTCATCCGCCCCTGCGCACCCACCCAATACCCTAGCCCCGAAGAGATACGCCCCATGAACGCCAACGAGAAATTCATTGCTGCAACCGCCCAGGTCGACGAAGCCGCCATCGCCCCGCTGCCCAACTCGCGCAAGATCTACGTCGAAGGCTCGCGCCCGGACATTCGCGTGCCGATGCGCGAGATCTCGCAAGCCGACACGCCGGTCTCCTCATTTGCCAACACTCGCGCCGAGCCCAACCCGCCGATCTTCGTCTATGACTGTTCCGGCCCCTACACCGACCCGGCGGCGAAGATCGACATCCGCTCCGGCCTGCCTGCGCTGCGCGCCGGCTGGATCGCCGAGCGCGGCGACACCGTACAGCTCGCCGACCTGTCCTCCGAGTACGGCCGCCAGCGCGCCGCGGACCCGGCACTGGACGAACTGCGCTTCCCCGGCCTGCACCGCAAGCCGCTGCGCGCCAAGGCCGGCATGAACGTCACCCAGATGCACTACGCCCGGCGCGGCATCATCACCCCGGAGATGGAATACATCGCCATCCGCGAGAACCTGCGCCGTGCGGAGTACATCGAGTCGCTGAAGAACGCCGGCCCCACCGGGCAGAAGATGGCCGCCGTGCTCGGCCGCCAGCACCCCGGGCAGAACTTCGGTGCCAGCATCCCGGGGGAGATCACCCCCGAGTTCGTGCGCGACGAGGTCGCCCGCGGCCGCGCCATCATCCCGGCGAACATCAACCACCCGGAAACCGAGCCGATGATCATCGGCCGCAACTTCCTGGTGAAGATCAACGCCAACATCGGCAACTCGGCGCTGGGCTCGTCGATCAGCGAGGAAGTGGACAAGATGACCTGGTCCATCCGCTGGGGCGGCGACACGGTGATGGACCTGTCCACCGGCAAGAACATCCACGAGACCCGCGAGTGGATCATCCGCAACTCGCCGGTGCCGATCGGCACCGTGCCGATCTACCAGGCGCTGGAGAAGGTGGACGGCCGCGCCGAGGAACTGACCTGGGAGATCTTCCGCGACACCCTGATCGAGCAGGCCGAACAGGGCGTGGACTACTTCCCCATCCACGCCGGCGTGCTGCTGCGCTATGTCCCGCTGACCGCCAACCGCCTCACCGGCATCGTCTCGCGCGGCGGCTCGATCATGGCCAAGTGGTGTCTGGCGCATCACAAGGAGAGCTTCCTCTACACCCGCTTCGAAGATATCTGCGAAATCATGAAGGCCTACGATGTGGCCTTCTCGCTGGGCGACGGCCTGCGCCCCGGCTCCATCTACGACGCCAATGACGAAGCCCAGCTCGGCGAGCTGAAGACCCTGGGCGAACTCACCGACATCGCCTGGAAGCACGACGTGCAGGTGATGATCGAAGGCCCGGGCCATGTGCCGCTGCACATGATCAAGGAAAACATGGATCTTCAGCTCGAACAGTGCAAGGAAGCGCCCTTCTACACCCTGGGACCGCTGACCACCGACATCGCCCCGGGCTACGACCACATCACCAGCGGCATCGGCGCGGCCACCATCGGCTGGTACGGCACCGCAATGCTGTGCTACGTGACGCCGAAGGAGCACCTCGGCCTGCCCAACAAGCAGGACGTCAAGGAAGGCATCATCACCTACAAGCTCGCCGCCCACGCCGCCGATCTGGCCAAGGGCCACCCGGGCGCGCAGATCCGCGACAACGCGCTCTCCAAGGCGCGCTTCGAGTTCCGCTGGGAAGACCAGTTCAACCTCGGCCTGGACCCGGACAAGGCCAAGGAATTCCACGACGAAACCCTGCCCAAGGATTCGGCTAAGGTCGCCCACTTCTGCTCGATGTGCGGCCCGCACTTCTGCTCCATGAAGATCACCCAGGACGTGCGCGACTTCGCCGCCCAGCAAGGCATAGCCGAGGAGGCCGCGCTGGCGAAGGGCATGCAGGAGAAGGCGGTGGAGTTTGTGAAGAGCGGCGCCGAGGTGTATCGGAACGTGTGATCGAGGCACAATGCGCGGGTGATGAGTCTTGCCGCTTGCCCTCCTGATGCCCCGGCCTATGTCGGCCGGTTTGCCCCCTCGCCCACCGGACCGCTGCATTTCGGCTCGCTGGTGGCAGCAGTGGGCAGTTTTGCCGATGCCCGCGCCCATGGCGGACGCTGGTTGCTGCGCATCGAGGATGTGGATGCCCCGCGCACCGTTCCCGGGGCGGCCGATGCGATCCTGCGCACCCTGACCCGTTTCGGTTTCGAGTGGGATGCCGAGCCTTGGTGGCAAAGCCATCGTCTGGCGCACTATGCTGAGGCGCTGGAACGACTGCGCGCCTCCGGCAATGCCTTTCCCTGCGCCTGCACCCGGCGCGAGATGGCCGACTCGGCGCTGGCCCGTGACGGTTCGCGGCTTTACCCGGGCACCTGCCGCGAAGGCCTGCCCCCGGGTCGCCAGGCGCGCGCCTGGCGCGTGCGTGTTGCGGGCTGCATCCGCTTTCAGGATCGGGTACAGGGCATGCAATGCGAAGATCTGGCGCAGGAGTGTGGCGACTTCGTGCTGCTGCGGGCCGACGGGCAATATGCCTACCAGCTCGCCGTCGTGGTGGATGACGCCGCATCGGGCATCACCGATATCGTGCGCGGTGCGGACCTGCTCGACTCCACCGCCCGCCAGATCCATCTGCAACGCCTGCTCGGCCATCCGCAACCACGCTATGCGCACCTGCCGGTGGTGGTCAACGCGGCTGGCGAAAAGCTCTCCAAGCAAACCCTTGCCCGCGCGGTCGACGACTGGCCGGTGCCCCACGCCTTGGTGGCGGCGCTGGACTTTCTGGGTCAGAATCCACCACAGGCCCTGCACCGGGCCGCTCCGGCCGAAATCTGGCAATGGGCCTTTGCGCACTGGGACATGGCGCGCGTGCCGGCCTGCCGGAGCGCCAGCCTGGCACCCAACCAGAACCCTTCACTGACAACCTCACCGACCACTCCCCCGACATGATCGACGACGATGCCGGCCTGCGCAACGTGCTGCAGGCAACCCGTACCATTGCCGTGGTGGGCCTGTCCGACAACCCGACCCGGCCCAGCCACACCACGGCCCGCTACATGCAGGCGCAGGGCTACCGCATCGTGCCGGTCAACCCCACCTGCACGGAAGTGCTGGGCGAGCCCTGTCATGCCAGCCTGCGCGACATTCCGTTCCCGGTGGACATGGTCGACGTGTTCCGCCGCGCAGAAGAAGTGCCCGCAGTGGTCGAAGACGCGATTGCCATCGGCGCCCCCTGCGTGTGGCTGCAACTGGGCGTCATCCACCCCGAGGCCGCCACCCGCGCCGAAACGGCGGGTCTGCAGGTGGTGATGGACCGCTGTGTGAAGATCGAACACGCCCGGCTGCTGCTCGCCCCCACTTCTTGAGTGCGACCGTCCCCACCCCGACCGGCTTCAGTGCTCTCCACGGTAACCGGCCAGTCCGATGGCCATGCGCACGCACTGCAGCGATATCCAGGACGCCATGCGGCGCACCAGAGGCAGGCGACGCAAGGCATCCTCGCGCAACTCGACCGCCCCAGCCTGCATCGCCCGCTGCAGGCTGGCGCGCAACTGCCCGGCAAAACGGGCATCGTCGATGAGCACATTCGCCTCGCGCGCAAGCAGCAGACTGAAGGGGTCGATGTTGCTTGACCCCACCGTTGCCCAAACACCGTCGACCACCGCCACCTTGGCATGCAGATAGCTTTGCTGGTACTCGAACAGGTGGATGCCGCATGACATGAAGTGCGGATACAGCGCACGGCTGGCATGGGCCAGCACCGGATGATCGGAAAGCCCCTGCAACAGCAGGATGACCCGCACACCACGGCGCGCGGCGTCGGTGAGCGCCTGCCGGAAACGGCGACCGGGGAAGAAGTAGGCGCAGGCAATGATCACCTCACTGCGTGCGCCCGCCAGCGCCTCCAGATAGGCCTGCTCGATGTCGCGCCGGTGGCGCAGGTTATCCCGGATCAGGAAGGCCGCACGAATCCGGCCCGCCTGTGCTGGCCGCGCCAGCATGGGCAGCACCGCCTCAAGACGGCGGGTGCGCAGGCTGGCCCAGGCCACCAGCCGCCACAAATGACGTACCGCATAGTGAATCGACTGCAGCAGCGGTCCTTCCACACGAACCGCATAGTCATGACGCGGGTGCGGAGGGCCGTCGGGCTCATAGTCATCGACGATGTTGATGCCGCCCACAAAAGCGACCCGGCCATCGATCACCGCCAGCTTGCGATGCAGCCGGCGCAAGCGGTGGCGCCGCAGGGAGAGCGCACGGATCTCGCGCCGGTACACCTGCACCAACACCCCGCCAGCCTGCAGTTCGGGCATCAGCTCCGCGACAAACCGCCGGCTACCGAAACCATCCACCAGCACCCGTACCGTCACGCCTCTGGCGGCCGCCTGCAGCAACGCAGCCGCCACTGCCCGGCCAGTGCGGTCGGGCATGAAAATGTAGGTTTCGATGAAGACTTCCTGCCGGGCCGAAGCGATCTCAGCAAGCAGCGCAGGAAAGTATTCCACTCCGTTTTCGAGAAGTTCGATCGCGTTCCCCTCGAAATACCTGCTCACCAGCGAATCTCCAGCTCGGCCGTGAGTGCGGCATGATCGGAAATACGCGACCATGGCAGGCCGCTATGCACCTGCGCCTCACGCACCGCAAAGTTGCGCACATAGATGCGGTCCAGCGTGAGCATGGGCAGGCGCGACGGAAAGCTGCGGGCAATCCGCCCCCGGTCGGCATGAAACACTTCCTGCAGATGCAGACGCCGCGCCAGCACCTCGTCGGCCCGGTTCTGCCAGTCGTTGAAATCCCCGGCAATGATCAGTGGAGACTGCGGCGGAGCGAGTTGCTCCATGCGCGCGGCCAGGTGCTGCATCTGCCGGCGACGACTGCCGGCCATCAGGCCAAGGTGCACGCACACGCAATGCACCGGGGCACGCAGGCCCGGAACTTCGATTTCGCAGTGCAGCAGGCCACGACGCTCGAAGCGATGATCCGACACATCCTGGTTGTGCGCGGACAGGATCGGAAAACGGCTGAGAATGGCATTGCCGTGGTGGCCATGGTCATATATCGCGTTCTGGCCATACGCGGTTTCATGCCACACCTCCTCGGCCAGAAACTCGTGCTGTGGATGCTCGGGCCAGTCACTGTGACGGCGCTGATGCTCAAGGTGCAGACCCTGCACTTCCTGCAGGAACACCACATCCACCTCCAGACTGCGCAAGCGGTCGCGCAGCTCGTGTATCACCAGCCGGCGATTGAACTGCGAAAACCCCTTGTGGATGTTGTAGGTGCAGACCCGGAGCGTGCGAATGATGTCCATGCTGTACTGTGCGTGCTGGTTGACTACGGAGCAAGACCCTGCCTTGCGGAAAGGAGGACGAACCCGGTTGATCGTGGCCGCCAATACACGGATACTAGCCCGCCCCGGGGGTTCCCCTCGGCGTGAATGCGCAGTTCCACCTCAAGACGGGAGTCCTTTCAAGGTGTTCAAGAAAGATATCATTGCAATCATGATTGCCGGTGTGGCGGTCATCGCCCTGTTGGCCCATTATGCGATCAAGGGACAGGAAATTCCGCTCGGCCCGGCGCTGGCCGTGGCGGTGGTGAACGTGCTGGCCGCATGGCGCTTGTTCGTGGTGGTGAAGAAGGCCAAGGAGCAGGCTCACCGCAAAGCCCTTGAGGCGGCTGACAGGAAAGACACGGCGGACTGATCCCGCGCCCGCACGGCACACCCCCAGCCCTGCGACAGGCGCGCCACGAACGGTGGCCCGCAGTGACCACCGAAGCCGCCTGGCCACCGGTGGTCATTTCGCACCGGGTCAGGACACGGCCAGCATGCGGTCCAGCGCCACGCGGGCGAGCACGGCTTCGTGCTCGGGCACCTCGATGCGGTTCACCACATTCCCATCGGCGAGGTTTTCCAGCGTCCAGGCCAGGTGTTGCGGGTCAATGCGCTGCATGGTGGAACACATGCATACCGTGGGCGCCATGAACTGGATGCTCTTGCCTTCGGGTTTCATCTCTTCGGCCAGCCGGTTAACCAGATTCAGCTCGGTACCCACCAGCCAGCGCGTGCCGCGCTCGGCCGCCTTGATGGTGTTGATGATGTATTCGGTGGAGCCCACGTAGTCCGAGTTGCAGCACACCTCCAGACTGCTTTCCGGGTGCGAGATGACCAGCCCCTCAGGGTGCTGCATGCGCCAGCGGCGGATGTGGCTCTCCTGGAACATCTGGTGCACCGAACAGTGCCCCTTCCACAGCAGGATCTTCGCCTTGCGGATCTGCTCGGGCGTAAGGCCGCCGTATTCCAGGTCCGGATCCCACACCACCATTTCGTCGAGCGCAATGCCCTTCTTGTAACCCGTCCAGCGCCCGAGGTGCTGGTCAGGGAAGAACAGCACCTTCTCGCGTTGTGCAAAAGCCCAGTCGAGAATGGTCGGCGCGTTGGTGGAGGTGCACACAATGCCGCCATGCTCGCCACAGAAGGCTTTCAGGTCGGCAGCAGAGTTGATGTAGGTGACCGGCGTGATCAGGTTGTCCGGGGTGTCGAGCACCTCGGCGAGCTCGCGCCAGCAGCGTTCCACCTTGGCCAGGTTGGCCATGTCGGCCATCGAACAGCCGGCCGCCAGGTCGGGCAGAATCGCCACCTGGTGCGGCTGCGACATGATGTCGGCCACTTCGGCCATGAAGTGCACACCGCAAAACACGATGTATTCGGCCGAGGTCTGCGAGGCCAGACGGGCGAGCTTGAGCGAATCGCCGGTCAGGTCGGCATGTTGATACACATCGGCGCGCTGGTAGTGATGGCACAGCAGCACCGCACGCTCGCCCAGACGGGCACGCGCGGCGCGAATCCGTTCCTGCGCCTCATCGTCCTGCAAGGTGTTGAAGCGGTCAAAACTGATGGTGGCAACTTGCATAGGGTTTGGTCTCAATGAAATCGGCAGGGCGCAATCAGCCCTGCACCCAGGGCAGGCCAGCATGACGCCAGCCACCGATGCGTCCGCGATGACCATTGGCATCCCGGTCGCCCTCGAAGCCTTCCAGTATGTTGTAGGCTTCCAGATAACCCGCCTCCAGGGCGGTACGCGCCGCGGCGTCGGAGCGCCCTCCGGAGCGGCACAGGAACAGCACCAGCGCCTCGGGATCGACCTCGCGCCGCAGCTGGGCAATGAAACCGGAGTTGGGACGACCGCCCGGCCAGCCCTGCCATTCGATCTCGACGGCGCCGGGCACACGGCCCACCCAGTCCCACTCGGCACGGGTGCGCACATCCACCAGCCGGGCGCCGGGAGCGCGCTGCCAGACCTCATGGGCCTCGGCCGGCGTGAGCGCTCCGGCATACGGCAGATGCATGTCCTGCGCGCGCTCGTGCGCGAGCTTGAGCAAATCGGTCAACGTACCCATGTCTGCCTCCGGTTAGAATCAGGTTCCGGAGTATACATCCTAGCGTGAAACATGGACCGCCCACACACCGCGCCCGCTGGGGACGAACAGACACACGCTACCTCGCGAGGGCGAGCAGTGCAGCGCGTCACCCTGGTGGCGATCGTCACCAACAGCCTGTTGGCGCTGGGTCAGCTGGTGGTCGGGGTGCTGGCCAACGCGTTCAGCCTGGTCGCCGATGCTGCCCACACCCTGTCGGACCTGCTCACCGATCTGATGGTGCTGTTTGCCGGACGCAAGGGCGCCAGCCCGGCCGACAGCGATCACCCCTATGGTCATGCGCGCATCGAGACGGCCGCCACCCTGATCCTGGGGCTGGTGCTGTGCGGGGTGGGTGCGGGCTTTCTGCTGGCCGCAGGCGAACGCCTGCAAAACCTGTCGGCCGCCCCGCCGCTGCACCATGCTGCGCTGGTGATGGCCCTGTTCACCCTGCTCGCCAAGGAAGCCCTGTTCCGTTTCACGCTGGCGGCCTCCAGACGCCTGAACGCCCCGATGCTCGCAGCCAATGCCTGGCACGCACGCTCGGACGCGGCCTCCTCGCTGGTGGTGGCCGTGGGCATCGGTGGCAGCCTTGCCGGCTATCCGGTGCTCGAACCTCTGGCGGCCGCCGTGGTGGGCTTCTTGATCGTGAGCATGGGCGTGAGGCTTGCCTGGAGCGCGATGCGCGAACTGGTCGACACCGGCCTGTCTCCGGCCGAACTGGCACGCATCAGGCAAACCATACGTGACACACCCGGCGTCATCGACCTGCATGAACTGCGCACCCGTCGCATGGCCGACCGCATCCTGTGCGACACCCATGTGCTGGTCGATCCGCGCATCACGGTGTCCGAAGGGCACACGATTTCCGACGCGGTATATCTGCGCATCCGTGAAGCGCACCCCGAGGTGCGCGACGTGCTGGTGCACATCGATGCCGAAGAGGACGACGAACTGCAAGCCGTGGCGCCGGCCCCGCCGCCCGACCGGAAAACGGTGCAGCAACGAATGGGCGAACTGCTGGCCGACGCACTCCCGCAGGGCACAGCCGCCATTCAGTGTCAGCCCGAACGGGTGCAGATCCATTATCTCGGTCAGCGCGTGGAGCTTGAAGTATTCCTGACACCGGCGCAGGCCCGCCAGGTGGATTCCGATGCACTGAAATGCCGCATCGACGCCTTCATTTCCAATCACCCCGAGTACCGCTCAATCCGCTTTTACACATGCCTCGCACCAGCCTGATGCAGGACGCCATAAAAAGGCACCATATTGGTGCATTTCCGAAGCGCCCTGCCCCGCTTGGCGCTCCAGTCCGACCCGCAACCAGCCCGGCGGCGGCACACGGGCAGGGTGAATGCCGATGTGGCACAATCGCGGGAAAGCCTGTTTCGGCCTGGCACGATTGCTGCTAATGCCCTTGCAACGGACGCTTTACCGTTAATCTGATTCGATCAGCCATCGCCTCATCTCACCAGGAGTGATTATGAACGCTCAAGAAGTCATGAAGATGATCAAGGAAAACGAAGTGCGCTTCGTGGACCTTCGTTTTACCGATACCCGTGGCAAGGAGCAGCATGTCGGCCTGCCCGTGTCCGCCTTCGAGGAAGATCACTTCGAGCACGGCCACCCGTTCGACGGTTCGTCGATCGCAGGCTGGAAGGGTATCCAGGCCTCCGACATGATCCTGATGCCGGACCCCGCCTCGGCCTATCTCGACCCGTTCTTCGACGAAACCACCCTGGTGCTGACCTGCGATGTGGTTGAGCCCTCCGACGGCAAAGGCTATGACCGCGACCCGCGCTCCATCGCCAAGCGCGCCGAAGCCTATCTGAAGAGCACCGGCATCGGCGACACCGCCTTCTTCGGTCCGGAACCCGAATTCTTCATCTTCGACGCCGTCGAATGGTCGGTCGACATGTCGGGCGTGATGAGCAAGATCATCTCCGAAGAGGCAGCCTGGTCCACCGCCGACAAGTTCGAAGGCGGCAACACCGGCCACCGTCCGAAGGTCAAGGGCGGCTACTTCCCGGTGCCCCCGGTCGACAGCCTCAACGACATCCGCGCCGCCATGTGCCTGGCCCTGGAAGGCGCCGGCATCCCGGTCGAGGTGCACCACCACGAAGTGGCCAACGCCGGCCAGTGCGAGATCGGCACCAAGTTCAGCACCCTGACCAAGCGCGCCGACTGGACCCAGACGCTGAAGTACATCGTCCATCAGGTTGCGCACCAGTACGGCAAGACCGCCACCTTCATGCCCAAGCCCATCGTTGGCGACAACGGTTCCGGCATGCATGTGCACCAGTCGATCTGGAAGGATGGCCAAAACCTGTTCGCCGGCAACGGCTACGCTGGCCTGTCCGAAACCGCGCTGTACTACATCGGCGGCATCATCAAGCACGCCAAGGCACTGAACGCGATCACCAACCCGTCGACCAACTCGTACAAGCGCCTGGTGCCGCACTACGAAGCCCCGATCAAGCTGGCCTACTCGGCCCGCAACCGTTCGGCCTCGATCCGCATCCCCTACGTTGCCAACCCGAAGGGCCGCCGCATCGAGTCGCGCTTCCCGGATCCGGCTGCCAACCCCTACCTGTGCTTCGCCGCACTGCTGATGGCCGGCCTGGACGGCATCCAGAACAAGATCCACCCGGGCGATCCGGCCGACAAGAACCTGTACGACCTGCCGCCGGAAGAAGACGCGAAGATCCCGACCGTGTGCTTCAGCCTGGATCAGGCGCTGGCCGAACTGGACAAGGATCGTGAGTTCCTGACCCGTGGCGGCGTGTTCTCCGATGACTTCATCGACGCCTTCATCGAACTGAAGTCCGAGGAAGTGAACCGCCTGCGCGTGACCACCCACCCGGTCGAGTTCGACATGTACTACAGCCTGTAATCGTTTTCCCGATTCGGGCGTTAATGAAGGGACGGGCATTGCCCGTCCCTTTTTTATCGGGTCTAATCTGGACCTCATGCCGCATGCAAGGCATGCGCCCATCGTTTCACATCAGGAATCCATCGTCATGAGGCTTGCACACACCTGTTCCATCGCGCTGCTGCTCCTCACGGCATATTCGGCATCGGTTTCGGCCACCGTTTATAAATGCATCGATGCCGATGGCCGGGTCACCTACACCAACGACAGCTCGCTCGCCCGGGGCTGCGAAGCCCTGAGCCAGGACCAACCGGTATCCTCGGTGCCGGCACCGGCGAGACGCCCCGGCAGCGCCACCCCAAGCACCCCACCCCGCACCAGCAGCTCTCCTTCGGACTTTCCGAAGGTGACACCGGATACCCAGCGCGCCCGCGACGACACCCGGCGTCAGGTGCTGGAAACCGAACTCAAGAACGAAGAGCAGTCCCTGTCAGAGGCTCAGGCCGCGCTGGCCGAGCAGGAAAGCATCCGGCTGGGCGACGAGCGCAACTACCAGCGCGTGCTCGACCGCCTGCAACCCTTCAAGGACAAGGTGGAACTCCACCAGCGCAACATCGAGGCGCTACGACGTGAAATCGGCCGCTTGCGCTGAATCACCGGTCTGGCGCGTTACTTGCTTTCATTCCGGCACCCTACACGGCACGTCACATAGCCCATTTACCGGTGTCCGCGCATGAACAAAGCTTCCGCCCAGACCACCTCCAGTCCCTTTGCAGGTCTTGACCTGCTGTCATCGGCCGTGGTGCTGATCGACGACCGGTTCATCATTCGTTACCTCAACCCGGGCGCTGAAAACCTGTTCGCGATCAGCCAGCGCAAACTGCTTGGCATGCCCCTCGCCCGCTTGCTGGGCGAGGGGCATGGACTGGAGAGCGCACTGCGCAACACCCTCGCCACACACTGGAGCTACACCGGGCAAGACTTGCGGGTGCAACGCCTGCACGGCGAAGCCCTGCATCTGGACTGCACCGTAAGCCCCGCAGAGGCGGCCGGCGTGAGCCTGTTGCTGGAGTTTCGTCCGATCGATGCCCAACTGCGGGTGGCCCGCGAGGAGCAACTGCTGCAGCAACAACAGGCCAACCGGGAGCTGATCCGCAATCTGGCGCACGAGATCAAGAACCCCCTGGGCGGTATCCGGGGTTCGGCGCAACTGCTCGAGCGCGAACTGGAAGACCCGCAGTTGCGCGAATACACCCAGGTGATCATCGCCGAAGCCGATCGCCTGCAGGACCTGATGAACCGCATGCTCAGCGCACATTGCGTGATGCGCCCGGGGTTGCTCAACATCCATGATGTGCTGGAGCGGGTGCGCAAGCTGCTGCTGGCCGAGTTTCCAGCCCTGCTGATGATTCGGGATTACGACATCAGCATTCCCGAACTGACTGCCGACCGCGAACAGTTGATCCAGGCTGTGCTCAACATTACCCGCAACGCAGCCCAGGCCATGCACGGCAACGGCGTGGTCAAGCTGCGCACCCGGGTGGCGCGACAGGTCACCCTGGCCAAGCGCCGCTTCAAACTGGCACTGGAATTGCAAGTGATCGACAACGGCCCCGGCATCCCGGAGGAGATCCGCGACACGATCTTCTATCCGCTGGTCTCGGGGCGTGAAGGTGGAAGCGGACTGGGACTCACGCTGGCGCAAAGCTTCATTGAGCAACACCACGGCATGATTGAGGTCGACAGCCGTCCCGGGCAGACCTGTTTCACGATTCTGCTGCCGATTTCCGAACGCACCTGAAGGCTGCACCGGAGCGGCACTGCCTCCACACCGGATAACCGGCTGCGTGATCGCGCACCAAAACTGTGCATGGATTATGAATACCGTCTGGATTGTTGATGATGACCGTTCGATTCGCTGGGTGCTGGAAAAGGCCCTGAGCCGCGAGAACATCTCTCACGAGAGCTTCACCTCGGCAAGCGATGCCATGGCCGCCCTGGATCGCAGCCCGACGCCCCCCAAGGTGCTGGTGTCGGACATCCGCATGCCCGGCGACTCGGGGTTGGACCTGCTCAAGCGCGTCAAACAGGTGCATCCCGATCTGCCAGTGATCATCATGACCGCCTACTCGGACCTGGACAGCGCGGTTTCGGCCTTTCAGGGCGGGGCGTTCGAGTATCTGCCCAAGCCCTTCGATGTCGATCAGGCCATCGCACTGGTCCGCCGTGCCATTGAGCAAAGCACGCACCATCAGGGTGCAGAAGCGCAAACCACGCTGGCCCCCGAGATCCTGGGCCAAGCCCCGGCCATGCAGGAGGTGTTTCGTGCCATCGGGCGGCTGTCGCAGTCTCACGCCACCGTGCTCATCAATGGCGAGTCGGGCACTGGCAAGGAATTGGTGGCGCGTGCGCTGCACCGTCACAGCCCGCGACGCGACGCGCCCTTCATCGCCATCAACACCGCTGCGATTCCACGCGACCTGCTTGAATCCGAGTTGTTCGGGCATGAGCGCGGCGCCTTCACCGGCGCGGCCACCCAGCGGCGCGGCCGCTTCGAGCAGGCTGACGGCGGAACGCTGTTTCTCGACGAGATCGGTGACATGCCGGCCGAACTGCAGACGCGGCTGCTGCGCGTCCTGTCGGACGGGCACTTCTACCGTGTCGGTGGCCAGCAGCCCATACGCGCCAACGTGCGGGTGATCGCCGCCACCCACCAGGACCTGGAAGAACGGGTACGCAACGGATTGTTCCGCGAAGACCTCTTCCACCGCCTGAACGTGATCCGCCTGCGCCTGCCGCCGATGCGCGAGCGTCGCGAGGACATCCCCATTCTGGTGCGCCACTTCCTGCAAAAGAGTGCACAGGAACTGAGCGTGGAGGCAAAGCGGATTTCGGAGGACGCAATTCGCTATCTGCAGTCCCAGCCCTTTCCGGGCAATGTGCGCCAACTCGAGAACCTGTGCCACTGGCTCACCGTGATGGCCCCCGGACAGACCGTGGAAGTGGCCGACCTGCCGCCGGAACTGCGCGAGCAGCACTCCGGCAGTCCTGCGAGCGACTGGACGAACGGCCTGGGACTGGAGGCGGACCGCCTGCTCAATGAACAGCCTGGTCTGGTGTTCGAGCAGCTCAATCAGGCCTTTGAACGCACCCTGATCCGCCATGCACTGGCGGCTACCGGCGGGCGGCGCATCGAGGCCGCCCAGTTGCTGGGCATCGGCCGCAATACGATCACCCGCAAGATTCACGATTTGGGTATAGACGAGGACAACAAGGCCCCAGGCAACGAGACGGACACCGAGGACTGAACAGGAGCCACCCTGTCCTGTCGCTGAGGGCATGATCTGTCGGATAATGGCGGTTTTCCCCGGTCAGCATCGCTCATGACGTTTCCGCCCCCACCGCCCACTCCGCTTGATGCCCAGGCGATTACTCAGGCACTTGGCAGTTCGGCCGCTCGCTTTGCCATTCGCTGCGTCGAACAATGTGACTCCACCAACAGTCTCATCGTGCAGTCTCCCCCGGCAACGGACGGTCGGGTGTCCGTGTTGCTTGCCGAACGCCAGCTGGCAGGTCGCGGCCGGCGCGGCCGAACATGGCAATCCTGGCCCGGGAGCAGCCTGACCCTGTCGGTACTGTGGCGTTACCCGGTTGGCACTCCCGTACCCGCCGGCCTCTCCCTGGTGACCGGACTCGCGGTGGCCGAGACGCTGGAACAGCTCGGCGTGATCGGCGTACAGCTCAAGTGGCCGAACGATGTGCTGGTACTGGGCCAGAAACTGTGCGGCATCCTGATCGAACTGCAATCCTCGCGCGGACAGCCACCGGTCGCAGTAATCGGCATCGGCCTGAACCTCGCCCTGCCCCCCGATGCCGACATTCCCTCGCGCATCGGCGTGAGCGACCTGGCCAGCCACCTTTCCAACCCACCAGACCGCAACCGGCTCGCGGCCTTGCTGCTGGACACGCTTGCCAGGTATCTGGACCGCCATGCCGAGGCCGGCTTTGCTGCCTTGCGCAGCGCTTGGCAGCAGCGCAATGCCTTCGCCGATCTGCCGGTTTGCATCGAGAGTGAAGACACCTGCCTGCGTGGCCGCTGCGCCGGCATTGATGATGATGGCGCCCTGTTGCTCGATACCGCAACGGGACTGCAGCGCGTGCTGGTCGGGGATGTTTCACTGGCAGCGGAGCCCATGCCATGATGCTGCTGCTCGACGCAGGCAACAGCCGCATCAAATGGGGCGTTTTTCATGCCGGTGAGTGGCTGGCCAGCGGCGCGCTGGACAACGACGCGCTGCACCGGGAGGCGCCGCAACAGGACACCCTGCGTGGTCTCGCCATGCACGCAGCCGGCCAGACCCCCATCGAGCGCATCGTCGGCGCAAATGTTGCGGGCGAAGCCGTGGCCTCAGCCATCGAACACCACGTACAGGGGTTGGCCACGGTGGAGTGGCTCCGGCCATTGACGTCCTGCTGCGGGGTGTACAACCTGTACGACGATCCTGAGCGCTTGGGGGTGGACCGCTGGGCTGCACTCATTGGCGCACGCGCGATGATCGGCGCACGCGCCTGCTTGGTGGTGACCGCCGGCACGGCCACCACGGTCGATGTGCTCGACGCGGAAGGCCGCTTTGAGGGGGGGCTGATCCTGCCCGGCCTGCATCTGATGCGCAAGGCACTGCTGCGCGACACCGCCCAACTGCGAGAAACCCAGGGTGAATTCACCACTCGCCCGCGCAACACCGCCGACGCCATCACCTCAGGCTGCCTGAATGCGCAGGCCGGCGCCATCGAACGCATGTACCATTCCCTGCCGGCAGGCGCCGCTTGCGTGATCAGCGGAGGCGGCGCCTCGCAACTGCTTCCCCTGCTCGACTGCCACACCGTTCAGCCAGTAGACAACCTGGTGCTGAAGGGGCTTGCGGTCATCGCGCAGGCACAGCCCGCAGCCCGTTCCGCATCCGATTGAGGTACGCTTCACGCCATGTCCTTCACCCGCTTGCTGATCATCGTGCTGGTCGTGCTCAACCTGCTGGCGCTGGCCGCAGCTCGTGGCCTGCTCGGCGACAATTCGCCACGCGGCGAGCCCGAACGACTCACCAACCAGCTCCGGCCAGACGCGATTCGCCTGCTCGATGCGCCACCGGACCGGGCCTCTGCGCCTCAGGCGCAAGCGCTCAGGCGCAGCGAGCCGCCAGCCAACACCGCCACAGAGCCGACCACCGTCTCCGGCGCGTCAGACACGCCCTCCACCAGCACGGTCGTGACCGGGGCGCCGCCAGAGGGCACCTCTCCCGCTCCAGACAGCGACACAGCCCTGTGCCGATCCTTTGGCGGACTGCTCGACGCGCAAGCCACCGAGCTTTCCCGGTTGGCCCGGGAGCTGTCCCCCGGCCTGAACGTACGCCGCAGCCAGAGCGAACCCGCCAGCAACTGGTGGGTACACATCCCGCCTGCGGCCAACCGCGAAGCCGCCGATACGCGTGCCCGGGCGCTACGCGCCTCGGGCATCTCGGATCTTTTCGTGGTGCGTGATGCAGGCCCCAACCAGCATGCCATTTCGCTGGGCATCTTCCGTACCCAAACGAGTGCCACCCAACACCTGGCGGACATGCGTGCCCGTGGCGCCACTGAGGCGCGCATGTCTCCGCGCAACCCACCGCGCTATCAGCTCGAAGTCAGCGGAGCAGCCAGTCAGGTGACGCGCCTGGAAGGGGTAATTGGCTCCCGGTTACCCGATGTGCAGGGCACGACATGTGCGCCATGACCTCCGCGCCCCCCATCATCGGCCTCACCGGCGGCATCGGCAGCGGCAAGTCCGCCGCCTGCGAGCATTTTGCCGCGCTCGGAGCGGCGGTGGTCGACACCGACGTCATCGCTCACGAGCTGACGACAGCCGGTGGGGCTGCCATCGATCCCATCCGTGAAACTTTCGGCGAACAGGTGATTCAGGCCGATGGCGCCCTCGACCGCACGGCCATGCGGGAACGCGTATTCAGCGACCCCGCTGCCAGGCTGCGCCTGGAAGCCATCCTGCACCCGATGATCCGTCAGCTCAGCCTGCAGCGCTGCGCGAACACAACCCGACCCTATGTCATCCTGGCCATCCCGCTGCTCATCGAGACGGGGGCCTACCATGAGCACCTGACGCGCATCTGTGTGGTCGACTGCCCGGTCGAACTGCAGGTGGCCCGCGTCATGGCACGCAACGCCATGAGCGAGCCACAGGTGCGCGCCATCATCGCAGCCCAGGCCAGCCGTGCGCAACGACAGGCCGTAGCCGATGATCTGATCGACAACAGCGGCGATCTGGCCGCACTCTGGCAACAGGTCGGACACCTCCATGAACACTATCTTCAACACGCCACCCGCCCGCTCTGACGTACCGCCAGGCACTTGGCCACAGCCCGCCCGCGCCCGGAATGTGTCCTCCGAGGCGTGTGCTATCATCAAAACCGATTCAGCGAACCAGGCCGGGCAAGACGTGATCAGCTACGAATATCCTCTCAACGAACGCATCCGCACCCTGCTGCGTCTGGAGGATCTGTTTCACAAGATCGCCCACTTTCTTGCGGGCCAGACGCCCCAAGATCATCATGTGGCGCTGCTCACGCTGTTCGAAATCCTGGATGTGGCCGGACGCGCCGACCTGAAGGTCGATCTGATGCAGGAACTCGAGCGCCAGCGACAAATTCTGATGTCGTTCCGTGACAACCCCGAAATCTCTGAGAAGGCGCTCAGTGGTGCCCTCTACGAAATCGAACAGGCCTCGGCCTCGCTGCAGGCGATGGCTGGCAAGATTGGCCAGTATCTGCGCGAGAACGAATGGTTGATGGCAGTACGCAGCCGCGCCGCAATTCCGGGCGGGGTGTGCGAGTTCGACCTGCCGTCATACCATTTCTGGCTCAACCGCGACCCTCAGCAGCGTCGCACACAGCTCGAAAACTGGCTGGGCCCGATGATGCCCATCCGCGACGGGCTGAACATCGTGCTGCGACTGTTGCGTGCCAGTGGCATCCCGGAGCACTGCCAAGCGACCCGGGGCCTGTTTCATCTGGCCATGTCAGGGCGCAATGCGCAGATGCTCAACATCAGCCTCGCACGCAACGACCAGGCTGTTCCCGAGATCAGTGCCAACAAGTTTGCGCTGAACATTCGTTTCATGGCGCCGGACATTTCGGCCCGCACACAGGTCGTCGAGCACGACATCCCCTTCCAGATCACCTTCTGCAGCCTGTAGCTTGATGAACGCCCCACGTACCGTCTCTTGTCCTGCCTGCGGAAAGGCCAGTCCATGGTCACCGGACAACCGCTGGCGCCCGTTCTGTTCCGAGCGCTGCAAGCTGATCGACCTTGGCGCCTGGGCTGCGGAGCAATACCGCGTACCCGCAGCACCGCCCGATGATCCACAGGCAGCCGACTCAAACGAGCCCCGTCAGGGCTGACCAACTGCTTCAGCATCGCTTCCCGGCGGGCTCCATGCCCCACGAATGGCAGCAATGCCATGCGCCCCATGGCGGCGTGCGATATCCATGTCGGCCGGCCCCACCCCCCCGAGGGCCAGTACCGGAAAAGGTAATTCACGAACAAGCTCGCGAAATGCTTTCCAACCCATCCCGAGCTGGCCAGGATGCGAGCGTGTCGGCTTGACCGGTCCGAGCAGTGCGTAATCGACCCCGATCCGTGCAGCCTGCTCCAGTTCTTCGCGCGAGTGGCAGGAGGCACCAAGCCAGGGCACATGTCCGGGACGTTGCGCCAGGGACATCAAGCGCGCACCACTCAAGTGCAGTCCCTGAGCGTCATCGGGCAAGGCTTCGGATGCCTCCTGATTGACCACGATGAGCGGCGCGCAACCACTTGCCCGGAACACCTCGCCCACGTGTTTGCACAGAGCAGCACGCTGCTCGGGTAGCATGTCCGGCTCACGTACCTGCACCATGCTTGCGCCTGCGGCCAAGGCTGCACGCATCTGCACCTCGTCATGCGGCATACCGGAATGGCCACAATCGGTGATCGCCATGAACCTCGGCAGTTGCAGGGCCTTGAAGACCGGTGCATTGGCCGGCAACATCGGGGACACCTCGGGAGCCTCTCCGGACTGCCAGGACAACGCCGCATGTACCCGGTCAGCGAGCACGCCATGCCACTGTGGAACTTCAAAGAAATGCAGACGGACATGGCCGTGCTCATAGTGGTGCTCACGCACCAGCCAGGGGTCGAGTCGGTCAACGACAATACCGAGCTCTTCCTGCAACTCCCTGATCAGAGCCTCCGCCGGGGTTTCGCCCGGTTCGACCTTGCCGCCCGGAAACTCCCAGTAGCCTGGATAGAAGGTACCTTCAGCCCGTTGTCCGAGCAGGATGCGCTGCTGTCGGTCACGGATCACCCCGGCGGCGACCTCGATGATGCGTTTCTTGCCCTCTCCCCCGCTCATTGCACCTCCCGTTCTGCCCCGATGCGTCCGGCATGGTCACGTGCAAACTGCCAAGCCACCCTGCCCGAACGGGAGCCACGCAGCAGCGCCCATTGCAGGGCCTCTTGGCGGGCAGCTTCGATCTGCCGTGCATCCAGCCCGAACACACTCAGCCAGTGCCCGACAATGGCAAGATATTCGTCCTGACTGAAGGGATAGAAGGACACCCACAGGCCAAAACGCTCGGACAGGGAGATCTTCTCCTCTACCGCCTCACCCGGATGAATCTCACCGTCCACATGCCGTACTGCCCGGTTTTCGTCGTGATACTCCGGCATCAGGTGACGCCTGTTGGAGGTGGCGTAAATGAGCACATTATCGGGCAAGGCCGACACGGATCCGTCGAGCACGCTTTTCAGCGCCTTGTAAGCCGGTTCGCCTTCCTCGAAGGACAAATCGTCACAGAACAGGATGAAGCGCTCAGGACGGGACTCAAGCATCTCGATGATGTCCGGCAGGTCCATCAACTCATCCTTATCAACCTCCACCAGACGCAGCCCCTGTTCTGCATAGCGGTCGAGCATGGCCTTCACCAGCGAGGACTTGCCGGTGCCGCGGGCGCCTGTAAGCAGCACATTGTTGGCCTGTCTTCCGGCGAGAAACTGGCGTGTGTTCTGATCGATACGTGCCTTTTGCGCTTCAATGTCGCACAGATCCTCCAGGCGGATGCGGTGCGGCCGAGCCACCGACACCAGCCTGGCTCGCCCCTGCCGGCGACGCCACCGGAAAGCGGTCGCTGCCGCCCAATCAGGCGCTTCGGGCTTGCCGGGCAACAGGGTTTCCAGACGGCTCAGCAACTGTCCGGCCCGGATCAAAAGTTCGTTCAGTTCAGTCATCAGCCTGCCTTTCCTTTGACGCGTCACGCCGCTCGGTACTGCGGCTGCTGCGCAGCGCCCAGCCGACAATCAGCAACAGAACGAGCACGATGCCCAGTTCCATGAAAATCAACCACATCGGGCCGCTCCTCCATCCCCATCACCATTCCGGGCAGGGACTTTCACACCCTGCTCAGGCGTCCGCAACACACAGCGTTATACTGTACGGCCAAGATCGAGAGTCTACCTGAAGCTGCCGGATGAACAACGCCCTCCCTGCCCGCGCCATCGAGCCCTGCCACACTGCCTCCGCACCTGCCCGACAAGGGCCGGCTTTTCCCTGTTCAAGACTGCCCCACCTGATCAGGATGCTTGCCGTCGTGTTCATGGTTGCAGGCTGTGCAAGCCGCCCCGCACCCGAGGCACGCTGCCCGACCCGTTTACCGTGTCCGGCCTGCCCGGTCTGTCCGGCCTCCACGGCCACACCCCCCGGAGCCCCCAAGGCCCCGGACGTGTCCGAACCTGAAGTCACCCACCCCCCATTCATCAGAAGCGACTGGCACGCGCTACCGGAGTGGGCCAATGACAGACACGCCGAAGCCTGGCCCGCGCTACTGCAATCCTGTCAGGTGCTGTCCAGGCGCAGCGACTGGAGCAACATTTGCACGCAGGCCCGTCAGCTCGGCCCCCAACCAGGCGATCAGCAGGTGCGTCACTTTCTCGAAACCCATCTGCAACCTTGGCAAGCGATTCAGCCGGATGGCGGCACACAGGGACTCATCACCGGGTATTATGAACCGCTGATTCGCGGCAACCGGCATGCCGACGCCCGCTACCCGTGGCCCATCCACGCCCGGCCGCGAGACATGCTGACCATCGAGTTGACCGATGTGTATCCCGACCTTCAGGGCAGACGACTGCGCGGCCGAGTGGTCGGCGACCGTGTGCTGCCGTACTGGACCCGGGGTGAAATCGGCAACCTCGGGGCGAACCTTCCGGCAGAGGTCCTGTTATGGGCAGAAGACCCGATCGAACTCTTCTTCCTTCAGGTACAGGGCTCAGGGCAGGTAGAACTCCCGAACGGCCAGCGGGTGCGCATCGGTTATGCCGAACACAATGGCCACCCATACCAGTCGATCGGTCGCTGGCTGGTCGCACAGGGTGAATTGACGCTCGACCAGGCCTCCATGCAGGGCATCAAGCAGTGGGCACGCAAGAACCCACATCGCCTGCACGAACTGCTGGCGGTCAATCCGAGCTATGTCTTCTTCAGGGAAATGCCAGCAGGTTCCCACGGCCCCCTGGGGGCGATGGGCGTTCCCCTCACGGCAGAGCGGAGTCTTGCGGTCGACCCAGCCTTCGTGCCACTGGGTGCGCCCGTCTTTCTCTCCACCACATACCCAAACAGTCCCCGGCCACTGCACCGCCTGATGATGGCGCAGGACACCGGGGGGGCAATCAAGGGGATTGGCCGGGGTGATTTCTTCTGGGGCTTTGGTGCATCAGCGGGCACCGAGGCAGGACGCATGCGTCAGCAGGGTCAGATGTGGGTATTGCTGCCGCATGGCGTCACACCCGGACAGCGATGAGACATTCCTGGTGGACGCAGCGTTCATGCGTCCGCCAGTGTCAGTGCGAAGCTGGTGAATCTGTAGCCTGAATCAGCGACTGCCGGCTTCGTTCAGGGCCTTGTCCAGTTCGGCTGCAGGTACATAGCCCCCAATCCTGCGACCATCCGCCAAGAACATCGTGGGCGTCCCCTGAATGCGCAACCCCTGTCCATAGGCCACATTCTGGTCGACAACATCGCTGTCGCACTGGGCAGCAGGTGGCGTCACACCCTTGAGAATCCAATCATTCCATGCCTTGGCCTGATCCTTGGCGCACCAGATGTTGCGCGACTTGGTCACGGAATCCTCGCTGAGAATCGGGTACAGAAAGGTATAGACCGTCACGTTGTCCAGCGTGCTCAACTCCTTGCCAAGACGCTTGCAGTAACCACAATTGGGATCCTCGAAGGACACCACCACACGGCTGCCATCGCCCTTCACCTGTTTGATCGCACGATCAAGCGGCAGGGTCGCGAAATCAATCGCGGAAAGCTCCTGCAAACGGGCCTGAGTAACATCCTTGCGTGTTTTTGTATCGATGACCCGGCCGTCAATGATGAACCCCAGCGTCTCATCGGTGTACACCAGTTCGCCGCTCTTGAGCACCACTTCATACAGGCCGCCATATTCGGTCTTGCGCACCGACTCCACTGACGGCGAGCCAATGAACTGCTCCATCGACGCCTTTACCGACTCCTCGCTGGCCTGTGCGCCCAACGCCACGCTCAGGGCTGCAGCAAGCAGCGCGGGTTTCAACATCTTGTCAAACATTCAGGATCTCCATTCAAAAATGACCGCTCGTCGCGTAACGTACGAGCGCATGCTTTAGGACCGGCAGCCTGCCCAGCAGGTTCATTCCCAAGTTGCGAACAGGTGCCAGTACCGCGTTGTCCAGACCAAACAGACGTTGCAGACCGTGTGTGGAATACTGCAAAACAGCCGGCTCTTCTGCCCTGCTCCGTGCATATCGCCGTAATCCGGACAGCGCTCCCGGATCAGCCCATTCCGGGAGAGAGGACAACACCTCGGCCAATGCCCGTGCATCCTGATAGCCCAGATTGATTCCATGCCCGGAAAGCGGATGAATCGCATGAGCGGCATCACCCAGCAAAGCTACCCTGGGTTTCACCATCTGCGAGACGCGCATGAAACGCAAGGGGAAGCCCGTCTGGCAATTGAGCTGCCTGAGATTTCCGAGTACCCCCTGGCTGGCAAGCGTCACCCGCTCCTGTAGTTCATCAGGCGGAAGCTGAACCAGTTCGCGGGCCAGCGCATCATCTGCTGACCAGACCATTGACACCGTGCGCCCCATCATCGGCAGCAAAGCCAGAATGCCATCAGGCCTGAACCACTGGTATGCCACGCCATGATGGGGCAACTCACATTCAAAGTTTGCCACCACCCCATGTTCATCATAAGGGGTTGTCATCGCCGTGATCCCTACCTGCTCACGAACCCATGAGTTGACACCATCAGCCCCCACAACCAGACGCGCGTGCAGGCGACGGCCATTGTCCAGTTCAATCTGTGCCGAATCCTCGTTGACCTGCAGTGTTGTGCACTGTGCAGGGCACAACAAGCTGACATTATGCTGCCTTCGAACGGTCTCCCAGAGTTCCCTGTGCATCACAGAGGACTCAATGATCCATGCCAATTCCTTCAAGCCTGCATCATGCGCAGAAAAGCGCAGCACTCCGCCAGCATCACCCTGAACTTCCATGTCATGGACCGGACTCAGACGCAGCGCATCCATGTGCTGCCACACACCAAGCCCCTCCAGAAAGGATTGGTTGATCGGACTGACAGCGTACACACGATGGTCAACTTGATCGGTAAATGCGGGCGTCCTGACTTCAAGCAGGGCAATTCGAAAGCGGGTTTTCCTGAGTGCGACAGCCAGACTGGCTCCCGCAAGCCCCCCACCCACGATGGCGATATCGACTTCCATGACACACCTTCCCCTCAACGCGGGAATGAACACGATGAGGGAATTGTGCCTGAATAATCCTTCCAGAGTGATCTGAAAAGCACTTTCAACTGCGCATATTTTGTACACGGCGAAACGCCGCTCGATTCACTGTTTGAATGGAGCGGCGTTTTTTTGGGTTAGTCTGACGATGACCTACTTTCGCACAGGTAATCTGCACTATCATCGGCGCGGTCCTGTTTCACGGTCCTGTTCGGGATGGGAAGGGGTGGTACCGGGACGCTATGTTCGTCAGACTTTGACGGTTGTA
>WPCI01484462.1_pt1 | contig 25992 bp, 38 predicted proteins | sample 5399871 | NCBI WGS metagenome assembly WPCI01 (sample SAMN12869469, study PRJNA574797) | sludge metagenome | isolation source: wastewater treatment of pH7 | place: China:Beijing | collected 2019-05-20 | reverse complement strand
GTGACTCTATGAGGGACTAATCGCAGCCAATACACCTCATATAATGAGAAACCCCTACCAAGGAGAAACCATGAGTCGAAACCGAAAGTTCAACCCACCCAAGAACGCCCCGTTCGTGCGGAAGCTCTTCTACACGCTCGGCTACATCACGGGTGTGGTGATCGGCAAGTTCCGAACCCTCTTCCCCAGGAAGCGGTAGCTCTAAGCTGAAGGCCCCTACAAGGGCTTTCAGTTTGGTCGCACGGGAAACACCTCATATAATGAGAACCCTCACAAATTCAAGGAGACCCCGATGCAACACTACAAGAGTTACACCTGGAAGTCAGCCCTGTTCGACATGATCATGATCCTGTTGACTGGCGGCTTCTGGCTGCTCTACGTGCTCATCCGCTACCTCCGGACCCACTGAGGTTCGAAAGCTGGAGGCCCCTACAAGGGCTTTCAGTTTTTCCCTACATATATAGACAAGGATGGCTATGAAACATCTCTACAAGTGCACTGTCCTGTGTGGTAGAACCATGACAATCGTCACACGACGAGGCCAGACCGACCCAGCCAACTGCATTGGTGAATGTGTCTGCGGTGGGGGCCTCATGATCAAAGTTCCATACGACAACATCGATCGCAACATCGAGCGCAACAAGAAGGAGTACAACGATGGAAGATAGTAACCATATTCCAGGGCCCACGATGCCGCAGTACAAGCGGCGCCCGCCTTTGTTTGACGCAATTCAGCTCAACTGGGCCAACTGGAATGCCCTCTGTGCCCTGGTTGGCGTGGGAGAGCTTCTATACGGCAAACCACAAGGCTGTTACATCGATGGATTGGGCAATCCTACCCAGGACTTTACTGACAACATCGGTTTGGCAGTTCCTCGATCTGGTGGGGTCCTGATCCTGGAAGAGGGCGATTGGGTTGTCCGAGACGAGCATGGTGAGCTCATGTACATGAACAATGAAGAGTTCCAGAAGCAGTTTGAGGAGGCGTAATGGGTATCGACGGAATCCAGAACCTAAAGGGTAGTCCTGGGCTTGCCCACATGTACCGCCCGGCGAACGGCCAAGCGCCCAAGCCTGGAACTACGGCAATGACTCTTTGTCAGTTTGAACATACTATTCCTTCAGCTTCTGACCTTGTCGGGGCTGGGGTTTGCCCCAACTGTCAGGAAGTGTACGACACTGGTTTCGGGCCAATGGTCAGCTGATGGACGAAGTTCCGTTCGAGACATATTTGAGGGAGTTCATTCAAGAACGGTACAACATGTGCATGCTTTGGTCTACATACTGTTGGATCTACTACGGAGACACAGAACCAGAGTCTTGGCTTTGTATGGGTCGTATGTTGTTCCCGTTCGCTCAACCAATGGACTGGAAACGGCCTAGATCTCCATTGTTACAAGCCGTCATTGACGAAAACAGGCTGAAAGTGTCTGAAAATTAAATAGGAAGATACCCAACTGGTATATTTCCCAGAAAAAAAAAGGATAACGATGAATTTCAAGAAGTTTCTAGATCAGCTTTGTCATATTTGTAAGAGGGGTAAGCGTCTATTCGGTTTCCCACCTAATGCAGTTCATCTGTGCATCAATTGCGATGGCCAGGCAATGGACATGATGTACTCAACGGGTAAAGAGAATCGTCCAATTTCGGACCTTCCGGATGCGGGGAAGATCTGATGGCGCCTCTCTACATCTCCCAAGCACAGTACGACTGCATGACGTTTACCGACGAGCAGATGGATGCTATCGCTCGAGAGTACGGTTTCGACGGGTTCAAGATCTATGAACGACCGGAAGACGACGTAGACGAGTTGCTGCGGGACCCCGAAGGCATCGACGAGAACGGCATCGACCACATCTGCGCTGCTCTGATCGAGGTCGGGCCGTGGGACGAGATCGACGGCGACGGCACCGAAGCGTCGATTATCGCCGACCACATCCGTGACCTTGCTCGTCTGCTGGCCCCGCCTCCTGGTGACGGATGGTGGGACACCGGTCACACCTCAACGGCTTGCGGCTGCAACCATCACTGGGATGCGCACACGCCGTTCCGTGGGTGCTCGGTGTGCTCGTGCAAGCTCGATCCGCCAAACCAGCCCCCGCCTCCTGGTGAACCCGACGAGGGGGAGCCGCACCCCTGGCTTTGCCCGCACGGGGCGACCCTTCTCTGCATGGTTTGCGGCGACCTCTCATCCAAGCACACTACACGTAAGTTGAAGTATGTAGACGTGGAATACGATGAGGAACTGTTCAAGGTCATTTACGGAAACTGGGATTGTGAACGATCCTGGCAGGAAGAGTTGGTTCATCTTGTCAGGATGTTCTTCCCATTCGCAGTCAAGCGTCGAGTAGCATATTCACACGGTTAAAAGGAGACTAATGCTGTACTGTGTTGATATTTGGAACCGCCTCGAGTCAACAAACAGTTGTTGTGGATCATGTCACAGTGAGTTCGAAAATGGATACCACCAAGAGCTTGAGTTCACTGTTGATGGTTCACCTGCTTTGGGGTGTTGTGGTACTTGGAATGCTGTCGTGCGTTTGAAGCGTGACGGTAAGCGGGTTAAGATCATCGACCTGCGCACAAACCGAAACATCCACAAGACGGATGAGCCTCACAAGCATGAGTACTGCACTTTGGAGTGTGGTTGTTTCCCTGAGTGCAGAATGAGCTGATGGCTCATAGCGGTAGAGGTATGGTCGGGCCGTCCATCCAAACGCCTAGATATGGAAGGCGTGAGGGTGGGGCCTGGCCGGTTCAGGTGTATGACGAGAACGGAACCAAACGTCGGATTGGTTATGCAGAGACCAAAGAAGAAGCTGCAGAAGCCAGAAAGAAGTACTACGACCAAAGGAGGTGATGAATGATAGAGCTCATGCCGCATCAGAAGAAGGCAGTCGAGGAGTTGGGTAACGGTAAGATCCTCTTCGGAGGGGTCGGTACTGGTAAGTCGATCACTGCAATTGCTTACTATGCCGAAAAGGATGCGTGCGGAGACCTAATCGTCATCACCACCGCCAAGAAGAGAGACAGTCTGGAATGGCAGAGAGATGCTGCCCTCTACGGAATCGGGCCAGACCGTCAATCTACAGTACTGGGAACGCTGACAGTAGACAGTTGGAACAACATCGCCAAGTATGAAGGGATGAAGGGACAGACCTTCATATTTGATGAACAAAGATTGGTGGGTAGTGGAGCATGGGTAAAGAGCTTCCTCAAGATAGCCAAGAACAATGCGTGGATCATCCTGAGCGCTACACCAGGGGATACGTGGTCCGACTATATTCCGGTGTTCGTCGCCAATGGGTTCTACAAGAACCGTACGGCGTTCTCACGGGAACATATAGTGTGGAGTCCATATACTCGTTTCCCGAAGATTGAGCGCTATCTGGATACCCACAAGTTGGAGAAGCTCAAGGCTCAAGTGACAGTAGAGATGCCGTTTGCCAAGCACACTACTCGCAAGTTGAAGTATGTAGACGTGGAATACGACGAGGAACAGTTCAAGGTAGCGTCGGTAGACCGCTGGAACCCCTTCCTAGATGAGCCCATTCTCAATGTGTCGGAGCTGTTCTCAGTCATGCGACGCATAGTTTACAGCCACCCATCCAGGTTGGAGGCCATTCGGGAGCTGATGGAGCACCATGAGAAACTCATAGTCTTCTACAACTTTAACTACGAGCTCCATATTCTAAGGACTCTGAACGATACCTGGTCAGATCTCATACAAGTAGGAGAATGGAATGGATCAAAGAAAGAACCAATCCCAGACAGCGACCAATGGGTCTACCTCGTCCAGTATCAGGCGGGTGCCGAAGGATGGAATTGCACTGCTACTGATGCGATGGCTTTCTATTCGCTGACGTACTCATACAAGAGGTTCGAACAGGCGCAAGGACGCATAGATCGGATGAATACACTATACAAGTTGCTGTCGTATTATGCGCTTGTTTGTGACAATCCGGTCGACCGAGCAGTTCGGAGAGCTCTGAAGAATAAAAAGACGTTCAACGAAAATCGTTGGGCTCAAGAGCATGGATACGTTTTCGAGAATTCGGCAGATTTGACGAGTAAAATGGCAAAAGTTGTATAGAGTAAATTTCCCTATATAGCTACAATAAAAAGTCTGCCCGAGATTACTCTATACATGTTACTCCCAGATTTATGTCAAAAACTCTTTCCCAGGATGTCTTAGTTGTATAGTCTATACACACAAGGCACTCTATACAACATGCGACTTTCGCCAAAGAGTTTTTTGCAAATCCATTGGAGTGACATGTATAGAGTTGCCAAAAACATGTATAGTGTAAACAGGAGGAAACCATGACCCCGAAGCCGATCGTCGTAGTTAGACCTAAGACCGAGGTGATGTACGAGAATGTGGCATGCACCAGATGTGGTAAGCGAGTCCACATGGTGTGGGATGATCCGAATGGGCCCCGTCATGGAGCTACTCATGGACTGCAGCCCTTCGATGGTCTTCATCTGACCAATCACTATGGGTACGGGATGAAGTGGGATCATGACATGTTCGATCCTCCTTCTCGTGAGATCGTGTTGTGTGCGCCATGCACCGACAAGTTCCTGGTCGACAACCATTGGCTCGAGCGCTATCTGAGTCAGTAAGGAGGTGTTATGATGGATGAATTAGAAGAGGTGTGGAAAGAGATTCCTGACTTTCCCAAGTACGCCGTTAGCAATCTCGGCCGAGTTATGAACATCAGGACCGAGAACATCGTGAAGGAGCAGCGCACTCCTCAGGGCATCATCTATGTGCCTCTCTATGGTGGTCCTGAAAAGACCAAGTCAGTGAAGGTTCTTGTCGCTCGAGCCTTCCTTGACCATGGAGATCTTGATCCCAAGGTGTTCGACACCCCAATCAACAAGGATGGAGACAAGTCAAACAACAGAGTAGACAATCTAGCCTGGCGACCTAGGTGGTTTGCTGTCAAGTATTCTCGTCAGTTCTTGTCACCGCATCCCAACAGTCATGTCGGGCCGGTATATGACAAGGCAACGAACGCCATGTATGACAATGTGTACACGGTTGCTGTCACGTTTGGGCTACTGATCAGGCACGTCTACCGTTCTACCTATGCCGAGACGCCAGTCTTCCCAACACAACAAGTGTTCAGCATTCCAAACACTATACACGTTCGTTGAGAATACATGGCATATAATAGGAGAGTACAACTAAAACATGTACTTTCCTTTTGGAGGTGACTAAGTGGCACGTGAAAGTAAGTACCAAGCACAACTCATTTCAAAATTGCGCAAACTGTTTCCAGGATGCGTTGTCATGAAGAATGATGCAAACTACCTCCAGGGAATTCCGGATTTGATCATTCTTTTCGGTCCATGTTGGGCGATGTTGGAAGTCAAGAAGAGCCGACACGCTCGATCCGAGCCGAATCAAGAACACTACATTCGCAAGCTGAATGATATGTCGTTCGCCGCCTTCATCTATCCTGAGAATGAGGAGGAGGTGTTGCGTGGACTTCAACGATCATTCAGCTCTTGAAGGCCAACATGCGTTTCTAAGTCCTAGCAATTACCATTGGGTAAACTATGACGATCAGAAACTGAGAGCTCGTTGGTCTACAATTCGAGCAGCAAGAAAAGGTGTGGCTCTTCATGAGTACGCCGCTACCGCAATTACATTAGGGAGAAAGCAACCCAAGAATAGAGACACTGTTAACATGTACATCAATGATGCCATTGGCTTCAAGATGACTTGTGAACAGATGCTATTCTACTCACCCAATGCGTTTGGAACAGTAGACGCCATTTCATTCTTCCGTAACACTTTGAGAATTCACGACCTAAAGACCGGTATGACCAAGACTTCGTTCATGCAACTTCGTGTGTATGCAGCGCTGTTTTGTTTGGAGTACTCGGTCGATCCATTTGACATTAAGATGGAGTTTCGAATCTATCAGAATGAAGAAGTCCTGATAGAAGAAGGTGATCCTGAAGAAGTGAGTTTCATTATGGATCGTTTTGAAGAACTTGACATGGCGATCGAAGCATTGAAAAATGAGGAGGGTAGTCTATGAAGATCGAAGCTGATGACATTCTTCACTATGGGATTCTCCGTAGGAGTGGCCGTTACCCTTGGGGTTCGACCAACAATGTAGTTAGCCGGAGCATGTCGTTCCTCGACTATGTCGAAGAGATGAAGCGTAAGGGTCTCAGCGAAAAGGAGATTGCTGACGGTGTTGGTCTGACCATTAACCAGCTTCGAGACACTAAGACCATTGCTCGTGCACAGAAGAAGACATCTGACATCATTACTGCTCAGCGTCTTCGTGATAAGGGTTGGTCTAACGTAGCTATCGGTCAGCGAATGGGCATCGGGGAATCTTCTGTCCGAGCTCTTCTTGCTCCTGGTGCTGCCGATAAGGCAAACATTCTGACATCTACTGCAGACATGCTTCGTACTCAGATTGCTGAGAAGGGCGTGATTGACGTAGGTAAAGGTGTGGAACATTGGTTGGGTATCAGCGCTGAGAAGCTGAAGGCTGCCGTGTCCATGCTCAGGGATGAAGGGTACGAGTACCACAAGGTCCGTGTGCCCCAGCAGATTCCCGGTCAGTTCACCGAGAACAAGGTTCTTGCCAAGAAGGGAATCACTCAGAAAGAAATCTTCCTTAATCCTTCCATGATTAAGCAGATCTCTGAACATTCTGAAGATGGTGGTAGAACCTTCTTTGGTATCTTCCCACCTCTACCCATCAGTCCTAAGCGTGTTGCTGTCAACTACAAAGAAGATGGTGGCGCTGAAGCTGACGGTGTTATCTATGTCCGTCCTGGCGTTAAGGATACGGATCTTGGTAACTCTAGGTATGCACAGGTTCGCATTCAGGTAGGTAAGGGTCATTACCTCAAGGGTATGGCTGTCTATAAGGACGACCTTCCTGAGGGCATTGACCTTGTCTTCAACACCAACAAGAGTCGTGACTCTGTCGAGTCTGACCTTGACGCTATGAAGCCGCTTGCCCGGAACCCAAGCAACATGGATGAGGTGGATCCTGACAATCCGTTTGGCGCTGTCATTAAGAACGGTGGCCAGATTACTCGTACCAAGCGAGATGGTACTCAGGTTGTTACTTCTGTCATGAACCGAGTCAATGACGAAGGTGACTGGCAGCTTTGGTCTAAGACCTTGTCTAGTCAGATGTTGGCTAAGCAGAGCCCTCGCTTGGCTCAGACACAGCTTAACATGACTCAGGACAATAAGGAAAAAGAATACGCTGAGATCATGGAGTTGACTAACCCGACGATTAAGAGGAGACTGTTACTCAGCTTTGCTGATGATGCTGACTCTTCTGCCGTCCATCTCAAGGCTGCGGCCTTAAGTCAACGCCAGGGTTATCACGTTCTTCTTCCTGTTGGGTCTTTGGCAGAGAATGAGATCTATGCACCTAACTATCAAGATGGTGAAGAAGTTGTTCTGATTCGTCATCCTCATGGTGGAACCTTCGAGATTCCCAAGTTGATTGTCAACAACAATCATCCGGAAGCTAAGGCTCTTCTCGGTCCTGCTCGAGATGCGGTTGGCATTAACAGTGCTGTCGCTGAGAGATTGTCCGGTGCTGACTTCGATGGCGATGCTGTCATTGTCATTCCACATAAGGGTGAAGTTAAGTCTACTCCTGCATTAGAGGGACTGAAGAACTTCGATCCTAAGGCTGAGTATCCTGGGTATGAAGGTATGCCTCAGATCAATACTCAGTTGGAGATGGGCGCTATCTCTAACCTCATTACTGACATGACTGTACACAATGCGCCTGCTTCAGAGCTGGCACGTGCAGTTCGTCATTCGATGGTTGTCATTGATGCTGAGAAGCATGGCTTGAACTACCGTGAATCAGAAGCAAGGAATGGGATTAAGGATCTCAAAGAGAAGTACCAAGGCAGGAAGAATGCTGGTGCTGCTACTTTGTTGTCTCGTGCTGGTGCAGAGAAGCGTGTACCTGACCGCATCCCACGTCGTGCATCTGAGGGTGGACCTATCGATCCTGTCACAGGGAAGAAGGTGTTCACTGAAACCGGTCGTGTCAATGTAGGCAAGGATGGACAGGAGCGACCTAAGACAAACAAGTCGCAACGTTTGGCTGAAGTCGATGATGCGTACGAGTTGATTGATGGCGTTGGTACGCCTATCGAACGCATCTATGCTGACCATTCTAACAAGCTTAAGGACCTTGCCAACAAGGCCCGCTTGTCTGCTCTCGACACTAAGCCTCTGCCATACAACCCTGCTGCAGCACGAGCCTACAAGAAAGAAGTAGACTCCCTGGTCGCCGGGCTTAAGTTGGCAGAAATGAATAAACCAAGAGAACGGGCCGCCCAGGTCCTGGCAGGAACATGGATCAGAGCAAGGTTCCGTGAGAACCCAGGCATGGATGACGAGGTCAAGAAGAAGATTCGTTATCAAGCCCAGGCTGAAGCACGGGCAAGAGTAGGGGCTGACAAACATTACATAGACATCAGTCCTTCTGAGTGGGATGCTATCCAGGCTGGTGCTGTTAGCCCAAGCAGACTCAACAAGATTCTAGACAATGCTAACATTGATGTTGTTAAGAGTCTTGCCACTCCCCGTGTTCAGCGTGTAGTGACCCCCGCCAAGCTGGCCCGTGCTCGTGCAATGATGGACAGTGGTGCTACCCGTGCTGAGATAGCAGCTCAGTTAGGCATACCATTGGGTACTCTTGATGAAGCCCTATACGGATAGAAGGGAGAGACCATGGTTACTCAAGCAGCATTAACTACTATGGACAATCCTTTCTCCCCCTTCGATGAGTACAAGGAATGGAATGCATTCGATGAGCGAAAGGGATACAACACAGCTAGTCTCCTAGCCCGTGTAGCCATAGTATCACATGATCTATCAGTACCAGACCACCTGAAAGCAATTGAAGATGCAATTGATGAAATAATTAAAGAAAACGTTTCAGGTGTGCATCGCAAGGTCACTAGGGAGATCGAAATTTAGAAATTTGCGTTGCTAGGGGGGGGAGGGGTCGCAAATTAGACACCCCCTCTGCATCGCCCGTCCCCCTAAAAAAGCCCCGGTGGGACATTCCGGGGAGAGTTTTCCAATTCTATACGGGTCAGTGCTGCTCAGACAGGAGGAAATTATATGAGTGACACGGGTGACGTGGTACTTAGAACACAAACCATTGTAGTTCGGCACGCTCCTCCTTCTGTTAGTGTAGTTGTAGATAACACTGAGCAGCGAATTGTAGTTTCTAGGAGAGCATCTGTCGCAATTGTTAACTCTGGTCCGCAAGGCCCCAGAGGGTTTCAAGGAGAAACGGGTCTTACCGGCCCGGAAGGTCCGGAAGGCCCAATAGGACCAAAAGGTGAGGGCATTGAAACGGTGGCTCACCACCAACTGGTTCCCTCTTCTGTTTGGTTAGTTGATCATACTTGGCCCGGCGGGTTTCCGGCGGTCTCGGTTGTCGATTCTGGTAATAACGTAATCATTGGCGAAGTTACATATTTGTCGACAACCCAGTTGTCTATCTCATTTACTAATCCTTTCGCCGGTAAAGCCTATCTGAACTAGGAGTTCAAGATGCCTCAGTACCAAACGAACATTAACTTAAACAAGAACGAACTCCAGAACGCTCGAGTTCAAAACTTGTCTACTGCTCCGTCAGCCCCAGTTACTGGTCAGCTGTACTATGATACGGACGACAACATTCTATATTTCTGGAATGGGACAAGCTGGATCAGTGCTTCTGGGTCCATCCCCGATGCTTCGACTACCGTCAAGGGTATTGTCGAGCTGTCTCTTGCTGATGGTAGCGAGAGCGGTGGTGGTCGAGCTGTTCAGGATAGTGACGTTCGTCTTACGAACAGTCGTACTCCGAACGGCGCAGCCGGTGGTGTCCTTTCGGGCACTTACCCAAACCCGGGCTTTGCTGCCGACATGGCAACTCAGGCCGAGCTTGATGCGCACGTAAACGATACTATAGATGCTCATGACGCCACGGCTATCAGCTATGCTGGTGGCACTGGTCTTTCGGCTACTGACGTCGAGGGAGCTATTGACGAGCTTGCCACTGAAAAGCTTGACTCGGGTGCTGCGGCTGGCGGGGTTCTCGCTGGCACTTACCCGAACCCAAGTTTCGCCTCCGACATGGCGACGCAGGCTGAGCTCGATGCCCACGTCAATGATACTACGGATGCTCACGATGCTTCTGCAATCAGCTACGCTGGTGGGACTGGTATGTCCGCCACCGATGTTGAAGCGGCTATTGATGAGCTCGCCACTGAGAAGGCCGACATCACGTATGTTGATGGTCTTGCGCAAGGCGTTTCCTTCAAGGAGTCTGTGCGGGTTGCTTCAACCGCTAACGTCACTATTGCTACGGCGCTCGAGAACGGCGACTCAATTGATGGTGTAACTCTTTCTACTGGCGATCGGGTCCTTCTGAAGGATCAGACTGCTGGACAGGAGAATGGCATCTATGTCGTTGTTGCCTCTGGGGCTGCCAGTAGGGCGACAGACGCCGACAGTCTTTCCGACCTTGAGTCGATGGCCGTCTATGTCGATGAGGGTTCGACTAACCTGAACAGCGGCTGGCATCTGATCACCGACAACTTCACTCTGGGCACTACGCCTCTGGTGTACACCCAGTTCTCTGGGCTCGGAGAGATCACTGCTGTTGGTGGTATTGGTAAGTCTGGTAACACGCTTTCTGTTGCTGCCGGTACTGGAATGACGCAGGACACTGACGGCCTGTCTGTTGACACGGCCGTTGTTGTTCGAAAGTATGCTATTGGTTGTGATGCCGCTACGTCCACTGTGGTCACCCATAACCTGGGGACCCGGGATGTTACTGTTACTGTATATTTGGCGAGTGGTACGTACGAAGAGGTCATTTGCGACGTTGAGCACACCAGCACAAACACTGTGACTGTTCGATTTGCTGTTGCTCCTGCTGCTGGCGCATACCGAATCGTGGTTCATGGGTAATGAAGCATCTCGGTAGCGTTCTAACCGCCCCAGCGCAATCAGCTGCACCTTCATCTCCAATCGAAGGTCAGGTGTTCTATGACACCGATGTGGACAAGTTGTATGTGTACACCACTGCCGGGTGGAAAGCTATTGCTACGGAAGATCCATTAGCGCCATATCCTGTTGGCGCAATCTATACGAGCGTCGTTTCCACAAGTCCTGCTACATTGTTTGGTGGAACGTGGTCAGCGTTTGGTGCCGGTAAGTTTCTTGTCGGTATAAACGCCGGTGAGACAGAGTTTGACACGGTTGAAGAAACTGGTGGAGCCAAAACGGTTACTCTAACTTCGGCACAGTCGGGCGTTCCTGCACATAGTCACCCTGCTGGATCCGGCTTTGAGTTTGTTCGTAACCGAGCTAACTCAGGTATTGCCAACTTCACAAATGCGGGCGGAACACCACTAACCAAAGATGTAGCAACAAGCACAGCAAACAACAGCGCAGCAGACGCAGCTTCTTCACATAACAACCTTCCACCATACATTGTCGTGTACATGTGGAAGCGAACTGGGTAAGGAGATACAATGAGTAATTCACTGATCGTACACAAGGGTCGGACCAATGTTATCCCTGTTTCGCTGAACATGGATGTGGCTGGCGACACTATTAGTAGTGAGATTCGGGCAAAACCTAGCGCTGGTTCGGAACTGATTGCCACTTGGGACGTCAGCTTTGAAACCGATGGGTCTGATGGAGAGATCATTCTTACTCTAGATGACACCGTGACTGCAGACATTACCTATAGCCGTGGGTACATGGATCTCAAGCGGGTTACCGCTGGCGAACCTGTTCCGGTCTTCGACAAGCCACTTCATGTGGAGTTCAAAGATGTGGTGACTGGGTAATGTACGACGACAAGGTTAACCAATCCGGGGTTATGATTGCTCTTCTTCCTATGTCTGCGGAGTGGAGCAAACTTCGAAAGCCCCATTTGACCTTGGTGTACGCCGGGCACGTTGGGCAGCATGACCCGACGAGTTACAATGAGCTTGGTAAGGAAGCAATGGATCTGGGCATCACCTTTGGTCCTCAAACTCTAGAGGTTTTAGGGATTGAGACCTTTGGTGATGGTAAAGGTAATAATCCTTACTGCGACGTTGTTCTCTTCAAGCCCACAGACACCTTGAATGCCATGCGCAAGGCCGTAGAGCATTGGAACGCCAGTGAATTCCCTTGGCGCCCACATGTTACTGTCGGCGAGGTCGGGGCCGCAGATGGCATTGACCTTCCATCTAAGGTAACCTTCGACCGGGTATACACTGCCATGGGCTCAGTAGGAACCATCACTCGACTTAACCCATAAGGAGGTGGAGTGTGCCGCCAAAGAAGGATGAAAAGAAAGAGCCTAGAAAGCGCCGTCCGGCGACAACTCCTGAAGGTCGAGAGAATCAATTAGTCACGTTAGCTGTTGAGTTAGTGGAGAAGAGACTGAGGGAAGGGACGGCCACCTCTCAAGAGACTACTCACTTTCTTAAATTAGGCTCAACTAGAGAGCAGCTAGAACAAGAAAGACTGAGAAACGAGAACTTGCTGACTCAAGCAAAGATCGATGCTTTGGAATCTCAGCAACGGCAAGAAGAGTTGTATGCCGAAGCTTTGATTGCAATGAAAGCTTATTCCGGTCAAAATGATTCTGAAGAACTTGACGATTATGACGATCGTTAGGTCATACTCAGAGCTTGAGAGACTTGATAGTTTCGATGAGCGATTCGACTACTTGATGTTAAGTGGTTTAGTCGGGCGAGAAACGTTTGGATTTGATCGTTGGATCAACCAAGAGTTCTATCGTTCTCATCAGTGGAAGCGCGTCAGAGAGTTCGTGTTAGTAAGAGATAATGGGTGTGATCTAGGAGTTCCTGGGTTCGAGATTTATCAATCTCCTCTAGTGCATCATATGAATCCAATGACACATGAAGACATTCTTCATGGAGAAGATTGGATCCTTGACCCTGAGTTCCTGATCACAACCACACACGAGACTCACAACGACATTCACTACGGTGTGGTAAGGAAGAACCGTCTTCCTGTAGATAGAACGCCGGGTGACACTAAACTATGGTAATGAAAGGAGCTCTAATGTCAGATACTGTCACTGAGCGGTGGGCGGTTGAGGACTTTGATCCTGAGAAGGACACTCCGCCAGACGATCACCATCATCAGGACGAGGATCCTCCTGATCTTCCCCCAGAGGAGGATTGATGGCTGACGCATCATTTGGTCCTGGGTGGCCACAAGGAAACCCCAACATTGTAACTCTAGTGCGAAATGATGGCCTTCGCATTCCAGTGCACCGTGAGCTAGTCGAGCTTACTCGACTTCTGATGGACGCAACCGAGGCGATGGGTTATGACATTAAGCCAGGCGAGACCTGGGGGTATGCCAACCGAAACATTAGTGGCACCAACACTCCATCCAACCATTCATGGGGTACGGCAGACGACATCAATGCTCCGTCTAATCCGTATGCTTCTGTCGATTGGCACAGTCGTAATGCTCGAGGGACTTTCCCATTCGGGCTGCGTTTGGTCACCGATATTCCAGAGAAGGTTGTTGCTCTTTGGGAGAAGTACGGCTACCGATGGGGTGGTCGATATTCTACGAAGCCCGACCCAATGCACTTTGAGTTCATGGGCACGGTTTCCGACGCACGGCGTTTGACACAAGCATTCAAAGTCAATGAAGGAGAAGACGATATGACAGCAGATGATCTCGAGGCTATTCGAGAGATCGTTCAGAACAACGCTGATCGAGTTATGAATTTCGTGGACCAGCGTATCGCTCGGGCCGCAAAGAAGAACCGTCAGGTGATCTGGAAGGCTCAGGGCAAGACCTCCGAGGAGATTCAGGCCCTTGAGGACCAGATCGCTCGTGAAGAGACAAGGGAGACCAACAATGGAGGCTGACACCAATGAATCTATTAGTGATCTTACTGATAGTGCTGATAGTGGTGCTTCTGCTGGCGAGGTAAAGGCCAAGGCAGGATCCACCGCGAAGGCAGTTGACACCGATACCGGCTTTTCCAAGATCGCACCTCCTCCCCCTGCTTCTGGTGGCCCTCGGGCTCATCATGTGGTTCGGGAGGAAGCGGCCAAGGCCGAGCCAAAGCTCTCCTTCGAGGAAGTTGTCCAGCAGGTTATGGACGGCGACTGGGGAGAGGGGAAGGACCGAGCTCATCGACTTCGCAGCGAAGGTTACGCATATTTGCGGGTCGAGGCTGAGGTTCAGCGTCGCCTGCGAAGCGAGGCGTAACAAGGAGACAAACAAATGGAGCCAAGCATCTTAATTAGCGTTAAGAAGACTCTTGGGCTTTCTGCAGAATACGAAGCTTTCGACGAAGACGTTATCATTCAGATTAACTCGGCATTGGCCGCTCTAACACAGCTAGGTGTTGGGCCAGAAGAAGGCTACATGATTGACAGTATTTCTGAGACCTGGGACGACTTCTTAGCAGATCAGATTAGTCTTTTGAGCTTGGTCAAGACCTATATTTGTCTCAAAGTTAGCCTTGCTTTCGACCCACCCCAAATTGGGTACTTAATCGACGCAAAGAACAAACAAATCGAAGAGCATGCGTTTCGTATTACGGTATTCAGAGAGGAGTTGTTAAATGCAGGTTGAAATCGATGATGCCGACGAAGCTCTTGCTGATGATATTCTAGAACACTTCGGTGTCAAGGGTATGCGGTGGGGTATTCGACGAGAGCTTGAGCGTCAGCAGAAAGAAGCACGCAAAGCTGATAAGAAGTGGACCAAGCGGGCGGATACCAAGAAGGGTTGGGTCTTAGATTACAACTCTATGGTAGACGACATGAACAATGGAGAAATTGACAGGATCAACAATGATCCTCGTTTCCGAAATGCTGATGTTAAGTCTCCTGGTCCAATTCGAGATGAATACCAGCAGGAGATTTCGAACACGATTCTTCGTCTGTTGAATCAGGCATCACAAGACCGTGTCGGGTCGAGTCCTTCTGGGACTCTTCATGTTCGGTGGCAGATGCCGGATCCTGATGATCTGGTGGGTTACCCCTCTCTTCACATTGTGGACAATCAGGTTCGTCATGCCGACGATTCCCCTGATGGAGAGATGGCAGAAGCCGTCTACACAATTGATGTTGAGTGGGACCCTGATTGGCATATTCTCAGTGTCGCTCCTTCTGCGAATGACCGGGAGATTGCCCAGTCTGCTATTGATCTTGCTATGGACATGTATGAAACCAACCAGCTGGATGCCCAAAGAATCCTGATGCATTACGGGGTTCTTGGCATGCGCTGGGGAGTTCGTCGTGATCGTCGTGATCTTAGCGATGAGGATCTTCGTAGGACCATTGAGCGAATGAGACTGGAGAAGCAGTATGACGAAATCGCAAATCCTCCAAGCGCTACTCGTAAGTTTGTGGCTAAGCATGGCGATCGTGTGTTTGGAACAGCTGTGGCAGCGGTGGCATCGTTCGCGGTAAAGCGTTACCTGGACAAGCGGTTTGGTAATGGTGCAGGTGCTGCTACTAAGAACGTCGTTGACACGATTGGTTCATACAACCCACGGGATCTGGTGCCTCGGCCGGGTGGCTAGTTAGAAAGGGGTAGCGTTTGTTAGAATCAGTAACATTAGACAACAAAGCAACTCCTCGATACTATGGCGAGTTTAGGGACAAAGTTCTTGCTGGCGAAATCATTGTAAACAAAGAGATCTCTATGGAGATGAACAGGATCGACGAGCTGATCGATGATCCTAAAGTTTACTATGATGAACGAGCAATGGATGGGTTCATCAAGTACTGTGAGATGGAATTAACTCTCACTGATGGTGGAGATTTGCATCTTCTGCCGACCTTCAAACTCTGGGCAGAACAGATTTTCTGTTGGTACTTCTTCGTAGAACGAACGGTGTACCAGCCCGGAGTGAATGGTGAAGCAGGGACGTATGTTAAGCGCATCATCAAAAAGCGCCTCACCACAAAGCAGTATTTGATCGTAGCCCGAGGCGCCGCGAAGTCCATGTATGCCTACTGCATACAGAGCTACTTCCTGAATGTAGATACCACAACCACCCACCAGATCACCACCGCGCCCACCATGAAACAGGCGGACGAGGTAATGTCTCCCTTTAGAACCGCCATTACACGGGCCCGAGGTCCGCTGTTCCGGTTCTTGACGGAAGGGTCGCTACAGAACACAACAGGCTCAAGGGCCAACCGGGTAAAGCTGGCATCCACTAAGAAGGGCATTGAGAACTTCTTAACTGGATCCTTGCTTGAGGTTCGTCCAATGTCGATTAACAAGCTGCAGGGTCTTCGACCCAAGGTGTCGACTGTAGACGAATGGCTTTCTGGAGACATTAGAGAGGATGTTGTTGGGGCAATTGAGCAGGGCGCCTCGAAGATGGACGACTATTTGATTGTTGCCATTAGCTCAGAAGGAACTGTTCGAAACGGTTCTGGAGACACAATCAAAATGGAACTTGTTTCTATCCTAAATGGTGAGTATTCTGCCCCTCATGTTTCGATATGGCACTACAAGCTTGATGAGTTAGAAGAAGTCAATGATCCATCAATGTGGATCAAGGCAAACCCGAATCTTGGGGTCACTGTAACGTACGATATTTATCATCTGGATGTCGAAAGAGCAGAAAAAGCTCCTGCATCTCGGAATGATATTCTAGCGAAGCGTTTCGGTATTCCAATGGAGGGTTATACCTACTTCTTCACTTATGAAGAGACATTACCCCACCCAAGACGAAGTATGTGGGGGATGCCGTGTGCTGTCGGAGCGGACTTGTCGCAGGGCGATGACTTCTGTGCGTTCACCCTGTTGTTTCCTCTGGATAATGGTTCTTTTGGCGTAATAACTAGAAGCTACATTAGTTCGTCGACATTAAGAAAGCTCCCAGGCGCGATTCGTTCCAAATACGAAGAGTTTATGGGGGAAGGCAGCCTTCATGTCTTAGAAGGAACCAACCTTGACATGATGGAGGTCTATGACGATCTTGATGCGTTCATTTTAGCCAATGAGTACGACCCAAGGTGTCTGGGGTTTGACCCCTACAACGCTAAAGAATTTGTAGCGAGGTGGGAGGCCGAGAATGGACCTTACGGAATTGAAAAGGTTATTCAGGGTGCTAAGACGGAATCCGTTCCTCTTGGCGAGCTAAAGAACCTTAGTGAAGAACGAGCTCTAATCTTCGATCAAGCTTTGATGTCGTTTGCTATGGGTAACGCTGTTACTTTGGAAGATACAAACGGCAACCGTAAGTTATCTAAGACAAGAGCTGAAGAAAAGATTGACAATGTGTCTGCTCTTATGGATGCATATGTAGCCTATAAGGCCAATAAAGAGGCCTTTGAGTAACCTAACTTTCGAAAGGAAATGATATGAGTGTCACTCGTAGTCAGATCAAGATCGTCCCCGGCGGTACGCCCGACCCGAACCAGGTGTTCGGTGAGATGTCGTTCTATGACGAGGATGGTCAGCCTGTCACGGTGGTGACTGAGGAGGGTGGCCTTAGCGACGACCCGGTTGTTACCGGTTCTGCTATTGGCACGGTGGGTAAGACCACCTCTGCTCCTGAGCCTGCTGCCAACAGCCTTGTGTTCGTCAAGTTCACCAATGGTAACTCTGCGTCTTCGCCTACTCTGGCGTTTGATGGCGGCACTGCTCGAGCGATTCAGCTCGGTGGTACTGCTGTGACTGATGCTAAGCTGGCGGTTGCCGCCGGTGGTGTCGCTGTGTTCTTCTTTGATGGTACTATTCTCCATCAGGTTGGGGCTTACACCTAATAAGTGAGAGCTAGGTTGTTAAGATCGATGCGAATGGAGGAGGTGATATATTTTGGCTTTTGAAAAGATCAAGAGCGCTTTGAACGCGTTTCGAAATTACGAAAAACAGTACCCCGCATTAGCTAACGATCTTGGACCAAGCTCGTACGGCGTTAGGCCTGGCCCTAGGTTTGGCTTCACTAATGAGCGGTCTATTATCACATCTATCTACACCCGAATCGCTATTGACGTTGCTGGCGTGCATATGCGCCATGTTAAGGTCGATAAGGATGAACGGTATGTTGATGATGTTGATAGTAAGCTGAATCTTTGTTTGAATTTTGAGGCCAACCTGGATCAGGGCCCTCGGCATTTCAGGCAAGACATCGTTACCACGTTGATTGACCGTGGGGTCTGCGCCATTGTTCCTGTGGACACGAGTGTTGATGAAGATGGGAACGTCGAAATTTACACTCTTCGTGTCGGCGAGATCCTACAATGGTACGCCCATCATGTTAAGCTCAGCGTCTATAACGAAGCCAAGGGTATTCGAGAAGAGATCACGCTAGAGAAATCAAAGGTAGCCATCTTACAGAACCCTCTGTACGATGTAATGAACGGGCCAAACTCGACATTGCAGCGGTTGGCTACCAAGCTCAGCGTTCTGGACGACATAGATGAATCTGCTAGTCGTCTTGATATGATCATTCAGCTTCCTTACACCATTCGCTCTGAAGCCAAGAGAGAACAAGCTGAGTCCAGACGGAAAGACATTGAGTTCCAGCTGAAAGAAAGTCAGTACGGCATTGCTTATGCTGACGCAACTGAGAAGATTACTCAGCTTAATCGACCTGCAGAGAACCAGCTTATTGCGCAAGTGGATAGACTTACTTCCCTGTTATACGCTCAGCTTGGTCTGACTGACACCATCATGGATGGTACGGCGGACGAAGCGGCTATGCTGAACTACATTAACCGTACAGTAGAGCCAATGCTCGATGCAATCAAGGAAGCCATGACAAGGGCACTTCTTGGCCGCGTTCGGTATGACAGGGGCGAAAGGATCTTCTACTTCCGTGATCCCTTCAAGCTGGTTCCTCTTACTACATTTGCTGAGATTGCTGACAAGCTTTCTCGTAATGAGATTGTATCGCCGAATGAGATTCGGGGTTACATGGGCATCATTCCTTCTAAGGATCCTAAGGCGGATGCTTTAAACAACAGCAACATGCCTCAGCCGATTGATGAGTTAGGGAATCCAATTCCTCCGCCAACAGTCGTGCGTCCTACCGCAGAGGCGGTTCCCGTTGAGGAAGACTTAGAAGACGATGTGGATGACGATGATGTGGTCATGAGTGCTTTTGATGAAATTGAGAAAGCAATCGATGACACCTTCGCAGATTTCGATCTACCGGAGGAATAATGATCACGCCAGAAGACATCATTCTTGCTCATGCTAAACAGCCATACGATCCAGTAAAGCGTAGGGAGCGTTACCTTCGAACCCGTAAATTGAAAGGGCGAAGGCCAGCGCAGCAAAGGCCCGTCGTAAACAAAAGACCGCAGAAAGGAGCATTACCCCCGCGCACGCCAGGGGGCAGTACTGCGGAACAGCGCCGTAAAGCATTGGCGCAACGAAGGGCAGCGCAACGAAGAAAGGTCACGGCTCGTGTAGCCAAGTTAACCAAGAAGCTAATTAAACTTCGTGCTGAGCTGCAAGAGTTAGTCGAACTTGCTAAACTTCGTAGTGGTGTTGAGCCAACGGATGAACCCAAAGCATCAGGCACGACTAAGAAGGCCGAACCTGCCGGTTCTAAAAAGCAGACAAGTACTAAAAAGCAGACGGCAGCCGAAAAGAAAGAAGCCGCTGAGCGGTCTAAAGAGTACTACGAGAAGAACAAGAAGAAAGCACCTTCAGTAGACCAAAGGACCAAACAGCTTCAAGAGGACATTACCAGAACTGAGCAGAAGATTATGAGAGCTCGGCGGTACCTCAAAACTGCAGCTGCCAATGCTAGAAGAGATGTCGACACTAACAGACCGGCAGCAACTCGCCGCCAAACGTCTTAGAAAGGAACAGTCAAAATGGAAGCAAAGAAGCCAGACTTTACTGGTTACGCGACCAAAGTCGGGCTGGTTTGCACTGACGGACGAACCATCATGCCAGATGCTTTCAAGCATCAGGACGGGACTAAGGTTCCTCTCGTGTGGCAGCATTCACACGATGATCCTGAGAACGTTCTCGGGCATGTCATTCTCACCAACCGGGATGACGGGGTTCATGTTCGTGCTTACTTCAACAAGAGTAAGCGTGCAGCCGCCGCTAAGGAGGCTATCGAGCACGAAGACATCAACCAGATGTCGATTTGGGCTAACAAGCTTACCGAGCGGGCCAAGCAGGTTCTGCATGGGACTATCCGAGAGGTTAGTCTTGTGCTTGCTGGCGCCAACCCGGGCGCTTTAATTGATAACGTTACTATCGCTCACAGCGACGGTAGCGAGGATGTTCTCGAGGACACCATCATTGTCTACACCGGTGAGCTGATTCACACCGATGGCGGCGATGAGACCTCCGAGGATGAAGATGAGGGTACCGAGAATGATGAGACGGTTGAGCATGACTCTACTGTCACTGACGATACTCTCATCAAGGATGTGTATGATACCATGACCGAGGAGCAGCAGACGGTTCTGCATTATCTGCTTGCCGAGGGTATTGCCGCCGCTAAGGCGGGCACAATCGACGAAGACAATGATGACAACAAGGACGATTCGTCCGCCGAGCACACTGACATCGATACGAAAGAAGGAACTGAAATGAAGCACAACGTTTTCGAGGACGGCAGTGCCGGGGCCACTGGTCCGGTTCTCAGTCACGATGACATCAAGGCCATCGTTGCCGACGCCGAGCGCTCTGGGTCTCTGAAGCACGCTTTCGAGCGTTATGCTGCCGAGCACCTTGAGCACGGGGTGAACGACATCGATGTCCTGTTCCCGGATGCCAAGATGATTGGCACCGAGCCGGAGTTTCTCAGCCGACGGATGGAGTGGGTGAACGCGGTCCTGACCGCTACCCGCAAGAGCCCGTTTGCTCGGATCCGGACCCTGTCTGCCGACATCACCGAGGACGAGGCCCGTGCCAAGGGTTACGTCACCGGCGAGTTCAAGCGGGAGGAGTTCTTCTCGGTCACCAAGCGGGAGACCACCCCGCAGACGGTGTACAAGAAGCAGAAGCTCGATCGTGATGACATCATTGACATCACCGATCTGGACGTCGTCACCTGGCTCAAGGGTGAGATGCGAGTGATGCTGGACGAGGAGCTTGCTCGCGCTGCTCTGATTGGTGATGGTCGTGACATCGCTCACACCGACAAGATCAGCGAGACGCACATTCGTCCCGTGGCCAAGGATCACGAGCTGTTCACTTCCACGGTGAACGTGAACCTCAACGATGCTGGTTCCAACATTCAGGAGCTCATCGATGCGATCGTGACCAACCGTCGTCTGTACAAGGGTAGCGGTCAGCCCACCCTGTACACCTCGGAGTCGGTCATCTCGCAGATCGCTCTGATCAAGGACGGTGTCGGTCGTCGCCTGTACAAGACTCTTGACGAGTTTGCTGGTGAGATCCGGGTCAAGGAGATCGTCCCGGTCGAGGCCATGGACGAGGAGCCCGACATCATCGCCATCATGGTGAACATGGCGGACTACAACTTCGGTACCGACCGAGGCGGCGAAGTCAACATGTTCGATGACTTCGACATCGACTACAACAACTACAAGTACCTGATCGAGACTCGTGTCTCGGGGGCGCTTGTTCGTCTGAAGTCGGCCATCGTGTTCAAGCAGTCGGCTGATGGTGATGTCGCTGTCACTCCTGACACGCCCACGTTCAACGTCACCACCGGTGTTCTGACGGTTCCGTCGGAGACGGGTGTGGTGTACAAGAACGCGGACACTGACGCCACGCTCAGCTCTGGTGCTCAGTCGGCCATCGCCAACGATGCTGTCATCCGTGTCGTCGCCGAGCCCGCCTCGGGCTACTACTTCCCGCCGACCGCGAAGACGAAGTGGAGCTTCCAGCGTAACTCCGCGTAACAGTAGAGGGAGTCAATTCTAATGGCTAGATACCATGGTATAGTTGGCTATGGCAATTCCGTTAAGACCGGAGTTGACATATTTGAAGACGAGATTATTGAGATTGAGTATTACGGCGATATGCGCAAGCAAGCCAGACGAATTGCCGATGGCGAAAGTGTTAGCGATGAACTCACTCTCAATCATACGATAAGCATCGTTGCCGATGAATACGCCAATAACCATTATCATGCCATTAAGTTTGCGGAGGTGGCGGGGACTGCTTGGACGGTTGATTCCGTCGAAGTTATCAGTCCCCGCCTCCTCCTGACTCTTGGCAAAGTGTACAACGGTCCACGAGCTTGATAGGGGGTACAATGGATGGGGTCTAGAGAAGACCTATCAGCAATCTTACACACCCTACTGGGTAGCGACAATGTATATTTTCAGCCACCTCCTACCCAAGAGATTAAGTACCCTTGTATAATCTACAAGTTGGACAAAATTCAAGCTAGACATGCCAACAACAGGTTGTACAAAAAGGTTAAAGCCTATCAAGTTACTGTGATTGATAGGGACCCAGACAGCGATATCCCGGATAGAATCCTAGAGATACCCAAGTCGAGGTTCGACCGATTTTACACAGCGGATAAGTTAAACCACTTCGTATACAACATTTTCTTCTAAGGAGAAAAACATGACGCCACTTACGTGGGATCAGGTCGGCCAGCGTTTCTTCGAAACCGGTGTTGACCACGGTGTCCTTTACCTTCCGGACGTTTCTGGTGCTTACACCAATGGTGTGGCTTGGAACGGTCTTACTGCTGTTACTGAGGCCCCTAGTGGCGCCGAGGCCAATGCGCAGTATGCGGACAACATGAAGTACCTCAACCTGTACTCTGCAGAGGAGTTCGGAGCGACCATCGAGGCGTTCACGTTCCCTGAGGAGTTCTATGAGTTTGATGGTATGAGCGTTCCTACTCCCGGCGTGGTTGTCGGGCAGCAGGTTCGAAAGACCTTCGGGTTCTCCTACCGGACCAAGCTCGGCAATGACGTTGAGGGTGACGAGTACGGCTACAAGCTGCATCTGATTTACGGCGCCAAGGCGTCTCCTTCGGAGAAGGCTTACGCTACCGTGAACGATACCCCTGAGGCGATGACTCTCAGCTGGGAGATTACGACCACTCCGGTCGACGTCCCTGGCCTGAAGCCGTCTGCTCAGCTGGTTATCAACTCGACCGAGGTTGATGCGGGCGACCTTGCGGACCTGGAGGACTTCCTCTACGGCACCGTGGGTACTGACCCCTTACTGCCTCCTCCGGGGGACATCATCACCCTCTTCTCGACGGGCGTGACTCTGGCGACCCCGACGAAGCCCACCAACGTGGGTAACATCATTACCATCCCGACAGTCACTGGTGTGGATTACTTCATCAATGGCGTCGCGGTTTCGGCTGGCGCTCAGCCCGCCATCACTGCCGATGTCATCGTGAGTGCGGCTCCGGAGTCCGGTTACCGCTTCCCTGCGGTCATCGACGACGACTGGCTGTTCACGTACACGCCGTAATTCGGAGACTAGGAGGCCAGAGAATGCTAAGAATTATTGTAGGCGATGAAGGATTCAATGACGAAACTAATGAGTTCGTCACTGTCGACCCAGTCGTTATAGAATTGGAGCATTCTCTGGTCTCTCTGTCAAAATGGGAGTCAAAGTTCGAGAAGCCTTTCCTTGGTCGAGAAGAAAAGACCAAGGAGGAGACCTTTGAGTATCTCAAGATGATGGTGCTCACTCAAGATCTTCCCGAAGGTATATTTGACAAGCTCTCTACTGAGAACATCCAAGAGATTAAAGAGTACATTGATTCCAAGCAGTCTGCTACCATATTCACTGAGATTGGTAGAGGCCGAGGGAAGGAAGAGATCATAACTTCAGAGCTGATCTACTATTGGATGGTCGCTTTTACTATCCCCTTTGCTTGTGAAGAGTGGCATCTCAATCGTCTTCTTACTTTGATTCGTATCTGTGGCATCAAGAATGGGAAGCAGAAGAAGATGCCTAAGGGCCAGCTCGCTCAGCAGTATCGAGAGATCAACGAACGTCGCAGAGCTGAGATGGGTACTAGAGGTTAAAGGAGATCGCTGTGCCTCAATTAGAGTGGGACTTGATTGACGAACGAGACTACCAGGTTGGCGTCGATCATGGCGTCCTTAATGTTGACGGCGTTGTAATCCCTTGGAGTGGATTAGTTTCTGTTGATGAGGCCGAGATCTATACCAGTGAATTGGTGTCGATGTTCGATGGGAAACCTTACGCAAACCTTCAGTTTGGGGGGACGTTTCAAGCACAAATCAGTGCTATTAGTTTCCCAGACGCCGCATGGGCGATTTTGGGTTTGGTTGAGGTTGTTCCTGGGCTTCTTCTTACGAACCAACAAAGAGCCACGTTTGACTTTTCGTACAGAACAATGATCAATGACACCGACTACAAACTTCACTTTGTGCATGACGCTACTCTGTCTCCAAAGAAGTATCAGTTTGACACGTCGGGACGGTCGGCAAAGCCGAGAGAATCTGAATGGGTTCTAGAAGCTGTTCCTACCGTTAATGGAACATATTTGCCAACGTCACATGTTGTTGTGAGTTCTGTCACTGCAGACCCCATAGCACTTGAAGACTTCGAAGTTCTGCTATACGGGGATCCCGATGGCGCAGGTGTTGCTGAGTTCCCAACACAAAGTGAGATCATAGCCGCATTTGCTTAACTGGGAGGTTGTTATGCCTAAGATTGAATGGGACCAGCCTTCAGATAGGATTTACGAGGTTGGGTTAGACCACGGTGTGTTATATTTGGAAAACGATGAGGTCGTTCCATGGAATGGTTTAGTTTCTGTGGTCCATGAGGTTGGATCTCAGAGTACTGAACCGGTGTTCTTTGATGGAAGGAAGATTGGCGATATTCAGAATCGTGGATCTCTTTCTGTTGGAATAAAGGCACTAACTTACCCAGATGCGTTTGCTCCTTACTGTGGTGTTGTGGAACCCGAGCAAGGGCTGTTGCTTCCTGGCCAACATAAGAAGTCCTTTTCGATGACGTACAGGACGTTGATTGGGGACGGAGCAGTAGATTTAGAGTTGGGGTACAGGATTCATATTTTGTACAACCTAACCGCTACTCTTGATAGTGTTTCAAACGTAAGCATTGGGGATAGCGTCGACCCGATAGCTTTTGAATGGGCAGCCACTACAAAAGAAGAGATCCTTGAGGGGTATTCTCCTACTGCATATGTGATTGCTGATTCTCGATATTTGAGTGAGGGTGCGCTTGAGTATTTGAACTACATGCTTTATGGATCGGTTGATAGTTCTCCATTTCTTCCCGATCTTACAAGCTTAGTTGAAATCTTGGACAACAGCTTCATCATCTCTATCGTAGACAATGGTGACGGAACTTGGACTGCCTCAGGCCCAGACGAACGAATCACGAGACCTACTGCTAATACGTTCCAAATCACTGACGTAGACGCGACTTACTTAGACGCTGACACTTATGAAGTGTCTTCTACATAACGGAGGCCCTTAATGGCTACAGTTACCGGTATTACTGCCGCACGAGCAGCAGAGATTGAAGCAGCCTCAATCGTCGATGGTGAGATCATCGGAGACAACCTGTTCTTGACTAGGTTTGACTCTACTCAGATTGATGCCGGGGTTGTTAAAGGTGACCAAGGCGATCCTGGGCCTCAGGGCGATCCTGGTGTAGATGGGCTCAGTGTTCCCGCTGGCGGAACAGCTGGGCAGAGACTGGTTAAACTCAGCAGCACTGACTATGACTATGCCTGGAGTTTCGCGTTACAAGCGCTTGTTCTCAACACGCAGGTTGCTAGTTACACTCTTCAGATTGGTGATGAAGAGGACATGGTGTTGGTAGACAACGCTAGCGCTACTGTAGTCACAGTTCCTTTGAACTCAGTCGCCGCTTTCCCATTGGGCACAAGGATTAGAATTGCTCAGATTGGTCTGGGTGACGTGTCGATTGCCGGGTCGCCTGGTGTTACTTTGCGTTATGCGTCCCCGCTTACCCCGACGCTTCTTGGCCGAGGTGCCACCGTAGAGGTAATTAAGGTCTCC
>WPCI01069244.1_pt1 | contig 26069 bp, 23 predicted proteins | sample 5399871 | NCBI WGS metagenome assembly WPCI01 (sample SAMN12869469, study PRJNA574797) | sludge metagenome | isolation source: wastewater treatment of pH7 | place: China:Beijing | collected 2019-05-20 | reverse complement strand
GCCCATGCCGTGCGCGGTCGTGACGGCCTGACTGGCCCGCGGCCGGAGGGCGCAATCGGCTACGCGGCGCTGCGCGGCGGCTCGGTCATCGGAGACCACGAGGTCATCCTCGCCGGACCGGGAGAGCGCCTGGTGCTCGGCCATCGGGCCGATGATCGTTCCCTTTTTGCCAAGGGCGCGCTAAAGGCCGCGCTGTGGGGCTGGCACCGCAAGCCTGGCCTCTACGGCATGGCCGACGTTCTCGGCCTCTAGACCCGACCAAGACCGCCAGGGAGACCCGACATGTCCGGCACGCTCGTCCTCGTCCGCCACGGCCAGAGCGAATGGAACCTGAAGAACCTGTTCACGGGCTGGCGCGATGTCGACCTGACCGACAAGGGCGTGGCCGAGGCGATCGCCGCCGGGCGCGCGCTCAAGGCGCGGGGGCTGGTGTTCGACATTGCCTTCACCTCGGCGCTGAAGCGTGCGCAGCGCACGCTGACCCTCATGCTCGGCGAACTCGGCCGGGACGGCCTAGAGACGCTTCGCGACCAGGCGCTGAACGAGCGGGACTATGGCGACCTCTCCGGTCTCAACAAGGATGATGCCCGGAAGAAATGGGGCGAGGAGCAGGTGCACAAGTGGCGCCGCTCCTACGACATCGCCCCGCCCGGCGGCGAAAGCCTGAAGGACACTGGCGCGCGTGTCTGGCCGTACTATCTCCATGTCATCCAGCCGCACGTGCTGCGCGGCGAGACCGTCATCGTCGCCGCGCACGGCAATTCGCTGCGCGCCCTCATCATGGCGCTCGACGGCATGACGCCTGACGAGATCGTGCGGACTGAACTGGCCACCGGCGTGCCGGTGATCTACCGGCTCAACGCCGATTCCACCGTGGCGTCGAAGGAAATCCTCGCCGGGTGAAATCGTGCGCGTTGACACCGGCCGACGAGGCCCTTATGTGCAGCGCGTCGCCTGCCCAGGTGGCGGAATTGGTAGACGCACTAGTTTCAGGTACTAGCGGGTAACACCGTGGAGGTTCGAGTCCTCTCCTGGGCACCAAACCCCCTTCCGAGGGGGTTTTTTGTTGGCCGGACGGCGGTCATGCCGCGAACGGGCCGGGATCACAGTTCCGTACGCATGCGGTAGCCGGGCGAGAACACCAGCCGGACCGTGGTGATCATCCGACCGCGCGATCGCGTCGTTCGATCGATGACGAACAGGGCCTCGCCCTGCCGGCACTTGAGAATCGCGGCGTCGCGCGGGTTGGCCGAAACCGCGCCGAAGGCAATGTCGCCGGCTTCGAACGGGATGTTGGACACCAGCCATTCATTGGCGCTGACAACGGAAAAGTCCGCCTCTCCGGCCTCCGGTGCCGCGGCGAGGCTGATCCAGCGATCCTCCAGCACATACGGCCGACCGTCGGCCAGGTGCAGCGCGACGACATGCAGCATGGCATCCCCGGGGGCGGCGCCGAAACGCGCGGCGATATCGGCCGGGGCGACGGTCCGCTCGCGCGTCTTGAGCGCGTAGCCGTGCGCAAGGCCCTTGCCCTCGATCTCGCGGCGAATGACCGGGATGGCGAGCGTCGCCTTGCGCACCGGATGCAGCGCCACGCGCGTGCCGGCCTTGCGCTTGCGGTCGAGCAGCCCGGCCTCGGCCAGGTTGCGCAGCGCCCGGTTGACCGTGACGCGGGCGCAGCCGAACTCGGCCGACAGCTCCGCCTCGTTCGGGATCGCATCCCCCGGCTTCCAGTGCCGCGCCTGAATGCGGCGCAGCACCTCGTCCTGCACGGCCTGCCAGCTTTTTGTTGCCATGGCGGTCAAAGGTCGTTCCTCAGTTCGGCGAGCGTGGCGCGGTAGGCCGCCTCGATCTCCTCGTGGCGGCGATGTCGGCCGCCGGTCACCACATGCCGCCCGGCCGACCAGACGTCGCGGACCATGCGATCATCGCCGGCAAACACATAGGCGTCGAGGATCGTGTCGCCGGCAAGCCCGTGAAGATCGATCGCGTCGCGATCAAGCGCCATCAGATCGGCGAGCCTGCCCTCCGAAATGGTGCCGGAATCGCGTCCGGCGGCCCCGGCCCCGCCTTTGGCGGCCGCCTCGAACAGCCGCCGGCCGGTCGACCGGTCGACGGTGGCGAGCGCGGCCCTCGACCGGTCGCGCAGGCGCTGCGAATAGTCCAGCGTGCGCAGTTCCTCCGCCAGTGCGATGCGGATGTTGGAGTCCGAGCCGATGGCGATCCGCCCGCCGGCTCCAAACCACGCCACGCCGTCGAAGATGCCGTCGCCGAGGCTCGATTCGGTGATCGGGCAAAGGCCGGCGATGGCGTCGCTTGACGCCAGCCCTTCCGTCTCGTGCGGCAGCATCTGCGTGCAATGGATGAAACAGCAGTCCGGACCGGGACCGAAACGATCGAGGACCCACTCGACCGGACGCAGCCCGAGCGCCTGCACGACCTCGCCGACCTCGCCGGCCTGCTCGGCCAGGTGCATGTGGAAGGGGCGGCCGCGGGCGAGATCGCGATGACGCGCCAGATCGCCGGCAGGCACCGCGCGCAGGCTGTGCGGCGCCACGCCTGTGCGGCAGTCGTCGGCGAGCCCGGCGACGCGTGCCGCCGATAGTTCATGCAGTCGCGCGTAGCGGTCGAAATCGTTGAAGAACCGCACCTGCCCCGGCGCCAGTGGCCGGCCGTCGCATCCGCCCTGCTGGTAGTGCACCGGCAGCAGCGTCAGGCCGATGCCGGTCCGCGCCGTGGCGGCGGCGATCCGTTCGGCCATCTCGGCGAGATTGTCGTAGGGCGCGCCGCCTGGCCGGTGATGCAGGTAGTGGAACTCGACATTGGCGGCGTAGCCGGCTTCCAGCATCTCCATCTGAACGAAGGCGCTGATCGCCTCGACATGGTCGGGCGTCAGCCGGTCGAGGAAGCGGAACATCAGCCGGCGCCAGGTCCAGAACGAATCGGCGCCGTCGGGTCCGCGATGTTCCGTCAGTCCGGCCATCGCTCGCTGGAAGGCGTGGGAATGGGCGTTGGCCGGCGCCGGCAGCAGGATGCCGACGCGATCGCCGTGCGGCGCACTGCCCGGACGTAGCGCGGCAATGCGCCCGTCCGCTCCGATCGTCACCGACACATGGTCGGCCCAGCCGGTCTCCAGGAGTGCCCTTTCGGCCCAGATCGTGCCCATGCGGTCCTCTCTTGACAGCACATTATGTGCATACATAATATCGATCTTCTCGCGCAACACAATGGTCCATCGATGCTGCTGACCCATGCGACCCTGGCGACCATGGACGGGAACGATCCCTTCGGGCTCATCCTGGATGGTGCCGTGGCGGTCGCCGGCGACACGATCGCCTGGGTCGGCCCGGCGCACGCGGTTCCCTCCGCATTCGGCGGCGAGGAGGCCATCGACCTGCAGGGACGGCTCGTCACACCCGGCCTGATCGACTGCCATACCCATGTCGTCCACGGCGGGGATCGCGCCCGCGAGTTCGAACAGCGGCTCAACGGCGTGTCCTACGAGGAGATCGCGCGTGGCGGCGGCGGTATCGTCGCCACCGTGCAGGCCACGCGCGGTGCCAGCGAGGCCGCGTTGCTGGGGTCGGCGCTGCGCCGGGTCGATGCGATGCTGGCCGAAGGTGTCACCACACTCGAGATCAAGTCCGGCTACGGGCTCGACCTCGAAACGGAACTGCGGATGCTGCGCGTCGCCCGCACCATCGCGGCCACGCGTCCGGTTCATGTCCGCACCACCTTTCTCGGCGCCCACGCGGTGCCTGCGGACTACAGGGGGCGCGCCGACGCCTATGTCAACGAGGTCTGCATCCCGGCGCTGGAGGCTGCCCATGCGGCCGGTCTGGCGGACGCGGTCGACGGCTTCCTGGAGACCATCGCCTTCACCCCGGCGCAGATCGAGCGCGTGTTCGCCGCCGCCGCCCGCCTCGGCCTTCCCGTCAAGCTCCATGCCGAGCAATTGTCCGGTCTCGGCGGCGCCGGGCTGGCCGCGCGGCATCGCGCCCTGTCGGCCGACCATCTCGAACATGCAAGCGAGCACGACGTCCGGGCCATGGCCGCCGCCGGCACCGTGGCCGTGCTCCTGCCCGGCGCCTTCTACACGCTGCGCGATACGCGGCTGCCGCCGGTCGAGGCGTTCCGCCGGCACGGCGTGCCGATGGCGGTGGCGACGGACTGCAATCCCGGCTCCTCGCCGATGACATCGCTGCTGCTGGCCATGAACATGGCCTGCACCCTGTTCCGCCTGACCCCCGGGGAAGCGCTCGCCGGCACGACCCGCAACGCCGCCCGGGCACTCGGCCTTTCCGATCGGGGTGTCATCGCCCGGGGCATGCGCGCCGACCTTGCCATCTGGGACGCCGGCCATCCGGCCGAGCTTGCCTACAGGATCGGGTTCAATCCGCTTTACCGGCGCATCTTCGGGGGCACCCCATGACCATCATGCTGAAGCCGGGCTCGGTCCCGCTGGCGCTGCTGGAGCGCCTGTGGCGCGAGCCGACGCCCGTCGAACTCGACGATGAGGCGCGCCGGGCGATCGCGGCCGCAGCGGCGCTGGTGGCCGCCGGCGCCGCCGGCGACGAGGCGATCTATGGCGTGAACACCGGCTTCGGCAAGCTGGCCAGCATCCGCATCAGGCCGCACGATACCGCGCGCTTGCAGCGCAATCTCATCCTGTCGCATTGCTGCGGCGTCGGCGACCCGCTCGACACCGCCACGACGCGGCTGATGATGGTGCTGAAGCTTGTCTCGGTCGGGCGAGGGGCCTCGGGCCTCAGCCTCGCGACCGTCGACCTGCTGCAGGCGATGCTGGCGCGCGACGTCGTTCCTGTGGTGCCGTCGCAAGGTTCGGTCGGCGCCTCGGGCGACCTTGCGCCGCTGGCCCACATGACCGCGACGATGATCGGCGAGGGTGAGGCCTGGTTCCGCGGCGAGCGCCTTGCCGCAGCCGAAGCGCTGCGCCGTGCCGGGCTGGCGCCTGTCGTGCTCGGACCGAAGGAAGGCCTCGGCCTCATCAACGGCACGCAATTCTCCACCGCCTGCGCGCTTGCCGGGCTGTTCGGCGCCCTGCGCAACCTCGAGGCCGCGATCGTATCGTCCTGCCTGTCCACCGACGCCATCATGGGATCGACGGCGCCGCTTAACCCGGCGATTCACGCCTTGCGCGGCCAGCCGGGCCAGATCGACGTGGCGCGCGCCATGCGGGCGCTGATGGAGGGATCGGACATCCGCGAGAGCCACCGCTCCGGCGACACGCGGGTCCAGGACCCCTATTGCATCCGCTGCCAGCCGCAGGTGACCGGCGCCGCGCTCGACCTGCTGCGCTTTGCCGGGCGCACGCTGGAGATCGAGGCCAACGCCGTCTCGGACAATCCGCTGGTGCTGGTCGAGGACGGGCAGATCGTCTCGGGCGGCAATTTCCATGCCGAGCCGGTGGCCTTTGCCGCCGACCAGATCGCACTCGCCATCGCCGAGATCGGCGCCATCGCGCAACGCCGTGTCGCGCTCATGGTCGATCCTTCGCTGTCCTTCGACCTGCCGCCCTTCCTCACCCCCGAGCCCGGCCTGAATTCGGGGCTGATGATCGCGGAAGTAACGACCGCCGCGCTGATGAGCGAGAACAAGCACCTCGCCCATCCCTGCTCGATCGATTCGACCCCGACATCGGCCAACCAGGAAGACCATGTCTCCATGGCCGCGCACGGCGCGCGGCGCCTGGAGCGCATGAACCGCAACCTCAACGCCATCCTCGGCGTCGAGTTGATGTGCGCCGCGCAGGGCATCGAATTCCGTGCGCCGCTGATGACCAGCGGACCGCTGCGGACGGCACTTGCCACCATTCGCGCCCGCATCGCCCCGATCGTCGAGGACCGCTATCTCGCCAACGACATCGCCGCCGCCGCCGCGATGGTCGCCGATGGTGCCGTCTCCGCCTGTTGCGACATCGACCGGCTGCTGGGGCGCGACGGCGCATGACGCCGGTCCGCATTGTCCGGGGCGACGGCCCGCTGGTCCTGGCCATGCCGCATGTCGGCACCGACGTGCCGCCCGGAATTGCCCGGCGGCTGACACCGCTCGGGCGCACGCTCGGCGATACCGACTGGCATGTCGAACGCCTCTACCGCGGCCTGCTGCCCGGCGCGACCCGGGTGATGGCCGGGTTTCACCGCTATGTCGTCGATGCCAACCGTGATCCGGACGGCGCCAGCCTCTATCCGGGAATGAACACGACCGGGCTCGTGCCGCTGACCGATTTCGACGGCCGGCCGCTGTGGCTGGACGGACAGGCGCCTGACGCCGGCGAGATCGCCGAGCGCACCGCCGCCTGGCACCGGCCCTACCATGATGCGCTCGCCGCCGAGCTGGAGCGCGTGCGGGCCGCAAACGGCGTCGCCATCCTGTTCGATTGCCACTCGATCCGCTCCGAAATCCCCTTTCTGTTCGACGGCGTGCTTCCCGATTTCAACATCGGCACCAATGGCGGCACGTCCTGTTCCGGCCCGGTCGAAGCGGTCGTCGCGGCGCACTGTGCCGCCGCACCCGGCTACACCAGCGTCGTCAACGGGCGCTTCAAGGGCGGCTGGACCACGCGCCATTACGGCCGGCCGCGAGACGGCATCCACGCCATCCAGATGGAACTGGCGCAAAAGACCCATCTTGAAACCGAAACGGTTCCGTTCCGATACGATCCTCGCAAGGCCGGACGTCTGCGCGTCCATCTCCGGCGCGTCCTTCGCGACCTTGCCGCGATCGCACCATCCCTGGGAGGCAGACCATGACCGATCCACGCCACAATCAGCGCGACGTCTTTCCGGCGACCGGGACGACCTGTTCCGCCAGGAGCTGGCTGACGGAGGCGCCTCTGCGCATGCTGATGAACAATTTGCATCCGGACGTGGCGGAAAACCCGCACGAACTGGTGGTTTATGGCGGCATCGGGCGCGCCGCGCGCACCTGGCAGGATTTCGACCGGATCGTTGCCAGCCTGCGCGAGCTTGGCGACGACGAGACGCTGCTGATCCAGTCGGGCAAGCCCGTCGCTGTCGTCAGGACCCATGCCGATGCGCCGCGCGTGCTCATCGCCAATTCCAACCTGGTGCCGCACTGGGCGACCTGGGACCATTTCAACGAGCTCGATCGCAAGGGCCTGGCCATGTACGGGCAGATGACCGCCGGTTCATGGATCTACATCGGCACGCAGGGCATCGTTCAGGGAACCTACGAGACCTTCGCCGAGGCCGGACGCCAGCACTATGGCGGCAACCTCGGCGGGCGCTGGATTCTGACCGCCGGCCTGGGCGGCATGGGCGGCGCGCAGCCGCTGGCGGCCGTGTTCGCCGGCGCCTGCTGCCTGGCGGTCGAATGCGACGAGACCCGCATCGATTTCCGCATCCGCACCCGCTACCTCGACGACAAGGCCTTCACCCTGGACGAGGCCCTGGAGAAGATCGCCCGCTGGACAGGCGCCGGCGAGGCGAAGTCCGTCGGCCTGCTCGGCAACGCGGCGGAGATCTTTCCCGAACTGGTCCGCCGGATGCGGGCCGGCGGCATCCGCCCCGACATCGTCACCGACCAGACCTCGGCGCACGATCCGCTGCACGGCTACCTGCCGGAAGGCTGGAGCGTGGCCGAATGGCGCGAACGCCAGGACAGCGATCCCAAGGCGGTGGAGCGGGCCGCGCGCGCCTCCATGAAGACCCATGTCGCCGCCATGGTCGATTTCTGGAACGCCGGCGTGCCGACCCTCGACTATGGCAACAACATCCGTCAGGTGGCCAGGGACGAGGGGCTCGAGGATGCCTTCGCCTTCCCCGGCTTCGTGCCCGCCTACATCCGCCCGCTGTTCTGCCGGGGCATCGGCCCGTTCCGCTGGGTGGCGCTGTCGGGCGACCCGGAGGACATCCACAAGACCGACGCGGCGATGAAGCGCCTGTTCCCCGACAACGCCCACCTGCATCGCTGGCTGGACATGGCGCGTGACCGCATCGCCTTCCAGGGCCTGCCGGCGCGCATCTGCTGGATCGGTCTCGGCGACCGCCATCGCGCCGGCCTGATGTTCAACGAGATGGTGGCGTCGGGCGAACTGAAGGCGCCCATCGTCATCGGCCGCGATCATCTCGATTCCGGCTCGGTCGCCTCGCCAAACCGCGAGACGGAGGCGATGCGGGACGGCTCCGATGCCGTCTCCGACTGGCCGTTGCTGAACGCGCTCGTCAATACCGCCTCGGGCGCCACCTGGGTGTCGATCCATCATGGCGGCGGCGTCGGCATGGGGTTCTCGCAGCATGCCGGCGTCGTCATCGTCGCCGACGGCACGCCGGCGGCTGCACGCCGGCTTGAGCGCGTGTTGTGGAACGATCCGGCGTCGGGGGTGTGGCGGCATGCCGATGCCGGCTACGAGACGGCGCTCGACTGCGCCCGCGAGCATGGCCTGAAGCTGCCCGCGATCCTCGGCTGAAGCGGCCCCCGCGGCGCGGCAACCTGGGCGGTCCGGTTAAAGCGCGTCACAATTCTTGATCGGCCAGGCCTTGCCGGCCGGACCGGGGCGCGGCATGAGCCGCCCCGACATGCCCGTCGGCGTGTCCGGACAGAAGTGGCGCGCCGTTTGGGAGGAGGGCGCGCCGGAAAGGGCAACCCGCCATGAAAACGACATTCCTCCTCGCCGCCGCGATCGCGGTCCTTGCCGGCGCCACGCCGGCGGCCGCCGAATGCGGCCGCGCCTCCTGGTATGCGCTGACCTCGAAGACCGCTTCCGGCGAACGCATGAACCCGGCCGCCATGACGGCGGCGCACCGCACGCTGCCGTTCGGCACCCGCCTGAAGGTCACCCACCCCCGCACCGGCCGGTCGGTCATCGTGCGGATCAATGATCGCGGCCCGTTCGTGCGCGGGCGCGTGCTCGACCTGTCGAAGGCCGCGGCGCGTGAGCTCGGGTTCCTTGGCGCCGGCCACGCCTCGGTGTGCTACGCCCGCGTCTGAACGCCGGGTTGCCGGCGGTTCAGGCCGCCAGCGCGTCCGCGCGCGGTTCCATGGCCCCTGTCATCAGCGCCACCGCGTCGGACATCGAGCATTTCTTCGGGTCGACCACGCACAGCCGCCGCCCCAGCCGATGGATGTGGACGCGGTCGCAGACCTCGAAGACGTGCGGCATGTTGTGGCTGATCAGGATGATCGGAATGCCGCGCGACTTCACGTCGAGGATGAGTTCGAGCACGCGGCGTGATTCCTTCACCCCGAGTGCAGCCGTCGGTTCGTCGAGAATGATGACCTTCGAACCGAATGCCGCGGCGCGGGCCACCGCCACGCCCTGGCGCTGGCCGCCCGAAAGCGTCTCCACCGGCTGGCCGATGTTCTGGATGGTCATCAGCCCGAGTTCGGACAGCTTGTCGCGCGCGAACTTCTCCATGCGGCCGCGATCGAGCATGCGGAACACCGATCCGAGCACGCCGGGACGGCGCCATTCACGCCCGAGGAACATGTTGTCGGCAATCGACAGCGCCGGCGACAGCGCGAGGTTCTGGTACACCGTCTCGATGCCGGCATTCCGCCCTTCCTCGGGCGAACGGAAATGAACCGCGCGCCCCTCGAGCTCGATCGTGCCGTGGTCGGGCGTGACGGCGCCGGAGATCGCCTTGATCAGCGTCGACTTGCCCGCGCCATTGTCGCCGATGACCCCGAGGATCTCGCCGGGATAGAGGTCGAAGTCGGCGCCGTTGATGGCCACCACTGTGCCGTAGCGCTTCATCAGGCCACGGGCCTTCAGGATCGGCATGGTATCGGTCATTTCGAGGCCCTCCTCAATTGCTGGTCCAGCGCCACGGCGACAATCACCAGAAGCCCGACGGCGAATTGCTGCCAGTAGTCGTCGACCCGCGCGATCGACAGTCCGGTGGTGAACACCTGGACGATGAAGGCGCCGAGCACGGACCCCACGATCGAGCCGCGACCGCCGAACAGCGACGTGCCGCCGATCACCACGGCGGTGATCGAGGCGAGGTTGACGGTATCGAACGACACCGGGTTGACCGAACCGACGCGGCCGATCGACACCCAGGCGGCAAACCCGAGAATGACGCCGGCGACCGCGTAGACCGAGATCAGCACCCGGTCGACCTTGACGCCCGACAGCAGCGCGGCGTCGGGATCGTCGCCGACGGCATGCACGTAGCGGCCCCAGGCGGTGTGGTTGAGAACGTACCACAGCACCGCCGCCAGCACGATCAGCGCCACCACGCCATAGGTGATCGTCGCCCCGAGGAGCTTGATGTCGGTGCCGAACCACAGGAGCATCGGCGCCTGCTGTTCGATGTCGATGTTGCGGATCGATTCCGATCCCGAATACCAGAGCTTCAGCGCCGTGAAGACCGACAGCGAGCCGAGCGTCACGATGAACGGCGGCAGCCGGACCTTGGCGACCAGCATGCCGTTGAACCAGCCCATGAGCCCGCCGAACGCCATGCCGACCAGGATGGCCAGCGGCTCCGGCACGCCCATGAGGACGGACAGCCGCCCCATGACCAGCGCGCTGATCACCATGATGGCGCCGACCGACAGATCGATGCCGGCAGTCAGGATGATGAGGGTCTGGGCGAGCGCCACGAAGCCGGTGACGGTGACCTGCTGCATGACCGTCGACAGCACGCCCGGCGTCAGGAACCGCGGCGCGACGAGGCCGAAGGCCAGGATGCTGACGACGAGCACCACGGCAGGAACAATGGTCGGGTTGTTGCGCACGAACGCCCGCGCGAGATGGCGCAGCGAGCGGTCGTCCTTCTCGAACGTGGCGACGGCTGCGTCCGCCTTCGCCAGCCGCGCCTCGAAATCCTCCACGACGCGTGTCGTGCCTCCCTGGTCGCTCATCACCGTCCTCCCGGTCCGTCGGATTGCCGGCGATGCCGCCGGCCGCTCCAAAAGCGAAGGGCGACAGTAATGCCGCCCTTCGCGTCGTCAAATCCGCTCCGTCGGGCCGATCAGCCCCAGCAGAGCTCGGTGCCCTTGGCCGAGTCGATCGAGGGCACGCCCTCGGCCGGCTGGTCGGTCACCAGGTTCACGCCGGTGTTGAAGAAGGACAGGCCTTCGGAAGCCTTCGGCTTGGTGCCGTCCTTGGCGAACTGCACGATCGCCTCGATGCCCTTGGAGGCCATCAGCAGCGGGTACTGCTGCGAGGTCGCGCCGATGACGCCGTCCTTGACCGCCTTGATGCCGGGGCAGCCGCCATCGACGGAGACGATGAGCACGCCCTTTTCCTTGCCGGCCTTCTTGAGCGCCTGGTAGGCGCCTTCGGCGGCAGGCTCGTTGATCGTGTAGACCACGTTCATGTTCGGCTCCTTGGCGAGCAGGTTCTCGACCGAGGTCACGCCGCCTTCCGGGTTGGCGCCGGAGGATTCGTGGCCGATCACGCGCGGATCGGTCTCAGAGCCCATGACCTTGAGGTCAGGCACCTCGATGCCGAAGCCGACGAGGAAGCCGGTGTCGCGGGCGACGTCGACGGAGATGTTGTCCTTGTTGATGTCGAGCATGCCGATCTTGGCGTCCTTGGCGGCATCACCAAGCTTCGCCTTGGCCCACTTGCCGATGAGCAGGCCGGCCTCGAAATTGTCGGTGGCAAACGTCATGTCCTGCGCATCGGCATCGGCCAGCGGCGTGTCGAGCGCGATGACGAGGATGCCGGCCTCGCGGGCCTTCTTCAGCGCCGGACCGACCGAATCGTTCGACGGCGTGATGAGGATGCCCTTGGCGCCGGCGGCGGCGCAGTTCTCGATGGCGGTGATCTGCGGGGCGGCGTCGCCGTCCTTCTCGCCGGCGTAAGCCTGGAACTCCAGGCCGGCGGCGGTGGCAGCCTGCTCGGCGCCTTCCTTCATCTTCACGAAGAACGGGTTGGTGTTGTTCTTGGTGATCAGGCAGGCAAGGTCCGCGGCCGAGGCCGGCGCGGCGAAGGCAACGCCCAGCGCGAGCGCGGCGAGCGTGGACAGAAGCGTGGTCTTCTTCATGGAATTCCTCCCGGAATAGCGAAGCCGGAAATGGCCGGCGCCAGGCAGTGGCGAAGCGGGACCGCGGACGGGCGGTGACCTCCCGGGACCGCTTCTGGCCTTAGCGAACATCGAATCCCGGCGCTTGTCAATAAATAAATCCACTTGATTTATTAATCGGATTTGCCAAGCTTGCGGGAAACCGGCATCAAGCGGGTGGTTGCGCGAGGGAGGACGAAATTGGCGGCGAACGGCCAGACCGGCGACGGGATTGCGGACATGCGCGTGGCCGACCGGGGCTCCAGCCAGGCCGGCATGCGCGCCTACAACGAGCGTCTCGTGCTGACGCTGGTGCGCCGCCACGGCGCGCTCGCCAAGGCCGAGATTGCCCGACTCACCGGGCTGTCGGCGCAGACCGTGTCCGTCATCATGCGTTCGCTGGAACAGGATGGCCTGCTCGTGCGCGGCGAGCCGCAGCGTGGGCGCGTCGGACAGCCATCGGTGCCAATGCGGCTGGCCGCCGACGGCGTCTATTCCTTCGGCCTGAAGATCGGCCGCCGCTCCGCCGACCTGGTGCTGATGGATTTCGTCGGCAACGAGTGTGGCGCCCTGCACGAAACCTATGCCTGGCCGACGGTTCGCGGCATCCTCGACTTCATCGTTGCCGGCGTCGCCCGCCTTTCCGAGAAGCTGCCGGCCGACCGGCGCGCCCGCATTGCCGGCATCGGCGTGGCAACCCCGTTCGAACTGTGGAACTGGGCCGATGAGGTCGGTGCTCCCGCCGGCGCGATGGACGAATGGCGTCACGTCGACCTTGCGGCCGAGATTGACGCGATCCTGGCATTCCCGGTCTATCTGGAAAATGACGCCACCGCCGCCTGCGGCGCCGAACTCGTGTTCGGGCGCGGGGCCGAGCATGCCGACTTCCTCTATGTCTTCGTCGGCGCCTTCATCGGCGGTGGCGTGGTCATCGGCCACGCCCTCTATCCCGGGCGGACCGGCAATGCCGGCGCCATCGGCTCCATGCCGGTGCCTGGGCCGGGCGGCCGCGCCGTGCAGCTCATCGACGCGGCGTCCGTGGTGGTGCTGGAGCGCATGCTGAAGGCCGAGGGTGTCGATCCCTCGCCGCTCTGGCGTGGCATCGACGGGTGGTCGGGGTTCGGTGGCGCAGTCGATCGATGGATCGACACGACCGCCCGCGCCATCGCGCACGCCGCGCTCGCCGCTGCTTCGGTGATCGATTTCTCCGCCGTGATCGTTGACGGCGGCTTCCCGGCCGGCGTCCGCGACCGCCTCGTCGCCTCCATCGCCGCCGAGGCCGACAAGCTGGATTCCCAGGGGATCGCCGCGCCTGCAATCATTGCCGGCGCGGTCGGGCCCGGCGCGCGGGCCATCGGCGGCGCCTGCCTGCCGCTTTTCCGCCGCTTCCTTCTCGACCGGTCGGTTCTCTTCAAGGAGGCCGCACATGCTTAAGCGCATCAATCCGCTGCTTGGGCCGGACCTGCTGCACAGCCTGCGCGCCATGGGTCACGGCGACGAGATCGCCATCGTCGACGGCAACTACCCGGCGCTCGAGCATGCCCGGCGACTGGTGCGGGCCGACGGCCACGGCATCCTGGCCGTCCTCGACGCGATCCTGTCGCTGCTGCCGCTCGACGATTTCGTCGAGCATGCGGTGTTCCTGCCCGAGCCGCCTTCGCCGCAGCCGATCCATGACGCGCTGCGCGAAACGGTGGCGCGGCACGACGCCGCTGCCGCGGTGCGCGTGCTGCCGGCAGCCGGCTTCTATGCGCGGGTGCGCGACGCGCACTGCGTCGTTGCCACCGGCGAACCGTTGCTCTACGCCAACATCATTGTACGCAAGGGCGTCATCCGGCCGGAGTGAACACCATGATCCTGTCCTGCGGCGAAGCGCTGATCGACATGCTGCCGCGCACATCGACGCTTGGCGAGACGGCGTTCGCGCCCTATTCGGGCGGCGCGGTGTTCAACACCGCCATCGCGCTCGGCCGGCTCGGCGCCCCGGCCGGCTTCCTGTCCGGCCTGTCGACCGACCTGTTCGGCCAGCAACTCGCCGCCGACCTCGCCGCGTCCGGCGTCGACACGTCGCTCTGCGTGCGCTCCGCCCGGCCGACGACGCTCGCCTTCGTCAAGCTCACCGATGGCCACGCCGAATATGCCTTCTTTGACGAGAACACCGCCGGGCGCCTGCTTCAGGAACGCGACCTGCCGGAAATCCCCGCCACGGTCTCCGCCATGCACTTCGGCGCGATCTCGCTGATCCCGGAACCCTGTGGCTCGGCATACGAAAGCCTGATGCGCCGAATGGCCGGAAGCCGGGTGATCTCGTTCGATCCCAACATCCGCCCGAACTTCATCACCGATCGCGCCGCGCATCTGGCGCGCATGCACCGAATGCTGGCGATGAGCGACATCGTCAAGGTCTCCGACGAGGACCTCGCCTGGTTCGGCGAAGGCGGGTTCGACGAGGTTGCCCCCCGCTGGCTCGAGCGTGGACCCAGGCTCGTCGTCATGACCCGCGGCGCCAATGGCGCTGTCGCGATGAGCCGGCAGGGCCGCGTCGAGATGCCGGGTGTCGCGGTGACGGTTGCCGACACGGTTGGCGCCGGCGACACCTTCAACGCCGGGCTCCTGGCGCATCTCCACGACGAAGGCGCGCTGACCAGGCCGGAGCTCGCGTCGCTGTCGGCGGAGGTTCTCGCCGGAGCGCTGGCGTTCGCCGCCCGGGTCGCTGCCGTCACCGTATCGCGTGCCGGCGCCAATCCGCCCTGGCGCCACGAACTGGCCTGATCGTCAGGGCCGGCGGAATTCGCGCACAGGCGAGTCCGTGCCGTCGGCGTAGGTCAGCTTGACCGACATCGAGGTCACGTCCTCCCCGACCTTGAGATAGGGCAGGAATCCGTCGGGCATCGCCCACGGGTTCTTCAGGTCGCACGGCGGCAACTCCAGCCGGCGCTCCAGCGGGCCGCCATTGAAGCCGTAGACGGCATCCTTTACCGCACAGCGCATCGTCACGATCTGGGTGAAATAGACATTGCCGCGAAACCCCGAGGCATCGAAGGCGATCCACGAGGTCCAGGTCAGCTCGAGCGCCTTCTTGTGGCTGTCGGCGATCGCGGCGACCGGATCGAACGGGAAGGCGAACGGCCCGACGTCGCGGCCGGAAAGATCGGTGTAGCGGATCTCGATCGTGCCGGGCGGCGTGTCGAGCGGCAGCGGGAACGCCATGTTGGGGATCGGTTTGCCGGTGGTCTGGTCGACCGCGCCGGCCTGGCCGGTGTCGGTAAAGGCACCGCCGGCGCCAAGACGCCAGAAGATCGCCGTCGCGGGCTCCGGGATCGAGATCGTCACCATGAATCCGTCGCCGGCCGGCATCACCAGGAGCGTCGGCCGGAAGCTGCCGCCGGACAGGTCGCCGAGCGCGGCCTTGCGGCGGCGCGCATCGTCAAGCCACTCGGCCAGCAGCTGATGATCGACGAAATAGGGCAGCAGCCGTCCGTCCGCCTCGAACGACAGAAAACGGTCGAGCGCGTCGCCCTCGGCGCGCTTGTCGGCGAGCGCCCGCGTGCCGAGCCTGTCCTCGGAGAATTCGTCCGCCAGGAAGCGCCAGGCAGGACCATGATCGGGATGCGCGGCGAGGAAGGCATCGAGCCGCTCCTTGCGCGCCGCGTCATCGAACTGCAGCAGGTGGATGAGTTCGAGCGCCGTCGACGGCTTCTGCCGCAGGAGCTCGCCGATCACCTCGCGCGCGCCGGCCCGTCCGTCCTGCACCCTGAGCAGCGTCGCCAGCCGCAGATACGGATCGATCGCGTCGACGCCGAATCGCGCGAAGGCCAGATAGTCGGCGCGCGCATTGACCATGTCGCCCGACAGCTCGTGGATGCGGGCATTGTGGTAGAATTCCTCCGGTCGCTGCGGCTCGGCAATCAGGCCGCCCTGCTTGCCCAGATTGGCGAACGCATCGGCGATGGCGGCAACCGAATCGGCGATGTCGTCGACCTTGGCCTCGATCCGTTCGATCTTTTTCTCGATCAGGCCGAGCGACTCCTGGATGCGCGCGATGGCCGGCACCAGGTCGGCCAGCACGCCGTTTTCCGCCGCCGTTGCCTGCTGCGTCGCCCACAGGCCGCCGGTGATGGCAAATGCCGCGCCGGCAAAGACAAGCGCCGGCAGGCCGCGGTCGCGCGACAGCATCTTGAGCAGGATCGCCCCGCCGACGCCGACAAGCGCCACCGCCGCGATGACGGCGAGCCAGGCGGCGAACGGCGCGATCGGCTGAAGGACATCGGCAACGAAGCCGCCAACGGCGGCAATGCCGCCGGCCCACCTGGTCGTGCGCATCAGCGAGGCCCGCAGGCCGGAAGTGGCTTGGACGAGTCCGGACATCATGGAACCCCGCATGGCTGGCCCGGCGTCGCGACAGGCGCTGCCGGTCCTGTGCCCCAAGACATCCTAATATGGGGAAGGCGGCAGGAAAAGGACCGCGCAACGGCTTCCAGCCGGTCTTTTCCGCCAGTTCTTCCCCCCGGCACCGGTCTTCCGTCAATGCCATTGAAGGCCGGCCGCCCTTCGGCTATGAGGGGCTTCCGCCGGCTGCCCGGCGGACGTGCACCCGTAGCTCAGCTGGATAGAGCGTTGCCCTCCGAAGGCAGAGGTCACAGGTTCGAATCCTGTCGGGTGCGCCAATAAGTCAATGACTTATGAGCGCATGCCCCGCTTCGTATGGAATGAGTACGGAAAAGCTGGGGTTGGATGGCGACATATAAGAGCGAAAGCAGCCTTCACTTTATGGCCTAGCTTCACCGCGCCGAGCAGCCTGGCGGGATTCAAATATGTACCGCAGTTCCCATTCGCGCCGGATTCCCTCGTCGGTTGGAAATGGCTTGTCGCTGCCCGGCGGTGGCAAATAATCATCCAAGTCCCTTACACTCTCAAGATGGTTTTGCCACCAAAAGAGCGCTATCAAAATAGGAATTATGATATAACCAAATACTCTATATTCATCATGGCGCAGATAGAATATATAAATCATTTGAAGGCCCGCAACGGTTATCATAACTGTATTGTGAAAGCGAGAATCTGATTTTCTATCATACTTTTCTGACTCAATATTACTAATGTAACCCTTTACCTCTTCAGGAAGAGATCCCGGATTAGCAGAAGGATGCTCCCCCGACGCGCGGAACGCGTCAAGCTGCCTCTTTTCAGCTTCAGTCAAATCGCCCTTGTAGTCCTTTTGGCGATACCACGGCAGCCACTCAGATTTTCGCTTCCTGAACACTGTGCGCCCCTAAGCATGGCTAGCCTATCATTTATAGGCTTTGCAGGGATTGGAATAGTCAGTCGGTGCCGATGCTGTGCACGATCCGCGCCATTGACTTCAAAAACCGCGCCGCCTCTTTCGCCACTGCCGAATAACAGCCGTGCTTGTAGGCGTTCTTGTTGCCAATTGGAGCGCCCGGATTAGTCCCGCCGTGCATTCTGCAACGCGTGCGCCCTTTCACCGCCGGGGATTGGCATTCCGTTCCCTTGCGCGTCCGGGCAAGGCAGCGCGGTGCCTGCGCCAGCCTCTTGGGTTGCATGGGATTGTTTGAACATTTCGCCATTTTTTGCAGCCCCCGTGTGGTTGTGAAATTGATTGGCAATGACGGCCTGCCCGCCCTCATTCACGTGGACATGCCGCACGGTTTGCTCGCGCGGCTGGTGTAGCCTTGTCAGTGACTCCAATGTCGACCGGCAGGCGGCCTGAGCTTTTAGGGCCAGTCGCATTAAGCGATCCGCCGCATCGGGATAGTGATCCATTGCGTTGCCTGAGCGCCTTGCCATGTCAGTAAACAGCGCATCCAACGAGATCGCATGTGGCCGGCGTAGAACTGCAGGCCGGGCTCGCTTGTCCACACCTCCATGGCGATGACGGAGCGCGCGCCCTTGGCGCGCGCGGCGAAGGAAAGCGGGCCCGCGCGCCGGCGCCGAAGGCGGCCGGATCGATGGCGATCAGCATGTGCCCGGTTCCGGGCGGCGGGCCTTCCTCATCGAAGAGCGAACTCTGTTCGAATGCAATATTGGCGCCCGTCAGGCCATTCCGCCGCCGACATAGCGCGCAATCGCCGCGGCGACGCCTTCGGCGTGGATCTGCCGCAGCCAGCGTTCGAAGGCTTCGGCGAAACGCGGCTGGTCGGCCAGATCGCCATAGGTGCTGCGCATCTCCAGCCAGACCCGCGGCGTGTGACGCGCCTCCCTGGCCACTGCCACGAGATCGTCCCAGAACGGATCGTTCGGTTCGATCGCCGAGCCGTCCTCGCGCGTCCCTTCGCACATGCGCGCCCAGCACGCCTCGACCAGCGCCAGCCCCTCCACCGGCGACCCCCGCTCAAGCCCGTCGCGCACGATCGGCAGCACGAATCCGGGATGGCGTGACGAGCCGTCAAAGGCGACGCGCCGGGTCGTGTCGACGATGGCGGGGTTGGAGAAGCGGCGGTCGATCAGATCGACGTAGGAAGCGGGAGTCATGCCGGGAACGGCGCGGACGTTGGGAACGATCTCCTCCATCTCCACCTTGCGGAACAGGGCCCGGATCGCCGGATGGTCCATGCAGCCCGAAATCGTCTCCACGCCAAGAAGCTCGCCCGGATCGGCGATGACCTGGTGGCCCGCGTTGAGAATGCGGATCTTCATCGTCTCGTAGGCATGCACATCGCCCGAGAATGTGGCGCCGGCCTTGTCCCAGTCCGGCCGGCCGGCGCAGAAATCATCCTCGATCACCCATTGGCGGAAATTCTCGTGCGTCACCGGAGCGGCGTCGTCGATTCCGAAGCTGTCGCGCACGAGCGCGATCTCGTGCGCTCCCGTGGCCGGCACGATGCAGTCGACCATGGAGTTGGGGAACGAACAGGCGCTGTCGATCCAGTCGGCAAGGGCCGGATCGGACAGGCGCGCCAGCGACGTGACGGTCTGGCGCAGGATGGCGCCGTTGCCCTGGAGATTGTCGCAGCACAGGCCCGTGAAGGGCCCGATCCCGCGGTCCCACCTGAGCTTCAGCGCCGCCACGATGGCGCCGAAGGCGGTGACGGGGCGTTCGGGATGCGCCGCGTCGTGGGCGATGTCGGGATGGTCCACATCGAAGCCCTTGGTCGCCGGATCGAGGTAGTAGCCGCCTTCCGTCACCGTCAGCGCCACGATGCGGATGTCGGGCGCGGCCATGCGCTTGATCAGCGCGGCATGACCCTCTTCCACCGGCACGTAGTCGATCATCGAACCGATGATTTCGGCCGAGGCGCCGGACGGATCGAGCTCGACCAGCGTGGTGAGCCAATCCTGGGCCATCATCCTGGCGCGCATGGCCGCGTCATAGGGCCGGACCCCCGCGCCGACGATGGCCCAGTCGGTGTTCAGGCCCTGCTCGAACAGGCGATGCAGGTACCAGGCCTGGTGCGCGCGATGGAAATTGCCGAGCCCGATATGGACGATGCCGGCCGTCAGCAACGAGCGGTCGTAGGTCGGGACCTTTACGGCGGCCGGCAGTCCCCGAAGCGTGGCGTTCGAAAGTTTCATGTCAGCTCATCCAGTTGCCGCCATCGACATTGTAGGTCTGGGCGACAATGTAGTCCGCCTCCGCGGAAGCCAGGAAGACCGCCATGCCGGTCAGGTCCTCGGCCGTGCCCATTCGGCCGAACGGCACGGCCGCGCCGACCTCCCGCTTCTTCTGGCCGCGCGGCTTGTTCTCGTAGCGGGCAAAGAACGCGTCGACGCCGTCCCAGTGCTCGCCGTCGACCACGCCCGGCGCGATGGCGTTCACGTTGATGCCGTGCCGGATGAGGTCGAGGCCGGCCGACTGGGTCAGCGAGATGACGGCGGCTTTCGACGCGCAATAGACGGCCACAAGGGCTTCGCCGCGCCGTCCCGCCTGGCTTGCCATGTTGATGATCTTGCCGCCGCCGCCACGTTCGATCATGTGGCGGGCGACCGCCTGCAGCGTGAACAGCACGCCCGCGACATTGACGGCGAAGATGCGCTCAAAGTCGGCGCGCCCGATCTCGACGATCGGGGCGGCGGTGAAGAGGGCAGCGTTGTTGACCAGGATGTCGATGCGGCCGAGCGCCGCCACCATTTCGGCGACGGCCTGCTCGATACTCTCCTGCCGCGTCACGTCCATCCGGACCGCGATCGCCGCGGCACCGATCGCGTCGGCCGCTTGCTGCGCGCGCGCAAGGTCGATGTCGGCGATGGCGACCCGGGCCCCCTCGGCCACGTAGGCCCGGGCAAACGCCAGGCCGATGCCGCGCGCCGCACCGGTGATGAGCGCGGTCTTGCCCGCGAGCCTGCTCATGGCTGTCGAAGCCCTTTCGCGTCGAACCGGTGCAGGTGGGCTTCGTCGGGCGCAAGAAACACCTTGGCGCCGTACTTCAGATCGCGTTCGCCGCTCGCCCGCACCGTCAGCGTCGCCCCCAGGGTCTCGCAATGGATGTGGAAGAAGGTGTCCGATCCCAGGTGCTCCGATACGCCGACCACGCCGGCCCACGCGCCGGCGGCATCGTCGATGGCCACATGCTCGGGCCGGATGCCGATCGTGTGCGCGTCACGCCGCGCCGCTTCCGCCCCCTGGATCAGGTTCATCCTCGGGGACCCGATGAACCCCGCGACGAAGACGTTGCGCGGTTTCCGGTAGAGATCCAGCGGACTGCCCACCTGCTCCACCACGCCACCCTGCAGCACCACGATCTTGTCGGCCATGGTCATGGCCTCGACCTGGTCGTGCGTCACATAGATCATCGTCGTCTTCAGGCGCTTGTGCAGTTCGGAGATCTCCAGGCGCATGCCGACGCGCAACGCCGCATCGAGGTTCGACAGGGGCTCGTCGAACAGGAATGCGGCCGGCTCGCGCACGATCGCGCGGCCGATGGCGACGCGCTGGCGCTGGCCGCCCGACAATTGTCCCGGCCGCCGGTCGAGATAGGCATCGAGGTTCAGCACCTTGGCCGCGGCCTCGACCTTGCGGTCGATCTCGGCCTTGTCGAGGCCGGCCATCTTCAGCGGGAACGCGATGTTCCTGCGCACCGACATGTGCGGATAGAGCGCATAGGACTGGAACACCATGGCCAGCCCGCGCTTTGCCGGCGCTGCATCCGTCACGTCGGCGCCATCGATTGCGATGGTTCCGGACGTGACGTCCTCGAGCCCCGCGATCAGGCGCAGAAGCGTGGACTTGCCGCACCCCGACGGGCCGACGAACACGACGAACTCGCCATCCTCGATGTCAAGGTCGATGCCCGGGATGACGATGGTCGTGCCGAACGACTTCGTCACATTGTGGAGCGTGATCTTTCCCATGGTGTCCGGGCTCCTATTTGACCGCGCCGAAGGTGAGGCCGCGGACGAGTTGCTTCTGGCTGAACCAGCCCATGATCAGGATTGGCGCGATCGCCATGGTCGAGGCGGCGGAGAGCTTGGCGAAGAACAGGCCTTCCGGACTGGAATAGCTGGCGATGAACGCCGTCAACGGCGCGGCATTGGCCGCCGTCAGGTTGAGCGTCCAGAACGCCTCGTTCCACGCCAGGATAATGTTGAGAAGCAGCGTCGAGGCGATGCCTGGAAGCGCCATCGGCGTGAGCACATGGAGGATTTCGTCCCGGAGCGTGGCGCCATCCATCCGTGCCGCCTCGAGGATGTCGACCGGGATTTCCTTGAAATAGGTGAAGAGCATCCAGACGATGATGGGCAGGTTGATCAGCATCAGCACGACCACGAGTCCGGTTCGTGTGTCGAGGAGCCGGAACTGGATGAACATCAGATAGATCGGATAGAGCACGCCGACCGCGGGCAACATCTTGGTCGACAGCATCCACATCAGGATGTCCTTGGTTCGCTTGCCCGGCACGAAGGCCATGGCCCAGGCCGCCGGAACGGCGACCAGGAGGCCGAGCAGCGTCGAGCCGACCGAGATGAAGACGGAATTCCCGAAATGCTTGAGGTAGTTCGAACGTTCCTGCACGACGGCATAGCTCTCCAGCGTCCACGCCGAAGTCAGCACCTCCAGCGGTGTCCGGATCGCATCGCCCTCCGTCTTGAACGACAGGACGAAGATCCACAGGATCGGAAAGAAGATGAGCAACCCGACCAGCCACGCGGCAATCGTGTTGACGGACTTGCGTGCCGGGGTGACGGATCGTGCCATGGTGCTTCTCCTCCGCCTCAGGTGTCCAGGTTCTTGCCGACGATGCGCATCAGGAAGAAGGCGACGATGTTGGCCAGGATGATGGCATAGACGCCGCCCGCGGAACCCAGGCCGACATTCTGGCTTTCGAGCACGCGCTGGAAGATCAGGTAGGTGAGTGTCTTGGTGCCGAAGGCGCCGGCCGTGGTCACGAAGATCTCCGCGAAGACCGACAGGAGGAAGATTGTCTGGATCAGGATGACGACGGTGATCGCCCGCGACAGGTGCGGCAGGATGATGTGGCCAAAACGGGCCAGCGGTCCGGCACCGTCCATCTCGGCGGCCTCGAGCTGTTCGGAATCGAGCGACTGGGCGGCCGTCAGCAGGATCAGCGTGGCAAACGGCAGCCATTGCCAGGCGACGATCACGATGATCGACATGAGCGAGTGCTGGCTCAGGAACTCGATCGGCTGCAGGCCGACCGCGCGGAGACTGTGGGCGAAGAAGCCGTTCACCGGATCCATGAACATGTTCTTCCACACCAGGCCCGAAACGGTCGGCATGACGAAGAAGGGCGAAATGATCAGCACGCGCACCAGGCCCTGGCCGAAGATCGGCTGGTCGAGAAGCAGCGCCAGGAGCACGCCCGCGACGACGGTGATGGCGAGCACACCGCCAACGATGATCAGCGTGACCTGGATGCTTGGCCAGAACGAGCCGGAACCGATGAACCGGACATAGTTCTCGAAGCCGACCCAATCGAGGCCGTTTTCCAGCGAGTCACCCCGCAGCGGCAGGTATTTCTTGAACGAAAAGAACAGCGTCAGGACGAGCGGGACAAGCATCCAGCCCAGAAGCAGGATCACGGCCGGGGCCATCATCATGCGGGCAGCGGATCGCGAATGCTGGGTCGCCATGGCCTGTACTCCCCAAAGGAATCGCCGGACCGCCCGTACCCCGTTCGGGGGCGCGGAAGGAGGGAATGCGCGGACAGCGTGCGTGCAAATGGGCCGCAAGGAAAGGCCCGGATCCCCGGCCGCGCCGGACCGGCCCCACAGGGCCGGCCCGACGGTCCGGGAGGACGTCACTTGTAGCCGGCGGCTTCCATGGCGTCGGTAGCGATCTTCTGGGCCTTTGCCAGCGCCTCGTCGACGGTCTGCTGACCCGCGTAGACGGCGGAGAACTCCTGGCTCACGTCGGTCGCGATGCCGGCGAATTCCGGGATGGCGGCGAACTGCACGCCGACATAGGGCACCGGATCGACGGTCGGCGCGTTCGGGTTGGCCGACAGGATCGACTCAAGGGTCATCTTGGCGAAGGGGATGTCCTTGTAGTTGGGGTTCTCGTAGAGCGAGGTGCGCGCGCCCGGAGGCACGTTGGCCCAGCCTTCCTTGGAGGCCACCAGCTCGATGTAGCTGTTCGACGTCGCCCATTCGATGAACTGCTTGGCGGCGGCGACCTTCTGCGAACCGGCGGGGATTGCCAGCGCCCAGGCCCACAACCAGTTGGAGCGCTTGCCAAGGCCATTGTCCGGCGCAAGGGCGAAGCTCACCTTGTCGGCAACCGTGGAATCCTTCGGGTTGGTTACGAAGGACGCCGCGACCGTGGCGTCAATCCACATGCCGCACTTGCCCTGCTGGAACAGCGACAGGTTTTCGTTGAAACCGTTGGTCGCGTAGCCGGCCGGGCCGGATTCCGTCATCATGCCGACGAAGAACTCCAGCGTGTCCTTCCAGGGCTTCTGGTCGAACGTGGCGTTCCACTTCTCGTCGAACCAGCGCGCACCGAAGGAGTTGGACATCGCGGTGATGAAGGCCCCGCCTTCGCCCCATCCGGCCTTGCCGCGCAGGCAGATGCCGTTGATGTCGTTGGCACGGTCGGTCATCTTGGCCGCGGCCTCGCGGACAAACTGCCAGGTCGGCGCGTCCGGCATGGCGAGCCCGGCCTTCTCCATCAGGTCGGTGCGGTACATGATCATCGACGATTCGCCGTAGAACGGCGCCGCAAACAGCGTTCCGTCATGGGACAGGCCGCCGCGCATTGCCGGCAGGATGTCGTCGACATTGTACTCCGCCGACAGGTCGTTGAGCGGGACGAGCCAGCCGTTCTTGCCCCAGATGGGGGTCTCGTACATGCCGATCGTCATGATGTCGAACGCGCCACCCTTGGTGGTGATGTCCGTGGTCACGCGCTGGCGCAGGACGTTTTCCTCGAGCGTGACCCACTCGACCTTGTGGCCGGTCTTGGCCTCGAAGTCGCTTGTCAGGCCCTGCATGCGGATCATGTCGCCATTGTTCACCGTGGCGATGGTGAGCGTCTCGGCCATGGCGCCGGCCGTGCCGGCGATGACGAGGGCGGTCGAAATTTTCAGGAGCGTCGCGAGTTTCATCCGTTGTTCCTCCCTGGATGCAGTGGATGTGAGGAACAGGCTAGTCCCAAAATGGTCGCGCGGTCAATAAAAATTTTACTCGCGTAAAGTTTGGTGGATCAGGCCGTCCCCCGCATCAGCAGGCGACCCTCGAAAAGCCTGGTTTCGCGGCGCACGGGATGGACGGGATTTCCGCTCTCGATCAGGCGGAAAAGCGTCTCAAGCGCGTAACGCGAGATGGATTCATAGTCCTGCGCCACGGTGGTCAGGGGCGGGCAGGTGAAGCGCGAGAAGGGATGGTCGTCCTGCCCGGCCACGCGCAGGCGTGCCTCCGGCCCGATCCCGACGGGAACGCCGCTTTCGCAGCAGGCGCTCAGGAATCCGATGGCCAGACGATCATTGCTGCACAGGACCGTGCTGGACGGCAGCCGGCCCTCCCGGATCACTGTCATGCCCTGCGTCCGGCCGATCTCCTCGAAGGCCCAGCCTTCGCCCTCGACCTGGACAATGCGCGGCTCGTGGCCGAGCGCCTGCATCGCGGCGATGTACCCCTGCCGCCGCTTGTTGGCGTTCGGGTTGGCGGGGTTCTTCATTTCAAAGAAACAGGGGGGCTCTCCGGTCCGGCACAGATACGAGACCATGAGGCTGGCGAACTGGGGATTGTCCGAGCCGATGAATGCATGACCGACGCCGTCGATGTTGCTGTCGAACAGGACCGTGGGAACATCGGCGCAGAAGCGCTCGACGGCCGACCGGTCCGACGCCCGGCCGAGCGGCGCCAGCAGCACGCCGGCGGGCTTCATCGAGCGCAGCGTGTCGAAGATCTCGTTCTCCAGGATCTGGCTGCCATGGGCGCTGAACAATGTCGGACGGAACCCCGCATCGATGCAACGCTGCTCGATGTTGCGGGCGATTTCCGCGAAGAACGGGTCGGCCAGATAGGGGACGACGATCCCGATGGTCTTGGTCAGGCGGCGGTTCTGGTTGATCGCGTAGATGTTCGGCCGGTAGTCGTACTGCTCCAGCGCGGCCTCGATCCGCTCGCGCGTCTTCTCGCGAACGCTCGCCGGATCATGGAAATATTTGGAAAGCGTCGGCCGCGAGACGCCGCTCCGCGCGGCGAACTCCTCCATGTTGCGGACCCTGGTCTCCGCCTGGACATCGGCAATGCTCCGGTCAACCGACATGCCTCTCGAACTCCCGTCAAATTGCTTTTCGCGATTTGCGCACAAAGAATCTTTTTTACGCGCGTGAAAACAAAAGTTTTAACGGGACCGGGGCGACCGTCAATCCGGGCGGTGGAAAACCCGCTGGCGGCGGCGCGCGCGCAAACGCCGTTTCCGTTCCCCGGGATTTGCTTTAAGCGATCGGGAGGCTGACGGAGAGGACGCGTGCTCGACAAGCTTGAAGCCTTTCTCGCGTTGGCGCGCACCCGGCACTTCGCCCGCGCGGCGGAAGAGCTCGGCGTGGCGCAGCCGACGCTCTCGGCCGCCATCCGCGCGCTCGAGGCTGAACTCGGCGTGCTGCTGGTCGAACGCGGCTCGCGTTTCCGCGGATTGACACCGGA
>WPCI01233387.1_pt1 | contig 26071 bp, 30 predicted proteins | sample 5399871 | NCBI WGS metagenome assembly WPCI01 (sample SAMN12869469, study PRJNA574797) | sludge metagenome | isolation source: wastewater treatment of pH7 | place: China:Beijing | collected 2019-05-20 | reverse complement strand
CGCCGTGCGCGCCGCTTGGCCGACCGACCGGCTCGGCCCCGCGCCGCGCGCCATGGTCGCCGGCGTGCCGCACCATGTCGACGGCCGCATGATCGCGGTTGCGGAAGCCGCAGGCGGCAGCGTGATCAACCGCGATCGCATGTGGCACTATTGCGAGGGCCTCAGGAACTTCGATCCGATCTGGCCGAACCACGGCATCCGCATCCTGCCCGGACCATCGTCGATGTGGTTCGACGCGCTGGGCGAACGGCTCGAGCCGCCGCTGATGCCGGGTTTCGACACGCTCGCCACGCTGAAGCGCATCCTGTCGACCGGCCACGAGCATTCCTGGTTCATCCTCACCCAGTCGATCATCCGCAAGGAGTTCGCGCTGTCGGGGTCCGAGCAGAACCCCGACCTGGTGTCGAAATCGCTGCTGAACGTGCTGCGCGCCCGGCGCGGCAAGACCGCCACGCCGCAGGTCGAGGCGTTCAAGGACAAGGGCGCCGACTTCGTGGTGCGCCCCGACCTCGAAGCACTTGTCGCGGCGATGAACGGGCTTACCGAGCGCCCGCTGCTCGACGCCGCCCGCATCCGCGCCCGGATCGAGGCGCGCGACCGCGAGATCGCCAACCCGTTTGCCAAGGACGCGCAGGTGACGGCCATTCGCGGCGCGCGGCGCTATCTCGGCGACCGGCTGATCCGCGCGGCAAGGCCGCATCGCATCCTCGATCCAGCACACGGACCACTGATCGCCGTGCGCCTCAACATCCTGACCCGCAAGACGCTGGGCGGGCTGCATACCGATCTCTCCGCGCGCGTGCTCGATGCGGCGGGCAATCCCGTGCCCGGCCTCTACGCGGTGGGCGAGGCCGCCGGCTTCGGCGGCGGCGGCGTCCATGGCTACAACGCGCTCGAGGGCACCTTCCTGGGGGGATGCATCTTTTCCGGCCGCATTGCCGGAAGGGCCGTGTGATGGGCAGCGCCCCGCGCATCGCCGTGGTCGGTGCCGGGCCGGCCGGACTTGCCGCCGCGCGCGCGCTGAAGGATGCCGGCCTCGATTTCACCGTGTTCGAGCGCCACGCCGATGTCGGCGGTCTCTGGGACCCGGACAATCCCGGATCGCCGGTCTATGACAGCGCCCATTTCATCTCGTCGCGCACCATGTCCGGCTTCGCCGGCCATCCGATGCCGGACGACTATCCGGACTACCCGTCGGGACGGCAGATTCTCGCCTACATCCGCGACTTCACCGAACAACAGGGCCTGCGCCCGTTCATCCGGTTCAACACCGCGGTCAACGCCGCGGAGCGCACGCCCGAGGGCTTTCGCCTCCACCTTGCCGACGGAACGACCGAGGATTTCACCCATCTCATCGCAGCACCCGGCACAAACTGGGCGCCGAACCGGCCGGAACTTAACGGGCACTTCTCCGGCGAGATCATCCATGCCTCGCAGTACCGCTCGCCGGAGCTTTTTCGCGGCCGCCGCGTACTGATCGTCGGCGCCGGCAACTCCGGCTGCGACATCGCCTGCGATGCGGCGCGCGTGGCCGACGCCGCCTTCATTTCGGTGCGGCGCGGCTACCATTTCATTCCCAAGCACATCTTCGGCACGCCGGCCGACGTGTTCGCCGCCTCCGGTCCGCATCTGCCGATGTGGCTGACGCAGCGCGTGTTCGGCGTGCTCCTGCGCCTCCTGATGGGCGACCTGACCAGGCTTGGCCTGCCGAAGCCGGACCATCGCCTGCTCGAAAGCCATCCCATCCTCAACGACCAGCTCATCCATCACCTGCGCCATGGCGACATCGCCGCCCGCGGCGATGTCGAGCGCCTGGACGGCCGCGAGGTGATCTTCCGGGACGGGCGGCGCGAGCCCATCGATCTCATCGTCCTGGCCACCGGCTATGACTGGCCGGTTCCCTTCATCGACCCGGGCCTGCTCGATTGGGACGGCAAGCGCCCGCGCCTGTGGATGAGCGTCTTTGCACCGCGCGACGAGCGGCTGTTCATCGCCGGGATGATGGAAACCAATGGCGGTGCCTTCGGCTTCTTCGATGAACATGCCGACCTGATCGTCCGCGCGATCACGGCGCAACCGGCCGTGCATGCGCGCTTGCGCGCGCTCATCGGCGCCGGGAACCCCGACCTGTCCGGCGGCATCCGCTTCGTCGCCTCCGACCGCCATGCCCACTATGTCGATGCAGACGCCTACCGGGCCGCGCTGAAGCGGCTGCGCCGCGACCTCGGCTGGCGCAAGCCGAAATGGCGGTGACGCCCGCCCCTCATTCGGCCGCGCTTCTCAGCGCCGCCGCGCCGGTCTCGAACTGCAGCTTGGCCAGCCGCGCATAGAGGCCGCGCTTCTTCACCAGGCTTTCATGCGTGCCCTGCTCGACGATGCGGCCGTCCTCCATGACGAGGATGCGATCGGCCTTCAGCACCGTGGCGAGACGATGGGCGATGACCAGCGTGGTGCGGCCCTTCATGAGGCCTTCGAGCGCACCCTGCACGGCCGTCTCGCTTTCGGCGTCGAGCGCCGATGTTGCCTCGTCCAAAAGCAGGATCGGCGCATCGCGCAGCAAGGCACGGGCTATCGCGATGCGCTGGCGCTGGCCGCCGGACAGCGTCACGCCGCGCTCCCCGACAGAGGTGTCGTAACCCTCCGCCAGTGCCCGGATGAAGCCATCCGCCGAGGCCGAGGCAGCCGCCGCCTCGATATCGGCGCGTCCGGCACCGGGCCGTCCGAAACCGATGTTGTCGGCGATCGACGAGGCGAAGATCACCGGGTCCTGCGGCACGATGGCGATGCGCCCACGCACCTCCGACGGGTCCGCGCGCGCAATGTCGACGCCGTCGACGAGGATCGAGCCGGACTGCGGGTCATAGAAGCGCAGCAGCATGGAGAACACCGTGCTCTTGCCCGCACCCGACGGCCCGACGATGGCGACGGTCTCGCCGGGCTTCACCGCAAAGCTCAACTCGTGCAGCGCCGGCAGGTCCGGCCGGGCCGGATAGGCGAAGGCGACCTTGCGGAACTCCACCGCGCCGAGCGGCTTCGGCAGGCGCTCCGGCGAGGCGGGGGCGGCGATCGCCGGCACTTCGTCGAGGATCTCCGAGAGCCGCTCCATGGCGCCGGCCGCCTGGTTGATCTCGCCCCAGACTTCCGACAGCGCGCCGAGCGCGCCGGCGCCCATGACGGCATAGATGAGGAACTGGCCAAGCGTGCCGGGCGACAGCGTTCCGGCCAGCACGTCGCGCGAGCCGATCCACAGCACGCCGACCACCGAGGCGAACACCGCGAAGATGGCGACGAAGGTGAGCACGGCCCGCGTGCCGGTCGCCGCGCGCGCGGCGCGGAACGCCTGCTCGGCTGCGTCAGCGAAGCGGCCCGTGACCAGGCGTTCGTTGGTGTAGGCCTGCAGCGTGCGGATGGCGCCGATCTGCTCGGAGGCGTAGGCCGTCGCCTCGGCAAGCGTGTCCTGGGCGGTGCGCGCGCGCCGGCGCACCGAACGGCCAAACGCGATGATCGGCAGCACCACCACGGGAATCGCCGCGATGGCGATCAGCGACAGTTTCGGGCTGGTGGCGATCATCATGATCACCGCGCCGATGCCCATGAGCGTATTGCGCAGCGCCAGCGAGGCCGTCGCGCCGACGACCGACTTGATCTGCGTGGTGTCGGCAGCAAGCCGCGACACGATCTCGCCCGACTGCGACCGGTCGAAGAAGGCCGGCGACAGGGTCGCCACATGCGCGAACACGTCGCGCCTGAGATCGGCCACCACGCGCTCGCCAAGCGTGATGACGAAGAAGTAGCGCAGCGACGAGGCCAGCGCGAGCGCCCCGGCGATGACGATCAGCATCGAGAAGTAATTGGCGATCAGCGCGGTATCGGCGCCCGAAAACCCGTGATCGATCATCCGGCGCACCGCAAGCGGCAGCGTAAGGGTCGTGGCCGCCGCCATGACCAGGAAGGCCAGCGCCCATCCGGCCATCCGCCGGTAGGTCCACAGATAGGGCAGCAGGCGTGTGAGCGGCGACAGGGGTCGCCGTGTCTTCGTCGTGCCGTCACTCCCAGCCATGCGCCTGTCCTTCGAATCGAGCTTGCCGGCCGCCAACGCCTCATGTATAGGCACGCCCGACCCGAGGAAGCCGTAGCCCGGAAACGGACACGGCTTCAAGTTTTTGATGAGCGCAGGCGAACATTCGTCCGCCGCGCCCGAGGAACCGACCGATGCAGGCCAAGATTCATCCCGACTATCATTTCATCACTGTGGTGATGACCGACGGCACGTCCTTCAAGACCCGCTCCACCATGGGCAAGGAAGGCGACACGCTGAACCTCGACATCGATCCGTCGACCCATCCGGCCTGGACCGGCGGTTCGCAGCAGCTGCTCGACCGTGGCGGCCGCCTGTCGAAGTTCAAGAACAAGTTCGCCAATCTCGGCATCTGATTTTTTCGCTTTCGCAACAACAAGGGCCCCGGCATCGCTGCCGGGGCCTTTTTGCTGTCGGCGGGATGAGTGTCAGGCAAATAGGAAGTCGGCGTTCCAGTCGATGCCGTCGAGCCCGATGCCGGCAAGCAGGATCGACCCGGAGCCGAGAACCATCATCACGCCGGCCGCGGTCTCGATCGTGTTGGCCTGCAGCGCGGCCAGCGTCATGTCGGTGTGGGTGAAGTCGATCCGGTCCTCGCCCGAGACGAAATCGAAGATCGTGTCGGCGCCGTTGCCGTAGTCGAACCGGACCAGATCGCGCCCGCCGCCAAGCCAGAGCCCGTCATTGCCGGCACCGAGCACGAAGAAATCGTTGCCGGCGCCACCGCCCATGGTGTCGTCGCCATCGTCGCCGAACAGGATGTCCGCACCGTCCCCGCCCTCCAGATAATCGTTGCCGGCACCGCCATAGAGGCGATCGTTGCCGGCATCGCCGCTGAGATAGTCGTTCCCGCCCTCGCCATGCAGGAAGTCGACGCCATCGCCACCAAAGGCGGTGTCGTCGCCGCTGCCGCCATAGATCCGGTCGTTGCCGAGCAGGCCGTAGAAGCTGTCGTTGCCACCATAGCCGTACAGCCAGTCGGCATTGTGCGAACCGGTGATCGTGTCGCCATGCGCCGAACCCCAGACGCGTTCGATGCCGTACCAGGAATCGCCTTCGGCATGGCCTCCGCCGCCGGTTCCGGTCAGCAGATTGACGATGACAGCCGCGTTCGATGCCCGGTAGTCGGCCGTGTCGATGCCGGATGTGCCCTCGTCGTAGAAGCTGTCGGCGCCGACGCCGCCGACATACCGGTCGGAGCCCTCGCCGCCGAGAAGGCCGTTGAGGCCGGCACCGCCAACCAGCGTGTCATTGCCGGCATCGCCGTAAAGCCAGTCGTTGCCGGCCTGGCCGTAGAGAATGTCGTTGCCGTCGCCGCCGTGCAGGATGTCGCCCCAGCCGCCGCCATAGACGCGATCATTGCCTGCGCCCGCATTGATGAGATCGGGCTCGTTGCCACCGGTGATGACATCATCCCCGGCGGTCAGGATCGCCATCACATCGCCCTTGTTGGCGACGAGCACGGCGAGCGGAATGGCGATGCCGGTGATCGTGAACATCGGCAGCGACCCGTGGATGTAGGGTGCGGCGTAGGTCACGGAGGTCACGGTGCCGGTCAGATTGCCATTGCCGGCCATGCCGAACCCTTCGCCGACAAACGACAGGATCGCCGGCCCGAGGCCGTTGGAGGTGCCGCTCCGTAACTCACCGGTATCGAGGCCGGCCGGGTTCGCCCAGAACGACAATCCCCATGGCGAGACGTCGAGGACCGAGGGAAGGGTGACGGCAATGCCGTTGTTGTTCCGCATCGTGATCGTGGCCATGGTCATGCACTCCGTTTGCCACGGAGTATCGCCAGGCGGAACAACAAGGGCAACGTCAACCAATCGGTAAGGTTACCGGCGCGGCAGGAGATCAGCCCGGCTTGCGGTCCGAATGCCCGAGATCGCGTTCCGGCCAGACAAGGTCGCGCACGCGCTGCTTCAACACCTTGGCCTCGGGAAACCCGCCGTCGTCCTTGCGGTCCCAGACGGTGCTTCCATCCACCGTGACGACGAAGATGCCGCCGGTGCCGGGGATCAGCGCGATTTCGCCGAGATCCGGCCCGAAGGTCGTGAGCAGTTCCTGCGCCATCCAGGCCGCGCGCAGCATCCAGTTGCACTGGCTGCAATAGGTGATGGCGATGCGCGGACCCGCCACGGCTCAGGCCGCCGAGAGCTTGGCCAGCGTCGCCTCGTCGACCTCGAAATTGGCATAGACGTTCTGCACGTCGTCGTCGTCCTCGAGGCGCTCGATGAGTTTCAGCACCGATTCGGCCTTTTCCTCGTCGACCGGCGCCATGGTCTGCGGCTTCCACACCGTCTTGACCGTCTCGGCCTCGCCGAGCGCGGCTTCGAGCGCGGCCGAGACCTCGCCGATGCTCTCGAAGGCGCAGGTGATCACGTGCCCGTCCTCGCCGGAGGAGACATCGTCGGCCCCGGCTTCGATCGCCGCCATCATCACCGTGTCGGCATCGCCGGCGTCCGCCTTGTAGGCGATCTCGCCGACGCGGCTGAACATGAAACCGACCGAGCCGGTTTCGCCGAGCGCCCCGCCGGCCTTGGTGAAGGCGGCGCGCACGTTGGAAGCGGTGCGGTTGCGGTTATCGGTGAGTGCCTCGACGATGACGGCGACGCCGCCCGGGCCATAGCCCTCGTAGCGCACTTCCTCGTAGCTCTCGGTGTCGCCGCCGGCGGCCTTGTTGATGGCGCGCTGGATGTTGTCCTTCGGCATCGATTCGGCCTTGGCGGCCTGCACGGCAAGCCGCAGGCGCGGGTTCATCGCCGGATCGGGGATGCCCATCTTGGCCGCGACGGTGATTTCGCGCGCCAGCTTGGAAAACAGCTTGGAGCGGACCGCGTCCTGGCGGCCCTTGCGATGCATGATGTTCTTGAACTGGCTATGACCGGCCATGATGCTCCCCGGCGGGCGTCTGCTTGTCGGATCTGGATGCCGCGGCTTATAGGTAAAGCCGCGCTTTTCGTCCAGACGGGCGCAGACAGGGAAACTCGATGCCGGATTCGCTTCCGCCGCTCGCCGTGATGGCCGCCGACACGCCACCCCGCACAAAGCCCTCGGTCTACCCCGAACCGTTCTTCAGCCGCATGGCGGGCCGCGTAAAGCATCCGCTCGGCGACCTGTTCGGCCTGACCAATTTCGGCGTCAACCTGACGGTGCTCAAGCCCGGTGGTGAATCGGCGCTGATGCACCGGCACTCCCGCCAGGACGAATTCGTCTTCATGATCGCCGGCGAGGCGGTGCTGGCGACCGACCGCGGCGAAATCGTGCTGACCGCCGGCATGTGCGCCGGTTTCCCCAAGGGCGGCCTCGCCCACCACCTCGTCAACCGCTCCGGCGCCGACGTCGTGTACCTGGAAATCGGCGACCGCACGCCGGGCGACAGCGGCGAATACCCGTTCGACGATCTGCGCGCCGATCTCGGACCGGACGGCAAATGGGTGTTTTCCCACAAGGACGGCACACCCTACTGAGCCGGCTCTACTTGCGCGAGGCATCCGCCGCGGCGACCGAAAGCAGGCTTGCCGCGAGCGCGCGTTCGGCCCGGTCCAGATCGATGGTTGTCCATCCCTGCAGGCCCCATTTGCCGGGAACCGGCGAAAGCGCCTCGGGATGGAGCGCGCAACGCAGCGCCTGGTCTTCCGCAGAGAGCTTGATGTTGGCGCTCCGCCCGTCGGCGGCGAGCGTGACGAAGATGCGCCGGATTCGGTAGGCAAGCCGGTCGAAGTGCGGATGCGCCGTTGCGCCGGCAAATGAAAGCGCGATCGTGTCGAACTCGTCCCGCGAGACCATCGCCGTGCTCCGCTTGCCCCGGCCTACCACCAGGCCGGCACGGTTTCCTCAAGCCGCGGCCCGAGCCGAAGCGGCGCGATCTTCTCGCACAGGCCCGTGCGGTCGGAAATCTCCAGCCCTACGCCGCACAGGGTCGCCGGTCCGGCCGCCGCTTCGAAACGCCCCCGCGGCACGCGGGTGAGGAAGCGGTTGAGCGGCTCGTCCTTGACCATGCCGAGCGAGGAATCATAGTCGCCGCACATGCCGGCATCCGACATGTAGCCGGTGCCGCCGTTGAGGATCTGGTGGTCTGCGGTCGGCTGGTGCGTGTGCGTGCCGATGACGGCGCTCGCGCGCCCGTCGACGAAATGCGCAAAGCACATCTTCTCGCTGGTCGCCTCGGCGTGGAAGTCGACGAACACGGCATCGGCCTGGTCGCCGAGCGGGCAGGCGGCAAGCTCGCGCTCGCCGGCAGCGAAGGGATCGTCGAGGTCGGGATGCATGAACACCCGGCCCATCACGTTGGCGACGAGCACGCGCGCGCCGTTGCGCGCGACAAAGAGCCCGGCGCCCTTGCCCGGCGTGCCGGCGGGGTAGTTGGCTGGCCTCAGCAGGCGGTCGGCCTGGCCGATGAATTCGAGCGTTTCGCGCTGGTCGAAGACATGGTTGCCGGTGGTCACCACGTCGGCGCCGGCGGCGAGCGTGTCGCGCACGATGTCCTCGGTGATGCCGAAACCGCCCGCGGCGTTCTCGCCATTGACGATGACGAAATCGAGCCGGTAGTCGGCGACGAGCCCCGGCAGGCGCTGGATCACCGCGTTGCGGCCGGTGCGCCCGACCATGTCGCCGAGGAAAAGCAGTCTCATGGCGCCGTTCTTACGCGCCAGCGGCGAAACTTCGCAAGCCGCTTTCCGTCAGGATCGCGTGAAGCGGCCGGTCGTGCGGTTCGGCCGGCACGGCGTCGACCTCCTGGCAATCGAAGCCGACGCCGACAAGACGCGGCGCCAGGCCGCGCGCCTGAAGCCGGGCGATGGCGCGGTCGTAGTAGCCGCCGCCATAGCCGATGCGCTGGCCCGACCGGTCGAAGGCGGCGAGCGGAACGAGCATCAGCGCCGGGTCGAGCACTTCGGCCTCCGGGCCGGGGCCGACCGTGCCGAAGCCCATGTCGACGAGCGGGGCACCGCGCACCAGATCGCGGAACACAATGGTCTCCCTGTCGAGGATGGCCGGCAGGCACAGCCTTGCGCCCTGCCCCGCCAGCGCCGCCATCAGCGGCCGCAGGTCGATCTCGCTGCGGATCGGCAGGAAGCCGGAGACGACCAGGCCGGAAACGGGACCGAGCAGCGCGGCCCGGTCGGCGAGCGTGAGCGCCGCATCGACGCGGACGCTGTCGGCGAGCGCGTCGCGGCGGGCAAGCGCCTGGCGGCGAAGCTGTTTCTTCAGGGTGGCCGGATCGGTCATTGGTTCTTGTCCCGCGTCCCGGCCGGGCTGTCCACCGCCAGCGCGACAGGACAAGTGCGATCCACGACAACCGATGGAATGATCGATCCCGGGAACCTACAGTGTAGGTGGGCGCCGTGTGCCCGGGCCCACGGGCCCGGCCAGGGACAGCTCCCTGAGAGATCGATAAGGCCCCGGGAATACAGTTATCCTGTCGCGAGGCGCAGACCGCGAGGTCCAATATAGGACGGTTCGTGGCCGGGCGGTAGCGAAATCCGCTTTTCTCCGGCCGTTGTCAGGTCGCGTGCGTTTGCTATCCTTGCCGCGACACCCACGAGGACCGGCGACCATGGCCCCGAAAACCCTTTCCGGCGGCAACCCGCAGATTGCCAAGGGCGACGGCGACGGGCCGGTCCAAGCCTACATCGCCGCCATGCCGGGCAACAAGCGCGCCATCGGCGAGCGGCTCGATGCACTCGTGACGGCGGCGATCCCCGATGTAGTCAAGGCGGTCAAATGGAATTCGCCTTTCTATGGCGTCAAGGGACAGGGCTGGTTCCTGTCGTTCCACTGCTATGACCGCTACGTGAAGGTCGGCTTCTTCAACGGGGCGCGGCTGGTGCCGCTGCCGCCGATTGCCTCGACGCAGAAGGAGGTGCGCTACCTGCATGTCACCGACGCTGCCGGGCTCGACGCGGTGCCGTTTTCCGACTGGATCGTCCAGGCGGGCCGGCTGCCGGGATGGGGCGGGACATGACCGCGGACCGCCGGGGCATGAGCGAGGCGTCGGCCCTGATCGACGCCCGCATCGCCGAACTCGGCGACTGGCGCGGCGAAACGCTGGCAAGGGTCCGGACATTGATCGGCACGGCGATCCCCGGCGTGGTCGAGACCTGGAAATGGCGCGGCGTCCCGGTCTGGGAGAAGCAGGGCATCCTGTGCACCGGGGAGACCTACAAGACCGTCGTCAAGGCGACTTTTGCCCGGGGAGCGTCGTTGCCTGACCCGACCGGCCTGTTCAATGCGAGCCTTGAGGGCAATGTCCGCCGCGCCATCGACATCCGCCAGGGCGCAATGCCCGACGCGGCGGCGTTCGTTGCGCTGGTTCGCGCGGCGGCGGACCTGAACGCGGCCAGGTCCGGCAAGAGGTAAGGCGCGACGAACCGGGCACCCCCCGGCGAACCCTCTTGCCCCCGGAGCGCGCTGCGCCCATACCGGGGCGTCGAACGAGGATCCCCCGATGCAATTCGCCGGCACCGACGCCTATGTCGCCGACAAGGACCTTCTGGTCGCCGTCAATGCGGCGATCCGGCTGGAGCGCCCGCTCCTCGTCAAGGGCGAGCCGGGCACCGGCAAGACCGAACTCGCCCGCCAGGTGGCGGCCGCACTCGGCCTGCCGCTGATCGAATGGCACGTGAAGTCGACGACCCGCGCCCAGCAGGGGCTCTACGAGTACGATGCCGTGTCGCGCCTGCGCGACAGCCAGCTCGGCGACGAACGCTTCGAGGACATCGCCAACTACATCAAGCGCGGCAAATTGTGGGAGGCGTTTTCCGCCGACGGCAAGGTGGTGCTCCTCATCGACGAGATCGACAAGGCCGACATCGAGTTCCCGAACGACCTGCTGCAGGAACTCGATCGCATGGAGTTCTTCGTCTACGAGACCGGCGAGACGGTGCGGGCGCGCCAGCGGCCGATCGTCATCATCACGTCGAACAACGAGAAGGAACTGCCGGACGCGTTCCTGCGCCGCTGCTTCTTCCACTATATCCGGTTCCCCGAGGCCGAGACGCTGCAGCGCATTGTCGACGTGCACTTCCCCGGCATCAGGCCGGATCTGGTGCGCGCCGCACTCGCCGCCTTCTTCGAGGTGCGCGAGGTTCCGGGCGTGAAGAAGAAGCCCTCGACATCGGAAGCGCTCGACTGGATCCGCCTGCTGGTCGCCGACGACATCGACCCGGCCGACCTGCGCGCCGACCCGAAGTCGATCCTGCCGAGATTGCACGGCGCGCTCCTGAAGAACGAGCAGGACGTGCATTTGTTCGAGCGGCTGGCGTTCATGAGCCGCAGCGGGCGGGCGTGAGCGGGCGCCGGGCATGCTCGACAATTACGCCATCGACGCGTTGGGTGTCATCCACCAGTTGCGATCCACGCCGATCACCTACGACCGGCAGTACATCTCCTATTACGAAGCCAAGAGCGACCGCACCATCAAGCTCGGCTACCAGCGCCTTGGCTGGGTACTCGGCCTGACCGGCGCCCTGCCGGGGTCCGCGCTGGAGATCGGCTATGGCACGGGAACCTTCATCGAGGCCGCCCGGATCGCCGGCGTGGCGCGCTGTGCCGGCTTCGACATTGCGCGGTTTCCGCTGCCCGAAGCGGTCGAATTCGTCGAATGGGATCAGGCACTGGCGCAATCCTGGGACCTGGTGGCCATGTTCGACGTGCTGGAGCACATTCCCGACCTTGGCTTCCTCGACCGGCTGAAGGCGCGCCACGTCGCGGTCGCGGTGCCCTATTGCCGCTGGCGGGAGCTCGGCGCGGCGGGAGACGAATGGTTCGCCGGCTGGCGCATGCGCCTGCCCGACGAGCATCTGCACCATTTCGATCCGGATTCGCTGACGGCGCTGTTTGCCCGTCACCGGTTCCGGCGCGTCGCGCTCAACACCTTCGAGGACGGGTTGCGGCTTCGCCCGGGCGAAACCGGACCGAACATCATCTCGGCCTTCTTCGAGCGGTCCGGCGGCTAGCCGCCGCGCCCGCGCCATCAGGCGAGCGCCTGCGCCTCGCGGAACGTCACCATGCGCCCGGACTTCTCGTCCCAGAGCGAGAGCCGCACGCATTTCAGGCTGTCGAGGAAGGTCAGACGGCCGACGGACCGCAATTCGGGAAAATCACGCAGCGCGTCCGGCAGCCGGAAGAAGGGGATGCGGCTGGCCAGGTGATGCACATGGTGGATGCCGATATTGCCGGTCAGCCACATCAGCGGCTTCGGCAGATCGTAGAAGGACGACCCGTGCAGGGCCGCCTCCGCCCGCTCCCAGCCCCCGGCATGGGCCCAGAAGGTCGGGTTGAACTGGTGTTGCACATAGAAGAACCAGACGCCGATCATCGCACCGAGGACGGTGAGCGGCAGGTGGATGAGAACGAGCGTCTGCCAGCCAAACAAAAGTACCAGCGCCACGGCGAGCGCCGCGATGCCTGCATTGGTCGACATTGTCGACACCCAGGGGGTCGCACCGCCGCGAAAGGCGCCGACCGGCAGCCGGTGTTGCAGCAGGAACAGGTAGACCGGACCGATGACAAACAGGATGAGCGGATTGCGATAGGCGCGGTAGGCCAGCCGCCCGAGCCAGCCGCGCGCCTGGTACTCCTCGACGGTCAGCGTATTGACATCGCCGATGCCGCGCCGGTCGAGATTGCCCGAGGAGGCGTGGTGGAGCGCATGATTGTGCTTCCACCAGTCATAGGGGGTGAGCGTCAGCACGCCGAGCGCCCGGCCGATCCAGTCATTGGCGGCACGCGAGGAAAACAGCGCCGCATGGCCGCAATCGTGCTGCAGGATGAACAGGCGCACCAGGAAGAACGATGCCGGCAGCAGCGCCAGCGCCACCAGCCAGTAGCTCACCAGCGACAGGCCCCACATCGCCAGCCACAGCGCGGCGAAAACGACCAGCGTCAGCACCAGTTCGAACGCGCCGCGCCGGTTGTCCGGATGGGCATATCGGGAAAGCTTCCTGATCCAGATGCGCGATGCTTCCACCATGTCCCCTCCCCGCGCGCGCGCCACGAATGGCGGCGCCTGCCCCCAGATATACGGTCGGACGGATTTTTCCAGCGTGCCGCGACGGCGATGCAGCAGGGACCGCGTTTTTTTCACCGGAATCGCGGCGCAACATCGCCCCATGCGACGGACGGGCGCGCTTGACCCGCGTCACGGCCGAATTCACCGCATGTGCTAATGTATGTCCGGGTGTGGGTCGATCCGCACCGGACCGGCCCGGAAGGCCCCGCCCCGAGGGAGGTGGCCATGACCGCCGGATTGAAAGAACGCCTGTTTGCCCTTGCCGCGATCGCCGTGCTGGCGCTGGCCGGTGCACCGCCGGTCGCAGCGGACGGACCGGATCAATGCATCCGCGTCGCCGAAGCATCGTGCCCGTCCGGCTATCCGGTCGATTGCGGCGAATGGTGCTGCCAGAGCGGCTATTCGTGCTGCGGCTCGTCGATTCAGTGCTGCCGAAACTGCATCGGCTGGCCGGGATCGACGCCGCGCTACCTGTGCTGCGGATCGAACCAGTTCGGCTGCGTCGATTCCAGCGACAACATCTGGTGCTGCGACAATGGCAAGGCCTGCGGCGCCTATGGCCAATGCGAATGACCGCCCGCGTTGACCCTGGCAGGCGTTTCGCGCTATGCATCTTGCCGTGGTGATTTGGCCGGCCGGCTTGCAGCCACGTTAAAGAAATCGCTAAAGGGCCGAAGGGGCACGACCCCGTGCGGACCGGTCGCGATTTCGCCACCGGTCCTTTTTTTTTCAGGTGATTCCGATGCCGATCCGCATTCCCGACCAGTTGCCCGCCCGCGAAGTGCTCGTGCGCGAGGGCGTCGCGGTGATGGATGAGACCACGGCGCGCCGGCAGGACATCCGGCCGCTGCACATCGGCCTTCTGAACCTGATGCCGAACAAGATCCGCACGGAAACGCAATTCGCCCGCCTGCTCGGCGCCTCGCCGCTGCAGATCGAGCTGTCGCTGGTCCGCATCGGCGAACACCGGTCCAAGAACACCTCCGAGGACCATCTGATTGCCTTCTACGACACCTGGGAGGAAGTGGCCGACAGGACGTTCGACGGCTTCATCGTCACCGGCGCGCCGATCGAGCTGCTGCCATACGAGGATGTGAGCTACTGGGGCGAACTGACCCGCATTCTCGACTGGACCACCACCAACGTGCACTCCTCCTTCTTCATCTGCTGGGGGGCGATGGCGGCGGCCAGACATTTCCACGGCGTGCCGAAGCACGCGCTGGACACCAAGGCATTCGGGGTCTTTCGCCACCGCAACCTCGCCCCGGCCTCGCCGTACCTGTCCGGTTTTTCCGACGACTTTTCCGTGCCGGTGTCGCGCTGGACCGAAGTGCGCAGTGCCGACATCCCGACCGGCTCCGGCCTTGAACTGCTGATGGAAAGCGACGAGACCGGGCCCTGCATGCTCGCCGAGAAGACCGGCAACCGGCTCTACATGTTCAACCACGTCGAATACGATTCCACCTCGCTGAAGGAGGAATATGACCGCGACGTCGCCATGGGCGTGCCGATCGCCGTGCCGCACAATTACTATCCGCACGACGACCCGTCGCAAAAGCCGCTGAACCGCTGGCGCAGCCACGCCCACCTGCTGTTCGGCAACTGGATCAACCAGGTCTACCAGACGACGCCCTACGACATGGCGGAGATCGGCAAGGCGTGAAGGTTACGCCATCGCCCGCAGCCGGTTGACCAGAAGGTCGGCGGCGCTTGAATGCCCTCAACGAATTAGCTATTTTAGCTAAATATCCGGCGAGGTCGGGAGAAGGCCATGAAGATCATGCAGGCGACGGAAGCCAAGAACCGCTTCGGCGAATTGCTCGAATTGTCGGCGATCGAACCGGTGCTCATCCAGAAGAACGGGCGGGATGTCGCGGTCGTGGTTTCAAAGGCGGAGTACGAACGCCAGGTTGCGGGCCTTTCCAAGCGCGAGCTGGTGAAACGCTATCACGAGGAAAGCATCGAAGCCTTCGAGCCGCTCTACGAGGCTTTGGCGAAATAGCGCCGCCCCATGAGCCCCGCGCGCCATTACCTCGACATGGAGGACGTGCTGGCCATTCACGCCCGCCAGATTGAACGGTTCGGCGGCGCACCGGGCGTACGCGACGCCGGCCTGATCGAAGCAGCATTGGCGCGACCGCAATCGGGCTACTATGCCGACCTCGTCGAGGAAGCCGCGGCGCTCTGGGAAAGCCTGACCATGAACCACGGTTTCGTCGACGGCAACAAGCGGGTGGGTTTCGCGGCGACTTATACGTTCCTGCGCGTCAACGGAGTGAAGATCGTTGCCGACGCGGCCGAGGCCACCCGTTTCGTACTCGGCCACCTCGAAGCCGGCACCTTCGCCAAGGACGATCTCGACGCCTGGCTGCGCGTCCACACGAAGCCCGCGGGGTGAAACGCCCATGTTCCTGCCCTTCTTCCTCGCTCTGAAGGCCGCCGGGGTTCCGGTGTCGCTGCGCGAGTACCTGACGCTCCTGGACGGCATGGAGGCGGGGCTTGCCACCTTCGACGTCGAGGCCTTCTATTTCCTCGCCCGCGCCAGCCTGGTGAAGGACGAGCGCCACATCGACCGCTTCGACCGCGTGTTCGCGCAGGCCTTCAAGGGCCTCGAAGCGGTCGGGGGCAGTGCCGCGGGCGAGGTCGCGGTGGCCGAAATTCCGGAGGAGTGGCTGCGCAAGCTCGCCGAGAAGCACCTGTCGGAGGAGGACCGCAAGCTGATCGAGGCGCTCGGCGGCTTCGACCGGCTGATGGAGACGCTGAAGAAGCGGCTGGAAGAACAGAAGGGGCGCCACCAGGGCGGATCGAAATGGATCGGGACGGCCGGCACCTCGCCGTTCGGTGCCCATGGCTACAATCCGGAGGGCGTGCGCATCGGCCAGGAGGCCTCGCGCCACCGCCGCGCCGTCAAGGTCTGGGACCGGCGCGAGTTCCGCAATTTCGACGATTCGGTCGAGCTGGGCACCCGCAACATCAAGGTCGCGCTGAAACGGCTGCGCCGCTGGGTGCGCGAGGGGGCGGAGGAGGAGCTGGACCTGCCCGGCACCATCCAGGCCACCGCCGAGCACGGCTATCTCGACGTCAGGACCCGGCCCGAGCGGCGCAATGCGGTGAAGCTGCTGATGTTTCTCGATGTCGGCGGCTCGATGGACGACCATGTCCGCGTTGTGGAGGAGCTGTTTTCAGCGGCAACCGCCGAATTCCGGCACCTCGAATGGTTCTACTTCCACAATTGCCTGTACGAGCGCGTCTGGAAGGACAATCGCCGCCGCCACGACCGCACCATCGCGACCGCCGATATCATCCACAAGTACGGGCGCGACTGGAAGGTGCTGTTCGTCGGAGATGCCTCGATGAGCCCCTACGAGATCGTGCAGCCGGGCGGCTCGGTCGAGCACTGGAACAAGGAGGCGGGCGCCGTCTGGCTCGACCGCGTGACCGCGCAATGGACGAATGCCGCCTGGATCAACCCGGTGCCGGAGAAGCATTGGAGCTTCACCCACTCCATCAGGCTGGTGGGCGAACTTTTTTCCGGGCGGATGTTTCCCCTGACGCTATCCGGGCTGGAGCGGGCGACGCGGGAGTTGAGTCGGAAGCACTGAGCGAGGCGGCCATGAGCGCATGGGTGCGCTTCAAGACCGCCGCCGCATAGGCCGCCCACAATTCATGTTCCGGCCATGGACGCGCGCCGGGCCGCATTCGCAGCGCGGCTGTAACTGGATGCGCGAGGAAATCGGGAAACGGCGTCTTCGCCTTGCGCTGGTTGCAGGCACGGCACGCCGGAACGGTCAACCGCCCGCCCTGGGCCCTGGCAAGGATGTGGTCGCGCGTTGGCCTTCGGGCATGCGTCGGTTCGACCGCAGGGTCGGTAACTTCTCCGCAATAGGCGCAGCGGCGCTTGCGGTCGTCCGCATGCCAGGGTGGGTTGGCGGCGGCGTCGAGAAGACGCGCGAGTTGGTCGGCGGTCTGCTTGCTCATGCCGGGAGGGTGCACGCCAAAGGTGCAGAAGCTGTTAGCGCCCAAGCCAAAAGGGATTTGAGCGTTGACTTTTTGGGGCGACCGGTGACCTACCCTTTCCGGAAAGCCACGGCCGCCGGAACAGGACAGGATGCACTATCGGCGCGAAATCGACGGCCTCAGGGCCGTTGCGGTGATCCCGGTCATCCTGTTCCACGCCGGACTGGGTCCGTTCGGCGGCGGTTTTGCCGGCGTCGACGTGTTCTTCGTCATCTCGGGCTACCTGATTGCCGGCATCGTGCTCGACGACATCGAGGCGGGTCGGTTCACGCTCGCCCGGTTCTACGAGCGCCGCATCCGCCGCATCGTGCCGGCGCTGTTCGTCATGATGGCGGCGCTCATCCCGCTGTTCTGGACGGTATTGCCGCCGGCGCAGTTCCGCGAGCTCGCCACCGGCATGGCAGCGGCCGCGCTCTCGGCCGCCAACATCCTCTATTTCAACGTCGCCGGTTACTTCGACACCGCCGCCGAACTGAAACCGCTCCTGCACACCTGGAGCCTGGCGGTCGAGGAGCAGTTCTACATCGTCTTCCCGCTGGCGGCCGCATGGTTGTGGCCGCGCGGCCGTCGGACCTTCGCGATCGCCATGATCGCCGTGACCGCGCTGAGCTTCGGCGCTGCCTGGCTCTCGGCGCCGCGCTGGCCGGACGCCGCCTTCTACCTGCCACACACTCGCGCCTGGGAACTCGGAACCGGCGTGCTTGCCGCACTGGCGCTGCGCAATGGCCCGGTCCGCGACAGCGGGCCGCTGGCGCTTTCCGGCCTGGCGCTGACCCTTGCATCCTTCATCCTGGTTGACGCTGAAACGCCCTGGCCCGGCCCGGCCACGCTCATGCCGGTCGGCGGCACCGTGCTCCTCATCCTGTTTGCCTCGCCGCGCACCCTCGCTGGCCGGGTGCTTGGCCATCGCATTCCCGTCGGCCTCGGCCTGATCAGCTACTCGGCCTATCTCTGGCATGTACCGCTGTTTGTCCTTGCCCGCACCGTCTCGATCGGCGAGCCGTCGACGGCGCTGATGGCCGGGCTGGCCCTGCTGTCGCTGGCGCTGGCCTGGGCAAGCTGGGTGTTCGTCGAAACGCCGTTCCGCCGTCCGTCCTCAAGCCTCCATGGCGGACGCCGGGCCATCTTCGCCGCGGCGATCGCTACCGGCGCGACGTTCGTCGGTTTCGGCATCGTCGCCAACGTCACCCGCGGCCTGCCCGCCCGATTGCCGGAGGCTGTGCGCGAGATCGCCACATGGCGCGATCGCGACTGGGCCGAGGCGCGCCGCTGCGCCATAGATGCGCCTGACGCGCCGTTCGACCGGACGACCTGCGTGTTCGGCAACCGCGACCACGTCGACACCGTGCTTCTCGGCGACAGCCACGCCATGACGCTGGCACGCCGGCTCGGCGAGCGTCTTGGCGCCGATGGCGGAGACGGGCTGCTGCAGCTGACCAGTCCAGGCTGCATTCCGGTCGCCGGGCTGCGCCGCGTCGGCGCCCGCGAGCGCTGTCCGCTGTTCAACGCAAGGTTCCAGGCCGAGATCGACACGGTCGTCAGGCCGCGCGCCGTGGTGCTGTTTGCCCGCTGGACGCTCTATGCCGAGGGCACGCAGTACGACAATGGCGAAGGCGGGATCGGCCGCGGGCCGGCGGGGTTCGTCATTCCTCTCGATGCCGCGGATTCCTATGTCGCCGACACGGGCCGCCTTGCCGCCTACCGCGCGGCGATTGCCGCCGAAATCGCCCGCCACATCGGCCACGGCCGCCGCGTCGTGCTTGTCTATCCGGTGCCGGAAGTCGGCTGGGACGTGCCGATGACCATGGCGGCGCGGATGATTCGCGGCGAGACCGGCGGCGCGCCGCTGTCCACCTCGGCCGAGCGGTTCCGCGCCCGCGCCGCCGCCGCGCACGCCGCGCTCGACGCGGTGCCCGATCATCCCGACCTGCTCAGGGTGCGCCCGGAAACCCTGTTCTGCGACAGCGCGATTGCCGGCCGCTGCATCGCCGAATTCGACGGCCTGCCGGCCTATGTCGACGATCACCACCCGTCATCGGTGGCAGCCGGCCGCATCGCCGACCTCATCGTCGAGGCGATGCGGCGAAAGGGCTGGCTGTGATGCCGCTCAGTCGGCCCGGCGGCAGGAGGTCATCGACGGGCCCCTGGTGAAGGCCCAGCGCTGCTGGCGCTTGTCGGTGAGCTTGCGGCCGAGCAGCGCCTCGACATGGGTGATGAAGGCGTTGACATCGTCGCCGCCGCCTTCCGCCTTCAGCGTGTATTCGACCAGGCAGGTATGCTCGCCGACCGCGGTTTCCTGGCACTCGCCAATGGCGATCTCGGCAACCGAGAAGGTCGGGATCTGCTTGCCGAGCCCGAGGATGGCGGAAACGCGCGCCGCCTGTTCGACGATCTGGTTGACCTCGCCGCCGATGCACGCGGCCGCAATGTCCTTCGACACCGGCGCGCAGCCAGGGATTGCCGCGAGAACGGCGAGGGCAGCGACGGATGATGCGACGCGAATCATGGGATGACCTCCAATGCGGGGACAGTCTACCTTGTTCCTGGACCGTCTGGCTCAGCCATCGGACAGCGGCAGGGTCGGGAACAGGGCACGCTGTCCCCGATACGCCAGAGGCGTCACGCCATTCCGAGCGCGGCCTTGTAGAGGTCGAGGATCGCCTCCTCCTCCTGCCGCTCGGCCTGGTCCTTCCGGCGCAGCCGGATGAGGGTTCGCACCGCCTTGGTATCGAAGCCGGTGCCCTTCATCTCCGCGTAGACTTCCTTGATGTCGTCGGCGATCGTCTTCTTGTCCTCCTCCAGGCGCTCGATGCGCTCGATGAAGGCACGAAGCTGGCCGGCGGCCACGGTCTGGGAGGTCGGGGTGTCGTCTTCGGCCATGGTCGGGCTCCGGCGGCGAGAGGAATCGGGACAGATGGTGCCGGCTGGTTGCCCGACGCGTCCGCCCCCGTCAAGCGCCAGGCCCGGTGCGCGTGCCGAAGTACTGGACGACGTGCAGGGCCGGATCGGCGTTGACGCGCATGAGCAGCGGCGCCAGCCGCCCGGCCCACGCCGCCTGGCCGGTCTCGTCGGCGACAAGGTCCTGCCGGATCTCGATCAGCACATGCGCGATGCCGTGCACGGTGCAATGGGTGAACATCGTGTCGCCGTGCAGCGCGCCGTCATAGGGTTCGTTGTCACCGACGACGATGCCGTCCTCGGCGGCCAGCATGCGGATGAGCCGGACCGCGGCCCGGTCATCGCAGTCCCACAGCAGGCCGACATGCCAGGGGCGGCGATGGCCCTGCATCTGCGGCGTGAAGGTGTGGATCGACACCACGAACGGCGCATGCCCGCACGCCCGGCCCGCCGCCGCGATCGCCTGGGCGACCGCGCGGTGATAGGGCCGGTAGAAGCGATCGAGCCGCTCCTCGCGTTCGCGCTCGGGCAGCGGATGGTTTCCCGGAATGATGGCCCGGTCATAGATCTGCCGGATCAGCGTCGGATCGTCCTCGCCGCGGTTGGGGTCGATGAGCAGCCGGGAGAAGGTGGACAGCACCGCCGGCGCGCTGGTCAGCGCGGCCAGATGGCGCGTCACGCCTTCCGCGCCGATGTCGTAGGCGATATGGCGCGTCAGTTCGCCATGCGGCAGGCCGAGCGTGCCGTAGCGGGCTGGCAGGGCATTGCGCGCATGGTCGGCGAGCAGCACCATGCCGAGCGCCGAATTGCCGTCGACGAAGAGGAATGGCTCTTCCGCTTCGTCTCCTGTATGCGTCATGGCTGCGCGGGTCCGGGGCATGGGGCGGGTTGTGCTGCCCACTCTTAATCGCCCTTCGCCGCGGCGCGCAATGCCGCTGTTTCGACACGGTTGTTGCGTTGAACGGGGCGAAACGGATGTTGCGGGCGGCGGGTTCGTTCAAATCGATTGAAAATGCGCAGTTCGCCGCGTTGACAGGCGCGGGAAGCGTTCCTTAAAGGGGCCCTTGAAGATGCGGGATCATCGGTTTCATGTGGCGGGTCGTGCGGGCGTGAACGGGAAGTCCACCCGGGCCGGGCTGGCGTTCGCCCTGGTCATGACGGCGGCCGGGATTGTTCCGGCGCAGGCCGACTTCCGCGTCTGCAACGCGACGCAGAGCCTGATCGGCGTCGCCATCGGTTACCGCACCGAGTCGGGCTGGATGACGGAAGGCTGGTGGCACGTGAAGGGATCGAGTTGCTCGACGCTGATCGAGGGGCCGCTGTCGTCGCGCTACTATTACCTCTACGCCGAGGATGCCGAGCGCGGCGGCCGCTGGGACGGCCCGATCAACATGTGCGTGGCCGAGGCCGAGTTCAAGATCAACGGCATCAACGACTGCTTCGCGCGCGGATACCAGCGTGCCGGCTTTCGCGAGTATGACACGGGCGAGCAGGCCAACTGGATGGTGCAGCTGACCGACGACGCGCCCGCCGACGATGCGGCCGTCGCGCTGCCCGGGGAGACCAAATGAGGCGTTCGCGCAAGACCAAGATTGTCGCGACCCTCGGTCCGGCATCGTCCGAGCCGGCCATGATCCGCCGCCTCGTCGAAGCCGGCGCCGACGTGTTCCGCATCAACATGAGCCATGCCGACCATGACCTGATGCGCACGCTGGTGCAGCGCATCCGCAGCGTGGAGAAGGAAGTCGGCAGGCCGATCGGCATCCTGGCGGACCTGCAGGGCCCGAAGCTGCGCGTCGGCAGGTTCGCCGATGGCGCCGCGTTCCTGATGCCGGGACAATCGTTCCGCCTCGACAATGATCCGACGCCGGGCGATTCGGCCCGCGTTCACCTGCCCCACCCCGAAATCCTGCAATCGGTGAAGCCCGGCCATCGGCTGCTCATCGACGATGGCAAGCTGCAATTGCGCTGCGTGGAGGCCGACGAGCGCGGCCTGACATGCAAGGTGGAGACCGGCACCCGCATTTCCGACAAGAAGGGCGTCAGCCTGCCCGACACCGACCTGCCGGTCGGCGCGCTCACCGACAAGGATCGCCGCGACCTCGACGCGGTTCTCGACGCCCGCGTCGACTGGGTGGCGCTGTCGTTCATCCAGCGCCCCGAGGACCTGGCCGAGGCGCGCAAGATTGCCCGCGGCCGCGCCGCGATCCTGTCGAAGATCGAGAAGCCGCAAGCCGTGGCCCGGCTGGCGGAAATCATCGAACTGTCGGATGCGCTGATGGTCGCCCGCGGTGACCTCGGCGTCGAGATGCCGCTGGAATCGGTGCCCGGCATCCAGAAGCAGATCACCCGCGCCGCGCGCCGTGCCGGCAAACCCGTGGTCGTCGCCACGCAGATGCTCGAATCGATGATCTCCGCGCCGGTGCCGACGCGCGCCGAAGTCTCCGACGTTGCCACCGCCGTGTTCGAGGGCGCCGACGCCATCATGCTGTCGGCCGAATCGGCCGCCGGCCAGTATCCGGTGGAATCGGTGGCGATGATGAACTCGATCGCCGACCGGGTCGAGCGCGATCCGAACTATCCCGGGATTCTCACCGCCCAGCGTTCCGATCCCGAATCAACCGGCGCCGACGCCATCTCCGCCGCGTCGCGCCAGATCGCCGAGACGCTGCGCCTGACCGCCATCGTCACCTACACCGCCTCCGGCACCACCGGCCTGCGCACCGCGCGCGAGCGCCCGAACGTGCCGGTGCTGGCATTGTCGCCGGTGGTGGAGACGGCGCGGCGCCTGTCGCTGGTCTGGGGGCTGCATTGCGTGGTCACCGAGGACGCGCAGGATCTCGACGACATGGTCAACCGCGCCTGCCGGATCGCCCACTCGGAAGGGTTCTCCAAGTCCGGCGACCGCATCATCATCACCGCCGGTGTGCCGCTGCGCACGCCCGGTTCCACCAACATGCTGCGCATCGCCTATATCGGTTCGGACGGCGCGTCCGGGATCTGACCCCGGCTCAGCCAGGCGGCGGCGGCAGGTCCGGGCAGCGCTCGGCCGGGCCGTACCGGTCAGCGGCGATCCGCGCCTCCACATCCCCTTTGACCGCGTCGAGATCGACCGCGCGGCCTGCCGCCTTCTCGACCGCAGCCACGACCAGATCGGGCGCGATCCAGTCCGGCTTGTGGCCGAGGTTGCGGACCTCGACATAGGCCGCGCCGGGAATGTCGCGGGCAAGCCCGATCGAATGGATTTCCTCGAACACGACCGTGTCGCGGTCGCCCGTCACCACGACGGTCGGGGCGGCGATGGAGCCATAGCGCGTTGATGCCTCCGCCACATGGGCGTAGAGGCCCTCCACGTCGATGGCATTGGCACGGAACGCCGCCGGACGCAGCACCAGCCGGATGCCGGCACGCGCGACGTAGTCGTCCGGCCGCAGGTTCGGCGAGAAGACGCAATGCGTCGTCCGGTCCATGAGGAACAGCCCGGCCGGAAGGGCCGCGATCCGGGCAAACAGCGCGCCGAGCAGGGGCCGCACCGTCAGCTTGTAGTACCAGTTGGTACCGGCCCCCGGCCAGGGATGGCTGGCGGCCGCAAGGAACACGAGGCCGGCGGTCTTCTCCGGGTGGCGCAGTGCGAACGCCGCGGCGACCGCACCGCCGAAGGAATGCCCGACGACCACCGCGCGCCTGATCCCCTCGGCCTCCATCAGGGCGGCGATCGCATCCGCCTGTCCGTAGGGCGTGGCGTGGCGAGCCGGGTCGCGGCCCGACCAGCCGTGCCCGGGACGATCGACGAACAGAAGCTCCGCACGCCCTGAAAAGGCCGGGCGAAGCGGGATGGCCAGGTCGAGCGCGTTGCCCGAGGCCCCATGAATGAAGACGATCGGCGGCAGGTCGGCCCCGGACGGCGCGGGCTCGTGGATGGCGTGCAGGTCCACCCCGTCGATCGTGCGGACACCGCCTTGAGGCGGCGTTTCGCGCGCGATGCGCCATGCCATCACCGCCGTGAATGCCCACAGTGCCAGGAGGACCGACAGCACGACGACCGCGACGAGCACCACGGTTCGGTCCATTCAGATGCGGTTTCCGGCGAGCTTTTCCGAGAGTTCGGCCACGGCGTCCTGCGCTTCCTTGTTGGCCGGATAGACGGCCAGCACCTGCTCGTAGGCGACGAGCGCGCCGGCTTCGCGGTCGGTGGAGCGCAGGATCATGGCAAGGCCCGACAGCGCGCCGAAATGGCGTGGCTCCAGTGCGAGCGTCCGCTCGATGTCGGCGGCCGCCTTGGCATAGTCGTTCATCATGAAATGCACGGTGGCACGCCGGTTCCAGCCCTCGGCATAGTCCGGCTGCAGCAGCACCACTTGGTCGAGGAAGTCGAGCGCGATGTCGAACTTCCGTGCCTCTGCCGCATCGTTCGCCCATCCGACCATCAGGTCGATGGACGCGCTGCCGGAATTCGTCCACTTCGCCCAGATGTCCTTGGCGATGCGGCCGGCAGCCGCCGCATTGGCTTCCTTCTTCAGCTTGCCGAACAGCGCGTCGAGATCGGCATCGGCGCGCGCCGGCGCGGCGGCAAGGCAAAGCAGCAGGATCGGAACGACAAGACGCTTCATCCGGCGGAGCCTATCCGCCGAATGTGGCAACGCCAATGAAATTTCGCGTGAAGCTCAGCCCTGGCGCGCCTTGAAGCGCGGAGCCGTCTTGTTGATGATGTAGATGCGGCCCTTGCGGCGCACCATGCGATTGTCACGGTGACGGCCCTTGAGCGCCTTGAGCGAATTCTTGATCTTCATGGTCTTGCCCGTGAGCTTTCGGCCCGAGGGCCTGCAAACGAAAGCGCGCCGCGAGGCGCGCCGAAAAGGATGCAGGCTCTTAAGGGAAAGCCGGCGGTGATGTCAACCGCCGCGGCGCCTTCTCTCACGCACTGGGCGCGGACCGCGGGAAAATCCGGGTGAAATGGCCCATCTTGCGGCCCGGTCGCGTTTCCGCCTTGCCATAATGGTGGACGACGACGTCCGGTTCCCCGGCCAGCGCCGCGATCCGGTCGATCTCGGCGCCGATGAGGTTTTCCATGACGCAATCGGAATGGCGCGCCGGATTCCCGAGCGGCAGGCCGGCGACGGCACGGATATGCTGCTCGAACTGCGAGATCGCGCAGGCGGCTTCCGTCCAGTGGCCGGAATTGTGCACGCGCGGGGCGATTTCGTTGACGAGCAGGCCACCGCCGGGAAGCACGAAGAACTCCACCCCGATCACGCCGACATAATCGAGCGCCTCAAGCAGCCCGAACGCGGCGTCGCGGGCGGCGTGCGCGGTGTCCGGTCCGATGCGGGCCGGCACCAGCGATGTCGAAAGGATGCCGTCGCGGTGCACGTTCTCGGCCGGATCGTATGCCGCAAGCGCGCCGTCCCGGCCCCGCGCGGCAACCACGGAGATCTCGCGCTCGAACGGCACGATCGATTCCAGCACCAGATCCCGCCCGCCCAGCGCCGAAAGGGCGGCAGGCGCATCGGCCCTGTCGCGGATCATGGCCTGGCCCTTGCCATCATAGCCGAGCCGCCGCGTCTTCAGCAGGCCAGCGCCGCCGACCGAGCCGAGCGCGGCCTCGAGGTCGCTGAGCGAATCGATGGCCTGGAATCGCGCGGTCTCGATGCCGGCGGCATTGATGAAGGTCTTCTCGGCAACGCGGTCCTGCGCCACCTCCAGCGCCCGCGGCGGCGGCAACACCGCAACCGTGCGCGACAGGCGCCGGGCAGCATCCACCGGCACGTTCTCGAACTCGTAGGTGACGACCGCGGCCGTGGCCGCCAGTTCGTCGAGCGCTTCGGCATCATCGAAGGCCGCCTCGATCTGGCGCGTGGCGACCTGCCGCGCCGGGCAGTCCGGCGCCGGATCGAGCACGATCGTGCGGTAGCCGAGCCGTGCCGCCGCCATCGCCAGCATGCGTCCGAGCTGGCCACCGCCGAGAATGCCGATGACGGATCCCGGCGGAAGCGGTGTCATGCCGGGTCCGCCGGCGCGTCGGCCACGCTGTCGGTCTGGCGCTGGCGCCACGCCTCCAGCCGGGC
>WPCI01168677.1_pt1 | contig 26194 bp, 33 predicted proteins | sample 5399871 | NCBI WGS metagenome assembly WPCI01 (sample SAMN12869469, study PRJNA574797) | sludge metagenome | isolation source: wastewater treatment of pH7 | place: China:Beijing | collected 2019-05-20 | reverse complement strand
AGAATGGTAATAGGTGTGTTTTTCGGTGTCGTACTCGGAACGTATATAAAAAGAGGATTTTCAAAAATTGAGGCTTTCTTTGATAGTTTTACAGTTATTCCGACAGTTATGATTGCGTATTTTTTTCTTCAATCTGCAAATGCATTTGGAAGCGGGGAGGAAACAACAACCTTTTTTGAAAGGGCTTCGTTTCAAGTTGTCTTACTTGTAATGCTTGTAATGCCAGTTATTGCACTGTATGTTACGAACGGAAGAATTTGTTGATGCTGCGCGCATATTAGGTGGATCGAGAAGACATATTGTTATAAAGCATCTTTTCCCGCACCTTTATATGACGTTTATACTTGTATTTTTTCAGCAGTTTACGCAGACTCTTACTATTTTACTGCACTTAGGGTTACTAGAAATATTCTTTGGCGGAACGGTTAAGTTTTTAGGACCGATAGAAGAAATAGAATCTTACACACATGAATGGTCAGGGCTAATTGGAGTCTATTTTAGATCTTTAACAGTGCATCCATGGATTCCTCTCGTCCCAATTACATTTTTCGGGCTTACCATTTTTTCAGGAAATATGATTGTAAAAAGCATAGAAGAGGCGATGATGAAAGTAAGGTTAGGAGGAGAGCTAAAGAAGGATGTTGCAGAAGAGGAACAATCTGTTGTGCAGTCGAAAGAAGAGTTATTTACTTTTAAGCATACGATGTGAAAATAAACAGAAGCAAGCATGTATTTCATGCTTGCTTCTTTACTTTATTTTGTAGAAACTTCGCCTTCAGCTTCTGTTTGTGGAATAAAGTATCCGATTATACCACCAATTATTGCTGGAACGATCCAGCCGATTCCTAAGTTATAAAAAGGAATCGTGTGTACGATATTAGCGATAAAACTTGGTATCATTCCCACATTATCAAGTGCATGAATACAACTAATAATGAATGCTGCAATCATTGCCCCGATGTAGACAGAAGGTTTACGTTTCGTATATTTATCTATAAATGATACGAAAATTAAAATAATCGTAATTGGATATAAAATAATTAATACAGGTAATGTAATTTTGATTAATAAACTTAAACCTAAGTTTGAAATCACGAAGCTGAAAATACAAACGTATAGTACGAGCTTTTTGTAAGAAACATTTGTTAGTACTGTTGCGAAATAGTTTGCAAATGCACTTACAACACCAATTGCTGTCGTTAAACAAGCGAAGATAATGGCGATACTTAATAAAACATTACCGCTTGTCCCAAAGAAGTGATACATAACAGTCGCTAATAGTTGACCACCGTTCTCGAATTGTCCTAAGTTGCCGTTTGAAGCACCGATATAACCGAGTAAGAAGTACACAATTGTTAAAAATAGAGCGGCAATGCTTCCGCAAATAATTGTATATTTCGCAATTGATTTCTTCTCTTGTATACCGTTTTGGCGAATTGCATTTACAACGATCGTTGATAATACGAGAGCACCGATTGCATCTAACGTTAAAAACCCTTCAAGAAATCCTTTGAAAAATGGAATTTCTTTATAGTCACCAACAGGTTCTGCAAACGTTCCTGGTGAAAGAATTGCTTTTGTTGCCATAATTGCAATAATTCCAAGTAAAATTGGCGTTAATATTTTTCCGATATGATCTACTAATTTTGATGGATTTAATGATAAGAAGTAGACGACTGTAAAGAAAATCGCACTAAAAACTAACATAGAGTACCATTGGTCTGGGAAAAGTGGTGCAATCCCAATTTCGTAAGATACAGATCCAGTTCGTGGAATAACAAATAGTGGGCCGATTGAAAGATAAATAATGATAGCGAATATTGCTGCGAATTTTGGGTGAACACGGCTTGCTAAAGTGTTAAAACTACCACCGGCAAGGGCAACAGCGACGATAGCTAGTAAAGATAAACCGACGTCTGTAATAATAAATCCTGTAATGGAAATCCACATATTTTCTCCGGAAGAAAGGCCGAGAAGGGGCGGGAAAATCATATTACCAGCACCGAAGAAAACTGCGAATAGTAATAAACTAATCGAAAGTATTTGCGCTGGTTTTAAAGTTGTACGCATATAAAGAAAATCCTCCTAATGAGTGTTTTTGTCGAAAATTCAAATAATTTGTCGAGTAACTGTTATTATTTTAAAGGTCTGATGACTAGAAAGCAATAGGGAATTTTGAAAAAATTAAAAAATAATACATTAAATCGAATAAATATACTATTTGTATGTTTAATAAGAAGGATTTAACTTTAAACGTAAAAAAAACACATATCGCTAGGATACGTGTGTTAAAAATAAATCTTTCGATCGCGTTCTTCTTTTAAAATTTCAACTGCTTCTCGGAAACGTTGCGAATGGACAATTTCTCGTTCACGTAAAAAGCGCAAGCTGTCATTTATGTCGGGATCGTCTGATTGGTTAATAAGCCATTGATATGTGGCACGTGCTTTTTCTTCAGCGGCAATATCTTCGTATAAATCAGCAATTGGATCACCTTTAGCTTGTATATAGGTTGCAGTAAATGGAACACCAGCCGCGTTATGGTAATGAAGTGCGCTGTCATGGTCGACGTAATGAGGATCAAGGCCAGCTGCCTTCATCTGTTCAGGAGTCGCATCTTTTGTTAGTTTATAAACCATTGTAGCAATCATTTCAAGGTGCGCAAATTCTTCTGTACCAATATCGGTAAGGAGGCCAATGACTTTATCAGGAATTGTATAACGCTGATTTAAGTAACGGAGTGCAGCAGCTAACTCTCCATCTGCACCCCCATATTGTTCAATCAATAATTTTGCAAGTGCTGGATTGCAAGTTCCTACTTTAACAGGGTATTGTAATTTTTTTTCATAAATCCACATAGTTTCTCTCCTTTATATTTGCCATGGCCAAGGACCTTTGCTCCATTCCCAAGGGGCATTAGAATAGCTATTTCCGTACTGTTGAAGTGGTCCATATTTTTCTTCCATCTGTTGTTTTAGTACTCTTCGTTTATAGGAAAAGTCATTAAATTGATTAATAGCTGCTGTATCATCTGGGTGGGTGTCTAAGTAAAGCGTTAGTTCGACTAGTACAAAGTCTAATTCTTGGAGATTCTCTAAAAGTCGATAATATTCTTCTGGTAGTGGCTGGTTCACGTCAGTCGTCACCGCCCTTTTTTATAAGGATTTTCGTAATAGTCATAAAAAACAGGCCATAAAGTTCCTTTTTGTAGTGCTTCTTTCGGTGAGAATTGTGGTAAATTTGGCGGTTGAAAACCTAAATATAAATTAGGAGGGGTAGAGTAATATTTTTTACCAATAGGAGGACAAGGATCTTGAGGACTATGGTATGGCACATATGATTTCATATATTTATCCATTAATAAACCTCCCTATATTCTTCATCACTACGTATTGTATTCAGACATAATAGGCATTTATGACACATATAAAAAGGTAATAGGTACAGGGGGAATGAATGTGGAGCAATGTATTGTATTAGAAGTGAAGAATTTAAAGGAAACTTTGTATTTTTATGAAGGGATTTTAGGAATTAAGCCTAGTTTAGAAAGACCTCAATTAGATGTAACGGGGGTTTGGTATGATTCTGATTCAAAGAGAATTAGTTTTGTCATGAATCGCATGTTAGGTGGGCGGGAAAAAGGTGTTACAGATTCATGCGAGGTTTTAACATTTACGATTTCTGACATAGAGAAATTGAAAAAGAAGCTAGCATTTTATGAAATTTTATATACAGAAAATGAATGTGCGAGGAGTATTGTAGTACAAGACCCAGATGGATATAAACTTCAAGTAGTAGAGAAGGGTGAATAAAAGGAGGGGATTTAGTGGAGAGAAATTATGAAGAAAGTGCGTTGTTTGAGCATCAATTTTGGCTAAAGGTACTTACTGATCATTCGCAATTTTTACTTGATGCGTTAGCTCCAAAGGAAAAAGAAGATATAAAAAAAGCTACTTATTTTGTTGAGACGTTTACGGACTTTCTAAAAAAAATTCATACTGTTAATCTCATTGCATTTTCAAAAGAGGCAGAACAAGCTGCTAAGGAGATTCGGACGTTTAAATTAAATATTATACAGAAACAGTTGGAAGGAAAAATTACCATTCATTTTACGCCGACTTTTATTAATCATATGGTAAACGAAGTTGAGGAGTATATAACAGTGTTAGAGTTTTTAAAGAAAGGGGAAGTTCCGCCTGTTTTTCATGAATTACATTATCATCTCGTTTGGCTAACGGATGCGGCAGGTCATGCAGGCTCTATTTCTGGTGGGCTAGATCTTGTTGAAAAAAGGTTGAAAGAGAAAAGTGAAGAATTTACGAAGCACTTTGAACAATTTTACTTAAAGGCAGTTGAGATGACTGGCTATTTACGGACAGAGCTTCATCATTTTCCTGCGTTAAAGAAGTTTACAAAAGATGTTTCACTTGAACTAAAATTATTTTCACATTTTTTACATGAAGTTGAAGAACTGGAGTTATCGAATGAAGTATTAAGTGTATTATCAGCGAGAATGGCAGATCATATGGCAAGGGAAGAATGTTATTATTTATTAAAATTAGCTCAATCATCTGGAATTGAAATGCCGAAATGTAATCCGCTTTAAAGAAAAAGAGGTCAATTTTATTTGGCCTCTTTTTCTGTTTTATTGTCTCTTTTTATTTTTGCTTGTTCAATACTTGCCTGTAATGTCTCCATGATATTGATGATGTTTGGAGTAGGAGAGATTGTTTCCGTTTTTTCTTGTTGTTCAATTTTCTCTTCGATTAATTCGGTAAGGGCTTCTTTATACTCATCTGTATACATTTCTTGTTCAAAAGGATTTGTAAGGTGGTGAATTAAATTAATAGCTGCGGTGAGTTCTTGTTTTTGGATAGGATAATTTTCATTACTTGGTAAGTTAGGTGTATTTGTTATATCGCGAATTTCATTAGGGTAGTGAATGGTTTGTAACATAAGTCCATCTTCAAAGTTACGGATAATAGCTAAATGTTGTTTTTTTCTAATGGAAATATGGATCAGACCAAGTTTATTCGTACGCTCAAGTGCTTCTTTTAATAACAAATACGATTTTTCATGTCCTGGGGTAGGTCCTATAAAATAAGAGCGGTCATAAAGAACAGAATCGATTTCTTCATTTTGGACAAAAGATATAATACGAATGGATCGTGGTTCGTGAGCTTTTTGCAACGCAGCTAATTCTTTTTCATCCATAATAATGTATTTATGAGGTGCGTATTCATAGGCTTTTACAATATCTTTATCATCAATTTCTTCATCCGTACAATCAGGGGCAAATTTTTTATATTTAATAGGTGTCAAGCACTCTTTATGGAGACTTAAAAATTTTATATCGTTTTCTTCTACGGCACTATATAGTTTAATTCCTATATTTAATAGTCCAAGTGAAAGTGAACCTTTCCAGACGGTATGCAAATGAAACATCTCCTTTCGTTCAAAAATGATTATGTATATTATGAGATAGTAAGAAATTTCCTATGCGTTTTTTGTTTTTTACGGAAGGGATTGGAATATAAAAGATATTGACAAGCCCTCCAAAATATTTTAATGTGATTGTATAAAATTGTGTATATAAAGGGGAGTAACTTATTACAGTAAAGTCGTCATTACAGGGAGAAACCCTCGGCTTTATTGGCAACGTTTCGTTGTTAGTGAGACCTTTACCAGCAATGGTAAAGGCCCCTTATTGTCTTTTTTAGGACCCTTACCATATTTGGTAGGGGCCTTTTTGTATACAAAGAGAGGAGAAATAAAAATGAAAAAACTGATTAGTAGATTAAGAGTTGTATTTCATGTTCGTCGATTTGTTCCATTCCTATTTGACTTTTTTACTTCAAAAGAGGTTTCAATAAAGAAGAAAATCTTATCCATTGCTTTTTTAGTTGGTTATGTAGCGATGCCGCTCGATTTAATTCCAGACTTCTTACCGTTTATCGGTATTTTAGATGATATTGGAATTGTGTTATTTATTTTGAACCGAATTGTAAAAATGGCGCCAGTTCAATTACAAGAAAAGCATAACGTAAACGTAGGATAGGAGTTGGAGTAGAAAATATGGAGCAAATGATTTTAGATATAATCGAGTTTTTAAAGCAATTTTCTTATTTTGGAGTTGTGCTAGCATTAACGTTTGAATTTATCCCAGCAGAAGTAGTTTTGCCTATGGTTGGATATTGGGTGTACGAGGGTGATATGAATTTTTGGCTAGCTGTATTAGCTGGAACACTTGGCGGAACGACAGGACCGTTAACGTTATATGCACTCGGTTATTACGGTGGTCGTCCTCTATTAATAAAATACGGGAAATACTTCTTTATTAAAGAAGAACAAATTCAAAAAGCAGATGATTTCTTTGAGAAATATGGACCAGTTGTAGCATTTGTTGGACGCTTTGTACCGGGAGTTCGAACACTTATTTCTGTTCCATGTGGTATGGCAAAAATGAATATATGGAAATTTAGTATTTATACATTTGTAGCAATGTTCCCGTTAACGACTTTATATGTCTATTTTGGAATGAAATTAGGTCCACATTGGGAAAAGGCTGCGGATGTTGTTGGACAATATATGCTACCGATATTATTAGTCGTGATTATTGTTGTCGGTGGTATATTTATCTATAAATTTATGAAAAAAAGAAACAGAACGGAATCTATCTAGTCATTTGAATATTTTTTGAAAATAGATGAATAGTACAGGCAAAAGATTCTGGGGGACATACACATATAGGGAATAACAAAGAGAGAGGGGAAAGGCTATGGCTTGTGAATGCTCAAGTACAGTATTAACATGCTGCTCAGATAATAGTAGTAACTTCGTCCAAGATAAAGTATGTAACCCGTGGTCTAGTGCTGAAGCTAGTACATTTACAGTTTACGCAAACAATGTGAATCAGAATATTGTTGGTACAGGATATTTAACTTATGATGTTGGTCCTGGCGTGAGTCCTGCGAACCAAATTACAGTAACGGTTTTAGACTCAGGTGGAGGGACAATCCAAACATTCCTAGTAAATGAAGGGACTAGCATTTCATTTACGTTTCGCCGCTTTAACATCATTCAAATTACAACTCCTGCAACGCCGATAGGTACGTATCAAGGGGAATTTTGTATTACAACTAGATATTTAATGGCATAGAGAGGGGAATTAGTATGGGTAATTGTAGTACAAATCTTTCATGTTGTGCAAATGGACAAAAAACAATTGTCCAAGATAAGGTGTGTATCGATTGGACAGCAGCTGCAACTGCAGCAATCATTTATGCTGATAATATTTCGCAAGATATTTATGCTTCAGGATATTTGAAAGTGGATACTGGAACAGGTCCTGTTACAATTGTATTTTATAGTGGAGGAGTAACGGGGACTGCAGTGGAAACAATTGTAGTTGCCACTGGAAGTAGCGCATCTTTTACAGTTCGCCGATTTGATACGGTTACAATTCTTGGAACAGCGGCTGCTGAAACAGGAGAATTTTGTATGACTATTCGCTACACTTTGTCTTAATATATGGTGATTTAAAGATTACCAAAAAACGTGCAAACGATTCATGTGTTTGCACGTTTTTTAGTAGACTTTTGATTAGATTCAAAAGCAATAATTTTTTTGTTATAGGCAATCTCGCTTTGATTTACAATAAGTTAATTGGAAGCAGTAACGCCCCTCGATATAAATAGAAGGATCTGATGGAATATCGATAACTGAAACGGATTGTAAATCAAAGCCTGTATATGAAATAGTGTTTCCAGGTAAAGCTGTAAAAGTATTTGTGGTAGAACTTATTATTTGGATAGATAGTGCATTGGTACTATTCCTATTATTGTATATAGAGATAGTGCCAGATAATGAAACAATTCCGTCATTTTTCCAAATGTTTACTGTGGTGTTGGTTTGTTTTAGTTGTTTTTGAGAAATTGGAATAAAATCATTTGAGATAAGAATATCTCCAGCGAACTCATTGGTAACTAATTCGGCGTCGCCTCTTTCAGGTGGGAGAATAGGAGGAGGACAGGGGCAAGTAGGTTGACAAATGATAGATAAAGGAGCAAAACAGCCGATATTTTTATGAGGTTTCAATGGGTTCCCTCCTTTTCATAAGACTGTTTACTATTATTAAATGTAACAGCATGGCCGATGTGTTAAGAATGGATAAAAAAAATAAAATCGTGATAGTTTCATAGGCTCATATCTCTTCATAGTTTTTATAGGAAAAAGTTAGTTATCTATTAGACAAAAAGTACTTGTTTTATGTAAATGTGGCATTTAATATAAAATTGACTGTATATTTACAAAATTTAAATAAAATACATTTTTAGTTTAAATTAAGTTAATATATGTTCGATACAATAACCAATGTAATTAATTTATTATATGAGGAGGATTCATGTGGAAAGAACAGCTTTACGAAAAGTAAAAGGTCTTATTGGATTATTAATGGTTTTTGTATTAGCATTTGTATCATTTCCGTGGAGCACATCAGTTAAAGCGGAAGAGAAGAAGCAAGAAAAGGCACCGAGTGAGAAGAAGATAGTTTTTCCAGTTGTAAGTGATGTACATATTAAGAATAGTGGGACAGATGATACGTTTCGCTGGAAACGAGCAATCGAACAACTGAATACACTTGCACCTAAACAAGATGCGTTTGTAATTGTGGGAGATTTTACTGATTCAGGATCACTGCAACAATATGATCGTTTCATGCAAGTGTATAATGAAAATGCAAATAAAGATGCTGTGCGAATGAATTCTCTTGGTAACCATGATTATTGGAACGGTTTATCTGTAGAGGGCGCACAGAAGCGTTTCTTAGAAAAAACAGGAATGGAATCGATTTACTATCACAAAGTGGTAAAAGGGTATCATTTCCTTGTTATGTCTCCGGAAGATGGGACAACTCATGGATATTATTCAGACAAGCAAATTAATTGGTTAAAAGAAGAAATGGCAAAGGCACAAAAAGATGATCCAGAAAAACCAATTTTCGTATTTTTACACCAGCATATTAAAGATACAGTATACGGTAGCCAAGAGTGGGGAACAAAAGATAGTGCGAAATTTAACGAGGTGTTAAAAGAATATCCACAAGTTATTACGTTTTCAGGTCATTCACATTATCCGTTAGATGACCCGAGATCGATTCATCAAAAAGACTTTACATCAGTTGGTACATCTTCAGTAAGTTATATGGAAGTTGAAGGTGGTAAAGTACAAGGGACGATCCCGCCAGGAGCTAGTACATTAAGCCAAGGTTTATTAGTAGAAGTAGACGATAAAGAAGTAACGATTAATCGCCGTGATTTCCATACAAATTCTTGGACAGGCGAGCCTTGGAAAATTAAATTACCAGCAAAGAAAGACACATTTACACATGTAGAAGATCGTGATAAAGAAAAACCTTACTTTGCTAAGGATGCAAAGCTTGCTGTATCAAATGTAACAGAAAATGCGGCAACGGTAACATTCCAGCAAGCGTTGGACAACCTTCTTGTTCATTCTTATCGTGTACAAGCTAGAGATAAGCAAACAGGAGAAATTAAAAACAAGCTGTTAGCATTCTCAGAGTTTTATCGTGACCCAGTGCCGAAAGATCTTACATTTACACTTGCAGGGTTAGATGGCGGGAAAACATATACACTTGAAGTAGTTGCAATTGATTCGTTTGGTAATGAAAGTGCGCAGCCTTTAACGGCAGAAATTACTACGAAAAAAGATGATATTGATCCGAATGTAAAAGTGCCAAAGGCTGATGTTTTCGATGTGAATTTTGCAGATGGTACATTTAAAGACAATTCACCATTTGGTACAAAAGGTGATGTGAAGGGCAATGTGACTATTGAATATGATAAAGCATTGAAAAAGAATGTGATGAAGCTAAACGGAAAAGCAAATACATTTGGATACCTTCCGTTTTCAGCAGCACAAAAAGAAAAAGTAGCAAATACATTTACGTTAGAAACTGTATTTTCAATGAATGAAATCCGTGGACAAGGTATTTTGCAAAATACAGAGGGTGGCGGAATTGGTTTTGAGTCTACGGGAAGTGGCTATGTTGAATTATGGGCTCACATTGGCGGTAGTTATAAACGTGTTGGCGTTCAATTAGAAGCAAACAAAACATATCACTTAACAGGAACGTATAACGGAAGTGAAGTAGCTATTTATGTCGATGGTAAAAAAGTAAATAGCCAACCAGCTACAGGGAAAGTGTATCATCCAAATGTACCATTTGCACTTGGAGCGGATCCTGATAGCAATGGAAATGGTGGCATTCCGTTAAATGGACAAATCGCGCTTGCGAAATTATATAGTAAAGCGTTAAGTTCTTCAGAAGTATTAGCGGCGTACAATGAGTTTTCTAACCGTACGAAATTAGAGCAAGTAAATGCGTTATTTGAAGAGCTTGGAAAAGTGAAAGAAGTGCTAGCTGGTACGTATGAGTTTGGTGATAAGTCAGGTCAATATTCAAAGGAAGCATTTCAAGAATTAGAGAAAAGCTATAATCATGCAAAACAAGTGTTTGAAAATGTAGCGAGTACGGGAGAACAAATTGTTCAAGCGTATAACGAATTAAAAACTGCAAATCAAACATTTATACAATCTAAAGTAGTAGAGCAACCGAAAACATTGAAAGAAAAATTACAAATTAATATTGAATCTGCAAAAGCAGTATTGAAAAAAGCGCAAGCTGCAAATGTAACGGACGGTTCAGTGAAATCATTGAGTCAAAAAATTACAGTGGCAGAAGCTGTATTAAAAGATGCGAAAGTAAAAGATGCACAAGTAGAAACGATGAACCGTACTATGGAATATGCGATTTCACTCGTTGAAAAAAGCATAAACAAATAAGAGTGAAGAAAAGAAGCTTATCATGATAGGCTTCTTTTTTGTTATACTAAAAGTAGCATAGAATGAAGGAGCGAATAATTTGGAAGAGAAAAAGCTAAAAAGAATTCTTGAATATGTATGGATCGCGGTTGTGCTCCTTGTAGGATATTATTTCTTAAAAGAAAAAAGTATATGGGTTCTATTTTTAATGACGTTTTTATTAGCGGGTTTAGGCACGTTATTTATTAATTTCTTCTTTGATAGTTTAAATGCATGGAAGAAGAAAAAGAAGGGAACGAAGTAAAGGAGGGAATATATGCAAAAGTGGAAGCTCATATATCAGGTGATTATTTTCCTATTACTTGTAGGTATTGGAATTGTGAAATACGCAACGCCAATAGGAAATTGGGCATCGTTTACAGCTTGCATCGGCATATTTTTCATTTTACAATCGTTAACGAAAAAATATAATAGTACAGAAAAATAGCTTGCCGCTAAAACGGCGAGCTATTTTGTTATGCTTTTTTCTTTTCATCATTTGTTTTTTCGGTAGCTAAGTGACTATGCTTTCTAGAGTAGAAGAAATAGAAGCATAAGCCGACTATAAGCCAAACGGCAAAGCTAATCCATGTTGTTTTAGACAAATTGATCATTAAATATAAGCAGCAAAGAATCGCGACAACTGGTAGTACAGGTACGAAAGGTGTGCGGAATCCGCGTTTTAAGTCAGGGTGTGTTTTTCGTAAAATAAGTACTGCACAGCAAACGAATGTAAAGGCTGTTAATGTACCGATGTTTACTAAATTCGCTAATACGTGCAGATCTAAAAGTCCTGCTAATAAAGCGGCGACAACACCAGTAATCCACGTATTTAATAAAGGGATTTTCACTCTTTTATTTACACGTGCTAATGCTTTTGGAAGTAAACCGTCACGGCTCATCGCATACGAAACGCGAACTTGTCCATACATAACGACTAAGAGAACGGTTGTCATTCCAGTCATCGCTCCAACAGCGAGTAGTCCTGCAATTGTATCTTCGCCAACGAAATGTAAGGCAAACGCAACTGGGTCAGAAACATCTAATTGTGTATAAGGAACCATACCTGTTAAAACGAAAGATACGATCATATATAAAACAGTGCAAATAAGAAGAGAGCCAATAATGCCGATTGGCAAATCACGCTGTGGTTTTTTCGTTTCTTCCGCAGCGGTTGCGATTGCATCAAATCCTAAGAAGGCGAAGAATACAGTAGCAGCTCCAGTAATAATACCGTCGTACCCGAATGGAATGAACGGCGTCCAATTTTCAGGTTTTACATATTTTGCACCTGCTACGATAAAGGCGATAATAACGGCTAACTTAATAAGAACCATAATATTATTAATGCGTGCGCTTTCGCGTATACCAAAACTTAAAAGGCCAGTAATGATGAGTAAAATACAAACAGCTGGTAAATCAATGAGACCACCTTTTCCTACGCCAGGGGCCGAGGCGACTATGGCGGGAAGATGGACGTTAAATCCTTGTAGTAAAGATTGTAAATAACCAGACCAACCGACAGCTACTGCTGCAACGGCAAGTAAATATTCGAGCATTAAACACCATCCGACGATGAAGGCGACGACTTCTCCGACTGTCATGTATGCGTAAGTATACACACTTCCTGAGACAGGAATAGAAGAAGCAAATTCAGCATAACAAAAGGCTACACAAGCACAAGTAAATGCAGCAATAAGAAATGATAGCATAATACCAGGACCAGAATGTTTCGCTGCAACAATACCTGTTAATACAAAGATCCCTGTCCCAATTACGGCGCCAATTCCTAAAAACGTTAAATCAAGTGCGGTTAATGTTCTATCTAGCTGCTTTGGTGATTCAGTACTAAGCGCTTTTTTTCGTAATAATGACTTCACTTTGGACTCTCCCCCCGTTTTTTCATTTCCATAACTGCGAATGTAGTATGAGCCCATTAGAAAAGAGTATGTAAGTAAGTGGAGGTACAGTTATGGGGCATAGCTTTTTAAAATTGCTGGATTAATCTTAATATAATTCAGAATATTTTGTCAAATAAAAATATGACAAATAAAATGCGGATCAATAGGGGAAACTACTTGCAGAAATGGACGGGGGTTAACGACCCACTGATTAAAGTTAAAGTAGGAGAAGATGTTATGTTATTTTATTTTGAACTTGTCGTCATTTTACTTTGTACGAAATTAGCTGGTGATATTAGCGTGAGGCTTGGCCAGCCTTCTGTACTTGGTAAATTAATTATTGGTATTATTATCGGTCCAGCTGTACTTGGTATTATAAATAGTTCTGAATTAATCGATGAACTGAGTGAGATTGGTGTTTTGCTACTTATGTTTATGGCTGGACTTGAAACAGATTTAGAAGAGTTAAATCGGAATTTGAAATCATCATTTGCAGTAGCGGCCGGTGGAATTATTTTTCCTTTCATCGGTGGTTATGTAACAGGATTGCTGTTTGGATTAATACAATCTCATGCAATTTTTTTAGGATTATTACTTTGCGCAACGTCAGTTAGTATTACGGTGCAAACACTAAGAGATTTAGGAAAAATGAATACGAGAGAAAGTACAACGATTTTAGGTGCTGCCGTATTTGATGATGTCATCGTCGTTATTTTATTAGCGTTTGTTATGAGCTTTTTAGGAACGCAAGATGTGAATATAACACTTGTTATCGTAAAGAAAATTATCTTCTTTGTTAGTATTGTTTTTATTGCATGGAAAGTTGTTCCTTGGATTATGAAAATGCTCGTGCCGCTTCGTGTAACAGAAGCGCTAATTAGCGCGGCTCTTATTATTTGTTTTTCTTTTTCGTATTACAGTGAAATGATGGGAATTGCAGGTATTATTGGAGCATTTGCAGCCGGAATTGCCATTTCTCAAACAGAGTATAAGCACGAAGTAGAACATAAAATTGAACCGATTGCTTATGCGATATTTGTGCCGGTGTTCTTCGTAAGTATCGGAATGGAAATTACATTTCAAGGCATTGGAAGTCAGCTTTGGTTCATTATCATTATGACGCTCATTGCGATTTTCACAAAGTTAATCGGATCAGGTTTAGGAGCAAGGTTAACAGGATTCAACCTTCAATCTTCTATAAGTATTGGTGCGGGAATGGTGTCGCGCGGAGAAGTAGCACTTATTATCGCAGCAAATGGACTTACAGCGAATTTATTAGCGAAAGAAAATTTCACAGCGATTGTTATTGTTGTTATATTGACGACGATTATTACGCCGCCGCTTTTGAAGAAGTATTTCGTGTAAAGAGGAAGAGCTTATCTGAAGTAGGTAAGCTCTTTTTTTATTGCAAAAAGCAATGGTCATGTGGCATGAAAGGTCTGTAATTATGGTAAAATCTATGTATGTGATATGACAAGGAGAGGGATGTGTTTGAGGATTACGAAGGGAAAGATTATAGGTGTAATTATACTTCTTTTATTGTGCATACCCTTTACTGCATGGAAAGAATCAAAAGTGAAAGATTTTCCGGTTTCTATTTTCTCGGAAGAAGCAGATGGTGAGTACGATCAGAAGCTGAAATATACTGCTTTTTTACCTGATGTTGCGATTTGGATGAACGGTTGGGAAAAGAAGTGGACAGAAGGGGAAAGAACTGTTTATCAAAAAGGGAATCGCATTGTAAATGTGTTTCATCCTCCTGGCGATGATGGTTTTTACCTTCTTGAAGCAAGAGAAAATCAGTGAACGCAACCGTAAGAAGTGGAGGTTAAATAGTGAAAGCTTCAACGTTACTATTTAAAATTGAAAGTAATATGGATCAATTTTCACCAGCTGAAAAGAAGGTTGCCATGTACATAATGGAGAATGCAGAGATTGTTCCGAACTTAACGACGAAAGAAGTGTCAACGAATGCGGGCGCAAGTGAGGCGAGTGTTGTTCGCTTTTGTAAGTCGATTGGAATCGGAAGTTTTAAAGCATTTAAAATCGCGCTCGTTCGCGAATTAACGATTGCTGATTATAATATTAACGATTTTTCAGTGATGAATACGGAAGATGGACCGTACGACTTGTTTAATAAAGTTACATATGTGAATAAAGCTGCAATTGAGGCAAGTGTTACGGCTATTGATAAGAAGGAGCTGGAGAAAGCAGCAGATCATATTGTAAATGCGGATAAAATTATATTTTACGGAGTAGGCGGATCAGCTACTCCAGCGATGGACGGGGCTTATAAATTTACAAGACTCGGATTTACTGCAATGATGCTATCTGATTTTCATATGATGTTGCCGCTTGTGACGAATTTAAAAGAAGGCGATATATTTGTGGCGATTTCAACATCTGGTCGTACGAAAGATGTACTTGAAATGGCGCAATATGCGAAGAGACAGGGTGCAACAGTTATTGCGATTACAAAGCTTGATCAATCATCACCGTTATATAAAGAGGCGGATATTCGTCTTTGTATGCCAGATGTAGAACAAGATCATCGTATTGCAAGTATTGCTTCAAGAATGACGCAATTGAACATGATAGATGCTCTATATGTGATTACCTTTAATCGCATTGGTAATAAAGTGCTAGATCAATTTATGGAAACAAGAGAAGAAGCTTTGCGATTACGGAAGCTGAAATGAGAAGATGGGGAAACCCATCTTTTTTGCATATGGACGGACATAAATTCGTCATGAAAAGAAATTAAATTTCATAAAATAATAAAGTAATATTGATTTTAAGTTTCTTAAAGTTATAATGAAAGTATGAAATTAAATTTCAAAGTAGGTGGGAATATGTTAGAAAATTTATCGACAGAACATCGCAATGAGAAGACGATGAATTTAGATGAGATGAGCATAAAAGAAGTTTTGCAAAGTATGAATGAAGAAGATCGAACTGTTGCATTAGCAGTTGAAAATGAAATAGAGCAGATTGAAAAAGTTGTGCAGACTGTTATTAAATCTTTCGAAGAAGAGGGCCGATTAATTTACATTGGGGCTGGTACGAGTGGCCGTTTAGGTATTTTGGACGCAGTGGAATGTCCGCCGACATTTGGCACAGACGATAAAATGGTGCAAGGATTTATAGCAGGTGGATTGAAAGCGTTTACTAAAGCGGTAGAAGGTGCAGAAGATCGCGAAGAATTAGCAGAAGAAGATTTAAAAAGTATTGGATTAAATGAGAAAGATACAGTGATTGGAATTGCAGCAAGTGGTCGAACTCCTTATGTTATTGGTGGCTTGAAATACGCGAATAGCGTAGGAGCGAGTACAGCTAGTATCTCCTGTAATAAAAATGCTGAAATAAGTAAATATGCAAAACTAAACGTGGAAGTAGAAACAGGCGCAGAAATTTTAACAGGATCAACGCGTTTGAAAGCTGGTACAGCGCAAAAACTAGTGCTCAATATGATTTCAACAGCATCTATGATTGGTGTAGGGAAAGTATATAAAAACTTGATGGTAGATGTTCAATCTACAAATGAAAAGTTAATAGAACGATCAAAACGAATTATTGTGGAAGCAACAGGTGTTAGTTATGAAGTAGCGGCAGAGCATTATGAAAAAGCAGAACGTAACGTGAAAGCTGCGATTGTTATGGTGTTATTGCAGTGTGAGTATGGGGAAGCACTGGAGAAACTAAAAGAAGCGAAAGGGTTTGTGAAGAAGGCACTATAAAATAATAGGGAGGGGGATTCTATTATGAAGAAAGAAGAGAGAATGGCCAGAGAAATTTCAGAGCAACTTGGGGGAGTAAAAAATATTCGTGGCATTGCTCATTGTATGACGAGACTACGATTAACGCTTCATGATGAAAGTAAAGTGAACATGGACCTTTTGAAAAAGGTTGAAGGGGTTATGGGCGTTATTGAAGATGAGACGCTTCAAGTTGTCGTTGGTCCGGGAACGGTAAATAAAGTAGCAGCAGAGATGGAAGGTTTAACGGGACTGCGAATTGGTGAGGTGGCAGATCATCACCTTGAAGATCTTGGGCAAGAGATGAAGTCAGAGATTAAGAAGAAAAATAATACACCGGTGAAAAACTTTTTAAGAAAAATAGGAAGTATTTTCATTCCGTTAATTCCGGGTCTTGTTGCGTCAGGTATTATAAACGGGGTTGCTAACTTTGCGAAAAACGCAGGCGCTGATCCGAATGCAACATGGCTACAAATGTTACTACTTATTGGCGGCGGTATCTTTACATTCTTAGGCATTTTAGTCGGTTGGAATACAGCGAAAGAGTTTGGCGGGACACCAGTTCTTGGGGCAATTGCTGGTATTTTAATTTTCAATCCGGCGATGGCGAACGTAAAGTTATTTGGTGAAGCGCTCGTACCCGGACGGGGCGGATTGTTTGCAGTTATTTTTGCAGCGTGGCTTATGGTTGTAGTGGAAAGACAAGTTCGAAAAGCTGTACCAAATGCAGTTGATATTATCGTGACACCACTCATTACTGTGTTAGTCGTAAGTATCGTAACGATGTTAGCAATTCAGCCGGTAGCAGGTTTCTTATCTGAAGGAATTACAAACGGAATTAATGGCATTTTAAATATTGGCGGCGCGTTTGCAGGAGCAGTGCTTGCCGGAACATTTTTACCGCTCGTTATGGTCGGATTACATCACGGTTTAACACCGATTCACATGGAGTTTATTAATCAAACGCACGTAACGCCTTTATTACCAGTACTAGCAATGGCTGGAGCTGGGCAAGTAGGAGCTGCGATCGCCATCTATGTGAAAACAAAAAACAAACGACTTCGTAACGTAATTAAAGGTGCATTACCAGTTGGCTTTTTAGGAATTGGCGAACCGTTATTATACGGGGTTACATTACCACTTGGGAAACCGTTTCTTACAGCTTGTTTAGGGGCAGCTGTCGGCGGTGCATTCCAAGCAGTTATGAAAACAGCCGCACTTGGAATTGGCGTATCAGGATTATCATTAATTCCGTTAATTGCTGATAATAAATATTTATTATATTTCCTTGGATTAGTCGTTGCATATACTTTCGGATTCATCTTTACGTACTTCTTCGGATTTAAAGAAGAAATGGCAGAAAACATATAGAGAAAGGGATTCCTTTCTCTTTTTCTATTTATAGAAAGGGAGATTCATATGATTGGAGTTTCAATTTACCTTGCAAAAGAACGAGTAAAGAAGCAAGAAGAGTGGCTAAAAGTAGCGAAGGAAAACGGGTTTTCATCTATTTTTACATCATTGCACATTCCTGAAGATGATCCAAATACGTATAAAGAGTTAATTCAAATACTTGGAAAGCAAGCTCTCGAAAATGAAATGGAATTAATGGTTGATGTTTCTCCAAAGTCGTTACACCATTTAAGTATGACGTACGAAAATGTGGAAGAGTTAGTAAACTGGGGCATTACTGGTTTACGAATGGACTATGGCATCACGCCGAAAGAAATTGCACGCGTATCTCATAAAATGAAAGTAGCTTTAAATGCGAGTACGATTACAGAATCATTTTGGAAAGAGTTAATCACTGAAAAGATACGGGTAGAGAATGTAGAAGCATGGCATAATTTTTATCCGCGCCCAGAAACAGGACTAGCAAAGTCCTTTTTACAAAAACAAAACGAATATTTACATGCGTGCGGAATAAAAACAATGGCATTTATTCCAGGGGATGGGGAGAAACGGGGCCCGTTATATGAAGGATTACCAACGTTAGAAAAGCACCGCAATATGCGCCCGCTTGAAGCGTATTTAGAACTTGTAAAAGATTGTGGTGTCGATAAGGTGTTAATCGGGGATATAAGCGGAAGTCTAGAAAGTGTACAAGAGATAGCGAGTGCGAGTAGAGGGATTATTCCGCTGCGGTACAAATCGTTTATAACTGATAAAGAAGTATTAAAAATAGTGGAACGAGTGCATACAAATAGGCTGGATCCAGCCCGTGATGTCATTCGGTCTGTAGAATCACGAGAAGAACATAAAGTGATTTTACAGCCGATGCATACAATTACAAGAAAGAAAGGCAGCATTACAATTGATAATGAATTGTACGGTAGATATGCAGGAGAGATGCAAGTTGCTATACATGATTTGCCTGCAGATGAGAAAGTGAACGTTGTTGGCATGGTTGTAGAAGAGGATATTTCTTTATTGCCGTATGTTGGCGCTGGAAAAATGTTTCAAATTTCTTGTGTAATAGAGTAAAAGCCTGAATTAGCGCTATTTTGTAAGAAAACATTATCCGTAAAACGGATAATGTTTTTTGTTTTCTTTAAAAAAGTATTTGACGAATGAAATGAAATACCGTATTGTTTTGACTTGTAAATAAAAGTTCACCCTAACAAAACAAAAAGGAGAGAAAAAAATGAATCAATATATTGGGAATTTAATTATTCGTATCGTGTTAGGAGTAACGTTCTTTGCACATGGTTTAGCGAAGTTTCAATCAGGTATCGATAACGTAGCAGGCTGGTTTACAAGCATTGGCTTACCAGGTGGTCTTGCATATGGCGTAGCAACAGTTGAATTAGTTGGTGGTATATTATTAATTATCGGTTTAGGCGTAAGATATGTAGGATTGTTATTCGCTCTTATTTTAGCTGGAGCTATCGTAAAGGTAAATGGAGCAGCAGGTTTATTAGGAGATGGAAAGAATCCAGGATATGAATTAGACCTTGCATTATTATCAATGGGTGCGTATTTATTCGTTGTAAAAGCAGAAGGATATGTAGATCGTTTCTTAAAAGAGAAAGTAATGAAAACGAAGTAGATTTTATTTATAAATTGTTGACTTAAAGGATTATTGTAACTATAATGATTACAACTTGTGGATTAAGAATAAAACAATTTAATATTTTTTTACACAAGATGTAACTACACGTGTTACATCTTGTGTAAAAATAAATAAAACGGGAGGAAGTAACATGTCTAAATCAAATTTAGAAATGATTCGAAGTACATATGAAGGATCAGCTTCTTCAAATGCAAAACATTTAGTAGAAGCTCTCTCTGAAAAAGCAGAATGGACAGAGGCAGAAGGGTTTCCGTACGGGGGAACTTATATCGGTGTAGAAGCAATAATGGAAAATGTATTTAGCCGATTAGGATCAGAATGGGATGATTATAAAGCAAGTGTAAATACATATCATGAAGTAAGCGGAAAAGATGTAATTATTGCTGAAGGTATGTATTCAGGAGTTTATAAAGAAACGGGAAAATCATTTGAAGCAGCATTTGTTCATGTATGGCAACTTGAGAACGGAAAAATTGTGAAGTTTAAGCAATATGTAGATAGTCATCTTGTTAGAGAAGCGATGAAGAGTTAATGCTTTTTAAATGGGGCGTAGGTATATGCATTACAATTATAATAATTTTCTCGTCTATAGTTGGCGGAAAGAAATTGCTTGCATATGTGGAAAAAGAAAATAAAAATATTCAAACCCAGCAAGTGGCAAACGAAAAAGAGAAGAAAGTTGCAGAAGAATCTCCGCAAGTTAGTGAAGGTGAAATTATTTCTACTATGCACAAAATGGTACACCAAAAGGTAAAATCCTCTGAAAAATGGGGATTTGTAGAAATGACAAACAAGGAAATTTCTAATGTGAAAAGAGATATTGAAAATAGCACAGGTTTTCAATATAAAATGAAGTTATTTTCTATTATAAATAGATGGGAAAAAGGAGATTTTTCTCAAACTGTTGAGGAGCATAACTTTTTATGGAGCCTTCAAGGTGGAGATACTGGCAAGGCGACGGAACGTTTATCGCCAGAAGAGGAAAAGCAGTATATAAAAGAAATGAAGAGAAAATAAAAACATCGCCAACCCAGATGACGATGTTTTTTCATTAAGAATGTTTTCGCATTAAAGGTCTAACAGGCTGAACGGCAACTGTTTTGAAATGAGAAAATAAATAACATCCTGTCACAACGATCATTGTCCCTAAAATTTGAATCCACGTTAATTCTTCTCCGAGGAAAAGGAATGCTAAAATAGCTGTGAAAATGGGATTGAAGTTTAGAAAAATGCCGGATGTAGTTGCTCCTAATTTTTGTACGCCAACATTCCAAAATACCATACAAAGAACTGTGGAAATGAGTCCTGTATATAAAAGTGATGTTATAAAAGAAGTGTTGATATTTGTAACAGTGAAGCTCCCAATGTTAAATGGCAGTAATAAAATAACGCCGAAAATACCAGAGTAAAGCGTCGCCATAAGCGGTGTCGTTGTTTTTGTTGCCCATTTACTACAAACAGAATAGATTCCCCAAATGCAAACAGCCGCAATCATCCATAAGTCACCGCTATTAAAATGTAATGAAAATAAAAGTGCAAAGTTACCTTTTAATAGGACAAGAATAACCCCAAAGAATGAAAGAATCATGGATAGAATTTGAAGTGTATTTACTTTTTCTTTTAGAAATAAGACAGAAAATAGTGCAATAGAAATCGCGTTTAATGTAGAAATAAGCCCTACATTTGTTGCGGATGTTTTTTCTAATGCTAAAAATTGAAAGATGTTAAAAAGAGCAACCCCTGAAATTCCCATCAATATTAACGGAAGTATCGCCGCGCGTGGTGGAATGATTTTTTTTTCTTTAAACCATACCATTGGTAATAAACAAACAATCGCAATCATCCATCTTAAACTTGTAAGTGTCATTGGAGATGCGTGATCAACAAGTGATTTTCCAACGACAAAGTTTCCTCCCCATAATAAGCTCGTTAGTAATAGTAAAAAGACATAAAAATAAGGCATATTAAAATCCCCTTTGTTGTAATCAATGTGAATTGTAAATAATTTTAGCATTTTTCTTTATTGTGTAATATATTCTTTTGTATAATGGATAAAAATCGATAAAATGTTTTGTTATGAATGATATTTAAAGAAAGATGTTCAGTTTTATATAAGTTATAAGGTGTTTTTTCGAATAATCATCGGTAAGAAATAAGGGGGAATTATAATGGAGTCGTCTGTTATTAAAGTGTTGGATGATTTAGATGTACAAATTTTAGATATATTACAGAAGGAGTCACAAGTAAGTAATGCAGAGCTTGCGCGACGTGTTAATTTATCACCAGCTGCGATGCATGCGAGAATAAAAAGATTAGATGGAGAAGGATTCATTGATAAGCAAGTAGCCATTTTAAACCAAGAAAAGCTTGGTTTTGATTTGTTATGCTTCATTTTTATGAGTACGAATATTCATCAATCGGATAAACTTGAAGTGTTGGAAAAAGAATTAGAAGCGATGCCTGAAGTGTTAGAATGTCACTGCTTAACAGGAGAATATGATTATTTATTAAAGGTCGCAAATCGTGATCGTAAAGAATTAGAGCAGTTTATTAGAAAGCTGAATAAGCTTGGTATTACAAAGATACAGACGAGTTTAGCACTTCGTGAAATTAAATATTCGACGGTATTACCGATACGAAATGAGGAACCGAGCATCGATTAGATTGCTTGGTTTTTTGTTTGTATAAAGTGATTGACGAGAAGAAAAGAGAGATGTATTATTATATAAAATTATGTATTAAAATTCATTTAGAGTTATAAATATTAATATCGGGGGCAAGGGAATAGCATATGAAAATCTGTAATGCGGTTACGAGTGATGTGAAAGAAATTTATAGTCTCATTGAAGTTTATGCAAAAGAGGGAGTGGTTTTACCGCGTTCTCTTTTGTCTCTCTATCAATATTTACAATGTTTATATGTTATGAAAGAAGAGGGAGAAATCGTTGGAGTTGCTGGTTTACATGTGTTAGGAGAGGATCTTGCAGAAGTACGATCGTTAGTCGTTTCGCATACATATGCAGGAAAAGGGATCGGACGTATGTTAGTAAACCATGTAATAAATGAGGCGGCGAAAATAAAAGTGAGTAGAGTTATTTCTTTAACATATGAAACGGAATTTTTTCAAAAGTGCGGGTTTGATTTTGTGAATAGAGATGCATTACCTGAGAAAGTGTGGATTGATTGTAGACATTGTCCGAAGGTTGATTATTGTGATGAGGTGGCGATGATTCGGTATGTTGGGTGAAATAAATGTAAAGAAGAGCAGCTAGCAAAAGCTAACTGCTCTATTTAAGGGATCTCTCCAAGGGGGAGTGGAGAAAATATTATGTTACTAGCAGTATTGACAGATTATTAGGAAATATACAAATCGGATGAAAGAAATTTTAAATAAACTTTCGGCATTGACAGTTTTTACAATATTCATGTACAATACACATGAATGACATTCAGTCATTTTCTGAGGCAGGATGTCATTTGCTTGGAAATGTAACAAATACAATAGTAAATGAGGATGATAGTTGTTTATATAGTAGTAATGAAAGATCATATTTTTTTAAAACAAAAATGACTGATAGTCAGTCATAAGAGGTGAGAGGTATGAAAAATAGAGCTTGGTTATATGTCATATTAACATGTATCTTTGAAATTTTTTGGGTGTTTGGTTTTAATACAGCCAATACTTGGTGGCATTGGATTATTATTTTAGGCGTTATCGCTGTTGATTTTCACTTCCTTTCTAAAGCGTGTGAACATCTTGCAACAGGGACTGTATATGCTGTTTTCGCCGGAGCTGGTACGGTAGGTACTTTCTTAATGGATGTATTCCTTTTCGGCGGGAGTTTCAGTGTAGGAAAATTATTCTTTATCGTGATGGTTGTAGCTGGCGTTATCGGTTTAAAGCTAGCTGATAATAAAGAAGATACTATGGAAGGAGCTGCTTAAAGATGGGTTGGTTTTTCGTATTTTGTGCTGCAATTAGTGAAATAGTCGGTGTGATCGGTCTGAAAATGTATAGTAAAGATAAAACGTTAGCAAATGGTGCACTTTATATAGGTGGGTTTGCTACATCCTTCGCATTCTTGTATACATCTTTCTTATTTTTACAAGTAAGTGTCGCGTATGCAGTTTGGATTGGTATCGGAACAGCAGGTGCCGTTTTATTAAACATGTTCTTGTTTGGTGAGTCGAAAAGTAAAGCACGTATCATTAGTGTGGCTCTTATTGTATGTGGAGTGACAGGGTTAAAGGCTCTTTCTTAAAGGTACTTGGCATTTTTATCTCCTAATTTTTTGTTAGGAGATTTTATTATGAAAAAAATGATTTCCTCGCAAAGTTCACTATCATTGACAGTACAATCGATTATCTTATAAAATGAGTGACAGTCATTCAATACGCGTTTGAAAGGGTTTAGATGATGAATAAAAAAGAGAAAATTGTCTATGCAGCTATTGAAGTGTTTCAGGAAAAGGGCGTTGAAAAAACGAAGATTTCTGATATCGTGAAATTGGCTGGCATTGCACAAGGAACTTTCTATTTATATTTTCCTTCTAAGTTATCTGTTATGCCTGCAATAGCAGAAGTGATGGTTGAAAAGATGATACTTGCAGTGAAAGAAAAAGTGCAAAATGATGCGCCTTTTTCAAGTAAAGTGACGCAAGTAATAGATGCGGTGTTTCACTTTATAGCGGAATATCGTGAAATACAAGCTTTAATGTATGCTGGTCTTGCATCTACAGAACATATAAAAGAATGGGAAGCTGTGTATGAGCCTCTTTATATGTGGTTAAGCGAGTTTTTAAGTGCGGCGAAAGAAGCTGGTGAAATTCGTGATTCGGTTCACGCGGAGCGAACAGCGAAGTTATTTATCGCTCTTGTTGAATCAGCAGCGGAACAAGTGTATTTATATGATCATAAAGATGATGAGCAAGTTGAGTTACAAAAGGCAGAAGTACTAGATTTTTTAACACATGCACTACATATAAAGAAATAGTGGGATGAACCTGTCTGAGAAGGTAGGTTCATTTTTGAGGAAAACTGAATGATAGTCATTCACCTAATGAGTATGTATGTGTGGAAGGATACAGTGAAATTCTAACGAGTAGGGGCATTTCTACTCATGATTAGCCCACAAATAGCAGGATAAAGAAAAAGCTTCTTGGGTATTATTTTTTTGAGGGGAGCTTACGGGAAGAGGTGTTGAAAGTGAAGAAACCGATAAAAGAACAAAAGATGGTACTGGTCATTCTTTTGAGTAATATATTTATCGCTTTTTTAGGGATTGGATTAATCATTCCGGTTATGCCGTCCTTTATGAATGATATGGGTTTAACAGGTAAGACGATGGGATATCTCGTTGCAGTGTTTGCAATGGCTCAGCTTATTGCTTCACCTATTACAGGCCGGTGGGTCGACCTTTATGGTAGGAAGAAAATGATAATCATTGGATTATTTATTTTTGGTGTTTCAGAGCTTCTGTTTGGATTAGGAACAGATGTATGGATGCTCTATGCAGCGAGGGTGTTAGGCGGAATTAGTGCTGCGTTTATTATGCCTGGTGTTACGGCATATGTTGCGGATATTACATCTATACAGGAACGTCCAAAGGCGATGGGATATTTATCTGCTGCTATTAGTACCGGCTTTATTATAGGACCTGGAATCGGCGGATTTATTGCAGAATACGGTATACGTGTGCCGTTTTTCGTTGCAGCAGTAATTGCCTTTGTAGCATGTGTGATCTCGATCTTTATTTTAAAAGAACCGTTAACGAAAGAAGAGCTTGCAGAGATTTCTTCTAATACGAAAGAATCAAGCTTTATTGGTGATTTAAAGAAATCATTACATCCAATGTATGCAATCGCATTTATTATCGTATTTGTACTTGCGTTCGGTTTATCGGCATATGAAACGGTGTTCAGTCTGTTTTCTGATCATAAGTTTGGATTCACACCGAAAGATATTGCGGCAATTATTACAATTAGTTCAATCTTTGGGGTAGTTGTGCAAGTATTTATGTTTGGAAAATTAGTTGATATATTCGGTGAAAAAGTGTTAATTCAAATCTGTTTAATTGTAGGTGCAGTATTAGCGTTCGTTTCAACTGTAGTCTTTAATTATTGGATTGTACTTCTCGTTACGTGCTTTATTTTCCTTGCATTTGATTTGCTTCGCCCAGCTTTAACGACGTTTTTATCAAAAGCAGCTGGAAAAGAGCAAGGATTCGTTGCTGGTATGAACTCGACTTATACGAGTTTAGGAAATATCGCAGGACCAGCAATGGGCGGAATATTATTTGATATGAATATTCATTATCCATATGCATTTTCAGGAATTGTTTTAATAGTTGGTCTCGCTATTACATTTATGTGGAGAGAAAAACAGCTAGCTGAAAGTTTTGCGAAGTAATCAAACCCCTTACAACGGTAAGGGGTTTTTGTTTTATAAACTTAATCCAAACCGTTTTAATTCAATAAATATCCCCTCTAATTGCTTTCCTTTATCCGTTAATGTGTACTCTACACGAGGCGGAACTTCTGGATATACTTTTCTAGTGATAATGCTAATGCCTTGTGCTTCTA
>WPCI01108380.1_pt1 | contig 26376 bp, 21 predicted proteins | sample 5399871 | NCBI WGS metagenome assembly WPCI01 (sample SAMN12869469, study PRJNA574797) | sludge metagenome | isolation source: wastewater treatment of pH7 | place: China:Beijing | collected 2019-05-20 | reverse complement strand
CTGACGCTGGCACTGGTCAACGCAGTGGCAGTGCTGATCATCGCCTGCCCCTGCGCCATGGGCCTGGCGACACCGACTTCCATCATGGTCGGCACCGGACGTGCTGCCCAGCTGGGCGTGCTGTTCCGTCAGGGTACCGCGCTGCAGGGCCTGCAGGATGCCAAGGTAGTGGCTGTCGATAAAACCGGCACCCTGACCGAAGGTCGTCCCGTGCTGACCGACTTCGTGGTTGCGGCAGGCGTGGACGAAACCCGTGCCCTGCAACTGCAGGCATCGCTGGAGCACCAGTCCAGCCACCCGGTATCGCGTGCCATTGTCGCCGCCGCCGAGGATAAACAGCTGCAACTGTTGCCGGTCAGCGAATTTGATTCCCTGACCGGTCTGGGTGTACGCGGCACGGTCGATGGCCAGCAACTGCATGCCGGTTCCAGCCGCCTGATGAAGCAGCTGGCGGTCGACATTTCCGGCTTTGCCGATGCTGCAGGCCAGCTGGCAAAAGAAGGCAAGACACCGATGTATCTGGCGATTGATGGCCAGCTTGCCGCCATGCTGGCGGTGGCTGATCCGATCAAGGCCAGCACACCGGCCGCCATCCGCGCCCTGCACGAGCTGGGCCTGAAGGTGGTGATGATCAGTGGTGACAACCAGCACACGGCCCAGGCAATTGCCGATCAGCTGGATATCGACGAGGTGGTCGCCGAGGTGATGCCCGCGCAGAAGGTCGAGACCGTGCAGCAGCTGCAGGCCAGATACGGCAAGCTGGCCTTTGTCGGCGACGGCATCAACGACGCTCCTGCGCTGGCCAGCGCCGACATCGGCATCGCCATTGGTACCGGTACCGACATCGCCATCGACGCCGCCGATGTGGTACTGATGTCCGGCCAGCTGACCGGTGTGGTCAACGCCCTGCAGATTTCCCGCAGCACGCTGCGCAACATCAAGCAGAACCTGTTCTGGGCCTTTGCCTACAACGCCGCGCTGATTCCGGTTGCCGCCGGTATCCTCTATCCGGTCAACGGCACACTGCTGTCGCCGATGTTTGCCGCCGGCGCCATGGCCATGTCCAGCGTGTTCGTGGTCAGCAATGCGCTGCGTCTGCGCAAGGTGAAGGCGGTGCTGGCGTAGGTGCGCCATGCGAAGGGGTCAGGTACATTTGACTGTATCTGACCCTTTGTACAAAACGGGAAACCCTCATGAGCCATACCATCGGCCAGGCCGCCGAAGCCTCAGGCATCAGCCGCAAGATGATCCGCTATTACGAGGAAACCGGTTTGCTGCCGCAGGCCCGGCGCAGCGAATCGGGCTACCGCCATTACAGCGATGCCGACATCCAGCGTCTGCAGTTCATCCGCCGTGCCCGTGACATGGGCTTTTCACTGGAACGCATCGGACAGCTGCTGGGGCTGTGGCAAAATGAACAACGCCACAGCGCCGATGTCAAAGCACTGGTCGAACAGTACATTGCCGAGCTGGACGAAAGCATCCGCCAGATGCAGACCATGCGCAATGAATTGCACGACTGGGTTGACCACTGTCATGGTGATGAGCGCCCCGAATGTGCCATCATCGACCACCTGAAACCCTCAACGGATAGCTGATACATGGGATACATCCTGCGCGTGATGCTGCTGCAACTGCTGCTGGTGACCGGCCTGGTCGCCAATGCCGGCCTGTTGCCAGCTGATACTGCGCCAGTCCATGACAGCATCACGGTAGCCAGCCACTGCCTGGACTGTCCGGCACCGGCTGAAGAGCTTGCGGTCGACTGCTGCATCCAGGTGCACCAGGGCTGCAGCAGCTGCGCCAGCATCCACCAGAGCAACCTGACTCTGGCCATCAGTACCGGCTACAACCTGTTCCCCGAGCTGCAGCATCAACCCTCGGGGCCGGTCTATGCGCCACTCAAGCCACCGCCCCGTTCCGTCCTCGCCGCATAACCATTTTGAACAGGCTGGCCAATGCCGCCTGCAGCTGATTTTTGAGGACTACAACATGCGTAACATTTTTTCCGCCGCACTGCTGGGCAGTGCCATGACCTTAGCTTTTGCCAACCAGGCCATTGCCAGCGAGCCGCTGGAAGTCACCCTGCACAAGGACCCCTGGTGCGGTTGCTGCACCGCCTATGCCGACTATCTGGACGAGAACGGCTTCAAGACCACCCGCATCGACCACCAGGACATGTCTCCGGTCAAACGCAAGCTGGGTACCCACAAGGCGGCCAGCTGCCATACGGTAGAGATTGACGGCTATGTGGTGGAAGGTCACGTACCGGTCGCCGCCATCAACAAGATGCTCAAGGAACGGCCGGACATTCGCGGTATTGCCCTGCCCGGCATGCCGCTGAACTCGCCCGGCATGGGCCCGGAAAAGCCCGGCAGCCTGGAAGTGCTGAGTCTGGACAAGGACGGCAATGTCATCGGTTTGTACCAGCGTCTATAAATCTTCGCACAGCAACAAAAACGGCCACCTCCCGGGTGGCCGTTTTCATTTGCAGATTTATTTCCTACCCCACGTCCGGCAACCAGCCGGCCACGATCAACAGCTGGATCAGGATGATCGCCACACCCAGCACGAACACGCCCCACAATGCCGGAGCACCACCGGCCACCCGGTAGCCATCAGCATCCATGCGCCGTGAACGACGCACCAGCAGTGGTGGCAGAATCAGCGACAAAACCGACAGCGCAATGGCGGCAAAGCCCAGCGCAAAGATGAAGCCGTTCGGGTAGAACAGGGCAAAAAACAGTGGCGGCAAGAAGGTCAGCAGTCCGGTTTGCAAGCGGCCGCGTACCGTATTCTGGCGGCGGAAGGTATCGGCCAGAAAATCGAACAGCCCAAGCGCCACACCCAAAAAAGAGGTCGCCAGCGCCAGTCCGGCAAACAGGCGCACCGCCATCTCGACTTTACCGCTTTGCGCCACTGCCTGAATGGCACCAAGCAAACCGTTGATGCCCGAGCGCTGGGCCAGCACACCCAGGAAGGTATCTGTGGCAATGCTGCCCAAAGTCGCCAGCTGCCAGAGCACATAGACCACCAGCGGGATGGCGCTGCCGGCAATGAAGATCAGCCGCAGCTTGCGGGTATCGCCCTGCATGTAGCTGACGATGCTGGGCACGCTGCCATGAAAACCGAACGAGGTGAACACCACCGGAATGGCCGACAGGATCAGCGCCTGGCGCACCGGCATGGCCAGCAGGTTGATCTGCTCGACATGGGGCAGCAGCATCACCAGCATCAACGCCAGAAACACCACCTTGATGGCAAACAGCACCCGGTTGACCCTGTCCACCGAGCCGGTGCCAAGAACCACCACACCGCCGCCAACCACGGCAAAAGCGAGAATGCCAAGCCAGCCGGCCAGCTCGAAGCCAAGCAGCTTGCTGACCGAAATGGTAATGATGTCACCACCACCAACCAGATAGGCGGCGACCAGCGAATACATCAGAAACGGCATGGCCAATCGTGCCAGCCACTGGCCGGTACGGCCCAGATACTGGTGCGAAAGCGAGCCCAGCCCCGTGTTGGCATCGTTGTGCTGGTACACCTCGACCAACAGCAGCGCGGTATAGCTCATCACCAGCCAGAGGCCGAACAGCATCGCCAGTGCGGTCCAGAAACCAATGCCGGCAGTGGCCACCGGCATCGCCAGCATACCCGCGCCAAGCGCGGTACCGGCAACAATGAAGGTGCTGCCTATTGCACTGTTTTTCACAAAAATGTTCCGTATTGGCGGATGCGGTCACATCCGGGAAGCGGCGTAGTTAAACACAGGCGTCCGGCTGCTGCAAAACCTGCTGTCGGACAACTTGATCCTGCACTGTTCAATAAAGGGGTCAGGTACATTTAACCCGTGGGTTAAATGTACCTGACCCCTTTATATTGGATATTTACCAGGTCAGCGTCAGCGCGATCACCAGCGGCATCACCACTACGGCGAGCAGGTTGCCCAGCAGCACCACACTGGCTACGGTATCCGTGTCAGCCTGGTACTGCTCGCTGAGCAGATAGTTGAGCACCGCCGGCGGCAGCGCAGCCGTCACCACCAGCATCTTCACCCAAAGCGGGCTCAGCGGCAGCACCAGCAGGATCAGCGTCACGCTGAGCAGCCCCGCCACCAGATACAGCAGGTTGATGCGCAGGGCCAGGCCCAGCTGACTGATGCGTCCGGAAGCCATGCGCACACCCAGGCTGAATAGCATCAATGGAATACTGACCTGCCCCAGCATGTCGACCGTGGTCTGGATGAACAGCGGGATCTGCTCGCGCACCGGGGCCAGCGTGATGCCCAGTACCGCGGCCCAGACATTGGGATTGCGCAGCCAGCCCCAGGCGCCGCGACTGCGCGAGATCAGCCAGATGCCGACCGAAAAGTGCAGCGTATTGGAAATCACGAACAGCACTATGATGTCGCCCAGCGCTTCCTTGCCATAGGCCAGCATCAACAGCGGAATGCCCATGTTGCCGGTGTTGCGGAACATGCCGGTCATCAGGAAAGCCGAGGAATTGACTGCCGCCGGCCGCACAAACCAGAGCAGCAGACCCGGCAGCAGGATGATGGCCACTCCGGCCACCACCAGCGCCCAGTCACTGGCCAGATCAACCGGATTGGCCAGCAGGGCGGAAAAGATCAGCATCGGACAGAACAGGTGTACGTTGACCGAGTTGATGAAATCCATTTCCGGCGCCTTGCTGCGTTTGCGCGCAAACAGGTAACCCAGCCCGGTCACGGCGAATACCGGGATGATGATATTCAGCAGGGTAAGCAGCACCGGATTCAGCCGTCCGTGCCGGTTGCAGCCTCGCTCTCACGATGGCTCTTGTTCAGCAGCCGCCAGAAATTCAGGTGCGAGCCGACCGCCAGCACGGCAAACACGCCGGCTATGGTCATGCGGTCATTGATGATGGCGATGATCGACACCGCCGTACACAACAGTAGCGACACCACTGATATGCCCATGACCTTTGCGCGCGGTGAAATCTTGTCTGCGGACTCGTCTTGTTGCATTTGGGTTGAATCTCCGGATAAAAATTTTGCCCCGCGTGTCCGGCTTCGTGAAGAACGATATCCGGCAACGGGACAAGGCAGGATACTCGAGCCGCCGCCGATTTCATACTGCAAGCTGCCATAACGGCAGGTATCATTGGGCACACCGGAACCCCTCACCGACCCCTCATCAGCAACTGGCAGGCAACATGGCATTTCCACTGGAAACACTGGGCATCGGCCTGATACTCGGCAGCCTGCTGGGACTGACCGGCGCCGGCGGCTCGCTGGTGGCATTGCCGCTGCTGCTCAGCCTGCATCTGCCGATGCGCGATGCCATCGGCGTCAGTCTGGGTGCCGTTGGCCTGTCGGCGCTGATCGGGGCGCTGGGACGCTGGCGCAGCGGCGATATCCAGCCACGCATCGTGCTCATCCTCGCCCTCTGCGGCGTGCCCGGCAGCTGGCTGGGCCAAAAATTGGGACATTTTGTACCGGAAACCCTGCTGGTCTGGGCTTTCTGCCTGCTGGTGCTCTGGTCGGCACAGCGCATGTGGCGTCAGGCCCAACTGCCGGAAAAAACCGGCCAGTTACTGCGCCCAGTCATTTTGGCCATTACCGGCTTGCTGGTCGGAGTGCTGTCGGGGCTGCTTGGCGTAGGCGGCGGCTTTCTGATCGTGCCCGCCCTGCTCTGGTTCAGTCCTTTAGGCATGCTGGCTGCGGCAGCCACCTCGATGGCGGTGATAGCACTGGTATCGGGCTCGGGCTTCTTCATCTATCTGGGCTCGGCCAATCCACCCGCCGACCTGCTCAGCGGCCTGTTTGCCGGCGGTGCCGCCGGCGTACTGCTAGGCAATAAACTGGCCGTTCGCCTGGGCGGCATCATGCTGCAGCGCATTTTTGCCCTGATGCTGCTGGTAGTCAGCCTGAGCGTAGCCGCTCAGAAACTGCTAGGGTAAAAGCCAAATTAAAGGGGTCAGGTACACTTATGAAACAAAGAGGTCAGGTACATTTATTGCTGGCAATAAATGTACCTGACCTCTTTGTTTGGCCCCCTTTAGTTATCAGCCAGCAATGGCAGCTCCAACTGCTGTGCCCGGTCTTTCAGGTCTTCCAGTCGCACACCGATGCCGAGCAGGCGTACCGGCTTGTTGCCGCGGGCGTGGGCCGCCGCCAGCATCATGGCAAAGCGCTCCTGACTGACCAGTGCCCCGGCCTGTTCCAGGGTGGTCTGGGTGAAGTCATGAAACTTGATTTTCACGTGCGGCCGGTCGATCCGGTAATGTTCGTCCAGCCGCCCCATGCGCCGCTGCAGGCTGGTCATCAGTTCGGGCAGCTTGTCCAGGCATGCCTTCAGGTCCGGCAGGTCCTCGCTGTAGGTCTCTTCCACACTGACGCTCTGGCGTCTGCTGTTGGCCTCCACCGGCCGCTCGTCGATGCCGTGCGCCAGCTGCCACAGACGCTCGCCAAACTTGCCGAACTGGCGCACCAGCTCCAGCCGGTCAAACTCGCGCAGCCGGGCGCAGCTGTCGATGCCCAGCCGCTCCAGTTTCTGCGCCGTGACCTTGCCGACGCCATGCAGCTTGTTCACCGGCAGTTGCAACACGAAGTCATCCACTTCGTCCGGCGTGATGGTGAACAACCCGTTGGGTTTGCGCCAGTCGGAGGCGATCTTGGCCAGAAATTTGTTCGGCGCGACACCGGCTGACACCACCAGCCGCAGGTCCTGCCAGACCCGGCTGCGGATCTCCTGCGCCATCAGGGTAGCGCTGCCCTTGCAGTTGTCGCTGTCGGTGACATCCAGAAAGGCTTCGTCTAGCGACAGGGGCTCGATCAGCTCGGTGTAGTCCTGCAGGATCTGGTGGATTTGTTGCGAAACCTGCCGGTACAGCTCCATGCGTACCGGAATAACGATCAGGTCAGGGCAGATCTTCAGCGCCTGCGCCATCGACATCGCCGAATGCACGCCCCAGCTGCGTGCCTCGTAATTGCAGGTGGCGACCACGCCACGCTGACGCGGATTGCCGCCCACCGCCACCGGCTTGCCGTACAGCGCAGGATCCTCGCGCATCTCCACCGCCGCATAGAAGCAGTCGGCGTCAATATGGATGATCTTGCGTGTTGCCACAGTCAGTTCCCGGCGATATCCGACAGGCTGTAGTCGTCAGCATCCATCCAGGCCGGGAAACGCTGCTTGAAGCGGTCCAGCTTCGCCGCGCTGAGCCGCACCTGATAGACACCTTCCTGGTCACGCACATGCAGCAGGCTATCGCCAATGAAGTCGAGCACCTGGGAGTCGCCACTGTGGGCGTGGCCATTGTGGTCTTCACCAATGCGGTTAACGCCAGCCACATAGCACAGGTTCTCGATGGCGCGGGCCGGCAGCAGACGGTTCCAGGCGTCACGACGCACCTGTGGCCAGCTGGCCAGATAAAACAGCAAGTCGGTGGTTTGCGCATCACGGCTCCATACCGGAAAGCGCAGGTCGTAGCAGACCAGCGGACGGATGCGCCAGCCTTTCAGCTCGACCATCAACCGCCGGTCACCGGGAGTGAAACGGGTGTGCTCACCGGCCATACGGAACAGGTGGCGCTTGTCATAGTACTCAAGACTGCCATCGGGCCGGGCCCAGACCAGCCGGTTGCGGTAGTCGCCCTCGCCGGCCTTGATGGTCAGCGTGCCACACACCACTGCATCAAGCCGGGCCGCCTGCTCTTGCAGCCAGCGGGTGCTGGGGCCATCGACGGCCTCGGCCTGCTCGGCCGAATCCATGCTGAAACCGGTATTGAACATCTCCGGCAGCAGCACCAGGTCGGCTCCCTGTACCTGCTGCAACAGGCGGTCGAAATTACTCAAGTTGGTTTCGGTATCGAAGCGGATCACCGGTGCCTGCACCAGTGCCACATTCAGGTCTTCACGTGGGGTCAAATCTTGCATAACAACTCTCCTGCCCGGTCCAGGGTCTCGGCGGTCTTGGCAAAACACAGGCGCAACCAGCGCTGCCCTTCTGGCGGGTTCTGATAAAAAACGGACAGCGGAATGGTGGCAATGCCCTTTTCCTCGGTCAGCCAGCGTGCCATGGCGACATCATCCAGATCATCACGGATGGCACTGTAGTCCACCAGCTGAAAATAGGTGCCGGCGGCAGGGGCAAAACTGAAACGCGAGTCGGCCAGCACGGCGCACAAGCGGTCACGCTTGGCCTGGTAGAAAGCGGCCAGCTCCTCCACATGTTCGGGATGCTGTTGCATGAAATCGGCCAGTGCCCATTGCAGCGGAGTAGGTGCACAGAAGCTGACGTACTGGTGTACCTTGCGGATTTCCGCACTGAGCGCCGGCGGCGCCACCAGATAGCCGGTTTTCCAGCCGGTAACATGGAAACTCTTGCCGAAAGAGCTGACGACAACGGCACGGCCATAAAGCTGCGGATGCGCCAGCACGCTGTGGTGCTGCAAGCCGTCATACACCAGGTGCTCGTAGACTTCGTCGCTGAGCACATGGATGCCGCGGGATTCGGTCAGGGCAGCTAGCTGATCCAGATCGGCTTTGGTGAACACCGCGCCGCTGGGATTGTGCGGACTGTTGATGATGACCAGCCGGGTGCGGTCGCTGATGACGGCGGCGAATGCCTCCCAGTCCGGCGCGAACCCTTCGTCCAGCGGCACATGGCGGGTGATGCCGCCAGCCAGACGTACCGAAGGTTCATAGCTGTCATAGCAGGGGTCAAGAACGATCACCTCATCGCCCGGATGCACCAGTGCCTGGATGGCACAGAAAATCGCCTCGGTGGCACCCGGGGTGATGGTGATCTCGTTCTCGGGACATACACTCGCGCCATAACAGCGATCGATCAGGGTGGCCACCTGCTCGCGCAGCACCGGCAGTCCGGTCATGGGGGCGTACTGGTTGGCATCGGCCATGACGTGCTTCGTCAGCGCTTCCTTCAGCGCCAGCGGAGCGGAAAAATCCGGGAAGCCCTGGGACAGGTTGAGCGCTCCGTGCTGCCGGGCCAGCTGGGTCATCTGGCTGAAAATGGTCAGGCCGACATCGGCCAGCTTGCTGTGCATGACGGCAATGTTCCTTGTGTACGGGGAAGACTGCTGATTGTGCCAGAACAGGAAGGAAAAGGGGTCAGGTACATTTAACCAGTTAAATGTACCTGACCCCTTTTTCGTTGGCCACTTATTCTCAGTGCATCAGGCCAGCTGCAATCCGATGATGCCCAGCACAATGCAGATCACGCCGATAACGCCCTGACGGCCAAGGCGTGAATTGAACAGAAAGCGATCCAGGGTCACGGTACCCAGCACACCCAGGCTGCCCCAGGCCGAATAGGCCACACTCAACGGCACATAGCGCACCACAATGCTGAGCAGAACGAAGGCCAGAATGATCATCAGCAAACCGGTAATGCCCCAGGCCATGCGCTGGAAACCGCAGGAGCGCTTCAAGCAGTAGTTGGCCACCAGGTCCAGCGAGACCGAGCCCAGCAGAAGGGATACGGGAAGAATCATGCCTCTACCCTCCCTTGCTCGGCTGGTTGTTCGCTCTTGTCCGGTCCCTGGTCGAAGGTGACCAGCAACAGGCCGAACATCATCAGCGCAACAGCCAGCAACTGGCCGGTGCTCAGGTATTCGCCAAACAGCAGCATACCGGCCATGGCAATCAGGAACAGGCCGGCGCCTTCCCATACCGCATAGGATACGGCCAGCGGAATGTGCATCACCGCCCGGGAAAAGGCATACATGGAAAAGGAGATCATCACCGTCATGAAGGCATAGCCCAGCACGGGTGAATGGGTTGCGGCATATTTCATGCCTATGGTGCTGGCCACCTCGGCCACTACAGCCAGGGCCAGCATGATCCAGTAATACATCTTCGCCTCTCTGGCGTTGCCATCTTGGGCAACGCAGCAGGGATGCTCTGAAAAAACACTATGCATGTGTTGGCGAATAACATGGTTCGCATTTACCGGTATCCATTTCCATCAGGCAAACACACTGGTTGGCCCGGATGAGGATCACATGCTTTCTAAAGGAAGAAGAGTGCTTTTTGAGAGATTCCTTGTGTCTGAAATTAAGGGTTCGGGCGGGTCTGGTGCCCGGGAACTTGCAGACCAGGAGAGAAGCTAACGGCCACTACGCCATTGGTTGTCGAACAGATGGGGAGAGATGGAGCGGGAAAAAGATGCTTGTGGAGTAAGCATAAAGCCTCGGGGGCTGCCTAAGATGAGCGAATTGTAACACGAAAACCCATAAAGGGGTCAGGTACATTTACGCGCGGCGTAAATGTACCTGACCCCTTTATGCTAGAAACTGCGGCGGTAGAACAGGTCCAGCGAGTTGGCCAGCCCGCTGGCGGCATCCAGATACAGCCGGCGGGTCAGTTTGTAGCGCAACCCCAGGGTGGTACCCGGCTCGAAGATGCCGACACCATAACGCAGGCTCAGCCGCTCGGTGATTTGCCCGCTGGCGACCACGCTGGTGGCATCACCACTGCCTTCGCTTTCCAGCTGGAAGTCCTCGATACCCAGACTGTCAGCCAGTTTCTGCGTCACCGGCAGGGCGCCCATCAGGCCAAGCCCTACCGCCGCCTCAGCCATCATGTTGCCGTCCTCGCTGCTGCCCAGCGGCTTGCCCAGCAGCAGCCAGGACATGGCCTGCTCCTGGGCCATCGGCGGCTCGGAAAAGACCTCCGCCTGCGGCTGCTCGGCCAGCCCGCTGACACGCAGGCCGGCGGTTACATCACCGGTAACGCGAACGGCTTCGATGTCGATGTAGGGCTGGGTCAGCGGTCCGGAAAAGATCAGTCGCGCCCGGCGCAGATCGAGCTTCTGGCCATAGCCACGGAAGCGACCATTTTTCAGTTCCAGTACGCCACGACCGGACAGGTTATCGGCGATCAGCAGCTTGCCCTGCACATCGGACGTCAGGCCAAAGCCGCTGAACTTGAGCCGCTCACTGCCCACGTCAATGGCGATACGCATGTGCACTTCGGGACCGGACTCCTGCTGTTCACGCCCGACCACGACGGTGTCGCTGGAGACGCTGACCGAATCCGGCGGCAGCTCGGGTACGGTGATGTTGCCCCGTGGCACCGCGATGCTGCCGGTAACCGCCAGACCGGCAGCATCGTAGGCGATCTGCAGGTCGGGTGCCACCTGCAGATCGGCATAGGGCTGGACAAACACCGGCAGATCACTGCCTTTCAAATCAATGGCGGCGCTCAGCTCATCAGCCCAGCCCAGGTCGCCACTCAGGCTGGCAACGCCCTTGTCGCCGCTGCGCCAGCCACCTTCCAGACGCGCCTGCTGACCACTGATGCGGATTGCCAGCCCCAGCTGCTCCAGGCTGACCGGCAGCATGCCGCCACCGACATGACCGTCGGCCAGCAGGATTTCACCATCAACTACCGGCTGCAGCAGGGTACCGGCAATCTCGCCCTGCCCCGTGATACGCCCCTGCAGATGCTCGATGTCCGGCACAAAACCATGCAGGACATGCAGGTCCAGATCACGCAGGTCAAAGCTGCCGTTGAGCGGCTTGTCGTCCGGACGCGGGTCGATCCTGCTCCGGATCAGCAGGCGGCCCTGCTCCGCACCCTGCAACTCGATACGGGCATCCACTGTGTCCGGCTGCAAGTCGGCGGCCACCTGCAGCGTGCGCCAGGCAAAGCGCTGTTCTTCATCTTCCAGCAGCAACGCCCCCTGGCCAGCATCCAGCACGACCTGCCCCTTCAGGCCGTTCTTGTCCTCCTGCACCTGCAGCTGGCCGTTCAGCCGGCCCTCGATGCCCAGTCCGGACGGCAGCCAGGGTTGCAGGCTGGCCAGCATCAGCTGCTGCAGGCGGTAATCCAGTTGTAGCTGCGGCAGCAACTGCTGCCGGCCATCGGCACAGAGCCGGCCATGGCTGCTGATCAGACAATGCGCTCCCAGACGGGCATGCCGCTCATGCAGGTAGTCCACCTCCATGGCGCGCTCCAGCTGCCAGTCCTGGTTTTCCACCTTGAACTTCAGTTGCTCCAGCTGGCCCAGCCAGTGCAGGCTGTCTTCCTGCAGGCTGCCGCTCAGCCGCAGACCGGCATTGGCCAGCGGGCCGGTCAGGCTGGCGTCCAGCTGGTGCTTTTCCAGACTGCCGGCAGCATTCAGCTGCAGCTGCCCGAGCATTTCCTCACCGCTGGCCAGACCCCGCGCCAGCAGGCTGAGCTTGCCGCTATGGCCCTGCTCCAGTTGCGCCTCCAGTTTGAGATCGCGCAGACGCTGGCCCTCAAACGCCAGCCCGCGGCCATTGAGCTGAATGTCGGCATCCGGCTGCTCCAGTGTACCGCCCAGCAGTATTTGCCCCTGCAGGTTGCCGCTGAGGCCGGGCTGCAGCTGGCCGGGCTTTGGCATGTCCAGCTTCAGTCTGCCGGACAGTTCATTATCCAGCTGCGCCTGACCCTGAATACGGTTGTCGCCAAGGCGCACATCCAGTACCGGCAGCTGCCAGTGCTCGCCCTTGCCTGCTGCCTGCAACCGCGCCTTGAGCGGCTGCTGCCGCAACTGACCATCCAGCTGTACATCTGCGGTCAATTCAAGGGTTTCTCCGGCCAGCCGGCCTTCGCTATGCAGATGGCCACCCAGACGGCCGGGCAAATCGGCCACCCAGTAGGCAGGGTCGAGGTTCTCGATATCCAGCGCGGCCGCCCAGCTGACCGCATCCTGCCAGGCCGCATCGAGCACGCCATGCACGCGTCCGCTACCCGCAGTTACCTGCAGCGGCTCGACCCGCACCCGCCCGGCATCACCCTGCAGCCGGCTGTCAATGGCGAACTCGCCGGCCGGCCCGTGCAGGTTGCCCTGCACACTGCCCTGATAGCGGTCGTCGGCATAGTCGAAAACCAGCCGTGCGCTGTCGACCTGCACCGGTGCCTCGTCCATGCCGGCGAGGTACTGCCATGGAAAGCTTTCGACATTCACCGTGGCGCTGGCATCCAGACTGTCTGTCCAGTCTGCCTTGCCTGCTACCAGCACATGCCCGCTGTCGGCGTGGGCCAGCCGCAGCTGCACAACTTCCGCACCGGACACACCGGCATTGCCATGGCCGGCAAGAGTAAACGCCTGTTGCCTGGCCTGCAGCGCCGAGTCCAGACGCCAGGCAAAGCCCTGCTCCAGGCTGCCATCTGCCGACAGGTGCAGGTTTTGCACCACCATGTCCTCCGGCAACGCTCCGCCCAGCTCCAGCTGTTCCAGCACCAGCTCCAGACTGGCCGGCAGTGCCGCCAGCAAAGGCTGCACACGTGCCTGCAGGCTGCCGCTGAGGACGCCTTGCAGGGCTCCGTCCAGTCGCACCTCATCCTGCAGTTCGCCATCCAGGCGGATACTGATCTTCTGCTGTCCAAGTTCCGGCAAGTCGCCACCGGCATCTAGCACAAGCTCCAGCGGCCATTTACCATCAAGCTGCAAACGACCATTCAGCACGGCATGATAATTGTCATAGGCCAGTGACAGGTTGCCGACAACCAGCTCGTTGCCGGCGGCACTGGCAGCAAGGTTCAAGTCATTCAGCAAGGGTTCGTCATTGAGCAATAGCTCGCCGATTGCCAGCTGGCCGATGCGCAGTGAAACCGGCAGGCTGATATCGGGCAGCTCCACATCAGTGGCTGGCTCACCCGGCTCATCCGTGCTTTCCGGCAATGTCAGTGCAACCTGTTGAATCTGCAGCCGCTCAAGACACAGCATGCCGCGCCACAGGCAGGCGGCATCCAGCTCCATTAGCGGCTGTTCCAGCACCACCAGCGTTGCATCGTCCTGCCACTGCAGCCGTTCCGCCTGCCACTGCCCGAGCAACGCACCGCGATAGCGTTCCAGACTCAGCCCGGGCACCCGTTCCAGCACCCAGCGACTGCCGGCTTCGCTCAGCAGCAGGCCCGTTCCAGCCAGCGGCAGCATCACCAGCACAGCCAGTAAAGGCAACACAACCCACAGCAGGATACGGCGTGCTCGCGTCATAACTCCGGCCCCATGGAAAAGTGGATGCGCCAGCCACGGTCATCATGCAGGGCATGGGCAAAGTCCAGTCGCAACGGGCCGATCGGCGACACCCAGCGGATGCCGGCACCCACGCCCACCTTCATGCTGTCGGTCAGGCTGTCGGTGGCATTACCGGCATCAATGAAGGTGGCAGCACGCCAGCGCTCAACAAATTCGTACTGGTATTCCAGGCTCTGCGCCACCAGATAACGTCCGCCCACCCGGTTACGCTGCGCGTCGCGTGGCGACAGGCTCTGGTAGTCGTAGCCGCGCACGCTCTGGTCGCCGCCGGCAAAGAAGCGCAAGGATGGCGGAATGGAGGAATACTTGTCGGTGGCCACGCCACCCACCTCAATGCGCGCCAGCACCCGGTGCTTGTCAGCCAGGGTGGTGAGGCCCCGCGCCAGCGCGCTGACATGCACGACATCGGCATCGGACAGCACATTCCCGGAGCCAGCACTGACATCCATTTGCAGGCGGTAACCTTTGGAAGGATCCAGTGCGGAATCGCTTTTCAGTTTGGCAAAGCCGATGCTCGGCAACAGAAACTTGCTGTGCCGGCTGCGATTGCTGCCGCGGTCATATTCATAGCGCTCGTCTTCCCAGCGCAGGCCAATGGTGCGCTGCCAGTCGTGACGCACCTTTTTACGCCACTGGGTGCCCAGGGTCAGCCGCTCGCTGCTGGCGTCAACCAGCTCTTCACGCTGATAGCCGGCGACAAAACGCAGCTCGTCCGACAGGGGCGAGCTGAGCGGAATGGCGTACCAGGCACTGAGATTCTGCTTGGGCTTGGAGATTTCGCTGTCAAAGCCCAGCTTGTGCCCCTTGCTGTTGACCCGGTGACGCTCCCAACTGAAGCTCCCGCGTGGTCCGACGTCGGTGGAAAAACCGGCTCCCAGGCCCAGCGTGCGCGGTTTGGCCGGCTCCAGCCGCACCTGTACCGGGATCACCTGAGGGCCATCGGCAGTGCCTTGGGCATCCACCTGCACTCCGGCAAAGTAGCCGGTGTTCTGCAGATTTTGCGACAGCCCGGCCAGCAACGCCGAGTCATAGGGCGTACCATCCTCAAACGGCACCAGTGCTGCCAGCAGACGGCCATCGATCTTGCCGGCTTCGGCAAACTCGACGGCCCCCAGCCGGTAACGCGGGCCGCTGTCATAATGCAACTCGATATCGGCCGCGCCGGCAGCCGGATCCACCAGCAGACGATGACGGGTGAACTTGCCGGCAAAGAAGCCATAGCGCAGGCCCTGCTGCTGCAGGGCACTTTTGATTTCGTCGTAAGCACCATGGTGCAACTGCTCACCCGGCTTGAGCCGCGGATCGCGCACCCGGAACGCATCCATGCCGGCCGCCTCGCCCTCGACACGGATGTCTACCGTGCGTAACCGTACCGGCTCGCGCACCCTGACATGCACCCGCAACACCGGTTTTTCGCCATCCAGCACTTCGCTGCGATAACGGTTGCTGTAATAACCCAGTGCCTCGCCGGCCAGCCGTGCCTGCTGTACGGCAGCACGCTGATAACGGCGCAGGCTGGCCGCATCATGGCCGTCCAGATCACCGATCAAGGCGGCCACATTGGCATTCAGTTCCTTGTTTTCCGGCTTGCTGACCACTTCCAGCCGGGCCGCCCATCCGCTCTGGACAAGCATCAGCAACAACAAGGCTGCCAGCGGCCGTGTTAGCATATTGCGCATTGAAAACTCATACATTCGTACACCCGACAGCATCATGCTGTAGTTTTAATGCAGGATAAAAACCATTCATGAAGCTTGTATCTTTCAACATCAACGGCCTGCGTGCCCGTCCGCACCAGCTTGAAGCCCTGATCGAAACCCACCAGCCCGATGTTATCGGCCTGCAGGAAATCAAGGTGGCTGACGAGCAGTTCCCGCATGAAATGATTCGCAAGCTAGGTTATCACGTGGAGCACCACGGGCAGAAGGGCCACTACGGTGTTGCACTGCTGTCGAAGCAGCCACCGGAAAACGTGGTCAAGGGGTTTCCCGGCGATCCTGAAGATGCCCAGCGCCGCTTCATCCGTGCCGACTATCGCGATGCCAACGGCCAGCGGGTGACCGTGATGAATGGCTATTTTCCCCAGGGGGAAAACCGCAAGCACGAAACCAAGTTTCCGGGCAAAGTCAGGTTCTATGCCGACTTGCAGTCACTGCTGGAAACCTCGTTCACGCCACAGGACCCGGTGGTGGTAATGGGCGATTTCAACATCTCGCCGGAAGACTGTGATATCGGCATCGGCCCGGACAATGCCAAGCGCTGGCTGCGTACCGGCAAGTGCAGCTTTCTGCCGGAAGAGCGCGAATGGATGCAGCACCTGAAGGACTGGGGACTGATCGACAGCTTCCGCCACCTGCATCCGGATACCGACGACCGCTTCAGCTGGTTCGACTACCGCAGCAAGGGTTTCGACGACACGCCCAAACGCGGCCTACGCATCGACCTGATCATGGCCAGTCGTACCCTGGTGCCACACTTTGCCGAAGCCGGTATCGACTACGGGCTGCGCGGCATGGAGAAGCCGTCCGACCATGCCCCGATCTGGCTGACCCTGACGCCAAGGTAAGCCATGTCCCGACCCCGCATCCAGCTTGGCGACCTGTCGACGGGTTTTGTTCATCCCGTTGTTGGCGCTCTGGAATCCCTGGGCATCGATGCCACTCCGCTGCTGCAACGCTTCGGGCTGCCGGCACAGCGTCTGGCCTCTGCCGGCGCGCGCCTCTCGATTCCCCATTACATGCGTCTGGGGCATGCGGCAATCGAACTCAGCGGACATCCCGGGCTGGGCCTGCTGATGGGGGCCCATAGCCGTCTCGAACACTTCGGACTGGCCGGTGCCTGTGCCGCGCTGGCACCGGATGTCCGTTCGGCACTGCGCATCCTGACGTCCTTCGAGCCCCTGTACGCCTGTAACTACCTTGGCCGGAGCAGCCTGCAGGAAAGTGCCGACGGGGCCTGGGCCTGTTTCTATTCCATTGCCCCGTACAACGATTACAACCGCTTTGTGGTCGATGCTGTTCTGAAAAGCTGGCACAGCCACATGCAGCAGGTTGCAGGCGGCCCGGTAACGCTTGAACGGGTGCAGATCGAATACCCGGCTCCAGCCCATGGCGCCGCTTTCGAGCAGGCATTTGGCTGTCCGGTCGAGTTCGGGGCTCCGGCCAACCGTCTTCTGTGCAGTCCGCATACACTGGCCATGACCAATCCGCGCCATTGCCCACACAGCTGGCACGAGCTGCAGGCTCTAGGCCAACAGCAACTGGCCGTGCAGCAACGCCCTGCCAGTTTGTCCGAGCAGGTGGTTCGCCTGCTCGCCCCGCAACTGCGCAAGGGCGAGCCGGAACTGGCCGATATCGCCGGCCAGCTTCACCTGCCCGCCTGGACACTGCAGCGCCGGCTGGAACAGGAAGGCAGCAGTTTCCGTCAACTGTTGCAGGAAACGCGCCACAGCCTGGCAACCAGTTATCTGCACGATACCCGCCTGTCGATTGCCGAGATTGCCTGGCAGCTGGGCTTTTCGTCCAGCGAAGCCTTCCAGCGTGCCTTCAAGCGCTGGCAAGGCGAAACTCCCGGCCATTTCCGGCGTCTGAAACCAGTCACCGGGCCGGAGCGGCAGCAACGCAGCAGCTAACCCGGAACGCACTCCGGATGCCGCTTGGTATGGCCTGCGCAGTGCCTGTACAATCCGCCCCTGAGAAGCACTCCCTGATTTATTTACGGTTATTCAATGTCCGAGATGTCCGAGTTTTTTGCTCCACTGTTTGACTGGCTTGCCCTGCATCCGCACTGGCTTGGCGTCAGCATCTTCCTGATCATCCTGGTGGAGTGCACGGCATTGATCGGAATCATCTGGCCAGGCGTGATTCTGGTATTTTCTGCCGCCCTGCTGGCCGGGCAGGCCGGCACTGCCCTGTGGCCGCTGGCCCTACTGGCATGGCTGGCGGCTTTTCTGGGCAACAGCGGCTCGTATCTGCTCGGTGCCCGTTTGCAGGCCGGCGTTCATCGCCTGCCACTGCTGCGCAAGCACCCGCAATGGCTGGCCCAGGCTGAAGTTCACCTGTCCAGCTATGGCGGGGCCAGCCTGTTCTTTGGCCACTTCATCGGCCCGTTGCGCCCGGTGCTGCCCATGCTGGCCGGCATGCTGCACATGTCGGGGAAACGCTTCATCCTCATCAATGCCTGTAGCGCCGGCATCTGGTCGCTCTCTGCCGTGATACCCGGCTGGCTGGCCGGGGCTGCGCTGGACAGCACCCCGCCACCCGGCTTCTGGCCACAAGCCCTCTTGCTGACAGGTGGTTTCGGCCTGCTGATCGCAAGCGGCATCTGGCTGGGAAGAACCCGCCAGCCACATCGCCACGCCCTGCTTGCCCTGCTGACCGGACTGCTGTTGCTGGCCATGCTGGCCGGCTGGCCATGGTTGCAGGTCTTCGACCTCTACCTGCAGCAGCTCATTCTGGGCCTGTCCAGCTCTGCCCTCGACAAGCTGATGCTGGTGCTGACCCAGCTCGGTGATGTCAAGCTGCAGATCATGCTGGACGCCCTGTTGTGCCTGCTGCTACTGCTGTATCGGGCACGTACCGCGCTACTGTTTGCCGCTACCAGCCTGATGGGTGCCACCCTGCTCAATGCCCTGTTCAAGGCAGTGGTGGCACGCATTCGTCCCCATTTGCTGCCACAGGTCCTGGACGGTTACAGCATGCCCAGCGGACACAGCGTTCGGGCTTTCACCTTTTTCCTGGTGATTGCCATCCTGTTTGGCATGGCCCGGCGCTGGCAGTTGCGTACCTTCCTGATTGCCCTGGCCTGCCTTCCGGCCAGCCTGGTGGCCTTGTCACGGGTTTACCTGACGGCACACTGGCCAACCGATGTGCTGGCCGGTGCCCTGCTCGCCACCTTCAGCTGTGCGCTGGCACTGAGCCTGTTCTGCAGGAACCACTCGCCGGCCCCGCTACCCGGCCGTTTCTGGTTGCTGCAAGGCAGCCTGTCGCTGGTCATTTTCATTCTGTTCGTGCTCTGGTCATTCTCTGCCACCGCCAGCAAATACAATCTATTCTGAGTTGCCCGCCCCATGTCCAACCCGGCTTTGCGCCCGCGCCTGTTCAATGAGTGGCGGGCACTCCTGAAATTGTCCGCCCCCATTGTCGTCGCCCAGCTGGCCAATGCGGCGATGGGCTTTGTCGATACCATGATGGCCGGCCGGGTCAGCCCGACCGATCTGGCTGCCGTAGCCCTCGGCAACTCGATCTGGATGCCTGTCTTCCTGTTCATGAGCGGTGTCCTGATGGCGACCACGGCCAAAGTGGCGCGGATTTTCGGTGCCGGTGGCACGCGCCAGATCGGCCCGCTGGTACACCAGGCGCTGTGGCTGGGCCTGTTGCTGGGCAGTCTGCTGGCAATACTGATGTGGAACGCCGAACCCCTGCTTGTCCTGCTGGGCATAGAGCCCGTACTGGTCGAACCAGCGATGGGCTATCTGCGCGCCGTTGCCTGCGGCTTTCCGGCACTGGCACTGTACACGGTACTGCGCTGCTACAGCGATGCGCTGGGCCGCACCCGCCCGAGCATGGTGATCGGCCTGCTTGGCCTGCTGATCAACATTCCGGCCAACTATGCCTTCATCCACGGCAAGCTCGGCCTGCCGGCGATGGGCGGCGTCGGCTGCGGCTGGGCCACGGCGCTGGTCATGGTCTGCATGATGCTGGCGATGTTCTGGTGGGTCTATTGGGCTCCCCACTACCGCCGGCACGGAATATTCAAACGCTGGTCACTGCCCCGGCGCCAGCCCCTCGGCGGGCTGCTGGTCCTGGGCCTGCCGATCGGTATCTCGATTTTTGCCGAGGCCAGTATTTTCTCCGTTATTGCCTTGCTGATCGGCGGGCTGGGCGCAAATACAGTGGCCGGGCACCAGATCGCCCTCAACTTCAGCTCGCTGGTGTTCATGCTACCCTACTCGCTGGGCATGGCGACCACGGTGCGGGTCGGGCAGACCCTTGGCGCGGGCCGACCGGCCGATGCAGCCTTTGCCGCCCGCGTCGCGATGGGCAGCGCACTGTTGCTGGCCTGCGTTTCTGCCAGTTACATGACATTGTTGCGCGAGCCGATTGCCCGCATCTACACCAGTGACCCGCAGGTGCTGGGCATTGCCGCCACCCTGATCATCTACGCCGCCGTATTCCAGTTTTCCGATGCGGTGCAGGTGACTGCCGCCGGCGCCTTGCGAGGCTACCAGGATACCCGGATCACCATGCTGATCACCCTGGCATCCTACTGGGGTATCGGCCTGCCCATCGGTTATTCACTTGGCTTGACCGATATCGCCGGTCCGGCACAGGGTCCGGCAGGATTGTGGCAAGGCCTGATCGCCGGCCTGACCTGCGCCGCCGTTCTATTGGGCTGGCGGCTCGGACACATGGCGAAAAAACACCGGCTGGCGTAGAGCCGGATCAGGCAGCGATCATTACTGTTACCGGGGCTACACGCCGCGAACACACTTACAGCAGCCGGCAGACAGCTGCCAGCCATGGAAATGCCGGGCATCAACAGGCCGGTTACCAGAGTTCCTTGTGGCGGGAACAGCGGTTGGAAATGCCCTGGGTAAAACGGCTCGGATGCGTCTTGCGCTCAAGCGGCAAACCGCACAACTGGCCTGTCACCGGAATATGGGCATCACATACCGGCGTTTCATAGTGCTTGAGCCAGACCTTGTAATCCTCCTCACTGACCATGCAGTACCTGGCCGCATAGGCGGACGGGCTTTTCAGGAACTCGTCCACCTCATCCACCGGGATGGTGATATGCCCGGCACCGGGCTGCAGGGTCACCAGAGAGACTCCCGCCTCCTCCAGTCGCTCCAGCACCGCGCTCGAGGCGGCCAGCATGGCCTTGCACTCCTGACGGATGCTGTCACCCTCTTTCCGGGCCTGCAACAGCTCGTCCTGCAAGCCGGCAAGGCGGCTTTCGTAGCGCTGCTGCTGGTGTTGACGCTGTTCCTGGTGGGTGTTTTCCAGCAGCTCCTTGTGGGCCTGCAACTCCTGCTCGAACTGTTCCTTCAACATGGCAACCTGGTTTTGCTCCTTGACGGCCATGCTTTGTAGCTGCTGCCTGGCACTCTCGCCAATATGGCCCAGTTGCCTGACCTGTTTTTTCAGGATCCGGTTTTGCTCTTGCAGGGCCAGCAGTTCCTGTTCCAGCTGTTGCATGCCGGTCCGGCTGGCGGCCAACTGCTGCTCGGTACGCCGGCGCAAACCGGCCAGCGCCTCACCATGCTCGGTTTCCAGGGTGCGCATACGCAAGCGCTGCTGCTTGATCAGCTGGGCGGCTTTCTTGCGCTGCTCCCGTTCACGCTCGGCAGCCATGCGTTCCTGGTCTTTTTTCCTTTCCACATCTGCCGGCAACTGCCATGACTCTTCCGCCACCACCTGCAACTTGTCCAGTTCGAACCGTGCCGTGGCCGCCGCTTCTTCTTCCTCGACCAGCAAGCGCAGCTGGTTGCGTTTCACCGCGTCACGGATCATGTACAGATGGTTGTGCCCCGGTGTCAGGTCAGGGTCCCACAGATGCATTTGCAACCATGGAATCGGAGACTGGCTGCGGCATACCAGGCGAATCGGGCCGCCTTCGAGATCAGGACCGTATTCCGCTTTCTCTACCAACTGGCGCAAGGGCACATTCCAGCCCGAATCTGCGGTACCCTTCTCGTCAAAATCCAGATAGAACAGCACCACCGAGCGCACCTGCAGCCGGGGATTGATCACCACGTAAGCTGCACGGACCTGCTGGTCGGCCCATTCCGGCATGCTGACCACATTGTCCAGCACGGCCTCGAATTCCGGATACAGCATTTCCGTGGCAATCCCGGCATCACTGAACAACAGGATGGCTTCAGTCATCTGTTGTCGACTCAGCCTGAAGGTACTCATGTAATTCGATTCTCCCTGGTTCCGGCACACCCCGTACCCTGTGCAGCCGGGCCGGACCACGCCGACCTGCAAGTTTGGCGTACCTTCCGGCAAGTCGGCACGCATCACGTGCCGATCCTACATCAGTTGGGGCCTGCAAGCTGAAGACATGAAAGGGTTTGTGATTTATAGCACAGAAGTGGCTGCCAAACGGCAGGCAAATCACCAAACACCAGGGAGAGCTGAGGCTATGGACTGATCCGGTAGCCGGCAACAAGGGGATACCGCGGTCAGTCGCCCGCCAACGGACGCCTGACCGCAACGGAGCCAGCCACGACAAGACCGGCACTTTCGCTGCTGCAACGCATATCAGATGACAGCTGCGATCCTTGCACCCTGGTCAATGGCGCGCTTGGCATCCAGTTCGGCAGCCACATCGGCACCCCCAGCCAGATGCACGGTCAGTCCGCCAGACTCCAGTCGTTCCTGCAACTCACGCTGCGAGGTCTGGCCGGCACAGATCACGATGTTATCGACCTCCAGCAGCTGCGGCGCGCCACCGGCAATCGAGACATGCAAACCTGCATCATCGATTTTCAGGTATTCGACGCTGTTGATCATCTGCACCTTTTTCTTGCTCAGGTCGGCACGGTGAATCCAGCCGGTGGTCTTACCCAGGCCAGCACCCACCTTGCTGCTCTTGCGTTGCAGCAGGTATACCTCACGCGGACTGGCCGGAAACTCGGGCTCCACACCGGCCACGCCGCCACGCGCGGTCAGTCCGGGATCAATGCCCCACTCGCGCCAGAACACCTGCGTATCCAGACTGGCCGGCTTGCCGGTGTGGGTCAACAATTCGGACACATCAAAGCCGATACCGCCAGCACCGATCACCGCCACCCTCCGGCCGACCTGCTCATGCCGCGCAATCGCCTGCAGGTAGCTCAATACCTTGGGATGGCTGATTCCCGGGATATCAGGTGTGCGCGGCACGATGCCGGTCGCCAGGATCACCTCGTCAAAACCGCCATCGAGAATATCCTGCGCACTGACTCTGGTATTGAGCCTGACCTCAACCCCGGTCTCTTGCAGCAGGTGGCTGAAATAGCGCAGGGTTTCATAGAACTCTTCCTTGCCCGGGACCCGCTTGGCCACATTGAACTGGCCACCGATTTCACTGCCGGCATCAAACAGGGTCACCTTGTGACCGCGCCTCGCGGCTACGGTGGCTGCTGACAGGCCAGCCGGGCCGGCACCAATCACCACCAGTTTTTTCGGTTGCTCCAGCGGCAGGTAGACCAGCTCGGTTTCATGACAGGCACGCGGGTTGACCAGACAGGAGGACAGCTTGCCGCTGAAGGTGTGGTCGAGACAGGCCTGGTTACAGGCGATACAGGTGTTGATCCGCTCGGGCTGGCCGGCGGCGGCCTTGTTGACAAACTCCGGATCAGCGAGGAACGGGCGCGCCATCGACACCATGTCGGCAGCACCGCTGGCGATTGCCTGCTCGGCCACCTCGGGCGTATTGATGCGGTTGGTGGCCACCAGCGGAATGCCGACCTCGCCACGCAATTTGGCGGTGACGCTGACAAAGGCACCGCGTGGCACCTTGGTGGCAATGGTCGGAATGCGCGCTTCGTGCCAGCCGATGCCGGTGTTGATGATGGTGGCACCAGCCGCTTCGATCGCCCTGGCCAGCTCGACGATCTCGTCCCAGTTGCTGCCGCTGTCGAGCAGGTCAAGCATCGACAGCCGGTAGATGATGATGAAATCCTCGCCCACGGCTTCACGGGTACGGCGCACGATTTCCACCGGCAGGCGCATGCGGTTGGCGAACTCGCCGCCCCACTCGTCGTTGCGCTGGTTGGTGTGGCTGACCAGGAACTGGTTGATGAAGTAGCCTTCCGAGCCCATCACTTCGACACCATCGTAGCCGGCCAGACGCGCCATTTGCGCACAGTTGACGAAGTCGTCGACCTGCTGCCAGATCTCGTCGCTGGTCAACTCCCTTGGCTTGAACGGATTGATCGGCGCCTGGATGGCACTCGGCGCAACCAGCTCGGGGCTGAACGCATAACGTCCGGCATGCAGGATCTGCAGGCAGATCTTGCCGTCTGCGGCATGCACCGCTTCGGTGACAATGCGGTGCTGGGCCGCCTCCTCGGGAGTGGTCAATTTGGCGGCACCCTTGTAGACGCCCCCCACCGCATTCGGCGCGATGCCCCCGGTCACCATCAGGCCGACACCGCCACGGGCGCGTTCGGCAAAATAGGCCGCCATGCGCTCGAAACCACCGGGGCGCTCTTCCAGGCCGGTATGCATCGAGCCCATCAGAACGCGGTTCTTCAGGGTGGTAAAGCCCAGATCAAGGGGCTGCAACAGGTTCGGGTAATGGGGGTTGGTCATGTCAGCTCTCCACGGTTTCATGCCGGTGCACGGGTGTTTTGTTGTTTGCCACACATTAGCCAGCCTGCCTGAGCAACTCAATGACCAAGAAATACAGATTACTGACTAGAAACAACGGCGCATTTACAAGCTGTGTGTTCACCGCCCGGCTTCAGGAGGAGAGGTTACCGCAGCAATCCTGCCTGTCGGCGCTTTTTACAGGCACAAAAAAACCGGTCTTGAAGACCGGTTTTTTGCAATGCTCAGGGCTTATGCAGCTGCCAGCGCCTTGATGTGCTGGTTCAGGCGGCTCTTGTGACGAGCGGCCTTGTTCTTGTGCAGAATGCCTTTGTCAGCCATGCGGTCAATGACCGGAACAGCCTTGGCGTAGGCTTCCTGGGCCTTGGCCAGGTCTTTGGCGTCCAGCGCCTTGACTACGTTCTTGATGTAGGTGCGAACCATGGAACGCAGGCTGGCATTGTGGCTGTTGCGCTTCTCAGCCTGTTTGGCGCGTTTTTTGGCAGAAGGGCTGTTGGCCACAGTCTAACTCCTCGAAAACTTCTATATGAAAGGGAAAAAATGATTTGCGAATCATGCCGATTAAACCGGCTCGTGTCAAGTGTCGGCTCTACAGATTTGCCATGCGTTTCACCACGAACAGCAGCGGCCTTGCGGTATGTCGCTCCGCATGACCACAACCGGCCAGCAGCCGGTATCCTCACCGAACCTGCCGGCCCTGTGATCCGGTGACTTACAGCGGCTTGCCGCGGTTGCCGTGCTGGCTGACAAACTCCTGTACTGTTTTCAGATCATTAGCCAGTACCGTGCAACGCTCTTCGCGTTCGAACAGGTCGGCCATGTGCGGTGGCAGATGTGGTGCTACACCAGCCACGGCTTTTTCCACCGCGTCAGGGAACTTGACCGGATGCGCAGTAGCCAGCGTTACCATTGGCACGCCCAGGCTACGGCGGCATTCGCGCGCAGCACGCACGCCAATCGCGGTATGCGGGTCAAGAATCTCGCCACACTGGGCATATACCTCGGCAATGGTACGGCAGGTCTGCTCATCATCCACTGCAAGGGAGTCAAACAGCTTGCGCACCTCGCTCCAGCGGTCCTCTTCCACCGACAGCTGGCCGGTTGCGCGGAAATCGTCCATCAGCTGTGCCACCAGCGCGCCGTTGCGGCCATGCATGTCGAACAGCAGACGCTCGAAGTTGGACGACACCATGATGTCCATGGACGGAGACAGTGTCGGATGCAGCTCATCCTTGTGGTAGCGGTTGCCGCTCATGAAACGGTGCAGGATGTCGTTGCGGTTGGTGGCGACGATCAGCTGGCTGATCGGCAGGCCCATGTTGCGTGCCAGGTAGCCGGCAAAGATATCGCCGAAGTTGCCGGTCGGTACCGAGAAGGCCACCGAACGGTGCGGCGCACCCAGCTGCAGTGCGGCATGGAAGTAGTAGACGATCTGCGCCATGATGCGCGCCCAGTTGATCGAGTTGACCGCGACCAGACGGGTACCCTTGAGGAAACCCTGGTCGGCGAAGCTGGCCTTGACCATCTCCTGGCAGTCATCGAAGTTGCCTTCGATGGCGATGTTGTGGATGTTGTCGCTGATGGCGGTGGTCATCTGCTTGCGCTGTACTTCAGATACGCGCTGATGCGGGTGCAGGATGAAGATGTCGACGTTGTCGCAGCGGCGGCAGCCCTCAATGGCGGCCGAACCGGTGTCACCCGAGGTGGCACCCATGATCACCACGCGCTCGCCACGCTTGGTCAGCACATGATCCAGCAGGCGGCCCAGCAGCTGCAGGGCAAAGTCCTTGAATGCCAGGGTCGGGCCGTGGAACAACTCCAGCGCCCACTCATTGGTGTCCAGCTGACGCAATGGGGCGACTGCACTATTGGCAAAAGCGCCGTAAGTGTCTTCCAGGATGGCCTTGAAGTCGGCATCGCTGATGCAGCCGGCAACAAAGGGACGCATCACTTCAAATGCCAGCTCGTGATACGGCAGACCGACCCAGGACTGCATCTGTTCCAGGGTGAAGCGCGGCAGGTTTTCCGGTACGTAGAGACCA
>WPCI01257072.1_pt1 | contig 26449 bp, 24 predicted proteins | sample 5399871 | NCBI WGS metagenome assembly WPCI01 (sample SAMN12869469, study PRJNA574797) | sludge metagenome | isolation source: wastewater treatment of pH7 | place: China:Beijing | collected 2019-05-20 | reverse complement strand
TTGGATCGTTTTACCCCCACCCCTACCCCTCCCCACAAGGGGGAGGGGAAACGCACACCCTTTTCAACGCCTAGCCACGAAAACCCGCCCGTTTCGCGAAAAATCCATCCACGTCCCAAACACCTGCCCCATACTCCCGGTCGCTCCCCGCAGACGGGAACCCGGATCGCGAGCCGGTGGAACGGGGCGGGGGCCGGTGCGGGATCGGTGGCGTTGGCACGCCACTGGGCGATGAGCCCCCAGGTCCCGGCCCGACCGGCGGTCCGGTTGCCCAAGCGCAGCCCGACGCCAGTACCGGAGGGCAAGCCCACCGGACGGGCGGCCGCGAGGTCGCATACACTACTTAGACAGGCGATCTTCGGCCGCCCGTCTTCCCCACCCCCTCCCTTCTCCCCATGTGGGAGAAGGTGGCCCGAAGGGCCGGATGAGGGGGCATCAACAGCCAGACGGGAAACCGGGCGTGGCGGCAAAAGGCCGTGCCCGATTTGACTTGGCCGCCCCCCCGACCGATACATCCCCACCCGCCCGAGGAACCCGAATGACCGCCCATCCATCCACGACCGTCGCCGAAGGCCGCGCCTTCATGAATCTCATCGACGGCAAGGCCGTCGACAGCGCCTCGGGCCAGCGCCTCGACGTGCTCTGTCCGTCCGACGGCAAGGCTTTTGCCTCGATCCCGGCAAGCGGCGCGGAGGATGTCGACCGCGCCGTGAGGGCTGCCGCCAGCGCCTTCGAGGGTCCCTGGCGTCGGGTGCCGGCCGTCGAGCGCGGCCGCATGCTGACCCGCCTGTCGGCGCTGGTGAAGAAGAACGCCGAGGAACTCGCCGCGCTCGAATCGCGCGACACCGGCAAGCCGGTGCGCCAGGGTCGCGCCGACGCCGCGGTCACCGAACGCTATTACGAATTCTATGGTGGCGCGGCCGACAAGCTGCTGGGCGACCAGATCCCGTTCCTCGATGGCTTCACCGCGCTGTCGCTGCGCGAGCCGCACGGCGTCGTCGCCGGCATCATCCCGTGGAACTATCCCTTGCAGATCGGCGCCCGCGTCGTCGGCGCGGCACTCGCCATGGGCAATACGCTGGTGCTGAAGCCGGCCGAAGACGCCTCGCTCTCGACCGTCCGCATTGCCGAACTGGCGCTCGAGGCCGGCATTCCCGAAGGGGTCGTCAACGTCGTCACCGGCCTTGGCAGTGTCGCTGGCGCCGCGCTGTCGCGCCACCCGCTGGTCGATTACGTCACCTTCACCGGTTCGCCACTGACCGGCACGGCCATCCAGCAGGCCGCGGCGGTGAACAATCGCGGCGTCACCATGGAGCTTGGCGGCAAGTCGCCGCAGATCGTCTTCGCCGACGCAGATCTGGTCAAGGCGCTGCCGGTCATCGTCAACGCCATCATCCAGAATGGTGGCCAGACCTGCTCGGCCGGGTCGCGCGTGCTGGTCGAGCGCCGCATCTACGGGCCTGTCGCCGAGGCGCTTGCCCACCGGTTCGCGCAACTCACCGCCGGTCCGCACGATGCCGATCTCGACCTCGGTCCGATGGTCAACCGCAAGCAGGCCGAGCGCGTCGCCGGCATGATTGCGGCGGCGAAGGAGGCCGGCATCCCGATCCTCGCCGAGGGACGCATCGCCTCCGACGCGCCGTCCGGCGGCTACTATGTCGCCCCCGCCCTGTTCGGCTCGGTCGATCCGGCCGCCGCCATCGCCCAGGAGGAGGTCTTCGGTCCGGTGCTGTCGCTGCTGCCATTCGACGACGAGGAGGATGCCGTCCGCATCGCCAACGCCACCGAATATGGACTGGTCGCCGGCGTGTGGACCGCCGACGGCGGACGCCAGCATCGCGTGGCCAGGGCCGTGCGCGCCGGGCAGGTGTGGGTCAACGCCTACGGTGCCGGTGGCGGCGTCGAACTGCCGTTCGGCGGCTTCCGCAAGTCGGGGCATGGCCGCGAGAAGGGCATCGAGGCGCTCTATGACATGAGCGCCACCAAGACGATCATCTTCAACCACGGGTGAGGAGCATCATGGCCCGTCTGTCCGGAAAAACCGCCATCGTCACCGGAGCCGCATCCGGGTTCGGCGAAGGCATGGTCAAGCGCTTCGCCGAGGAAGGCGCCAACGTCGTCGTCGCCGACATCAACGCCAGGGGTGCGGAGCGCGTGGCAAGCGAAATCGGCGGGACGGCGGTGCCCGTCGTCGTCGACGTGTCGCGTCGCGACGACATCGACGCCATGGCAGCCGCGGCCGTCGACCGCTTCGGCCGGATCGACATCATGGTCAACAACGCCGGCTACACCCATCGCAACGGCTCCATGCTCGAAATCGACGAGGACACGTTCGACCTCATCGGCGCGGTCAACATGAAGGCGATCTACTTTTCCACGCTGGCCGTCGCGCCGGTGATGGAGAAGCAGGGCGGCGGTTCCATCATCAACACCGCCTCCACCGCTGGCCTGCGTCCGCGCCCCGGCCTGACCTGGTACAACGCCTCGAAGGGCTGGGCGATCACGGCGACCAAGTCGATGGCAGTCGAACTGGCGCCGAAGAACATCCGTGTCAACGCGCTCTGCCCCGTCGCCGGCGAGACCGGCATGCTGCATCTGTTCATGGGCGAGGACACACCCGAGAAGCGGGCGTTGTTCCGCTCGTCGATCCCGCTCGGACGCCTGTCCACGCCGCTCGATATCGCCAATGCCGCGTTGTGGCTGGCGTCCGACGAGGCCCAGTTCATCACCGGCGTGGCACTCGAGGTTGATGGCGGGCGCTGCGTCTGAGCCCGCCTTGGCGCGCCGCGTGCCATTCGGCTAAGGTGAGGGCGGCAACGAGGCCCGAAGGGCGGGAAGGTTCCAGGCATGCATCGCGTCGCGATTTCGGGGTGGGGCGTCCATACGCCGCCGGACGTCATCGAGAACGAGGACCTGGTCGCCTCCTACAATGAATGGGCCCGGCGCTGGAACGAGGCCCATGCCGCCGGGATCGCCGCCGGCACGGTCGAAGCCAGGCCGATGTCGAGCGTCGAGTTCATCGAGAAGGCGTCCGGCATCGAGCGCCGGCACGTCATGTCCAGGGAGGGCATCGTCGACCCCGCCCGGCTCTATCCGCGGTTTCCCGAGCGCCGCGAGGACGAGCTTTGCCTGATGGCCGAGATCGGGGTCGCCGCTGCACGCCAGGCCCTGGAACGCGCCGGACGCACCGCAGCCGATATCGACGCGGTGATCTGCGCGGCCTCCAATCACGAGCGCGCCTACCCGGCCATTGCCATCGAGATCCAGGAGGCGCTCGGCATTGCCGGTTTTGCCTTCGACATGAACGTTGCCTGTTCGTCGGCGACCTTCGGCATCCAGGCCGCCGCCGACATGATCCGCTGCGGTTCGGCGCGCGCCATTCTCATGGTCAATCCGGAAATCACCTCCGGCCACCTCGAATGGCGCGACCGCGACTGCCACTTCATCTTTGGCGATGTCTGCACCGCCATCGTTCTGGAGCGTGCCGACGCTGCCAATGGCGGCTTCGAGGTGCTGTCGACGCTCTGCCGCACCAGGTTCTCCAACAACATCCGCAACAATGCCGGCTTCCTGCGCCGCACCCGCGACGGCCACATGGAAGACCGGCGCGACATGCTCTTTCACCAGGAAGGGCGCAAGGTGTTCAAGCAGGTCGTGCCCTGGGTGTCCGAACTCATGCAGGAGCACCTGTCCGGCGAGGGCATCAAGCCGGACGAACTGGCGCGCCTGTGGCTTCACCAGGCCAACAAGGGCATGAACGACCTGATCGGCGAACGGGTACTCGGACGGGCGCCGGCGCCCGGCGAGCAGCCCAACATCCTGCAGGATTATGCCAACACATCGTCGGCGGGCTCCATCATCGCGTTTGCGCAAAACTGCGAGGATCTGGCCGCCGGCAGCCTCGGCGTCATCTGCTCCTTCGGCGCCGGCTATTCGGCCGGCAGCGTCATCGTCCGGCGCCTGTGAGAGGCCGCGCCGCCACGGCGTGACGCTTTTTCCTCAGGCCAGGGCGAAATCCTTCATCCACGTGCGCGCGGTTGCCGCTACCGTGCCTTGATCCCGATCGACAGCAGCACACGCGATTCGGGCCGTCATGGGTCCCCGATGCGCGCGCCGCCTGCCAAGGACAACAACGCTCTGCTCGGCATAGGCAGCCTCAGCCTTGGCGTTCTGGTGTTTTCCATCCAGGACGCCATCCTGAAGGGCATGGCCGGCTCCTATCCGATTTCCGAAGCGCTGGTGCTGCGCACGATCGTCGCCATGCCGATCATCCTCGCCCTGATTGCCCGCGGCAGCGGGCTGGCGGCCTTGTCCACACCCAATGCCGGCTTCCTGCTGGTGCGCGCCCTGATCGGCTTCGGAGCCTACACCTGCTACTATCTGGCTCTGGCCGCGCTGCCGCTCGGCGCGGCCGTCGCCCTATTCTTTGCCGTTCCGCTCATCATCGCCGCGCTCTCCGGCCCCATCCTTGGCGAGCGCCCGCGACAGGCCACCTGGATCGCCATCCTCATCGGCGTGCTTGGCGTGGCGGTGATGCTCCGTCCTGGCTCCACGCTGTTCCAGCCGGCGGCGCTTCTGTCGCTGATGGCGGCATTCCTCTACGCCACGCAGCAGATCATGGCGCGCAAGGTCGGCGCCCAGGAAAGTGCTGCGGTGATGTCGTTCTACCAGAACATCGTGTTCCTTGGCCTCGCGCTCGCTGCGGCGGTGCTGATGCCGGCACCAGCCGGCGGAAGCGAGGTGCATCCGAGCCTGGCGTTCCTGATGCGGCCCTGGGTCTGGCCGACCACGCTCGACCTCGCGCTCATGGCCTCATGTGGCGTCATCGCCGCGGCCGGCACGATCCTCCTGACCCATGCCTACAGGGTCGCGCCCGCCAACACCGTGGCGAGCTTCGAATATACCGCGCTGATCTGGTCGCCGCTCTGGGGATTCCTGTTCTTCAAGGAAATCCCCGCGATCACCACCGTGATCGGCGGCGGGCTGATCGTCATTGCCGGGTTGGTCGCGATCGCTGCCGACAGCCGGTCGCGCCCGGTTCAGAACGCCGAGCCGGGCTTGTAGCCGAGCGCCTTGAACGCCTTCGCCGCCGGGCAGAAGCCGGTGAAGGCCGACTGCAGCATGTTGGCGCCGACAAAGACGGTGAACCACACAAATAGCGGCGAGACGTAGACCGTCAGCACCACGGACAACAGCACCATGACGCCGGCAAAGGCCAGCACAGCGCGTTCAACGGACATGAGTTCCTCCTTGGCAGGCACAGGCACGACTATGAGGATTTGGCACGCGTGCGCAAGCCGGAGTCAGAACCGGTCCCTGAGCGCAAACCAGTTGAGCGCCAGGAACAGCATCGGCGCCCGGAAGGTACGTCCGCCGGGGAACGGCGTCATCTTCAGTTCCTTGAGTTCCCGCAGCGTGTCGCTCCCGCCGGCCACCGATTCGGCGTAGAGCCGGCCGGTGAAATTGGACAGCATCACGCCGTGTCCGGAAAATCCGCCAATCACCGTCACGCCGGGCCTCACGTCCCTCACATAAGGCTTTCGCGGCATGGTGATGCCGACATAGCCGCCCCAGGCGTGGGTCAGCCTGACGTTGGCGAGTGCCGGATAGACCTCGGCGATTTGCCGGCGCACGCCCGCCTCGATGTCGCCGGCCGAATTCGGCGTGTAGATCTCGCGGCCTCCGAACAGCAGCCGGCCATCCTTCGACTTGCGCCAGTAACGCACCACGAACCGGGAATCATCGGCGCTCTCGCCGCCCGGCAGCACCGGGCTGTCATCCGGCAACGGATCGGTCGCACCGATGAACGAGCCGATCGGCATGACGTACCCCGAGGATTCCGGCTCGATCCCGAGGCCGTGTGCGTTGACGGCGACAAGCACCCGTCCGGCCGTGATCGTGCCGCCCGGCGTATCGATCGCGGTCGCGCCATTGCGCGTACGGAGCGCGGTCGCCCGGGTGTTCTCGAAGATCAGAGCCCCTGCGCCAGAGGCGGCCCGGCCAAGCCCCACCAGGAACTTGAGCGGATGAATATGCCCGGTGCCGGTGTCGCGCACGCCGCCATGGTAGAGCGTCGATCCAACCCTGTCGGCGGTTTCGCTCGCGTCCATGAAGGTCAGGTGCGGGTAATCGTAGCGTTCCGCCATGATGGCCGGATGCGCCTCGTAGTCCTTCACGTAACGCTGCTTGTGCGCCACCGAGAGCTGGCCGGCGACATACTCCATGTCAATGCCATGCGCGGCGGCGAAGGCGTGCATGTGCGCCTTGGCATCTTCCGCCATGCGGAACAACGCCTTCGAGCGCGTATAGCCGTAGGCCTCCTCGAGTTCTTCCGCCCAGCCACGTTGCCCTGTGCCGAACTGGCCGCCATTTCGGCCCGATGCGCCGTCGCCGATCCGGTGCTGCTCGATCAGCGCGACCGAAATGCCCGAAGATGCCAGGTGATAGGCCGCCGAAAGCCCGGTGAAGCCGCCGCCGACCACCGCCACATCCACCGACAACGAGCCGTCGAGGGACGGGTAGGGCGGACGGTCGCCCACGCTTGCCTCGTACCAGGAGATGCCGGGCGAAATGGGGCTTTGGTGGGACATGGCGCCGATCAGACGTTGAGCAACAGGTATTCGCGCTCCCAGGGGCTGATCACCTGCATGAAGGTTTCGAACTCGCCGCGCTTCACTCCCGAATAGACGGCGACGAACTCGGCCCCGAACACCTCGCGCAGCTCGTCCTCCTCCTCGAACAGCGACACTGCTTCAAGCAGGCCGCGCGGCAGGTTGACGCCGGATTCGTAATTCGTGGTTGCGCTCGGCTCGCTCGGCTTGATGCCCTTGGTCATGCCGAGCCACCCGGCTGCCAGCGACGCGGCGAGCGCGAGATAGGGATTGGCGTCGGACGAGGGCAGCCGGTTCTCCACGCGGCGGGCCGCGGGCGAGGACGGCGGTACGCGGAAGGCGGTCGTGCGGTTGTCATAGCCCCACGCCGTATTGACGGGCGCCGACATGCCCGGCGTCAGCCGGCGATAGGAATTGACGTAGGGCGCCATCATGACGAGCAGGCTCGGCACGTAGCGCTGCATGCCGCCGATGAAGTGAAAGAACGCATCGGTGGCCTCTCCCTCGGGGGCGGAGAAGATGTTGCGGCCGGTCTTCTTGTCCACGATCGACTGATGGATGTGCATCGCCGATCCCGGCAGGCCCTGAATCGGCTTGGCCATGAAGGTGGCATACATCTGGTGGGCGAGGGCGGCTTCGCGAATGGTGCGCTTGAACAGGAACACCTGATCGGCGAGTGCCAACGGGTCGCCGTGGCGCAGATTGATCTCGAGTTGCGACGGCCCTTCCTCATGGATGAGCGTATCGATCTCCAGGCCCTGCTTCTCGGAGAAATGGTAGATGTCGTCGATCAGCTCGTCGAATTCGTTCACCCCGGCGATCGAATAGGCTTGACCGCCGGAAATCGAGCGGCCCGAGCGGCCCTTCGGCGGCTTGAGCGGATAGTCCGGATCAGTGTTCTGCGCCACGAGGTAGAACTCGATCTCGGGTGCGACAACCGCCTTCCAGCCTTTCTTGTCGTAGAGTTTCATGACGTTGCGCAACAGATTGCGCGGCGTGAACGGCACGTCCCGCCCGTCCTGGCCGACGATGTCGCAGATCACCTGCGCGGTCGGGTCCGATTCCCACGGCACCACCGACAGGGTTGACAGGTCCGGCAGCAGCTTCAGGTCGCTGTCGAGCGGATCGTGGCGGAACTCGCCGGTCTCGTCCGGATAGTCGCCGGAAATCGTCTGCCTGAACACGGCATTGGGCAGCGCCAGCGATGTCTCGGTGGTGAATTTCGACGACGGCATCATCTTGCCGCGCGGAACGCCGGCCAGGTCCGGCGTGATGCACTCGATATCCTCGATGGATCTCCAGGCAAGCCAGTCACGGGCTTGCTTCCAGTCCTTGGCGCCGCGGATGGCGTCGACGTGTGGGCCGGGTGCTTTGCTGTTGGCACGTCCCTTGCGGACGTCGATTTTTCGCGGGGTCATCATTCACCGGTTGGCGGACGATGCACTATAGGCCGGATTTGACGACGCTGGGAAGCCCCGCCGCCGCCGAGGCTCAATTCTCCAGAAGACCGCGAATGACCGGAAGCAGCAAATCGACTGTCACCGGCTTGTTCACGGTGGCCGTGTAGAGGTCCGGGCGAACCGGGGCGCCTTCCCCCGGCGTCAAAATCGCGATGACCTTCGGACGCGCGTCTGCGGGCAGTCGCGCGATCCCGCTGGTGAGCGGCGAGGGGTCGGCCTGCGACTGGTCGAACAGCACGATTTCCGGCCGGTGTTCGGCGCAGCGCGCTGGCGCAGATGCAAAATCGCTGCTGTCGGACCGCAATCCCGCCATCTCCAGCATGCGGCCGTAGATGATGCGATCGACGGGCTTCTCCGAAACCACCAGCGCGAAGGCTTTTCGCGAAGGTGTGCGGGCGGCATGAATATCGGGGGCGGACATGATGCGCGGCGCACTTCCATTCAATGACTGGTTGTATCCTGCGGTATCTCCCGTTAAGGATTCCCTACCGTCAACCCGGTCATTCCGGCCGCGACGCCGAATTGCGGCATGCCGTTGATTCCGCTGCGACCTATTTGCCCGAGCCGGGCTGCGCCATGATCACCGGGATCAGCAGGTCGCCCCAGTTTCCGTTGCCGCAATGATGGCGGGCGGACCGCACGAGTTCCACCGAGACGCCCGCCTCGACCGCCCGCATCACAGACTGGTTCAGGCGGTGCAGGTCGTTGGCGACCATGCGGATCGCCGACTGCTGGTCGGCATTCATCGCCGTGGACTGCTCCTCGGCGCGTTCCTTCACGCGGGGCTTGGGTGCCATGTCGGCCTCCTTCTCGCCGATCACGCCGCTAGCCGACGATCGGTCCTCGTTGCTCGTTGAAGGCGCCCGATTCAGGACAACAGGCCACGGACACCCTTGCCCGGCAATTTACAATGCAATGCACAAATGGCGAGCGGATTTGCAGCAGACCATCCGCAATTCCGGTCAGCGTGTGTTGCGTATGACAGGCGGCGGGAGTAAAAATGTCACGATTGTAAAACCCCGAGAGCCTGCAGCGCCGGTGTTCTGTAAAGTTCTGTAAACGGAGGCAGCCGTGGCCGAACAGAAGATTTTCGCCGGCCCGCGCATCAGGCGCATCCGGATGGGGCTTGGCCTGACGCAAACGGCGATGGCCGAAGGTCTTGGCATTTCGCCGTCCTATCTCAACCTGATCGAGCGCAACCAGCGTCCGCTGACCGTGCAGCTCATCCTGCGCCTGTCCTCCGCCTACAAGGTGGAGCCGGAGGATTTGCAGGCGGGCGCCGGGGGCGCGGTGCAGGCGCTGAAGGAGGCTTTCTCAGATCCGCTCCTTGCCGGCGAGTTGCCCGGGCCGGAGGAACTGGCTTCGCTGGCCGATGTGGCGCCGAACGTCGCGGCCGGCCTGGTGAAGCTGCACCGGGCTTATCGGGAAAGCCAGGATCGCCTGTCGGACCTGTCGGAGTTGCTTGCCCGCGAGGGTCATGCCGCCGCGCTGTCGTCGGCGCGATTACCGATCGACGAGGTGCGCGACGTGTTCGAGGTTCGCGCCAATCACTTCGCCACGCTGGAAGATGAGGCCGAGAAGTTCCTTGCCGCCCTGGCGCCGGGCGAGGACCTCATGACCGCATTGAAGAAGTGGCTTGCCGAGGAACATCACATCGCGGTCAGGGTCATTCCTGTCGCCACGATGCCCAACTGGCGCCGGCGCTTTGACCGTCACTCGCAGCGGCTTCTGATCTCGGAACGGCTATCGCCCTTCGACCAGTTGCGCGAGGTGGCTATGGAGGCGGCGCTCATCCGCATGCGCACCGCCATCGCGGCCGAAATCGAAGGCCTCCGGCTGACCTCGGACGAGGCGCGCCGGATTGCCCGCTTCGAACTGGCGCGCTATGCCGCCCATGCGCTGATGATGCCCTATGCGCCGTTCCTGGCTGCTGCCCTGAGGGCGCGCTACGACATTGATGTGCTGCGTTCGCGGTTCAATGTTTCGTTTGAGCAGGCCGCCAACCGCCTGACCATGCTGGCCCGCGGCGGCGCATCCGGCATCCCGTTCTTCCTGCTCGAAGTAGACAACGCCGGCCATCGGTTCCGAAAGGCCGGCGCGCAAGGGTTCCCGCGCCAGCGTTTCGGCGGCGCCTGCCCGAAACTCCCCGTGCATGCCGCCTTCTCCCAGGCGCAGCAGATCCTGGTCGAGGCCGTCGAAATGCCGGACGGGGCTCAGTTCCTGTGCATTGCCCGCACGCTCGAAGGACCGCGCGGCGCCTTTCACGAGCGACCGCGCCGCACCGCGCTGCTTGTCGGCTGCGATCTGTCCTACAAGGACGAGATTGTCTATGCCGAGGCCCTGCCGGCGGCGCCGGCGCCGGGTTCACCCCGTCCGGCCGTTCCTGCCACGCCTGTCGGTCCTGCTTGCCGGCTGTGCGAGCGGTCGGGATGCCTGGCACGCGCCGAGCCGCCTGTGACGCGCCCGCTCGGGCTGGATGAAATGGTCACTGGCCTCTCGGTGTTCGATTTCCAGTAGAACGGGATTACGACACGCACCGGTCGCTGGTGCAAACGCGCTGCGGGACGGCTTCGGCATAGTCCGGGCCATGGATTCCGTGATTCTGCCCGAACCGAACACCAGGCCCGCCCATGGCGACCGCACACGCGGCATCGTGCTTGTCACGCTTTCGGCGCTTGCCTGGAGCTTCGGCGGGGCGATTGCGCGCTTCATCGACATCCCCGACACCTGGACTGTCGTGTTCTGGCGTTCGGGCTTTGCCGCATCCTTCCTGCTGGCGTTCATGCTGTGGCGCGACGGCCCGGCCGGAACCAGGGCTGCATTCCGCTCGATGGGTTGGCCCGGCCTGATCGTCGCGCTGTGTTTCGCCATCGCGTCGACGTTCTTCGTCGTGGCGCTCACCTACACCACCGTGGCCAACGTCATGCTGATGAACGCGGGCGTTCCGCTCATCGCCGCCCTGCTGGCCTGGCTGGTGTTTTCCGATTCCATTTCGCGCGCCACCTGGCTGGCCATCGCGGCGGTGTTCGTCGGCGTGGCCATCATGGTGTCGGATTCGCTGTCTGGCGCCGTGTCACCCATCGGTGACCTCCTGGCATTCGGCATTGCGTTCGTCTTTGCCGTCGCCACGGTGATCACGCGCCATTATGCCCATGTCCGCATGACATCGGCGACCGCGCTCGGCACCGGCATCGGCAGTGCAATTGCCTTCCTGATGGCCGGGCCGGTTGCGGTGGGGATGACGGATTTCGGACTTCTCTTCCTGTTCGGCGCGGTCAATCTCGGGCTCGGCCTCGCTCTCTTCGTCACCGGCGCGCGTCTCGTTCCCGCAGCGCTCGCAGCACTTCTCGGTACCGTCGAACCGGTACTCGGTCCGGTCTGGGTCTGGCTGATCCACGGCGAGACGCCGACCCTGCGCACGCTTCTGGGCGGCGCCATCATCGTCGCCGCGCTCATCGTGCACATCTCCATGGAAAGCCGCCGCGCGGCGCGCAAGCTGTGAAGGCTCGCGGCCGGCACCGCGTTTTTTCATCTTGAGGGGGACGAGAAAGGCTCCTAGTTTGCCTGATCGTGCGGCGCAGAAACGCGCCGTACCGGGGCACAGGAGATCACATCATGAGGAAATTGAACTGGCTCGCGACGGTCGCGTCGGTTGCTGGCGCACTGGTCGCGGGACAGGCGGTCGCTGAGGACAGGGTCGTCAACGTCTACAACTGGTCCGACTACATCGACGATACCATCGTTGAGGACTTCACCAAGGAAACCGGAATCAAGGTCGTCTACGACGTGTTCGATTCCAACGAGATCCTCGAGACGAAGCTGCTGGCCGGCGGCACCGGCTATGACATCGTCGTTCCGACGGCGGCCTTCCTCGCCCGCCAGATCCAGGCCGGCGTGTTCCAGCCGCTGGACAAGTCCAAGCTGCCGAACCTGGCCAACATGTGGGACGTCGTCAGCAAGCAGACGGCCGTCTACGATCCCGACAATGCCCACTCCATCAACTATATGTGGGGCACGGTCGGCATCGGCTACAATGTCAAGAAGGTCAAGGAAGCGCTCGGCATCGACACCGTCGATTCATGGGCCCTCGTCTTCGACCCGGAGAACATGAAGAAGCTCAACGATTGCGGCGTCTTCGTGCTCGACAGCCCGCAGGACATCATCCCCACGGCGCTGCACTATCTCGGCCTCGATCCGAACACCAGGAGCCCGGAAGAGCTGCAGAAAGCAGAGGACCTGCTCATGGGCGTCCGTCCCTATGTGCGCAAGTTCCATTCGTCGGAATACATCAACGCCCTCGCCAATGGCGATATCTGCGTTGCCGTCGGCTGGTCGGGCGACGTCTTCCAGGCGCGTGACCGCGCGGCCGAAGCCGATCAGGGGGTCGAGGTCGCCTATGTCGTGCCGAAGGAAGGCGCGGAGATGTGGTTCGACCAGATGGCGATCCCGGCGGACGCCAAGCATGTCGAGGAAGCCCACGCGTTCCTCGACTACCTGATGAAGCCGGAAGTCATCGCCAAGGCGTCGAACTATGTCTACTACGCCAACGGCAACAAGGCGTCCCAGCAGTTCATCAACGAGGACGTCATCAAGGATCCGGCGATCTATCCGGACGAAGCGACGATGGCCAAGCTGTTCACCACGCTGCCGCTCGATCCGAAGACGCAGCGTCTCGTGACCCGCTCGTGGACCAGGGTCGTCACCGGCCAGTGACAGGACGGCAAGCGCCCCGGGACAATGTTCCGGGGCGTCCTGCATCGAGGGGGAGGACGTCATGAAATCGCTTGGAAGCACGCGCCGTTCGTTCGCGCCCTGGCTGGATCCGTCCGCCAAGGCCTATATCGCCTTCGAGAATGTCACGAAGCGGTTCGCCGATTTCACCGCAGTCGACAATCTCTCCCTCAATATCTACGAGCGCGAGTTCTTTGCGCTGCTCGGCGGCTCGGGCTGCGGCAAGACCACGCTTCTGCGCATGCTCGCCGGCTTCGATGAACCGACCGAGGGCCGCATCCTTCTCGACGGCCAGGATGTGCGCGGCATTCCGCCCTACCGGCGCCCGGTCAACATGATGTTCCAGTCCTATGCGCTGTTTCCGCACATGACGGTGGAGCAGAACATCGCCTTCGGCCTGAAGCAGGAAGGCATGCCGGCCGCCGAGATCGCTAAGCGCGTCGCCGAAATGCTGAAACTGGTCAAGCTTGAGCAGTTCGCCAGGCGCAAGCCGCATCAATTGTCCGGCGGGCAGCGCCAGCGTGTCGCACTCGCCCGCTCGGTCGCCAAGCGTCCCAAGGTGCTCTTGCTCGACGAGCCGCTTGGCGCGCTTGACAAGAAACTGCGCGAGGAAACCCAGTTCGAGTTGATGGACCTGCAGCAGGAACTCGGCCTGACCTTTGTCGTCGTCACCCATGATCAGGAAGAGGCCATGACCATGGCCGACCGCATCGCGGTGATGGACAAGGGGCACATCATGCAGGTGGCAACCCCTGCCGAGGTCTACGAGGCGCCGTCCTCGCGTTTCGTTGCCGACTTCATCGGAAACGTGAACATTTTCGAGGGCCGTTTCGGCACGAAGGACGGCAAGGCGCTTGTCGAGACCGCAGATGGCGCGCCGATCCTGGCCGATTGCAATGACCCGCCCGCGCCGGGCTCCACGGTCTGGTATGCCATCCGGCCCGAGAAGATCCGCGTCTCGGCCCAGCGACCCGAAAGGGCCGCCAATGCGCTTGAAGGGATCGTCTGGGACATCGGCTACCTCGGCGACATGACGCACATCAATGTCCGGCTCGACAGTGGCAAGGTTGTCAAGACCGCGACGCTGAACGCCTCGCGCACCACCGAGGAACCGCTGACTTACGACGACAGGGTCTGGGTGCATTTCCCGACTGATGCGGGCATTGTCCTCAAGCGCTAGGAGCGTGCGATGAAGAATCTCGGCTCCGCCATCGTTTCCCGCCTCGCCATCATCATCCCATACGCCTGGCTGCTGGTGTTTTTCCTGGCGCCCTTCATCATCGTCTTCAAGATCTCGTTTTCGACCACGGCCATTGCCATGCCGCCCTACACGCCGGTCTTCGACTGGTCGGCCGGCTGGAATGGAATCGTCGACGCATTCGGGGAGTTCACCTCCTACAATTACGGGTTTCTCGGCTCCGATGCGCTCTACATCAAGGCCTACGGATCGAGCCTGCTGATCGCGGCGATTTCGACCTTCCTGACCCTGCTCATCGGCTACCCCGTTGCCTACGGCATGGCGCGGGCACCCGCGTCCATCCGCCCGACGCTGCTGATGCTGGTGATCCTGCCGTTCTGGACCTCGTTCCTCATCCGCGTTTACGCCTGGATCGGCATTCTCAAGCCGGAGGGCCTGCTGAACCAGTTCCTGTTGTCGATCGGAGTGATCGACACGCCACTGGTCATCATGAACACGCACACGGCCATCTTCATCGGCATCGTCTATTCCTACCTGCCGTTCATGGTGTTGCCGCTGTATTCGACGCTGGAGAAGATGGACAACACCCTCGTGGAGGCTGCACTCGACCTTGGCTGCACGCGGCTCGGCGCCTTCTGGAAGGTGACATTCCCGCTGTCGCTGCCGGGTGTCCTGGCCGGCTGCCTTCTCGTGTTCATTCCCGCCACCGGCGAGTTCGTCATTCCCGACCTGCTCGGCGGATCGCAGACGCTGATGATCGGCAAGACGCTGTGGAACGAGTTCTCCGCCAACCGCGACTGGCCGCTTTCGGCCGCGGTGGCAACCGTGCTGCTGCTGCTTCTCGTCATTCCGATCGTGTGGTTCCAGAACGCCCAGGCAAAGGCCCAGGAGGCAGGTCGATGAGCACATCGTGGTCGCGCTTCAACATCGTGTCCGTCACCGCCGGATTTGCCTTCCTCTACCTGCCGATCCTTCTGCTGGTGATCTACTCGTTCAATGAATCGAAGCTGGTCACGGTCTGGGCCGGGTTCTCGACCAAATGGTATGTCTCGCTGATGTCAAACCAGGGCATTCTCGACGCGACGTGGGTCACCGTCCGCGTCGGCGTGCTGTCAGCGACGGTCGCCACCATCCTTGGCACGCTTGCCGCAGTCTCGCTGACCCGGTTCACGCGGTTTCGCGGTCGTTTGCTGTTTTCCGGAATGGTGTTTGCACCGCTGGTGATGCCGGAAGTCATCACCGGCCTGTCCATGCTGCTTCTGTTCGTCGCCATCGGGCTCGACCGCGGCTTCGTCACCGTCACGATCGCGCACATCACCTTTACCATGTGCTTCGTCGCCGTCGTCGTGCAGTCGCGCCTGGCGTCCTTTGACCGCTCGCTGGAGGAAGCCGCAATGGATCTCGGTGCGCCACCTGTGAAGACCTTCCTCCAGGTCACGCTGCCGGTGATCCTGCCGGCCATCGTCTCCGGCTGGATGCTCGCCTTCACGCTGTCGCTCGACGATCTGGTGATCGCGAACTTCACGTCCGGACCGGGCGCCACGACGCTGCCGATGAAGATCTACAGCCAGGTGCGTCTCGGCGTCACCCCGGAGATCAACGCCATCTGCACATTGATGATCGCCGTCGTTGCGACCGGCGTGCTGGCCGCGTCGATCTTCAACAAGCGCGCCGAGGTCAAGCGGCTGAGGGAAGAGCAGGCGGCATTTCGCAACTGAACGCCGTCACCCGCGCGGCGGCCGCAACAGCAGCATCACCAGCCACAGCGGCACCACGACCATGGAGCCGAGCAGCAGGTTCGGCGCCGCCCATGCCGCGCCGGCCTGCGCCAGTTCGAGGACGCGGTCCTGCGTGAGCCCGATCTCGCCGAGCACCTGTTCGGCCGTCAGGTCAAAAACCGACAGCCCGGCGCCGGCCATCAGCGACACGGCCGCGATCTTGAATGCCCCAGTGACGAATCGGAACAATCGCTTTCCCCTCAAGCGAATCGTTTTGCCGATGATACAGGATCGCGTCCGCGGCGGAATCCCGCCATTGGCGGCGGTGCCCTGTTGCTCAGGGTCGGGGGGTTGCCGAGGTCGTGCCGATCGGCGAGAGCACCGGCGCGTCGAGCGTGCCTCCGACGAAGAACAGCCTGGTAGGTTCCTGTTCGCCGGTGTCCGCCAGCCTGCCGGTGAGCGCCAGTCCGAAATCTTTCAGCGACATGATGCCGGACAGCGAGAGCGCGCCTGCCTCGCTGGCGAAATCCGCCTTCTCGAACAGGACAAGGCCAGCGGTGACCGGCGCACGGATGTCGAGTCCGTCCACCCGGAGCGCCGCCGCCTCGTCGGGCGATTGCCTGAGCGGTCCGCCTTCCGACAGTTGCCGAACCAGGTCCGCCCTTGTAATGCCGCCGATGGAGCCAGGTCCAAAGCGCGCCGACAGGTTGCCGGATGCTTGCTCGAGCATGCCGGCCCAGTCCGTCGATGGTCCCTTGAGCACGATCGAGAAGCTTCCTTGACCACCCGGGCGCAACGCCGGAAGCCCAAGGCGCTCGACGAGCATTCCCATGTCGATTTCGCTGGCGGAGAATTGCAGTTCGGTCGCCGGCCCATCTCCGCGCAGGGCATGAATGCCGGCCTGGATCGACCCGCCCAGGGTTTCGGCGTCGGAAATGTCGAAGGCGGCAAGCTCGGGCTGGATCCGCATGGACGCCGCAACCTGGCGGAGCGGCAGGGGCCCGAGGCGTGCCACATCGGCGGAAAGCCGCAGGTCAACATCGATCGGGCCGAAGCCGGAGTTGCTGGCCGCGGGCATATTGGCCGCAACCCGCACACTTGGTGCGGCAAGTGCCGGCGCGAATGAGGTCAGGTCGACATCCTTGAACGCCACGGTGCCCGAAACGGCCGGTCGAGGCGTTCCGAAATCGAGTTCGAACGCGCCTGTTCCGTTCTGGCCGTCGACGCTGATGTCGGCGCCCTCGAATTTCATCCGCGTTCCGGACGTCGTTGCCGCGGCCGAGAACGACAGCGCGTCCATCCGGCTGGACAGGTGGCTGCCGAAGCCCAGCCGGCCGAGCAACCTGCCGAACGAACCGGTCGTGACCACGACATGGCCGCTCGCGACAGGCCCTGAGACCCAGGCGGCCTCGCCGTTGAAAGTCAGGCGGCTGTCCTCCAGATCGATGGCCATGCGTGTTGGACCAGGCTTGCCCGCCGCAAACAGCAACGGGCGCTCGATGTCGGCCGAAACACTGAGCGGCATGGTCTGCCACTGCGCCGTGAAGCGCGCTTTCAGGGTCCGTTCGAACGCCGGCCAGACGATGTCGCCATTGATCTCCGAGACAGCCAGGGTCTCCTGCCCGTCTTGCCGCACCACGATCCGGCCGCCGGAAATTGCAACCGTGCCGAAACCCGTCTCGCCGGATGGAGTTTCCGCCGTGTTGCCGGCCAGCGCAGCGTGGATCGTCCTTCCGATCCGCCCGGTGGAGAAAGGAAGCGGAACGGGCGAATTGGCCCGCATCATCGAAAGGACCGGCGTATCGATGACGAGGCGGCGAAAACGCACTGCGCCCGTCAACGCCTGGTGAATGTCGAGATCGGCGTCGATGGCGGCCGCATCCATAGCCGCGCTGCCGTCCTCGAACCGCACATTGCCAAGCCTGACCGAAAACGTCGGGAACAGGCTGAAATGCGGTGGTTCGCCGAGGATGACCTTCGCGCCGGTCATCCGGGCGAACTCCTCCGCGATCAGGTCGCCGAACACGCGCTGCGACGCAATCCACGGCAAAAGCACCAGTGCAACGACCGCGACTGCGACAAGCATCGCCGTCGCGCCCACTGCCAACCTGGCCCGCCTGCCTGGCATTCGCCTCTTGCTCCGCTGTCCTACGGCACCGCCGAACCTGCGATGCCGACCTTTGACGAAAGGGCCCAACATTGTGGCCGGTCCATGACGCCGGGATGCTGCCCTTGCGCCGCACGGAAGCGTGACTATAGCCTTTTCGCCGAGTGATGGGAGATGGAAATGGCAAATGCACTGTGGTCACCACGGGCAGGGCAGATTGCGGCATCCGCCATGGATGCGTTTCGCCGGGCCGCCGAACACGCCTCCGGCGAGACGTTGGCCGACAGCGTGGCGTTGCATGACTGGTCGATCCGCGAGCGGGATGCCTTCTGGTCGCTGATCTGGGATCATTGCGGCGTGATTGGCAGCAAGGGCGACAGGATACTCCTCGATGGTGCCCGTATGCCTGGCGCCCGGTTCTTTCCCGATGCGAGCCTCAACTTCGCCGAAAACCTCATGCGTGGCGGCGACGACGGCCTGGCGATCATCAGCCGGGCCGAAACCGGTGCGGAACGCCGGATGAGCAGGGCCGACCTTGCCGCGCTCGTTTCCCGTCTGCAGCAATACTTCCGCTCCATTGGCGTGAAGCCCGGCGACCGGATTGCCGCCATGCTGCCGAACGTCCCCGAGGCGGTCGCCGCCATGCTCGCCGCCGCGTCCATCGGCGCGATCTGGTCGTCCTGCTCACCCGACTTTGGGGTCGAGGGTGTGCTTGACCGCTTCGGCCAGATCGAGCCGGTTCTGTTCATCGCCTGCGACGGCTACTTCTATGCCGGCAAGCAAATCGACGTGACTGACAAGGTGCGCCAGATTGCCGGGCGCCTGCCGACGGCTCGGGCGACGATTCTCGTTTCCTATGCCGGCATTGCCACGGCTGTGGCACCGATGCTCGACCAGGCACTTGCGCCATTCAGCGCCCGGCCCGTCGAATACGAGCGGCTGCCTTTTTCGCATCCGCTCTACATCCTGTTTTCCTCCGGCACGACCGGTCGGCCGAAATGCATCGTTCATTCGGCCGGAGGCACGCTGCTCCAGCATCTCAAGGAGCATCGCCTGCATGCCGGCATCCGCGAGGCGGACCGCCTGTTCTACTTCACCACGCTGGGCTGGATGATGTGGAACTGGCTTGTGTCAGGCCTTGCCGCTGGTGCCACATTGCTGCTTTTCGACGGCTCGCCGTTCCATCCTACGGGAAACACCCTGTTTGATTTTGCCGAGAGCACGCGCATGACGCACTTCGGCACGTCGGCGAAGTTCATCGACGCAGCACGCAAGGCCGGCCTCGAACCGCGGCTGACCCATGACCTGTCTGCACTGCGGGTGTTGATGTCGACCGGCTCGCCGCTTTCGCCCGAGGGGTTCGACTGGGCCTATCGGGCGGTCAAGGCGGACATGCATCTCGCCTCGATCTCAGGCGGCACCGACATCGTGTCTTGCTTCGTGCTCGGCGATCCGACGCGGCCGGTGTTTTCCGGCCAGATCCAGGGACCCGGGCTCGGCATGGCCGTCGACGTCTGGGATGAGAACGGCAGGTCGGTTCGCGGCGAAAAGGGCGAGCTTGTCTGCGTCCGGGCTTTCCCCGCCATGCCCATCGGTTTCTGGAACGATCCGGATGGCGCGAAATATCACGATGCCTATTTCTCCCGCTTCCCCGGCGTCTGGCGGCATGGCGATTTCGCCGAATGGACAGCCGAGGGCGGCATGATCATCCACGGGCGCTCGGATGCAACGCTCAATCCTGGCGGCGTGCGCATCGGTACGGCGGAGATCTACAACCAGGTCGAGAAACTGCCGGAAATCGCCGAATCGATCTGCATCGGCCAGGAGACAGGCGATGACGTACGGATCGTGCTGTTCGTTCGCCTGTCGCCGGGCGTTGCGCTCGACGCCGAGCTCGAGAAGGTCATCCGCGACCGAATTCGCGCCGGCGCCAGCCCGCGCCACGTCCCGGCGCGGATACTGGCGGTCGCCGACATTCCGCGCACCAAGTCCGGCAAGATCACCGAACTGGCCGTGCGCGAGGTCGTGCATGGTCGTCCGGTGAAGAACATCGAGGCGCTGGCCAACCCCGAGGCGCTCGACCACTTCCGTGACAGGCCGGAACTGCGCGCCTGACTGCCCCTACCAGGCCGGAATCACCGTGCCGGCGCGCAGCCGCACCGGCTTGCGCGCGACAGCAAGGTCGAAAGCGTCTGGTTCGGCGATGATCGGCGTCAGGTTGTCGAGGCTGTCGGCGATGTGGGATGCCAACGCTTCGGTCACCGCCGGGTTCTTTGTCCGCCCGCGCAGAATGCCGATATGCACGTCCTTCAGCAGCGGAAAGCCGTCCGCTTCGCCAAGCACGCGCATGCCCGGGCGCAGCGCGCACTCGGCGAGCGCCGACACGGCGAGGCCCGCCTGGACGGCGGCGAGAATGACGGTCGCCGACCAGGAGGTGAACAGGATCCGGTATTCGCGCCCCATCCGGTCGAGTGCCGCCGTGGCCTGCGCCCGCCAGGCGCAGGTGGGGCGACCGAATGCCGTCGGCAGCACGATCTCCTCATGGACCGTGTGGTTAGCCGATGTCACCCAGAGCAGCGGCTCGGCCCGCACGATCTCGGCCGATTGCACATCGTCGCATTTGGTGACGACGGCGATATCGAGCTGGCCGCGCCGCACCAGTTCGGCGAGATTCACCGTCGGCTCGCAGACAACCGACATTTCGACGCGCGGGTTGGAGCGCGAGAAGCGCGCCATGATTTCCGGCAGGAATCGTTCGGCATAGTCGTCCGGCATGCCGATACGGATCTGTCCCTCGAGTGAAGTGTCGTCGAACGCCGCCATGGTCTCCCGGTTCAGTTGCAGCAGCCGGCGCGCGAAGCCGAGCAGCCGCTCGCCTTCCTCCGTCAGGCGGTTCGACCGTCCGTCGCGCTCGAACAGCGATCGACCCAGGCGCTCCTCAAGCCGCCGCATCTGCATGGAGACCGCGGACTGGGTGCGGTGCACGCTCTCCGCCGCCCTTGTGAACGAGCCGCTGTCGACGATCGCGACGAACGTGGAAAGCTGGTCCAGATCGAGCGGGGCGTTCATGCGAGACTCCATCGTTCCTGCTGATGAATCATATTTAAAACATTCGTTGGACTAATCAATCAAATAGGCTGACATGGATCACATCATCAGGTCGGACACAGTCCGCCGGAAAGGAGAACCGCCATGACTGCCGATTTTTCCGTTGCCACCCGCGCTCCCCTCCACCTTGTCGATCAGGCCGTCAAGGCGGCAGCCCGGCTCATCCATGTCTGGAGAAACCGCCGGGAATTCTCGCAACTGGGCGAATTGAATGATGTCGAACTGTCCGACATCGGCCTGACGCGCGCCGATCTCAGCCTCGCGGCGCCACGGTGGTTCGGCGACGATCCGACCACACGTCTCGGTTCGATGGCTCGCCGCCGCGAGCAGGCCGCGCGTCTCGTCTGCTGATTCCGGTTCGCGGACGCCCCCGCACTCCCCCCGCGTCCGCCCTTTGCCGGCCGCCCGCTTTCCGGGTGGCCGGCATTTTCGTTCAGCGCTGTCCCTTGAGGAACTGGTCGAACACCCGGTCGAGGCTGTTCTGGTATTCGTCGCGGGTCTTGCGCCCGGACTCGAACATCTCTCCGAACAGGTCATCATAGGGATTTTTCGGGCGCTGCCGCCGGCCGATCTGCTCCTCGGGCGGCGCGGTCCTCGGGCCGGGCCGGCGTTCGCGGGTCTCGCGCCGACCGCCGCCCAGCATTTCCTCCAGCACGCGGCCGAGCGGATTGTCGGCTGCCGGATCGCTGCCCGTATCCTCTTCGTCGCCACGGCTGCGCGGCCGCGGCGAGGCGCCACCCAGTCCGCCCTTCATCATTTCCTCGAAGATGCGGCCGAGCGGATTGTCGCCCATCGGGTTGGGCGCGCGATCCGGCGTGGCGCGCCCGCCGCCGAACATGCCTTCGAGGATCTTGCCCAACGGGTTGTCCATGGGCTCGGGTTGCGACTCGGGCCGGCGCGCCGGTCCCATGCCCTGCTTCATCATCTGGTCGATGATCTCGCCGAAAATGTTGCCCGAGGCGCCGAAACCGCCGCTGGAGGCCTTCATCATCGTCTGCTGAGCCAGGCCGCCCATCAGCATGGTCGCCAGCGCTGGCAGCATCTGCTTGAGGATTTCCTGTCCGATTCCGGTGGCTGCGGCAGCCTGCGATGCGACGGCGCGCGAAAGGTCCTTGGACTTGAACAACTGCCCGAGCACGGCGTTGCCCGCCGACATGCCGGCAGGTGTGAAGGCAGCGGCCGGATTGGAAAAGAACTGGCCGTACCCGCCCGCCATCATCGCCTGCATCACGGCACCGAGCCCGTAGGGGTCGGCGGTATTGCGCTTCAGGCCCTGGCTGAATGCCGGAAGCAGGGCTTCCAGCGCCGAGGTCATCTGCGCCTGGTTCAGCCCGAACTGCCGCATCATGGCCTGCACGGCCTGGCCGTTGCCGGCGTTCATGACGATGTCGAAGAGATTGTTCATCGGTGTCCTCCAGGCGCAACCTGCCCGCCTTGCGGGGGAATATGGGCCGTGGCCGCCATTTTGCGAGTAGGCCGGCCCTCGATCAATAGGCGTATTCGAGGAAGACCGGCTCGATCGAACCGGCCCAGCGCGTGTTGTAGGCGTTGAGCATTTCCTCCGCGCTGGTGGTGCCGCGCGCGACAACCTCGTCGAGCGGATTAAGAAAGCCGGTCTCGTCATATCCGGCGCGATTGCGCCGGTTGCGCGCGGCAAGGCCGCGGCGCGAAATGGCCAGCGCGTCGCGCGCCACTTCGCGAACGCTGCGTCCGCGCACCGTGGCATTGAGAGCCTTCGCCGGCACTTCGTCGCGCAGTTGCGCAACGTCCTCGAAAGTCCAGTCCTTCACCAGTTCGGCGGCGTCGGCCAGCGCGCCTTCATCATAGAGCAGCCCCACCCAGAATGCAGGAAGCGCGCAGATGCGCCGCCACGGGCCGCCATCGGCGCCGCGCATCTCCAGGTAGCGCTTGAGCCGGACGTCGGGAAACAGCGTGCCGAGATGGTTGATCCAATCGCCGATGTTCGGCATTCCGTCCGGCACGACCTTGCGCAACGCGCCGTTCATGAACTGCCGGAACGTGACATGCGTCTCGTGATAATGCCCGTCGCGAAGCACGAAATACATCGGCACGTCGAGCGCCCATTCCACATAGTCCACGTAGCCGAACGACGGCGAGAACATGGCCGGCAGGATGCCGGCCCGGTTGTTGTCGGTATCGCGCCAGATGTCGGCGCGCCAGGAGAGCAGGCCGTTCGGGCGGCCGTCGGTGAACGGCGAATTGGCAAACAGCGCCGTCGCCACTGGCTGCAGCTTCATGGAAGTGGCGAACTTGGACCGCATGTCGGCTTCGCTGGAGAAGTCGAGATTCACCTGGATCGTGCAGGTCCGGTACATCATATCCAGGCCCTGGCTGCCGACGGTCGGCATGTAGTCGGTCATGATGCGGTATCGGGATTTCGGCATGCGCGGCGTATCGGCAAGCGCCCATTTGGGCGATGCGCCAAGGCCGAGAAAGCCGATGCCGAGCGGATCGGCGATCTCGGACAATTGCATCAGATGGGAGTTTCCCTCAGCGCAGGTTTGGAACAGCGTTTCCAGCGGTGCGCCGGAGAGTTCGAACTGCCCGCCGGGCTCAAGGCTGATGGCGGCGTGGCCGGTTGGTTCGACAAGTCCGATGATGTTGCCGGCGTCGACGATCGGCTCCCAGCCCAGGAGGTCCCGCATGCCTGTCAGCAGCGCCTCGATGCCCTTCGGTCCGCCGTAGGGGACAGGCTGGAAACCGTCGCGGTAGAACGGGAACTTCTCGTGCTCCGTGCCGATACGCCAGCGTTCCTTCGGTTTTTCGCCAGCGGCGATCCACGCGATGAGCTCGTCGACAGTCTCAAGCGGCCGGTTGTCGGTCTGGTCGCGCGCCATGCCTTCCTCGAATGCCGCGATGCGGCGCAACATGTGGGGGTTCATTGGCGCATCGGGAAGGGCCGGCGCAAGCGGAAAGTGCGCTGCTGGCGGTAACGGCCTGTTCAGCCTGGCGAGCGCTGCCGGTCGCCGCGACAGGCCTGCACCAGCGCCATGGCGGCGACGGCGGCGGTATCGGCGCGCAGGATTCGGGGACCGAGCGACAGCGGCGTGACAAAGGGCAGGGCGTTCAGTCGTCGCCGCTCGGGTTCGGAAAAACCGCCCTCCGGGCCGATCAGCACGGCAAGCGGGGCATCGTCCATTGCCGACAGGACGGTGACAGGGTCGCGTTGCCCGGTTGCTTCGTCGCAGAAGATCATTCGCCGTCCCGGTTCGAAGTCCGCCAGGAAGGCGTCGAACTTCACAGCCGGCAGAACGGCTGGCACCGACAGTCTGCCGCATTGCTCCGCGGCTTCCACGGCGTTGGCCATCAGGCGCTCGACCGACGGCGCGGGGCCTTGCGTGTGCTGGGTCATGACCGGCTGGATGATACCGGCGCCCATCTCGGTTGCCCGTTGCGCCATCCAGTCGAGGCGTGCGGCCTTGACCGGTGCGAAGGCAAACAGAAGGTCGGGCGCCGCCGCCTGCGCCCGTGTCGGGGACTGGACCGAGATTGTCACGGTCCGCCTCGCGGTCGCCGCTACGTTCGCCAGCCATTCGCCGTCAATCCCGTTGAACAGCAGGAGTTCGTCGCCCGGCTTCATGCGCAGGACGTGGGCAAGATAGTGGGCCTGTGCGCCGTCGAGCGTGATCATCCCGCTCTCGGCAAGGCGGGAGGTGACAAACAGGCGTTGCAGGCGATGATGGGCGCGCATGGCCTCCGATGATCCCACTGAAGCGGGTCGTCAAGGCCTGCCGCAATCATGGCGCATTCGGGCGCGAAGGTTGCCGAGACGCACGAAGAAGGCGCGATGATCGAGTTTCGGGCGAGAACCGGAACGCAGGGTGGGTCCAAGGGGTTTGTGTCCGTTTGCCGTCCCCGGTGACGGAGTAAGACATGAAACAGACGAACGCATCGACCGGAGCCCGCACAGGCGCCATGGTCGCGATTGCCGGGCTGGCCGCATTGGTTGGCGCTGCTGCGGCGTTCTCGGCCGCTCAGTTCCTGGAATCCGACGCTGCCGCACCCGTTGCGGTGATCGCGGAACAATCTGTGCCGGTCATCCTTTCGCCCGACCGGCCGATGCCGACCGGGCCCGAGCAGGTTGCCGTCGCCGCGCCGTGGCCCGCACCCGTTCCGCTTGATGATGATGATCCGCGTTGGGTCGCGGTCGACCTGCCGGCATTGCTTCAGCCGGAGCCGTCCGCACGCGAAGCGCTTGCGACAATGGCACTTGCCAGACCGGACGCAGGTGCGGGAAACAAGCCGGCACCCCGCGTCGCCGGGCGCGCGCCGTCGGCGGAAGGGACATCGGCCCGCGTCAACGACGATGTCCGGCTTCGTGCCGGACCGGACAACGATGCCGCCGTCATCGGCGTGATCACTCGTTCCTCGCCGATCGTGGTGCACTCGTGCCGGGGCTGGTGCGATATCAGCACCGGCTCGAAGCGTGGCTACGTCTTCAGGAAGTTCATCGACTACGGCAAAGGTGAATCTCCGTCCGGCCCGGTGACATCGAGCGTGACCCTGACGCAGCCTGCCCAGGCACGTCCGTCCTATGAGGCGCCGACACCCTGAGCCTGGCGCTTGACGCCCGGCGAAGGCGCCGCGACTGTCGGCCCCATGAGCGAATCGGCCTCGAACCTTGCCGAATATTCCGTTTCCGAAATTTCCTTCGCCCTGAAACGGACGGTGGAGGGTGCGTTCGGCCATGTCCGCGTGCGCGGCGAACTGTCCGGCTGGCGGGGTCCGCATTCGTCGGGCCATGCCTATTTCGCCCTCAAGGATGACCGATCCAAGATCGAGGCGGTCATGTGGAAGGGGACTCTCGGCCGGCTGAAATTCCGTCCCGAGGAGGGGTTGGAGGTCATCGCCACCGGCAAGATCACCACCTACCCGAACTCCTCGAAGTACCAGATTGTCATCGAGACGATGGAGCCGGCGGGAGTCGGTGCCTTGCTCGCCCAGTTGGAGGAGCGGCGGCGAAGACTGGCAGCCGAGGGCCTGTTCGACGACAACCGCAAGCAGCTTCTGCCCTATATGCCGCGGGTGATCGGGGTGGTGACATCGCCAACCGGCGCGGTCATCCGCGACATCCTGCACCGGATCGCCGCACGCTTTCCTGTCCATGTCATCCTCTGGCCGGTGAAGGTCCAGGGCGAGGGATCGGGTGACGAGGTCTCCGCTGCCGTGCGGGGCTTCAACCAGCTCGAACATGGCGGCCCCGTTCCCCGGCCCGACGTGCTCATCGTCGGTCGCGGCGGCGGATCCCTTGAGGATCTCTGGGGCTTCAACGATGAGGCGGTGGTGCGCGCCGTCGCCGCATCGGACATTCCGGTGATCTCCGCCGTCGGACACGAGACCGACTGGACCCTCATCGACCATGCCGCCGACATGCGCGCACCGACTCCGACCGCGGCGGCGGAACTGGCCGTGCCGGTGAAGGCCGAGATCGAGGCGACGCTGGCATCGCTGTCGGCCCGCCTCGCCGGCGCGGCGACGCGCGACCTCGACCGGCG
>WPCI01100432.1_pt1 | contig 26464 bp, 16 predicted proteins | sample 5399871 | NCBI WGS metagenome assembly WPCI01 (sample SAMN12869469, study PRJNA574797) | sludge metagenome | isolation source: wastewater treatment of pH7 | place: China:Beijing | collected 2019-05-20 | reverse complement strand
TACTGGGTGTGCGGGTGATGCTCGACATCGGTCATGCCGGCGAAGAAGGCAGCGTTGTAGGTGGTGGTGGCCGATTGCGAGACCCCGCCACCGACGATGTACTCAATGTGGTCCCCCACCAGCACGCCGCCTTCGACGTAGCCGGTGGACGCGTTGCGGGGCCCGGTGGCCTTGGCCAGACTGAAGGTCTCACCTGGCTTGACCAGCTCATTGTTGATGCCGGCAGCTGCCAGACCGAGATTGGTGTTGTGGTAGGTGGTGTGCCCGAAGTAGGTGGTGAACTCCCCCACCACTTCTTGGATACCCAGTGCCCGGGCCTGCTCGGTGGTGAACTCCGCCGCCACGTCGGTCACCTCGAGGGCGAAGCTGCGGGGCGCTGGCTCACCGATCACCGACTTGACGCCCGCGGCGAAGGACTCCCGGGTCACCGAGCGGCCGTCGACCGCCGGCATCAGGACCGGCACCCCACCACTGATCTGCCAAGTGGCGTTCTGCGGCCTGACCTCGCTGAGGGCCTCAATCACCTCGGTGGCCACGTCATAGAGCGCGGCGGAGTCGACGCTCAGGTCGAGCCGGCCGTCCACCGGGGCGACGGTGGTCACCTGAGCGATGCGCGCCGCAGTGATCTCGGCCTGCGCTTGGGCGGTGGTCACGCTGATCGGCTGTAGGACGGTTGCCAGCTGCGCTTCGATCGGGTCGACCATCGCATCGGTGATGGCAGGTTCGGTCACCTTGAGGCTCGCGCTGGCCTGGTAGGGGTCGCGGGGTCCATCGACCGGACGCCGCACCGCCTCGGCGAAGGCGCTGGCAACGGCCTCGACCGTCCCTTCGATGTCGAGGGCGGTGCCGGTCACCATCGGCGTGCGCTGCACGTCCCCGCCGTCGAAGGTGATCTGGGCGTCAGCGGGCTCGCGCGTGAAGTCTGGGGCGAGCGCCGCAACTGCCGCACCGAGTTGTTCGCGGTCAATGTTCACGACCGGGCTGGTTTCGCCGCCACCGGTGATGACCTTGATCAAGATGCGCGGGTCCCAGCTGGAGCCGGCCCCGGCGCGCTGCACGGTCGCCTGGTAGTCGACGGCCAGGCCGGAGCTGGCCGGGTCGAGGCTGACTTGCTGGCCGGGTTCGCCGGCGAGAATGAGGGGCGCAGCGTCGGTCGCGGAGAGCCGGCTGGTGAGCGTCTCGGTGGCTTCCTGCACGCTCATTCCGCCGATCTGGACGCCGTTGACGCTCGCATTGCGGGGCGCGGTGTCAGCGGCCATCAGATGAGCCACGGGATAGGCGACGCCGAGCAGGACCAGCAGGCCGCCCGCCGCCCAGACGGCAATCCGGGCATCCCGCCGATCCGGCTTGGCTGCTGGCGGAACGGGCGCGCCCGCCGCCTCGTTCGTGGTCGACGTGACGTCGTCATCGTCGACGACCACGGCCGGAATCCGCGTGGTGTCCCATGCAGCCTCGTCGTCCATGGCGTCAACGCCCATCTCGTCCGCGGCACCGGCTTCCCGGGCGTCGCGGTCAACCTTGTTCGCGTCATCGGATGTGGCCGCCATCACGCTCCCCCGCTCTGTGGTCTTGCCCCAACCATGTTAGGGCGGGTAGGCGCGTCGGGAGAGGAACCCTGCCGTCGCACTGTCAGGGTGCGGCCCGCAACCAAAGCTGCGTCGCTAGGCTTGGGCCATGTCACGCATCGAATCCGACTCCATGGGGACGATTGAGGTTCCCGCCGAGCGCCACTGGGGCGCACAGACCCAGCGCAGCCTGCAGAACTTCGACATCGGACGCCCGACCTTCGTCTGGGGTCGCCCGATGATCAAGGCATTGGGCGTGCTGAAGAAGTCCGCCGCCTTGGCCAATGCCGAGTTGGGCGAATTGCCGCAAGAGATCGCCGACCTGATCGCGCAGGCCGCAGACGAGGTCATTGAGGGCAAGCTCGACGACGACTTCCCGCTGGTGGTCTTCCAGACCGGCTCTGGCACCCAGTCGAACATGAACTCCAACGAGGTCATCAGCAACCGTGCGATCGAGATCGCCGGCGGGCAAATGGGCACCAAGAAGCCTGTGCACCCCAACGACCATGTGAATCGCGGCCAGAGCTCGAACGACACCTTCCCGACAGCCATGCATATCGCGGTGGTCACCCAAATCAACGAGAAGCTCTACTCCGACGTGGCGAAGCTGCGCGACACACTCGCCGCCAAGGCGGAGGACTACGCCGACGTCGTGATGGTCGGACGCACGCATCTACAAGACGCCACCCCGGTGACACTCGGCCAGGTGATCGGCGGCTGGGTTGCCCAGATCGACTTCGCCGTCGACGGCATCCGCTACGCGGACTCGCGGGCCCGCGAACTGGCCATCGGCGGCACCGCGGTGGGCACCGGTCTGAACGCCCATCCCGAGTTCGGCAAGCTGTGCGCCAAGAAGATCAGCGAGCAGACCGGCATTGAGTTCGTGCAGGCCGACAACTTGTTCGCCGCCTTGTCAGCGCATGACGCACTGGTGCAGGTGTCAGCGTCCCTGCGGACGCTGGCCGACGCCTTGATGAAGATCGCCAACGACGTGCGCTGGTACGCGTCCGGGCCGCGCAACGGCATCGGCGAGTTGAACATCCCCGAGAACGAGCCGGGCAGCTCGATCATGCCGGGCAAGGTCAACCCCACCCAGTCCGAGGCGATGACCATGGTGGCCACCAAGGTCTTCGGCAATGACGCCACGGTCGGTTTCGCCGGTTCACAGGGCAACTTCCAGCTGAACGTCTTCAAGCCAGTCATGGCGTGGTGCTGCCTGGAGTCGATCCAGCTGATCGGCGACGCGTGCGTGTCGTTCAATGACCACTGCGCGGTGGGCATCGAGCCGAATCTGGCCCGGATCCAGGCGAATCTCGACTCGAACCTGATGCAGGTGACCGCCCTGAACCGGCACATCGGCTACGACAAGGCCGCCAAGATCGCCAAGAACGCCCACAAGAAGGGCCTCACCCTGAAGGCCTCGGCGCTGGAGTCCGGCGAACTCACCGAGGAGGAGTTCGACAAGTGGGTCGTCCCGGTCGACATGACGCACCCGAGCGCCGCCGAGTAAGACGTCCCGCAGATGGGTGAGAAGGGCCGCCCCGTTCGGGCGGCTCTTCTTGCGTCCGGCCAGTAGCGTTCCACCATGACCGGACTGACAATGCAACCGGCCCGCGACGAAGAACTCGCTGCCGTGGCCACGCTGGTGGCGGTGACGTTCGAGAACGAGCCATATGTGCGTGCCACTCTCGGCCGCGGCGACGGGGTCGCCTTGCGGCTGCGGGCGCTGCTCGAACTGCAGTTGCGCGACCAGTACCTGCCGCACGGCGCGGTCGACGTGGCCTACGAAGGCGATGAACTGGTCGGGGCGGGGCTGTGGGCGCCGTCCGACGCCGATGCGGGGCCGGTGCTGTCCAGGCTGGCCCGGGTTCCGAGCTACCTGCGGGTCTTCGGCCGCCGCCTGCCCACGGCGATCCGGGTCGAACGTGAATCGGTGCGCAGGCAACCGAGGTTCCCGCATTGGTATCTGTCCATGCTGGCCGTGTCACCCGACCATCAGGGCAAGGGCATCGGAGCCCAACTGCTGGAGTACCGGCTCGCGCGGATTCCAGCCGACCGACCGGTCTACCTGGAGGCGTCCACCCCGGGCAGCGCGCGCCTGTATGCGCGGCACGGCTTCGTCGACATGGGTGCGGTGCCGATCGGGGACGAGCCGCCTATGCGGGCCATGTGGCGTCCGGCGACCGCCTTCAGCGCGCCCCGGAGCAGTTGACCGACGACGTGGCGTCCCACCCTGAGGGCACCACACCGACGACGTGACGCATGACGATAGATTCCTGAGAGCCGCAACGTCAGCGGCGAGCCCAGGAGGACTACGCAGTGACCACAGACCAGATCTTCAAGCTCATCGCGATCGCCGTCTATTTCGCCGCAATGATCGCAATCGGCCTGTGGGCGAATCTGCGCACCAAGGACCTGACCGACTACATGTTGGGTGGGCGCAACCTGTCGCCGATGGTTGCCGCGCTGAGCGCTGGGGCGTCCGATATGTCCGGCTGGCTGTTGCTGGGCCTGCCTGGTGCGTTGTACGTCACCGGCCTTGCGGATGCCTGGATCGCGATCGGGCTCACCATCGGGGCTTGGCTGAACTGGAAGTTCGTCGCGCCACGGCTGCGCACCTACACTGAGGTGGCGCAGAACTCGATCACCATCCCCTCGTTCCTAGAGAACCGGCTGCACGACAAATCGCGGATGTTGCGCGTGGTCTCCGGACTGCTGGTCTTGACGTTCTTCACCTTCTATGTCTCCAGCGGGATGGTCTCCGGCGGGGTCTTCTTCGAGAACTCGTTCGGGTCGAGCTACCGGATCGGCATGCTCATCGTTGCCGGTGTCACCGTGCTCTACACGTTCTTCGGCGGTTTCATCGGGGCCTCCTACACCGACATGATGCAAGGTCTGTTGATGATGGCCGCGCTGCTGATGGTGCCGGCGCTGGGGATCTTCGAGGTCGGCGGCCCCGCGCAAATGCTCGAGACGGTGACCGCGATCAACCCGAACGCGTTCTCGCTGATCGCCGGCACCACAGCGGTCGGGGTGGCGTCCAGTCTGGGCTGGGGCTTGGGCTACTTCGGACAGCCGCATATCATCGTGCGGTTCATGGCATTGCGTTCCGCGGCGGACGCCAAGGCCGGGCGACGGATCGGCATCGGCTGGATGGTGCTTTCCATGGCTGGTGCGGTCTTCACCGGCCTGATCGGACTGGCCTACTTCGCCCAGCATCCCGAGCTCACCCTGGACAACCCTGAGGCGGTCTTCCTGGCGATGACACAGATCCTGTTCCATCCGCTGGTTGCCGGCTTCGTGCTGGCGGCGGTTTTGGCGGCCATCATGTCGACGGTCTCTTCGCAGCTGATCGTCTGCAGCTCGGCGCTGGTGGAGGACCTCGCGAAGATGGCGCTCAAGCGAGAGATCAGCCCCCGTCAGCAGATCTGGCTGGGACGCACGGGCGTACTCGTGGTTGCGCTCGTCGCGATGTCGCTGGCATGGACGCAGAACGACACCATCCTCGCGCTGGTCGCCTTCGCCTGGGCCGGCTTCGGTGCCACCTTCGGTCCGGCGGTGCTGCTGTCGCTGTTCTGGCGGCGGTTGACTGCTCCGGGCGCCATGCTCGGCATGGTTGCCGGCGCAGTTGTGGTCTTCACTTGGCAGTACACGCCTTGGAGTTCGTTGTACGAGATCATCCCGGGCTTCGCGGTGAACCTGCTGGTTGCGATCGGGGTGTCGCTGTTCACCAACAAACCCGAGGTGGACGAGGAGTTCGCCGCCGCCCGTGAGTTGGCAGGCGCTGGGCGCCTCGGCGAACAGATCGTTGCTCGTTGAACGACTCTGGCAGCATGGACGCGTGACCGCGTCCTTCTACGACCGCGTCGGCGGCGAGCAGACCTTCCGAGACCTGGTTGACGGCTTCTACCAGGGCGTTGCCGGCGATCCCCCGCTGCGCGCGCTGTACCCGGAGGAAGACCTCGGCCCGGCCGCCGATCGGCTGCGGCTGTTCCTGGTGCAGTACTGGGGCGGCCCGCGCACCTATCAGGAGACGCGCGGCCACCCCCGGCTGCGAATCCGGCACGCGCCATTCCAGGTCACGCCGACCCAGCGCGATCGCTGGGTGCACCACATGCTCGCGGCGGTCGACTCGCTGGAGTTGGCGCAAGCCGAGGACGCGGAGTTGCGCGAGTACCTGGTGCGGGCGGCCGACTTCATGGTGAACACCGGCTGAACGACCGGCCTACTGCTCCGAGTCGTCGCCCCGCGTGACGATGACCGGGCAGTGGGCGGCCCTGATCACATGCTTGCTGGTCGAGCCGAGCAGCAGGCCCGCGAAACCACCGCGACCCCGTGATCCGACGACCAACAGGCCAGCGTCCTTCGACGCCTCCACCAGCAGGTCTTGGGGACGTCCCCACTCCACCTGGACCTCCACCTGGACCTCCGGGTGGGCTGCGATCTGCTCGGACATCAGGTCGAGGATTTCCCCGGCCAGCTGCTGCTTGTGTGCCTCGCTGTAGGGGTTCTGGCGCGAAGGGTCCGAGTGCCAGGTGACATCGGCCGACCCATACGGGAAGGCGAACAGTGCCACCACCGGCACGCCCCGCGTTTCGGCTGCCTCGAACGCGAGCTTGACAGCCGCGCGCGAAGACGCCGAATCGTCGACGCCTACCAGTACCGGACCCTCCGGGTGCTCGTGCGCGTCGTCTCCGATCACCGCCACCGGACCGTGCGAATGCGCGGTGACGGCGTCGCAGACACCACCCAGCAGCCGCACGCCCAGCGGGGCTGTCTGCCCGCGGGCACCGACGACCACCAGTGCGGCGTCTTTGGATGCCCGCGCCAGCACCTCAGCTGGGGTACCCTCGACCACCACACTCGAAACGTCAAGCCCCGGATGTGTCGCGCGCAGCGCCGCCGGCATTGCCTCCACCTGCCCGACGATCGTGCGGAGCTCCTCAAGGTGCCTTGTGACGGCTTCACCCCTGACCTCGCTACCGAGCACCTCCTTGCTGGCGAGGGTGAGCACCACCAAGAGCGGCAACCTGCGGGCGACAGCTCGTCCGGCGGCCCATTCGACCGCCTTGTCGGCACGCTGGGAACCGTCGGTTCCCACCACAATCCGGCCTACGGTCTCAATCTCGGGACTCATTGTCGCCCTCCCAAAGTCTGAAGCGGGTACGGCCTCGCAAGGCCAGCTTCAGCAAGCCTACGGGTCTGGGGCTCGCAGCGCCTGGCCCGGACGCGCTATCACTGCCCCACCGCTTCAACGATGCGCTCGCGTCCGGCAAGGCCCATGGTCTCGACGTAGTCCGCCGTCAGATGATCGGTGTCGATCCAGACCAGCACGTTGCCGATCACCGGCGAACACCAGCCGTCGGGGCAGATCAGGTCGGTGAAGTCCAAGATCGTGTAACCGTCACGACCCTGCCATTGCTCGGCAGGGTTGACCTCGGCCAGCAGCTCGTCCACCGATGGCGTGCAGGCGTCCACGTCCCAATCCGTGCTCTCCAGACAATCCACCGGATCATAGGTCCATCTAGGATTGTCGCGAACTCCGACCACGTTGATCCCGGCCGAGACCAGCCGGTCGATGGCCTCCGAGTGTCCGCGGACGACCCGCTCCTGCTGATCGTCCGCCGGTGCTGCCCAGGTGGAGATCGTGATCACCACGTCAGGATGCAACCGTTCGAGGTACTTGACGAAGGCCTCATCGATCTCAAAACACTCGTCCGGCTGCCCAGTGAGGCCGAAACTGCAACCCGACTGGATCAGCGAGACCAGTTGCCAGTTCTGTTCCGCTGCCACCGGGGCGATCGCCCCCACGAGTTGCTCGGCGTGCGAATTGCCCACCAGCACGACCGTCTTGGTGGGGTTGACGACCTTCTCGGCCTGCCTACAGAACTCGCCCAGGCGTTTGTCCGTGGGCGCGAACCGGCCCGAACAGCGGCCTGGCAGCTGCACCCATTGGCTGTCGAGGGTTTCGACCAAAGGCAACACCGGCGCGTCCGGTTCGCCCTCATACACAAAGCCGGGCAGCAGCGAAAGTGCCCCCGGATTGTTGCGGTGGGCATCGTCGGAGTTCTGCGCCACCACCTGATCGGCCTTGTACTGGTCGAACCGCAGCCACGCCCCGATAGGCAGCGCAACGAGCAGCAGGCACGTCACGACCACCACGCCCATCCGGGGCTTGCTGGCCTCTGGCCAGGCCCACCTCCTGAGCGGTTCTTCGATCAAGCGGTTGAGGACGACCGCCAACACCACCGAGACGACCACCAGCAAGCCACCTGCCCAAGGCCCCGCCACCTGCTGGTCGCTGACGACCAGGAAGGTGATCAGCAGGGGCCAGTGCACGAGGTAGAGCGAGTAGGCCGAGTCGCCGAGCCGCACGACAGGACGCCAACCCAGGAAGCGGTCGACTCCCAGCGGCGACCCGGACTGACCCGCGATCATGATCGCGGCCGCCGACAACAGCGGCCACAACGCGATCCAGCCAGGGAACGCGGTCGCGACATCAATGACGATGCCGCACGAGATCATGCCCACGAAACCCGCCCAACCCAGCAGGACGCGACCCGCCCTGCCCGGGCGCAGGTGAGGGATGGCCAGCGCCACCAAGGAGCCGAGTGCGAACTCCCACAGCCGCGCACCGGTGTCGAAGTAGGCGAACTCCTGCCGTGTTGCCGTGGTGATGATCGAATACGTCAAGGAGGCAACGAAGATCGCACCGAAGGCGACGGCCAGCACCGGGACGCAGCTCACGCGAAGGCGTCGACGCAGCCACCAGGCCAGTAAGAAGACCAACGGCCAGATCAAGAAGACCTGACCTTGGATGGATAGCGACCAGAAGTGTTGGAACGGGGAGGCCAGCTCGCTGCGGTGGGCGTAGTAGTCGACGTTGTTCGCGGCCAGGTACCAGTTCTGCACGTAGAAGGCGGACGAGAGCGCCTGTGGCCGGTAGTCCCACAGCGCCCGTCGCGGATAGCAGCACCAAAGCAGAGCTGAAGTGGCGAGGATCGTCAAGACCGCCATCGGCAGGAGACGCTTGAACGTGTGCAGCCAGTAGCGTCCGATCGCGATCGGACGCTCATCGGCGATCTTGCGCACGAACGACAGCGTCATGAAGAAGGCCGAGATGAACAAGAAAATGTCGACGCCGCCGGAGACGCGTCCGACGAAGACGTGGTAGACCACCACCATCATCACCGCGACCGCGCGCAAGCCTTGCACTTCGGGCCGGAAGCCCGAGTACCGGGCTACTAGATCGGGCTGCGGCGGCATCAGCGGAATGCTACCAGCCCGGAACGGGCTTGCGGGGCCGCCCCGAAGGACGACCCCGCTCGCTTGTGCCTTGTCGTGAGGTCAAGCCCCCATTGATTCCTTGGCGGCGGCGACAACCGCGTCAGCGGTGAGGCCGAACTGCTTGAACAGCAGCGTGCCCTTGCCGGAGGCACCGTAGTGCTCGATGGAGACCGAGCGGCCCTTGACACCCACGTACTTGGCCCAACCCATAGCGATGCCCGCCTCGACACTCACCCGGGCGGTCACCTCGGGCGGCAGCACCTCGTTGCGGTAGGCCTCGTCCTGGGCGTCGAACCACTCCTGGCAAGGCAGGGACACCACGCGGGTGGGGATGCCCTCACCCTCGAGCGCCTGCTGCGCGTCCAGGGCGACCTCAACCTCGGAACCGGTGCCGATCAGGATCACCTGCGGAGCGGCGCTGGCCTCTTTCAGCACGTAGGCGCCCTTGGCGAGGCCATCAGCCGACGCGTACTCGCCGCTGCTGCGATCCACGGTGCGCAGGTTCTGGCGCGACAGGATCAGGCCGACCGGCATCTTGGTCTGCTTGAGCGCCTCCGCCCAAGCCGCGGCGGTCTCGTTCGCATCCGAGGGACGCACGATGGCCAGGTTGGGGATCGCGCGGTAGGCGGCTAGGTGCTCAATCGGCTGGTGCGTCGGACCGTCCTCGCCGACACCGATGGAGTCGTGCGTCCAGACGAAGATGGTCGGGATGTTCGACAGTGCGGCGAGCCGGGCGGTCGGACGCATGTAGTCGGCGAAGACGAAGAAGGTGCCACCATAGGCGCGGGTCAGCCCGTCGGCGTTGATGCCGTTCAGAATGCCACCCATCGCGTGCTCGCGGACGCCGAAGTGCAGGGTGCGCCCGTGCGGGCCACCCGGCCATTCCGCGGTGGTGCGGCCCTTGGGCAGGAAGCTGGGTTCGCCCTTCATCGTGGTGTTGTTCGAACCGGCCAGGTCGGCAGAGCCACCCCACAACTCGGGCAGCTGGGACGCCAACGCGCTCAGTACGTCGGCGGACGCCGCACGGGTCGCCTTCGAGCCCTCTGGGAAGACCGGCAGCTCCAAGGCGGGCAACTCGTGCGAGACCACCCGGTCGAGCAGTGCCTTGCCCTCGGGGTTGGCCTGCTGCCAAGCGGCGAACTTGTCATCCCAGGCGGCCCGGGCGGCCTTGCCGCGCTCGCGAAGCTGCTTGCGGGTGTGCTCGACGAGTTCTTCCTCAATGCCGAACGGCTCGTCGGGGAACTTGAGCAGCTTCTTCAGTTCGGCGATCTCTTCGGCGCCCAGCGCGGAGCCGTGCACCTTCTCTTGGCCCTGCAGGTTCGGCAACGGCCAGCCGATGATGGTGTGCAGTTGGATCAACGACGGCTTGTCGGTGACCTTCTGGGCCTCGAGGATCGCCTCGTAGAGGTCGTTGATGTTCTCGCCGTAGCTGGTCGATCCGGCCGTCCAGTCGATGTCCTGGACATGCCAGCCGTAGGCCTCGTAGCGGGCGGCCACATCTTCACCGAAGGCGATCTTGGTGTTGCCCTCAATGGTGATCCGGTTGGCGTCGTAGATCATGATCAGGTTGCCGAGTTCCTGGGTGCCGGCCAGCGAGGCGGCCTCGGCCTGGACGCCCTCCTGCATGCAGCCGTCGCCGAGGATCACGTAGACGAAGTGGTCGAACGGGCTGTCGGCGGTGGCATTCGGGTCGTACACGCTGCGAGCGCGGCGGGCCGCCATGGCCATGCCGACTGCATTGCTGACGCCTGCGCCCAGCGGCCCGGTGGTGACTTCAACGAACTTGGTATGGCCGAACTCCGGGTGGCCTGGGGTCAGCGAGCCGAAGGTGCGCAGCGACTGAATGTCGTCCATCTCAAGCCCGAGCCCACCGAGGTAGAGCTGTGAATACTGCAGGATGGACGCATGGCCGGCGGACAGCACGAACCGGTCGCGGCCGATCCACCTGTCGTCGTTCGGGTCGGTCTTCATGACCTTCTGGTAGAGCAGATAGGCAACCGGCGCCAGCGAGATCGCGGTGCCCGGGTGCCCGTTGCCGACTTTCTGCACCGCGTCGGCGGCCAGAATGCGCGCGGTGTCAACTGCACGCCGGTCTTCATCGGTCCAGGTCAGATTGGTCACATTGTGTCCTTTGCAGAGTATGTGCTTGGCCTCGAGCTGAGGATCTGGGAGTCCTCCCCCGAGTGTAGTGGCGGGGATACCGAATGGATCGTTGTCTGGGAGGATCCGCGGCGGGCCGTTGGGTGGTTCACTGCTGACCCGTGACGGAGGCGCCACGCTTGCCGATGGGCACGTAATCACGTGCCGCCGGACCGACGTAGACCTGCCGTGGGCGTCCGATCTTCAGCCTCGGATCGGAACGCATCTCGCGCCACTGGGCGATCCAGCCCGGTAGGCGTCCGATCGCGAACAAGACCGTGAACATCTCCTTCGGGAAGCCCATCGCCTCATAGATCAGACCCGAGTAGAAGTCGACGTTCGGGTAGAGCTTGCGCTCGGTGAAGTAGTCGTCCGACAACGCGGTCTGCTCCAGTTCCTGGGCCAACTCGAGCAGGTCGCGTCGTCCGGCCCGCAGGCGCATCACGGCGTCGGCGTGCTGCTTGATGATCGCCGCCCGGGGATCGTAGTTGCGATAGATGCGGTGGCCGAACCCCATCAATTTGATCCCGGCCTTCTTGTCCTTGACCTGTTGCACATATTCTTTGACGCTGATGCCGGATTCCTTGATCGCCGCCAGCATCTCGACAACCGCCTGGTTGGCACCGCCATGCAGCGGACCGGAAAGCGCGTTCACCCCACCGGCCACCGACGCGTAGATGTTCGCACCCGACGATCCGATCAACCGCACCGTGGAGGTCGAACAGTTCTGTTCGTGGTCGGCGTGCAGGACGAGCAGCACGTCAAGGGCGCGGGTGATCTCGTCGTGGAACTCATACGGTTCAGTCGGGTAGCCGAAGCTCATCCGCAGGAAGTTCTCCACGTAGCTGAGCGAGTTGTCCGGGTAGAGCATCGCCTCACCACGTGAGTTCTTGTAGCCGTAGGCGGCCAGCGTCGGCACCTTCGCGATCAACCGCTCGGTCGCCTTCTCGATCGCCTCGGGGGTCTCGCCCAGCGAATCGAAGCTGAACGTCGACAGCATCATCAGCCCGCTGGCCAGCACCGGCATGGGATGCGAACGGCGCGGGAACATCTGGAAGAACTCACGCATCCGCTCGTCCACCATCGTCTTGCGACGGATGCGGTCCTCCCAGGTAGCCAACTGGGCAGCGGTCGGCAGCTCACCGTAGATCACCAGGTAGGCGGTCTCCAAGAAGGTGGATTCCTCGGCCAACTGCTCGATCGGGTACCCGCGGTAACGCAGAATGCCGGCGTCACCGTCGATGAAGGTGATCGCCGACGTGGCCGAGGCGGTGTTCGCGAAGCCCGGATCAAACGTGACATGCCCGGTGCTGCCGAGCAGCTTGCCAATGTCGAGGCCATCGGGGCCCTCGGTGGCCTGGATCGCGGGGAGTACGAGCGGCTCTTGGTCGAGGCCGGTTAGCTGAACGAGATCGGTCACCTTGACACGCCCTTCCTGACGCAGCACTGCCACTCCACCCTAATCGGATCGGCGCCCCGCCGCAGGGCATCGCACGATGCCCGAGCCCGGGTGGACGCGGTCGCGCGTCCGTGTCAGACCCGGGGCGGCACCGGCAGGGCAGCCAGGTCTCGATGCAGCAACCGCCGGGCCTGGGCCTGCTGCTCGGCAGTGCGCCAAGGAACGCCGTGGAACCCATCGAGAGTGGCATCGGCCACTGCTCGCAGCCCAGCGTCACTGATCAGTCCCAACCCATGGACCGCGACGGCCGCCCCCACATAGGTATCGAAGAAGACGATCCCTCGCTCGGCGTACTGGGCCCGCACGGCCGCGTCGGTACCCACCACGTCGTGGATGAGCACCGCGTCAACGCTGCCGGCGAACTCGGTCAGCAGCCGCTCGCCGACCCGCACGTCCCCCTGCCCGGAGTCGCCGATGAAGACGAGCCGATACTCCGGGAACAGGGCGTGGTAGTGGGTGATGTTCTGGATCTTCTTCTCGGCCATGCCTGCGTGGCTGAGAAGATGCAGCATCGAGCCGGTCAGCATGGACGACACCGAAACCCCCGCCCCGCGCAGCTTCTTGCGGGTCTGGTCCTCAACCCAGCCGAGCAGGTCGGCCGGACGCGCGGTGATGAACGTCAGGTCGCCGAGCGATCTGGGTTTCGAGTCGGGTCCGAGGTCGAGGGCCTCCCACAACGCCACCACCCCCGGATAGACAACGCCTTTTGGGAAGCGCCGGTCGTGCAGGCTGCAGATCGTGGTGTCGTCGATGTCCGACAGCACCTTGGCCTCAAGATCGGTCACCGCCGTGGCTTGGACGGCAATGTGCGCGAGCATCTGTTGGCGGATCTCGTTGCTGTCGATGTCGCGATAGATCAGTTCTTCGAGGTCATGGTGGTTGGGGGTGGCGTCGATCAGGTTCTTCAGCACCGTCAGGTCGGCCCCCATGACGTCTGTGAACAGGTCCCGGACGATGAGTTCGTCGCGACGCGATGTGCGTCCGGTTTGCAGCGCATGGATGAGGGCCGCCCGGGCCGGCTGATCAAGCTCAGCGCGCCGCCGCACGCCCAACAGCTCGATCAGTTCGTCGAAGTGGCTGGGACCGAACCGGGCGGCGGACATGACGCCAACCAGCCGGTCGGTCAGCTTGGGGTCGGCCAGCATCTCGCTCAGCTGCTCGGCGTCCGCCCTGACCAGCAGATCGACGATGACACGCTGGGTCTGGGCGTTGGGGCGACCGGACAGCAATTCGCGCAGCAGGCAGATCGCGGGGGTCGTCATGATGCCCCCGGCTCGCGCGCCGGCAGATGCACCCGCAGGCAGCGCGGCTGAATCCAAGCCTGAAGGGACGTGACGTGCGTCACGACGTCGCCGTCCAGTTGCACGGGCGCCGGGTCGACCGGGCGCACCCGCAGCCGTTCGGCCCGCCGGTAGCGCAGTGCCGAGACGTCCATATCCGGACTGAGGATGCCTTTGGCGGCCACCGGCAACCATTGCAGCCAATGCTTGATCGGCACCTCGAGGACCTCCATCAGCCCGTCATCCGACTGGGCCTGCGGGTAGACGACCAATCCGCCCGGCGCGTCCCTGATCAGACCCGCCAGCACCGACCAGGCCACGATGGCGCGCTCAGGCTGGTCGTCCACCTTGACATGCATCGGCAATGCCGGACGCGTTGCCTGCCTTACGCCCTGCAAGGCGTAGGCCGCCGCCCCGATCCGCACTTTGGCCCTCAAGTCTGTTCGAGCAACGGTCTCTGCGTCTCTGCCGATGCCGGCCATGGTGAGGAATGGCTCGTCGAGTTGACGGCCGTCGACGGTTTGCAGCCTGGCCCAGCCGAGGTCGAGCTCGGTGCTCGGACCGGATAGCGCAATCGCCACCTTGGTGCGCAGGTCGAGGCTGGTCAGGCCGAGGTTGTAGGCCAGCACGTTGCCAGAGCCCAAGGCGACGATACCGAGCCGGATGCCGGTGCCCGCTAGTTCGCGGGCGACCTGACGAACCGTGCCGTCACCCCCGATCACCAGTACGACGTCGGCCCCGGCCTCGACCGCCTGGCGAGCCTGCTGCGAGCCGGTCTCCTCCCGGGTGGTTGCAAGCGACCGGGGGGCGTCGATACCCATTCGATAACACTGGCCGACGACCTCGGCGACCGCGCTGCTGGCACGCCTGGCCAGCGGATTGACCACGACAAAGGGCCGGACGGCGGCCGGGGTCTCCAACATGGACGCGCTGGCAACCCAAGACTGGCGAGTCTTCATCACGACTCTTATTGTGCACGAAGATAAAGTGATAGCATTTTGATATCACCCATACGGAGAGGAACAGTGATGGCGACCCTGAACGGAGTCTCAGCAGACCCGACTGACGAATCGAGCGGCGGACAACCCGCGGGGCACCCCGTCGGGCTGCAAGGCGCGCGGGTCGACATCTCGGAACGCGAGGCGTGGTACGCCAACGGGGCGGTAGGCGTGCTGCTGACGTTCGGCCTCCTCCTCGGCGGCACGGTCGCGATGATCATGGCCGGTATCCAACTGGAGAACGGTACCGGCGGGCAAGCCTTGATGATCGCGGGGTTGGTGGCTCTGCTGGTTTCGGCGGTACCCGCGACAATGCTGACGATCGTGCAGCCCGGCGAGACTCGGGTGGTCACCTTCTTCGGCAACTACGTCGGCACGATTCGAAAGGCCGGCCTCCACGCCACCGTGCCGTTCACCGCGAAGCGGAAGGTCTCGGTGCGCGTGCACAACTTCGAGACCAACGAACTGAAGGTGAACGACTCGGACGGCAACCCGGTCAACATTGCCGCGATCGTGGTCTGGCAGGTCGCCGACACCGCAAAGAGCGTCTTCGCCGTCGAGGACTACCAAGCGTTCGTGAGTGTGCAGTCCGAGGCGGGGCTGCGTCATGTCGCGTCCGGACACCCCTATGACAACGCTGCGCCCGGCGAGGAGACACTGCGGGGGTCGACGGAGTTGGTGGCCGATGAACTGGCCCATGAGGTCGCCGACCGGATCGCCATCGCCGGCCTTGAGGTGATCGAGACCCGCATCTCAGCGCTGGCCTACGCCCCAGAGATCGCCCAAGCGATGCTGCAACGCCAGCAAGCATCCGCGGTGATCGCCGCCCGCGAGAAGATCGTCGAGGGGGCCGTGACCATGGTCCAGAACGCCCTCGATCGGCTCGAGGTGGACGCCATCGTGCACCTCGACGATGAACGCAAGGCCGCCATGGTCAGCAACCTGCTGGTGGTACTGTGCTCCGACTCCCGGGTCAGCCCGGTCGTGAACACCGGCAGCCTCTACACATAGTGGGGTGTCATGGTTGAGCGAAAGCAGGTGCTGCTACGGCTGGACCCAGCCGTGCACGATGCCCTGCAGCGCTGGGCCAGCGACGAATTGCGCTCGGTGAACGCCCAGATCGAGGTGCTGTTGCGCCGGGAATTGCAGCAGGCCGGTCGGCTGCCCGACCAGGTGAAACCGCTGCCCCGGCGTGGTAGGCCGCCCAAGCAAGGTGAGTGGCGCCAGCCACCGGAACTCGACTCGCTGGCCTGACCACGGCGGTCCTGGTCCTGCCGGCGGCTCAGCTCACCGAGAGGGACCACAACCCCTTGTGGGCGAGCGGACGCCAGCCCAGATCGGTGTTGATCCGCAGCATGTGGATGTTGTCGGCCGCATTGTGGGTGATGATGCGCCGCACCTGTGGGTACTGCTCGCGTACCAAGGCAGCGGCCAAGGTCTTCAGTGATCGACCCAAGCCGCGCCCGCGGTGTCCGGACGCCACCGAAGTGTCCCACTGGTAGGCCAGCGTCGTGCCGCACTGCACCGCGACCTGGGTCAGGCCCGCGACCGCGTCGTCCGGGGCCAGCGCCAGCACGCTCACCAGCAGTCGTCCGGCCTCGACCGCGCTCGCCTCGTCGGCTGCGACCCGCTCGGCGGTGAACTCCTCGGCCACGTAGCCGGTCTCACCGGTCGGGGCGTCTGCCATCGTGATCTCGTGCATGGCAGCCACCTGCGCCCGCCAGCGCGCCGGCGTGGGACCGAACCAGTGCACCAACCGATAGCCGTCGGCGGGCGGCTCGGGCGCGCCGGATTCCAGCGGATCGACCTCCGAAACGCGATAGACCTGGGCGAGCCGGGCACCCGCCGAAACCAGCAGGTCGGCAACCACATCGCGTCCGACCGACCCGATGCCGGTTGGTGAACGCAGTTGCTCGTCAGCGGACGCATGCAGGTACCAGACCGTCAACTGATTGCGCCCATGCTCGCGGGCGAAGTCGCGGCAAACGCCCAGTGCCGCCGGCAGGACCGACGCCGGGTCGGAATTCGGGTGCAGCCAGATCTCGGCTTCGGTTGGGCCGTCGCTGCCGAGGTTCGCCTCCAGTTCGACGGCGGCGAGGTCGACCCCGTCGGCGCTGAGCAGCGCCCAATCCTTGACGATGGGCGGCACCTGGTTCCGCACTGCGGCGGCGACCTCACGACCCAGCCAGGCGAGCTCTGCGTTGCCCACGCGGCTGTTTGAAACCGCCGCAGTCAACTGCTCGACTCGTTCTGCCTGCCCGGCTAGCTGTTCGCCGGGGCTCAACTTCACGGTCTCCACCAAATCAGCATAAGGGCATGCCGCTGCGGAGCCGCCCGGACGGCGGCGGGCAGGCCAATAGAGTGAAACCATGACTGGCCCCATTGAGCGGATCGCGATAGTCGGAACCGGCGCGATGGGTGGCATGTACGCCGCCCACTTCGCCCGGGCGGGGTTCGAAGTCGAGCTGGTGGCTCGCGGGGAGCGCGCCGAGCGGCTCCGTGCGGGTCTGACGGTGAACGCTGAGCCGCTGGTGGCGTCGGTGATCGACATCGACCAAGTTCAGGACGCCGAGCCCGCCGACCTGCTGATCTTCGCGGTCAAAGACCGGCACCTCGCCGACGCGATCACCGACGCCGCCGTGGTGGTCGGGCCTCAGACGATCATCCTGTCGATCCTGAACGGCCTCGACTCCGAGGACCGCATCGCGGCCCGCTACGGCCACGAGCGGGTGCTGCTATGCGTGGCGCTGGGCATGGATGCCGAACGGGAAGGCCACCAGATCCGCTTCCGACAGGCCGGCCGGCTGGTCTTCGGCCGCGCCTTGAACGGCCCCGAACCGGACGCGAGCGTGGCTGCCGTCCAGCAGGCACTCGACCGGGCCGGACTGGCCTGGCAGACCCCACCCGACATGCGGCAAACCATCTGGTCGAAGTTCTACTTCAATGTCGGCATCAACCAAGCGTCCGCATTGCTGCACGCACCCTACGGGGCGTTCCAGGCCGACGGGGACGCCCGACGGCTGATGAAGGCGCTGATGACAGAGGTCTTGCAGATCGCGGTCGCGGAAGGGGTCGGCCTGGGCGACCAGGATGTCGCGCGGTGGGACGCTGTGCTGGCGAGCATGCCAGCCGCCGGCTGGACGTCGATGGCCCAAGACACCAATGCCGGCCGCGAGACCGAGGTCGAGACGTTCGCCGGACGTGTGGTCGCCCTCGGTGAGCGGCATGCCATCCCGGTCCCGTTCAATCAGGCGATGCTGTGGGCGCTGCGCGCCAGCCACCCTGATCAGGCGTAGCCGTGTCGAGCCTTGCTCTGGGCCTCTTGTGCCTTGAACAGGTTGAACCGCGGCAGGAACTTGTCCCAATCGATGGCATGGGCGTCCAGTTCGGGGCCGTCGATGCAGGCATGCTTGCGGACCATCTTCCCGTCCACCGCGAACGGCACCATGCACGCACCACACATGCCGGTGGCGTCCACCATGATCGAGTTCAGCGATGCGATCGTCTTCACCCCATAGGGCTTCGACAGATCTGAGACCGAACGCATCATCAGCGGCGGGCCGATCGTGGTGATTTCGGCGATCGGGCGTCCCGCACCGGCCGCGTTGGCGTCCAGCATCTGCTTGAGCGGCACGGTGACGAAGCCCTCGATGCCGAACGAGCCGTCGTTGCTGGTGTAGACCACCTCGAGTCGGTCGCCGAACTCGGCCTGCAGCTGGTCGACACGCTCCCCCTCACCGACCCAGAAGAGCAGGTCGGCGCTGCGGAAGCCGGCGATCAGCGTGACGTGGTTGCCCAACCGCAGATGCTCCCGGGCGATCGGGTAAACCGGTGGCAGCCCGACGCCGCCAGCCGTGAACACCACCGTCTGCTCGTCCGACACCCGGTGAACTTCGCTCGGCTGCCCCAGGGGGCCGGCGACACCAGCCAACCGGTCGCCGACCTGGAGCTGGTTGATCCGCCGAGTGCTGGTGCCCATGCCCTGGATGACCAGGACGATCGTCCCGGCGTTCGCGTCCCAGTCGGCCAAGGTCAGCGGGATCAGCTCGCCCTTCGGCTCGCCCAGCACCCGGACGAACTGCCCGGCTCGGGCAGAACGGGCGATCAGCGGGGCGTAAACCTGCAGCTCGACGATGCCCGGCCCCAGCTCGCGCCGTCCGGTGATGATGTTGGCCGCCCCGGCCAGCTCGTTGAACCGCTTGGCCCGCGAGACCATGTCACGGATCTCGGTCGCGGGCAGCAGGGACGCCTCCCCGATCTCGCGGGCGGCGGCCTGACCGTCACCGGCCGCCTTCACCGCCGTCGACCCACCGCGCGTCGCGTCGCCGCCGGAGTAGACGCCATCCAGCGAAGTGGCCTGGCTGCCCTCGGTCAACTCCAGCGCCCCGGCGGTGGTCACCGTCAGCGCTGGCTCGGAGTCCTTGATAATCGGGTTGGCCGAGTTCCCCAAGGCCATGATCACCAGATCGGCTGGCACCGTCTCGGTTCGGCCGGTGGCCACGGGACGTCGTCGGCCGGAAGCATCAGGCTCGCCGAGCTCCATCACCTCGAGCACCGCGGCGCGCACGAAATGGGTGGCATCGTCGCCGAGGAATTCGCTCGGCGAACGCAGTGTCGCCAGTTGTACACCCTCCTCCAGGGCGTGCTCCAACTCCTCGACGCGGGCCGGCATCTCGTCCTGGGTGCGCCGGTACGCGATGGTGACATGCCCGCCGAGCCGCCGGGCGGTGCGGGCGGCGTCCATCGCGGTGTTGCCGCCGCCGATCACCATCACCTGCTTGCCCCGGCAAACAGGCAGCGGCGTCTCATGGTCTTCGCGATGGCCCTGCATCAGGTTCACCCTGGTGAGGAACTCGTTGGCGCTCATCACGTTGAGCAGATGCTCACCGGGCACGTTCATGAACCGCGGCAGGCCGGCTCCCGAGCCGACGAAGATGTGTGCGAACCCGGCGTCCTTCAGTTCGGCGAGGGTGGCGGTCTTGCCGACCACGAAATTGGTGACGAACGTGCCGCCCAACGCCTTGATCTTGCCCACCACGTCGTCGATCAACGAATTCGGCAGCCGGAACTCCGGGATGCCATAACGCAGCACACCGCCCAACTCGTGGAAAGCCTCGAGGACCGTCACCGGATGGCCTTCGGCGGCCAGCAGGAAAGCATTGATCAGCCCGGACGGCCCAGACCCCACCACGGCGATCGGTGGCTTGGTGGCCACTTGCCAAGGGTCGGGCACGCCGGCGTACTTGGCGGTGTTGCCATCGGGGTTGACCAGCCGCTCACGCTGCGGCAGGAACCATTCCAGTTGGCCGATCTCGATTGGCCGGCCGGAGTGCGCACAGACAGACTGGCATTGCAGTTCCTGCGGACAGACGCGTCCGGTCACGTTGGGCAGCGGGTTGATCGACTCGATCAGATCCATCGCCTCACGGAAATGACCAGTGCCCAGCAGCGCCATCATGTCCGGGATCGCCACCTGCACCGGGCAGCCACCCTTGGGTTCGTTGCGGCCGGCCAGCAGTTCACCCAGCTGGCAGGGCTTGTCAGCGCACTGTTTGTCGCGCAGCGCCTCCAGCCAGACCAGCAGGTCGACCTCCCGCTGGGTGTAGCCGAGGGTCAAGTAACCCAGGTAGCCCTGATTCACCAACTCGAAGTCCTCGCTGCGCTCCTCGGGCTCCCGGACGTACGGCGGGATCGACGCGTTCGCCGGCCAGCCCCGGCTGAGGCCGGCGAAGACCGGGTACCGCTGCGACAGGTGCGCGTCCAGGGCGCGGATGAACTTGCGTTTGGCACCCAACGGCAGGTTCCAGATGAACCGCATCAAGACCAGGGACGCGTCGTTACCCGCCAGGAGCTTGGCCCACAAGGTGTCGGTGAATTCGGCCGACAGCTCCGGCTGACGGAACTCGGCCGCCACGGCTCCCATGCCATCGGCTATGAAGATCTCCCGGAAGGCCCGCGGGTTGGTCTGTAGACGCCGACCCAGCAGATCCATCTGGCTCCGGTAGGTCTCCACCGCCTCGGAGCGACCCAGTTCCTCCACTTCGTCGGCGGTCCTGGTCAAGGCCTCCGACGCCCGCAGGTAGCGGGTGAGGTCATCACGCATATCGGTGCTCATCGGCCCATCCCCTCAGTGGATGATCTCGGCGTCGCAGTTGGCGACGACCTTCGCGATTCGCCGCCTCAGGTCCTCGGTCACCTCGGCCTTTTCCAGTGCGCCCGGAATGAGGCGAGCCGCGACCTTGGCCTGGCCGTCAACGATCACCTTGGTGCGCTCGAACAACTCCGGCAACTCCTGCCAGCAGTTCTTGCAGTCGGTGCACTTGGCGATGTCATCCGGGTCGAGCCGGACGATCGGCTGTCCGGTCGTCTGCTCGGCCGCGGTCACCGACGGTGCCGGGGCACCCCCGCTCATGCCGAGGCCACCCAAACCACTGCCGAAACTGGTGACCGGCTGGGCGTTCGTGGATGCCGCCAACTCGCTCATGGCGCGAGCGATCTCGTCCATGGAGGTCTCGCGGGCTGCCATCGCCTGGTCATAACGGGACTGCAGGTCGGCCAGGTCGGACTTGTGCAGGGCCGTCAACCGGTCGAGGTTGATACCAGCCAGGTACTGCAGCAGCTGCCAGTAACGGCGCCGCTCCTCGACCAGACTCACCACCGCCGGGTTGATCCGCACCTTGATCAGGTGCAGATCGGCATCGGTGCTCCAGATGAAGGGGACGTGGGTGCCCCGGCTCGACTCCGGCAGGTCGATGTACTGCTCGACCGGCACCGCGATCGCGTCCAGTTCGACCGGCAACTTGCTGAACTGCTTCACGAACCGGGTCTCGCCCAAGGCGAAGGTGGCCGGGGTGAGTGGGCACTCGAACAGGCCCAGCTGCCCGCTGTCATCGATGTACTCGATGGTCTGGGTGGTCCAGGTCCGGTCGGGATCGGGGTTGCCATCCAGATCGAACCAATCGTGCAGCGCGTCCCCGCGGCGTGGGTCGTGCACGAACAACGGGGCCATCCGCGATTCGACGGCCAGCCGGCCACGCCGGTTGGCCATGTTGTCGCCGATGCCATGCTCGCCCTGGCAAGGGGTGTAGACGTCCATCAGGGCCGGGCCGTCGTGGTAGTTCAGCATCTCCATGGTGGCCCGCAGGAAGTGCCCCTGCATGGCCGTTGCGCTGCCCACCACGAGGGTGTTCGGGTGGAACGAGGCCAGCAAGCCCAACTCCTTGCGGTTCTCCGCCTTGCCGGAATGGGCCGAGCCGATCCGGGCGAGGTCGGAATCTTGGCCGGTGAAGCTCGCCGTGGAGGCCTGTCCGCCGGTGTTGGAATAGGCGCCGGTGTTGAGCACCAGGATCTTGATAGGTGTCGGCGAGGTCAGGATCCGCGACATCGCGCCGAATCCGATGTCGTAGCTGGCCCCGTCGCCGCCGATGGTCAGCACGGTGGGCATCAGGGCCAGTTCGTCCTCGGTGAAGTCGAGCCAGCTGAGGGTGGCCAGTTCCTTGTCGTGGACCCCCGGGTCGTAGCCGCCGGACAACTCGAGGCGTGCGGTCCGGATCGCCTTCACCAAGTCGACCGCGCGCGTGGCCAGGCCCTCGAAGAGGCCCTTCGCCAGCGGTTGGGCGTCCTGGAAGAGGCTGTTCACCCAGGGGTCGGTGAACGCGTTGTAGGGCATGGTGGACGAGTAGACGCTGGAGCAGCCCGTCGAGTTGGCGACTACGGTGGTGGCCGGGCCCTTGCCGGTGGGTCCGCCCTCCAGCAGGTAGAGGCTCTTCTCGATCTCGGCCAGCGCGGCCTTCAGGCGCCCGCGGCGCCCAGACGGAAGACCGTTCCGTGCGAGTTCGGTGGCCAACCGACTGGCCAGGTCGTCGAGGGTGGCTCGTTGCTCACTTTGCCGCTTCTCCCCCAAGGCGTGGCTCGTTGCGACCACCATGCGGGTACTCGTCACCTCGCCGCAGCCGCGACAGCCGCCGTGTCCACCGGTGACCGCATAGTAGTTGTTGCGGTCGAGGAAGAGCCTCTTGGTGTCGCCCTCGGGGTCGACCGCGTCTGCAGTGAATCTGGTCGGGGTGTTGGGGGTCTTCGCCAGGAATTCGAGCCCCGCTTCCAGCCGCTCCTCAATGACCTGTGTCTGGTCGGTGGAGGTCAGGGCGTGCGGGCCGCAAACGTCGACGCACTCCAGGCAACCGGTGCACTTCCACGGGTCGATGGTCACCGAGTACAGGCCGCCGCTGCCGGGCAGTTCGCGTTCCAGGGCGTCGAAGAACGGCCGGGTCTTGGCGACCGGGAAGGTTCGCAGAATCTCGACCACTGCGGCGTAATTGCGGCGCAGGTACGACCCCGAAGTCGCGGGCACCAAGCCGGCCACCGCCTGGGCGACCAGATCGGCGAACGAGTCCTCACTGCCACCGCGGTACAGCTCGCGAACCCGAGCCGCGATGCCGTAGACATGCTCGCGCATGGCCCCGCGCTGCGCGTCGTTGACCTCAAGCATCGAGACCGCGGTCGAGACCAGCGTGTGTACCTCGTGCACCGCGTTCGGGATCGCGGCGTCCGGGCAAGCCAAGGCGCATTCCAGGCAACCGGTGCACAGACCGGCGTCGAACTGCGGCACTGTGCGGCGGAACAGGCCCTTGTTCTTGCCCGCCGCGGTGCCCGCCGGCACGAACAGGCCGGCACCGGGCATCACCGGGGCGCGACCAATCGTCCCGTCCCGGAACGGGGCGCCCATGATGTGGTCGTAGTAGTCCGGGTCGAAGAGGTTGGACGCTGCGCAAGCGGTGCCCGCCAAGCCGATCGACAGGTCTATGCTGCGCCCCGACGGGCTGGGCAGGTCTGCCTCGATCGCCCGGTAGGCGTCCGACTGGTAGTCGACCTTGCGCAGCGCAGCCAGGCCGTCCTCGATCACGGCCATGTTGGACGCGACGATCCTGCTGCCCTTGGAGCCGAACTTCTTGTGGATCTGCTCGTAGACCTTGTCGCGTAACTCCTCGCCGGCGGCACCGCGGGCGATCCGGTCGACGCCGCCGACGAGCGCGCCGATGAACGCAATGCCCATCATGCGAGTCTGCAACTGGTCGCTCGGGGCGTGCCGGGCCGCGACCGCGAAGGCGTCCAGAACATAGAACTTGATCTTCTTGTCCCGGATCGCCTGGCGGGCCCTGGCTGGCAGCGACTGCCAGGTCTGTTCGGGGGACTGACTCGACTGCAAGATCAGCGTCCCGCCCTCGACCAGCCCCTTCAACGGATCGGCGTGCTGGAAGACCTTGTGGTCGGGCGACAGCACGACCTCGACGTCTTCAAGTTCGGCATTGGTCACCAGCACCGGCTCGGGGCTCAGGGTGATATAGAAATTCGTCGCCGCCCCGGACTTCTCGGAGCCGTACTTCGGCGCCGACTTCGAGTACATGCCCAGCGCCCCGGCGAGGATGTCGGTCATCAACTTGCCGGTGGCGATCGTCCCGTAGCCGCCCACCGAGTGGAACCGGATCCGGAACGCCTCATCGGGCAGCAGGTTCGGATTCTCGCCCGTCGCCAGCGCCATGAGTCTCGTCTCGGGATAGGCGGTCGCCATCTTGCGCTGAAGTTCGGCGAAGCTACCGGTCGCCCCTTCGGAGAAGAAGGTAGATCCGAGGTAGACCAGTGGGGACGCGTTGTCGCCGGCCATGTTCTCGGCCGCGGCGATCAGGTCGCGCGGCTGCAGGTCATGGCCACCGAGACCGAAGATGGCGCTGGTCAGCGCGGGGATCTTCGAGATCGGCCGGATGCCGGCGAAGCGTCCGGGGCTGGACGAATTCGCCGCACCCTTGAACAGCGCGGAGGTGACCAGCTGGGTCAGCGCCATCTGATCGGAACGCTCCAAGACGGTGACGGCCTGTTTGCCGGCCAATGCGTCGACCAGTTCGGCCTCGGGGAAGGGCTGCAGCAGCTTCACCGAGACCAGGCCGACCTTGAGCCCCTGCCGACGAAGGTAGGGCAACACGGCGCGGACGTCCTCGCCCACCGAGCCGAGGGCCACGAAGACGTAGTCCGCGTCGGCCACGTCGTAGCAGTGGATCGGGGTGTAGCGGCGTCCGGTCAGTTGGCTGTACTCGACCATGGCCTGCCGAGCCAGCCGGGGCACCTCGGAATCGAAGTGGGTGCGGTGGTCGACCGCCCCGGCCTGGAAGTCGGGCTGGTTCTGGACCGGTCCGGTCAGTCCCGGGTTGTTCGGGTCGACCAGCGAAGGCACCAGTTGCCTGGTGCCCTTGCGCCAGGCGCCCAGCCATTGACGGCGCCACTGCGCACCGAAATCGACCGGGATGAACGTCTGGGTCTGCTCGACCAGGGCACCGGCGTCATCGGCCTCCACCTCATCGGCGTGCTCGGCGAGCCAGCTGCGGATGTCGTCGAGCTCGGTGAGCCCGAACTCGGCGGCGTGCCGGGTGATCCAGCGGTTCAGCTGCCAGACGCGTCCCTTGGCGCCGTACATCACCTCTTGTGCGACGGTCGGGCAGTCGATGCGTCCGGCCGGATCGCCCAGGTACTCGCGCAGCAGTTCGGGCTCGGGAAGGTTGGCCTCGGACATCATGTGGCTGGTGGCGAAGCCGTCCATGGTGTTGGCGACCGGGATCAGCGACAACGCCGCGGTGCGGTAGCTGATCGCGGCCAGGTCTGCGGCCTCCTGCGGATTGGCCCCGAAGAAGACGGTGTAGCCGGCCGGCAACAGTGCGTAGATGTCGTCGTGGCCGGCCATCACGTTCAGCGAGTGTTTGCTCACCACACGAGCGGCAACCTGCAGGACGAAACCGCCCACCTTCTTGCCCACGGTGACGAAGTGCGACTCCATCGCGTACAGGATGCCCTGGCTGGACGAGGCGTTCGAGACGAACATGCCGCCGGTCAGCGCAGCGCCCAGCGCGCCGGACTGCGCGGAGTGCTCACCCTCGGGCTCGAAGAAGAACGGGTGTTTGCCCCAGACGTTGAGCTGGCCCTCAGCACGGGCCGCCTCATAGAGCTCGCTGATCTCGGTGGAAGGGGTGATCGGGTAGCCGATGACACCGCCACAGACGTGGCTCATCACGTGGGCCACCGCGGCATTGCCGTTCACCACACTGGGGACTCCGGGGAAACGCGCCGACTCGACTGCATCTAGCTTGCCGTGGTCATCGGGTGACTTGGCGTGCAGCAGGTCGGTGACGGCCAGCCGCCCGTTCTTGTCGAGTTGTGTCGCGGACACTTGGATATCCTCCGTCGCGGGTCTGCATTGATTCGCGGCCGGCGCGGGCGGCCTGACACTGCCGACCCGTGTGGTCGTACCCCCAGATTAGACAATCGGCCCGGCAGAACGAAGTCGGCCCCTGGGCGCGTGGCTGCGCTCTGGTCAGGGATTCGGTCGGCCAGCGGTGGCATTCACTGGACGACCGGGCCGTGTCTGGACGAAGCTGGAGCCATGTCCGCTGCCACCATCGCGTTCCGTCACCTCTTCGGACCCGGCCCCACCAACACCTACCCCGAGGCATCGCTGGCACTGTCGCGTCCACTGTTGGGGCACCTTGATCCCGCCTTCCTGGCCGAGATGGACCACGCCTGCGAGGGCCTGCGTCGGGTCTGGGGCACCCAGAATCGTCGGACGCTGCCGCTGTCGGCGACTGGTTCGGCCGGCATGGAGGCCGCATTCGTGAACACCGTGCACCCCGGTGACGTCGTCGTGATCGGCGTCAACGGCTTGTTCGGGGAGCGCATGTGTGACGTGGCCGCCCG
>WPCI01369169.1_pt1 | contig 26504 bp, 34 predicted proteins | sample 5399871 | NCBI WGS metagenome assembly WPCI01 (sample SAMN12869469, study PRJNA574797) | sludge metagenome | isolation source: wastewater treatment of pH7 | place: China:Beijing | collected 2019-05-20 | reverse complement strand
ATCTTTTATCGATCAAGATCAGTTTGATCAAAAAGCGTATGCTGGTAAAAGAATCAATAGAGGACTTTATGAAAGTAAAAAAGGCATATACATCAACGCTGATTTAAATGCCTCATTAAATATAATTAGAAAATGTAAGCCCGATGCCTTAGGGACAGGGTTTAAAGGTTGGAACACGCCTAAACGAACTTACTTATTTGGGTAAGGTATCGTTTTAAAGGAGTAATTTTTAAATTACTTTTGTTCTCTCTTTTTTAGCGTAAAATAGGAATAAGGTGATGAAAAAATGAAGAAAATATTTAGTTTGTTCATGTTAATAGTATTAACAATTAGCTTAACATCATGTATCAATAATATAACTTATGATGAACTTTTATTACAATATCAACAAGATATTGAAGCTAGACATGAAATCTATGACTCATATATAGAAATGTATGATGTTTTGTCTACGCAAACAATTAAATCAATTGTTAAGGTTTCAAATACTGTTCAATCACCTTCAAAAACTGCTGTAGGATCAGGGTTTATATTTTATGAAGATGACACATTACTTTATGTTTTAACAAATCATCATGTTATTGATTTAAATGGAGGTAGTTTGCAAACAATTACTGTAACAGATTATTTAGGTAAAAATCGAACCGGAACAATTGTAGCAGCTGATGAAAGCTATGATTTAGCAGTTGTGTCTTTTTCTAAAACTGGCGCAAACCTTGATGTCTTACAGTTTTCACAGCAGAATTTGAAATTTATGGATAGAATCATTGTTATGGGATATCCAGATGGTCAAATCAATGGAATCTCACTTGGTGAGTTTATTGAGTTTGATAAAGTTGAAATCATTTCATCCACGTATACTAGTCTTATTAATTTTCCTGTACTAACCATCGATGCACCAGTTGAAAGTGGAAGTAGTGGTAGTGTTGTGTTAAACAAAAATTATGAAATTGCAGGCATCATTTATGCGGGAAGATTTAAAGATGGATCAAGCACTTCAGATTTCGCATATGCGGTTGCGGTTACACATATTAAAGAGTTTTTAGAACTTTATGAAGTCGTGTTTAATAATGAGGTGTCATCATGAAAAAAATAGTGACTGTGATTTTATTACTCTTATTTGCAATGACACTTCAAGGATGTAATTTAATAGTTATTGAGGAAGATAGTGTTGAGTATAGAAGACTATCTGATCAATATAATGAATATATTGTTAGCGATGTAGTAAACTATGAAGATTTTAGAGATGTTATGAATGATGCGACTCATATTACGACTACTTCTGTGTTTTCTATAGAAACACAAGTTCTTGATTTTTTTAGACGAGTTGTTTCTCAACATTTTGGAACAGCCACACTCATTTATACGGATCATAATTATCATTATGTTTTGACGACATTTCAAATGATTAACTTACAATCTAGATTTGTAGATTACTATATTACAGATGCTTATGGCAATCGTGTAGCAGGTGAAATATTTGCTGCAGATTCTACTTTAAAACTAGGTATTTTAAGATTCAGACATACCAATGAGAGTTACGCAACCATTAGTTTACCCAATTTTATGCCACTGTCTGGAGAATTACTGATCATGATTTTAAATAATCATCCTATTCAAAATTTACACAAATTAGGAACTTATTTATATCAAGATGATGCATCTTATGTGAAAGTTCAAAGTTACCAGAATGCAAATGGTTCACCTGTATTTAATTTACAATTGGAACTTGTTGGTATACAATATTTATATGGAGACACACATGTATTACTCATCGACTATCAAACCATTTATGATTTTGTTAGTCCGATTTTACCAATTTAGAGATCATAATTAAAAAGCGGGTGATTAGATGCAACGATTTATCTTAATTGAAACTAAAGAAAAAATGGAAATTCATGAAAGCATGATTACATCACTTTTTTCTGAGGTATTGCATATTGATCACACAAAATTAGAACCATATAGACTCTGGATTTTTTTCTCCCATGAACTAGATTTTTCTTTAAAAGATGTCATTATCAATTTATCGCAAGATACTTTGTTAGATGTTAGATTGTATGAATCTCATGTGTATGAGATGAATTACAACTTACAAGGATGTATAAGATTTATAGAAAATCAATTTGATAGAATCAATTTCAATAAATATACATATATAGATAATCATATTTTGGTTAAACACTTTATTCATGATCTAGATGATCAGTTTAAATCATTCATTTTTCAAAAATATAATGAAGATCAACTTATGAAAGAAACGATTAAAATATTTTTAGAATCAAATCAAAATATAAGTCATGCAGCAAAATCATTATTTATTCATCGTAATACACTAACACAAAGACTTGAAAAGTTTTATCAAGTTACAGGCTTTGATCCTAAGAAATTTATGGATGGATTTTTAATATATGCGTTGTTAATTACCCATTAAAAAATATGTGCATTGTGCACATTTTTTTTTACACTTAACCTTGTTATAATAGACGTATGAGTAACAAAATGAAAGGGAGTAAATTAAATGGCTACTTTACAATTAAAAGATATTAACAAAGTATACCCAAATGGTGTACAAGCAGTATTTGATTTCAATTTAAAAATCAAAGATAAAGAATTTATCGTTTTTGTAGGACCATCAGGGTGTGGTAAATCAACAACACTTAGAATGATTGCAGGTCTAGAAGAAATCACATCAGGTGAATTATACATCGATGATGAAATGGTAAATGATAAAGCTCCAAAAGATCGTAATATCGCGATGGTATTCCAATCTTACGCTTTATATCCTCATATGACAGTTTATGATAATATGGCGTTTGGTTTGAAATTAAGAAAAATGCCAAAAGATGTTATCAATGAGAAAGTACAAGAAGCAGCAGATATTTTAGGGTTAACACCTTATCTAAAACGTAAACCGAAAGCTTTATCAGGTGGACAAAGACAACGTGTTGCCTTAGGTAGAGCAATTGTACGTAACGCTAAAGTGTTCTTAATGGATGAACCATTATCAAACTTAGATGCTAAATTACGTGTGCAGATGCGCGGTGAGTTAATTAAACTACACAATAAGATTGAAACAACAACTATTTATGTAACCCATGACCAAATTGAAGCGATGACAATGGCTTCAAGAATTGTTGTTATGAAAGATGGTTATATTATGCAAGTTGGTGCACCAAAAGAGATTTATGATCATCCAGAAAATATGTTCGTTGCAGGCTTTATTGGAACGCCACCAATGAACTTTATTACAGGTAAAGTTGGTAAGGATGCAATATTTAAAGCAGCTGAACATACAGTTAAAGTTCCTGAAGATAAGATGGAAATGATTAAAGAAAATAACATGTTGGATAAAGAAATCGTTTTAGGTATTCGTCCAGAAGATATTCATGATGAAAAAATTGTTATGGACACATATCCTGGAGCAGTATTAACAATCAAAGTTGATGTTGCAGAATTATTAGGATCTGAAACTAATATTTATACAACAGTTAATGAATCAAATATTTGTGCTGTAGTTAATGCAAGAGCAAATATTGGTATCGGTGATGAAATGAAATTAGCACTTGATATGAATAAAGCACATTTCTTTAATCCAGAAACAGAATTAGTTTTAAAAGCTAAATAATTTAAAAGGCCATTGGCCTTTTTTTTTGGAGGAAAAACAAGTGAATTATCTTACTCACCATCCATACGGATGCATAGTTTATAAAAATGAGAGCTATGAAGTATTTAACATGAGTAGTATTAGTTATATTAAACAATTATGTTATGATCATTTGTTTACATATCAAGGATATTTAAAAGCATGTCAAAAGAAATTTGAGTTTAAATATAAGATTCCATTGTATATTTCTGATATGATTCAACTGATTCCAACAAAAAGCTATCGCAATACAGATGTTATTTGGATTAATTATGCATCTATAAAGGGATATAGTATTCTAAATAAGCAAATACACATTAAATTCTTTGATGACAGTGAATTAATTGCTAATATTTCATATCAAGCGTTTAAAACACAAATAATACGCTTAAATCAAATTAGAGATGTAAAAGTAAAGCATTTTCATTGCTAATCTTATAGAAAATGTATAGAAATAGTGTTATAATAAGAACGGCTTATAACAGAACTTAAAACAATTATAAGGAGGATTTCGTATGGCAAAAAAAACAATTAGAGATATTGAACTTAAGGGTAAAAAAGTTTTAATTAGAGTTGATTTCAATGTACCTCTAAAAGATGGTGAAATAAGCGATGAAAATAGAATCGTACAAGCTTTACCAACAATTAACTATGTTTTAGAAAATGGTGGTAGAGCAATCTTATTTTCTCACTTAGGAAGAATCAAAGAAGAAAAAGATTTAGCTAAAAACAGTTTAAATGTGGTAGCGAAAAGATTAAGTGAACATCTTAAAAAAGAGGTTAAGTTTATTCCTGAAACTAGAGGTAAAGCATTAGAAGATGCAATCAACGGACTTAATGATGGTGAAATCTTGATGTTTGAAAACACGAGATTTGAAGACTTAGATGGTAAAAAAGAAAGCAAGAATAATCCTGAATTAGGGAAATATTGGGCTTCTTTAGGTGATGTGTTTGTTAATGATGCATTTGGTACTGCACATCGTGAGCATGCATCAAATGTTGGTATTTCAAACAATATTAAAGAGACAGTAGCTGGCTTCTTATTAGAAAAAGAAATTAATTTTATTGGTGGAGCATTAGAAAACCCAAAAAGACCTTTTGTCGCTATTTTAGGTGGAGCTAAAGTTTCAGATAAGATTGAAGTCATCAAGAATTTATTAAAAGTTGCTGATAAAGTATTAATTGGCGGCGGTATGGCATATACGTTTTTTAAAGCAATGGGATATGAAATTGGACAATCCTTATTAGAAGCTGATAAAGTTGATTTAGCTAAAGAATTGCTAGATTTATCACAAGGTAAAATTTTACTAGGTGATGATGTGATTACATCTAAGTCATTTGACCCTGAAAGCGAAAAAAACGTAAGAACAATTGACCAAATACCTGCAGATGAAATGGGTATGGATATTGGACCTAGAACAATTCAAAAATTTGAAGTAATTATTAAAGACGCTAAAACCGTTGTATGGAATGGACCATTAGGTGTATTCGAGTTCCCAAGATTTGCAGAAGGTACACGCTCAGTTGCTCAAGCTTTAACTGAAATCAAAGATAGAGCAACAACAATTATTGGTGGTGGAGATTCTGCAGCAGCAGTTATTCAATTTGGACTTGATGAAGGGTTCACACACATATCTACTGGTGGTGGAGCATCATTAGAATATTTAGAAGGCAAATTATTACCAGGTATTGAATGCGTAGACAATAAGTAATATGATGAATATCGGTAAAAAAATAAGAGCACTTCGATTAGGCAATAGTCTAACACAAGAGGAACTCGCAAATCGTTTAGAATTAACTAAAGGTTATATATCACAATTAGAAAATAATTTAACATCGCCTTCGATGCAGACGTTGTTTTCAATATTAGAAGTTTTAGGTACAGATGTTCATGAGTTCTTTAGTAAAGAAGAAGAACAAACCGTTGTATTTAAAAAAGAAGACTTTTATGAAAAAGAAAATCATGCGCTTAAGCATATGATTAGCTGGATTGTGCCCAATGCATTAAAATATGAAATGGAACCGATTATGATCGATATAGAACCAGGTGGACAGTCAGAAATTGACGATCCTCATGCTGGTGAAGAGTTTGGATATGTACTAGAAGGTCAAATTACTTTAGTACTTAATAAAAAACGTTATATCATTAGAAAAGGTGAAACATTTTATTATTTAGCAAATAAAGAACATTACTTAATGAATTTAAGTAATCAACATTCAAAGGTGCTCTGGATATCAACACCACCAATGTTTTAAAAGGAGAGATATTATGGAAAAAGAAATTACTATTAAAAGTACAACTGGATTACATGCTAGTTTAGCAGCTAAAGTTGTACAAACTGCATCAAAATATGCAGTAGAAATCGAACTACATTATGGCACGAAAGTTGTTGATTTGAAATCAATCCTCGCACTCATGAGTTTAGCAGTACCTAACGGGGAAAATGTTAAAATTGTAGCGAGAGGAACTAGAGCTGAGGAAGCAATCAAAGACGTTTCTTCAATCTTAGGTTAATCTAATGAGTAGAAGACCTATTATTGCTGGAAACTGGAAAATGTACAAGACTAAAGATGATGCTTTAGCATTCATCTATGCAGTCAATGTAAAAGTTCCAGAAAAAGAAGTTGTTGAGTCAGTTATTTGTGCACCTGCTATTTTCTTAAGAGATTTAGTTAAACGCGAGGGTGAAGATTTAAGAATTGGCGCACAAACGATGCATGAATTAGATGAAGGTGCTTACACTGGAGAAATTAGTGCAGGTATGCTTAAATCATATGGTGTTGAGTATGTTGTTATTGGACATAGCGAACGTCGTGCATATTATAATGAAACCGATGAGTCTGTAAATAAAAAAGTAATACAAGCTGTTCATAATGATATTACTCCAATCGTATGTGTTGGTGAGTCATTAGAGATTAGAGAATTAGGTACAACAAATCAAGTTGTTAAAGATCAAATCGTTAAAGCTTATAAAGATATTACTGCAGCACAAGCTATAAAAACTGTTGTTGCTTATGAACCGATATGGGCTATTGGAACAGGTAAAACTGCTACACCAGAACAAGCTAATGATACGATTAAAGCAATTAGAGATGTTTTAAAAACATTGTATAGTGTTGATGTTTCTGAACAAATTAGAATTCTGTATGGTGGTTCAGTTAAGCCAAATAACGTTGATGAGCTGTTAGCACAATCTAATATTGATGGTGCTTTAGTAGGTGGAGCTTCGTTAGATGCAGAGTCGTTTTTAACACTTGTAAATGCAGCTGCTAAATAAAATAAATTAAATCCATTTTAGTTAATGGATTTTTTTATAATCGTAATTTTTCAATAAGGAGACTTACTATATTATTAGGGGATCAAAGAAAAAAGGTAGTTAATCAAAAATTATTAACAATTGCTTTATTGGCAGCTATACCAACCATTGGTGTCATGTTAAGTTTTGTCTTATCAGAAAACCTTAGAGCAAATATAATTATTTATGTAGTGTTCTTTTTTATCTCAAATGGATTTGGATTTGCTTTAATAACAATCATCAAAAGGGAAAGAGTCTTTTTAAAAGGTAAGAAAGTAAAGATAGTCTCTTTTGATCATAAAGTGGATCTTGATTTTGATAATTATAATCCTAAAAAACAGTTTTATCCAGTTGAATTTTTTAAAAAAGATAAATTCAATGAAGAGTTTATTCCATTGTTAAAAACGATAGATGAAGATGAAATTTATGAAATTGTAGTCATATTAAATTACTATACAGCTGTTATCGAAGATCAGTTTAATCAAAGATTTCTTGTTCATACCAATAATTTGAAAATCATTGAATAACAAAAAAAGTGACTTGAGAAAGTCACTTTTTGTTTAAGTAAGTTTATTATCTGTTGTAATATTCTACAATTAATTGTTCGTTAACTTCTTGAAGAATTTCATTTCTTTCAGGATAACGAGCGAATACACCAACATTTGTTTCTTTATCAAATGATACAAAGTCAACAGATGCATATTGAGCTTCTAAAGCTTCTTTTACAATCTTTAAATCTTTTGAAGTTTCCTTCAATGTGATTTTTTGACCTGGAGTCATACGATAAGATGGAATATCTACTTTTTTACCATCAACTAAGATGTGTCCATGATTTACTATTTGACGAGCTTGAGCTCTTGTTCTAGCTAATCCTAAACGGTAGACTACGTTATCTAAACGTGATTCCAATAAACGTAAGAAATTTTCACCATGAATACCTTTGATCTTAGCTGCATCATCAAATGTTCTTCTAAATTGTTTTTCAGATACGCCATAAGTGAATCTAACTTTTTGTTTTTCTTGAAGTTGTAGACCGTATCCGCTTAATTTAGTACGACGTTGACCATGTTGACCAGGTGCATATGGGCGTTTTTTCAATTCTTTTCCTGTTTCTGAAATTGAATATCCTAAACGACGTGAAATTTTCCATGTTGAACCAGTGAAACGTGACATAATTTTTACCTCCTTTATTTTTTGGTGGTAAAAATTGCAATTTTTTTAATGATAAGGTATCCCGATATTCTTTTCACCATAAAGCAGAATGGTTACTAAGGGCTCCTAAAGGTAGGGATCGCTCATATCATAAAAAGTTGCCTGCTTTTTACCGACGCTATTTATTTTACCCTATCGGGTATCAAAAGTCAATTAAATTTGTTAGTAAATCTACAAAAGCTTCGAAGAAGTTAATCAACTCAGCATCAAATCTATTTTTAATTGGACTATCCACATCTAAAACACCAAATAGTTTACCTTTAATGACTATAGGGACTACGATTTCTGATCTTGAATTTGCATCGCATGCTATATGGTTATCGTGAGCTAAAACATCATCAACGACCATGGTTTTTAAGTTTAGTGCAGATTCTCCACAAACGCCTTTACCTAGTTCTATAACAGAACAAGCAACTTTTCCTTGAAAAGGACCAACTGTTAATTTTTCACCGTCATATAAATAAAAACCAGCCCAGTTAAGTGTATCAATTGTTTCATTGATGAATGCTGATGCATTTGCAAGTAAGGCTATTTGATTTGGTTGTGTTTCTAACAAAGATTTTGCTAATTCGATATATTCTTTTCTTTTCATAACTAATCACCTAACATATTATAACATATATGTTAAAATAATATATGGTGATAAGAGTGAAAAGAAAAATATTGATACGATTTGGAGATTTAATGTTGAAAGGTAAAAACATTAACTTCTTCATTAAAAGAGTTAGACTACATGTTCAAAATAAATTAAGTGATTTATCAGTAAAATTTAAATTTGAACATGATCGCATATATATCGCATATGAATTAGAAGACGAGGCAGTTATTTGTGAAAGATTAAAACAAATCCCTGGTATTTTTTCATTTAGCATTGTTTATCTTGCTAAACTTGATATTGATGATATCGTAAAGGTATCAATTGGTGTTTTAAATCAAGAAATTAAACAATCACATAAAACATTTAAAGTCGAAACAAAAAGAGCAAATAAAGCATTTCCAATGACATCGCAACAAATAAGTATGAAAGTGGCACCTATGATATTATCCAAGGTTGATAAAAAACTAATTGTTGATGTCAAACATCCAGAAGAGGTTTTACATATAGAACTTAGAAAAGAAGACACATATATTTATCTTTCTAGTATTAAAGGTATGGGTGGTTTCCCATATGGTACTGGCGGTAAAGGATTGATGATGATGAGTGGTGGTATTGACTCTCCAGTTGCATCATATCTAGCCATGAAACAAGGGATTGAAATAGAACTTATGCATTTTGAGTCTTCACCTTTAACACCTCTTGAAAGTGCTCAAAAAGTAATTGATTTAGTTAAGGTATTATCTAAATATACAAAAGACGGTCAAATTAAATTACACATCATTCCATTTGCGAATATACATGAGCACATATTAAAAAACGTTTTTGATCCATATATTATTACTGTGATGAGAAGGATGATGTACCGGATTGCTGAAAAGTACGCAAGAAGGCATAAAATATTAGCATTATTAAATGGGGAGTCCGTGGGACAAGTTGCTTCTCAAACACTTAATAGTATGCAAGTTGTTGAAGCAGTGACGAAAATGCCTGTTTTAAGACCATTGATCACATATGACAAGCAAGATATCATTTATCTTGCAAAAGACATTGGTTCGTTCGATATATCGATTAAACCGTTTAATGATTGTTGTAGTATCTATGTTCCTAGAAACCCAGTAACAAAACCTATGGAAGTATATGCTAAAAAATATGAGAACACCTTTAATTATGAAGACCTTATAGAGGAAGCAGTAAAAGATGTGATGACACTAGAGCTTAATGCAGATATGGATTTGGATATAACTACGCTTGGATTTACATTTAAAGAAGCATTTGAAGCTTTAAAAGAAAAAAAGGACTGATGAAAATTGATGATTGTTTCTAAACAAAATAAACAATTTAAATTATGGAAAAAATTAAAAACTAAAAAATATCGTGATTTTAATGATATGTTTTTAGTCTATGGTAAACATTTAATAGATAAAGCAAAACAAACCAAACAATTAATTGAAATCATTACATCTAATGATCAAATTGAAGGAACTTTAGTTTCAAAAGATTTGATGGATGAACTTCAGCAAACAGAAACATATATTGACCAAATAGGTGTATGTAAGAAACAAAATACACCTTTAGATAGTAACAAAATACTAGTTTTAGACGATGTTCAAGATCCGGACAATGTTGGGGCACTTATTAGAAGTGCATCAGCGTTTGGATTTAAGCATATCATTATGAGTTATAAATCTGCAGATTTATATAACGAAAAAGTGATTAGAGCATCAAAAGGAGCGCTATTCGATTGTTATATTGAAAGAGCGAACTTAGTGTTTAAGTTGGAATCATTAAAAAAATTAGGATATCAAATAGTAGGTGCTGATGCACATGCTAAAGGTGATCCTAAATATGATCAAAAAGTTGCACTCATCTTAGGCAATGAAGGACATGGGTTAACTGAAGAAGTTAAAACATTGTGTGATGATATTGTAACGATTAAAACAGAGAATGTTGAAAGTTTAAATGTGAGTGTGGCTGGTGGCATATTAATGTATGAATGGAGAAATGCATCATGAAAGCAACGATTACAGGTTTTTTTGATCAAGAAGGAAAGTTATCCTTTAAAGAACAGTTAGAGTTTGCAAGCAAACATGAACTAGAAGCAATATCAATTAGATATTATAATCATAAACCATTGTTAGAAGCATCAGATAAAGAAATAAAATCAATGGTTCAACTACTTAAAGACTATAAAATGAAAGGTGCATTATTAGACACTTTAATTGGCGATTATGATCTTAACTCAGATCAAAAAGCAAAAGAAGCTTTTGATGAGTTTAAGTACTTAGTGAAGGCATCAAACATCTTAAAAATCAATTATTTGATCATAAGGTTACCTAAATTTAATGATGTCATGGAAGAGTTGGAAAATATAAAGATAAGATTACAACCATGGATAACATATGCAGCTAAGCAAGGCAAAAAATTGCTCTTATATCCGAAAAATGGATATAAAGCTAATACCTATGCATATATTTTTAAAAAGATGAAATCCAATCATTTGTTTATGTTATTTGATCCTGTTTATTTTTTATCGATTCATGAATCGACAACGACAGGATATAGAGTATTAAAAAAGAAGATTTTTGCATTTTCTTGTCAAGATGCTGATCATAATTTAGTGCCTAAGTTAATAGGATATGGTAAAACAGATATTATCAGTTTATTTAAAAAGCTTATTAGAGATCGTTTTTCAGGCTATTTACTTATGGATAATAAGTTTAATCAACATATGTTTGAAGATAGCACACAAAAAGAAGGTTTTTTCACTAAAATATTTTCTAATAAAAAGAAAAAAGAAAAAGCTCAAATTGATGAATTATCAAAAAGAATTTTTCCCAATGAAGAAACAAAAAATGTCACCTATGATGACATTTTAGAAAATCAAATTAAAGTTGTAAATATTGTTTTTAAAAAATAATTAAGCTTCATCTTCACTTTGATCTAGAAATTCAAATGCTGGTTTTGCGTTTGGAATTTGATCAAATAATTTCGTTGTATACATGATACCGTTGATATGATCAAATTCATGTTGAAATACAATACCAACATAACCTTCTAATTCTAGTTTTACAGGAATAAGTTGGTCCGAACTTTGATCGTAATGCAAAGCTTCAAAAGTTACTGATTGATAACGTGGTGTGATACCTTCAGTTTCACGGTCTACACTTAAACACCCTTCACCACCAGGTAAATATATAAGTTCAGAACTTTTATGTACTAAAACAGGATTTACTAAAGCATAAGAATAAAGTGTGCCATCAAAATCTTGAACATGGCACGCAAACATCCTTTTTGATACATTAACCTGTGGAGCTGCAATACCTACAGCTGGACGGAGCCCATATTTTTCAACCATTTCTTCATTTTGTGAGTTTTTTACATACTGTAGAAGGTCCTTTAACAACTTCTTATCAGCATTTGATAAGGGAACTTTTACTTCTTTTGCAACTGTTTCTAAAGTTTTATGTCCTTCACGGATGATATTTTTCATTAAAATCATAGTCATACACCTCGATTATATTATAACATAAGCAGGAGAAATTATGCGTATTGATAAATTTTTAAGTCAAATGAAATTTTGCACTAGAAAACAAGTGAAATCATTTCTAAAAGAACATAAGGTGGTTATTAAACAAGAGCGTATCATATCTCAAAATTATAGCTTTGACCCTGATAATGATAAAATCTATATAGATGATAAATATGTTTATTACGAACATCCTATTCATTTGATGATGCATAAGCCTAAAGGTTATATATCTGCAAATAAAGATGAGTTATATCCTTGTGTGATTGATTTGATTAAAGAACCGTATGATCGATTTGATTTTTCAATTGCAGGTAGATTAGATGTCGACACGGAAGGTTTACTTATACTAACTACCGATGGTAAACTTATCCATGAAATCACACATCCTAATCAACATTTACCAAAAGTTTATGAGGCTGTACTAGATAAAGTGTTTTTGCACGAAAAAGATTTATTAGAAGGTGTCATTGTCAATGATGGTAACCAAAAACCTTATCAAGCAATCGCATTAAAAGTTGAAAAGAATGATCATAAAGTATGGATTACTATTGATGAAGGTAAGTTTCATCAAGTAAAGCGCATGTTTTTAAGCGTCGGATATAAAGTGCTATACTTAAAGAGAATACAAATTGGTAAATTAAAACTAAATGATCTACCAATAGGAGAAGTTAGACAGATTAAAAGGAGTGAGTTATTTGACTGATATCATTTTAAAGGCCTATGATGTATTAGATGAATTTGTGAGAGATTCTAAATTTCCGGAAATAAAAAAATATCATCAACAAATTGATCAATTATATAAAAAAGAAATTGAAGCTTTTAATTTAGCAAAAATAGCGTATCAAAAAATTATGGATGAAGGTGGAACGTATCATCCGGATTATAAAGAGTCAGTAAAAAAACTAAGTGAAACAAAAAAACACTTATATGAACAACCAGAAGTAAAAAAATATTTGGCATTAGAACTTGAATTAGAAACAGAAATCAACGAATTTCTAAATACATTATCAAAGACAGTTTCAAGTCATGTACCAGCACCTAATAAATTTGGAATGATAAAAAAAGGAGGCAGTTGTCATGTACACTAATCGAATTGCATATGTCGCAATCTATCATGGTAAACATACATTAAATAAACTGAAGAACTTACCAGTTGATATTGCGTACATATCAAGTAAACAAAACTATGCAGTTGTCTATTTTGATAAATCAAATGAAGATCAACTAAAAAAACAATTAAAAAATGTTAAAGGATTAAAGCACTTTGGACCATCACAAACATATGATGATTCATTAAATTTTTAACTGTTAAGGAAAAATACTTGACAGATTAAAAAAAATCATTATAATAGACATGTAATATAAAAAGAAAGAGAGTGAATATACATGGCAGTTAAATTAAGATTGCAACGTTTCGGTTCTAATAAAAGACCTTTTTACCGTGTTGTAGCAAGTGAATCAAATAGAGCGAGAGATGGAAAATTCTTAGAAATCATTGGAACTTACGATCCATTAATTGGAAAAGTTTTAGTTGATTCAGAAAAAGTACAAAAATGGATGAATAATGGTGCACAACCTACGGATACTGTTAGAAGTTTGTTTAAGAAGTACAACGTTTTAGACAAATAAAATAGGGGGTATGAATCATGGCGGTAGATTTTGAACAACTAATCAAAAATATGATAGTGCCATTAGTCGTTAACCCTGATGACGTTTTAGTTAAAATATTGTCAACTGATGATAATACAATTACAATACAACTTTTAGTTAATGAAGCTGACTTAGGTCGCGTTATTGGTAAAGGTGGTAAGATTGCTAACGCAATGCGTACCATTGTATATGCTGGAGCGTCAAAAGAAAATAAACGCGTACACATAGATATTGATGCTTTTTAAGGAAGGTACTTATGTATCAAATTGGTAAAATCACAAGTACACATGGCATTAAAGGAGAGGTTAAAATCTACGATTTAAGTGATTTTGACCGCTTTTTCGTTGGGCATAAAATATATGTGTTGGTTAAAGATGAAAAGAAGTATTTTGAAATAGAACAAGTGAGACCACATAAAAATATGTTGATTGTCAAATTTGTTGGATATGATAACATCAATGATATACTCCCGTATAAAGGGTTTTATGTCTATACAGATGAGGATGTCAGTGATCAGTTAGACAGTGATGACTATCATTATGAGGATGTTATTGGAAAAACAGTTATATTAGAAGATCAGACTAGGATAGGGATAGCGACTAGCTTAATTGAGGTTCCTCAAGGTCATTTATTAGAAGTTGAGAAAATAGATGGTAAAAAAGCTTTAATTCCTTTTAGAAAAGAATTTATTGGAGAGATTGATGAAGCATTTGTTGTAATTAAACCTATTGAGGGATTATTATGAGAATTGATATCATCACCATTTTCCCAGAATTTTTTCAACCTTTTTTAGAGACCTCTATTATAAAAAGAGCTATTGAACAAGAACTAGTAACTATTGATCTACATCAACTAAGAGATTATTCCAAATTAAAACACCATAAAATTGATGATACTCCTTATGGTGGTGGTGTAGGTATGTTGATGCAGTTTCCTCCATTTTATGATGCGATTTCAAAACTTAAAACGGATGATACATATGTTATTATGTTGACCCCTCAAGGAAAAATATTTAATCAAAGAAAAGCAATAAAATTAGCTAAACATAAACATATCATTTTATTATGTGGACATTATGAAGGCATAGATGCTAGAGTCGAACAATTAGTTGATGAACAACTATCTATTGGAGATTTTGTTTTAACTGGTGGAGAGATTCCTGCAATGATTTTAAGTGATGCTTTAATCAGATTGATTCCTGGAGTGATACAACAAGCATCCTTTGAAGAAGATAGTTTACAAAAAGGGTGGCTTAAGTATCCACAATACACCAAACCTGATAGTTATAAAGGATTTGATGTCCCAGAAATATTAAAGTCAGGACATCATAAAAATATTGAAAACTGGCGTAAAGAACAAAGTGTTTTGCAAACGTATAAAAAAAGACCAGATCTTATCAAACATATTAAGCTTACCAATGAAGAAAAACAAATTTTGGATAGTGTGAAGTCTAAAGATCAAAATTAAGCAAAACATTTTGAAAAAAATAGTATTAATTGTTGCAAGTTCATAAGAACTTTGTTATAATAAATAAGCCGTATAATTATACACAATGGTCCGCTGTTTTAATGACAAGAACATTGGAAGGAAAGAGAGTGAGACGAACATGGCTAGATTAAAAGGGCAAGAATTGATCGCTTCAATTACAAGTTCTTACATCAAAGATGTTCCTGAATTTGGTGCTGGCGATACTGTAAAAGTATTCGTTAAGATTAAAGAAGGAAACCGTGAACGTATTCAGTTATTCGAAGGACTTGTTATTAAAAGACAAGGCGGAGGGATTTCTGAAACATTTACAGTGCGTAAGGTATCTTACGGCATTGGTGTAGAACGTACTTTCCCATTACATTCACCTGCAATTGATCATATTGAGGTGCCACGTAGAGGTAAAGTAAGACGTGCTAGATTATTCTATATTCGCACGTTGTCAGCGAAAGCATCGAGAATTAAAGAAAAACGATAAGTTTTATAAAGAGGCCCTCGCCTCTTTATTTTTTTGAAAGCGAATGAAAATATTTTCATAAAATGCTTGAAAGCCTTTACATCACATGATATAATAGGAATATATATGAAATTAAAAAGAGGTGATTTTCATGGGTAACGCAACCATTTATGATGTTGCTGGAGCGGCTGGAGTCTCTTTAGCTACAGTTTCGAGAGTATTAAATAACCCTGAAAAAGTAAAAGAAGAAACAAGACAAAGAGTTTTGAAAGTTATTAAAGAATTAGGATATAGACCAAATGTTATTGCCAGAGGACTGGCGAGTAGAAAAACTACGACGGTTGGTATCGTTATTTCTGATGTCACAAGAGCATCTGTTTCAGAAATGTTAGGCGGTATCGGTGATATTGCTCAAAACTATAAATATTCTGTAAAACTTTTTTCAATAAGAGAAGATATGGATGTCAATGACATCTTACAAGATATCGTTGCTGAACAACTCGATGGTGTTCTCTATTTAAATGATGAGTTAAGTGAAAAAAGTATTGATGAAGTTAGACAGGTTTTTGTAGATAATCAAATTCCTTTTGTATTAGCTAATGTTGTTACAGAGGATGCTACCGTTCCTATGGTTTCTATTGATTATGAAAAAGCTGGTTACGAAATTACAAGAATGATGATTGAGGATCAACGCAAAAACATCTATTTATTAAGTACTGCTCGTAGATATTCAGTTAATGATAAAAAAGAAGCAGGTTATACAAAAGCTATGTTAGAAGCTGGGTTAGAGCCTAAAATCTTTAGAACTAGTGGTGATACACATATTAATCGCCAACATTTTACAACGTTCTTTAGTGATAAGAAAATTGATGCAGCTATTGGTGTTAGAGATTCAATTGCGGTTAGTTTTATGAATATCGCTAGGGATAATGGAAGACGCGTTCCTGAAGATTTAGCTGTTGCAGGTTTTCAAAACACAAAGTATGCCCTTTTATCAAGACCAAACTTGACATCAATTGATGTTCCAGTGTATGATATAGGTGCTGTATCCATGAGATTATTAACTAAGTTAATGAATTCAAAAGATGTAGATAATATTAGAATCATATTGCCTCATTATATCGTGATGCGTGATTCAACAAAACACAATTAAATCGGTTGATGATATAAAAATAAGTAAAGTTTTAAAAACCTAACATAGAGACTTTGTGAATGGTGGAACACGAAGAGAAAGTAAAGCTTGAAATACACTTATGGAGACCAATTAATTTTAAAGTGCTAGAATGATTTGTTCTAGAACTAAGGTGGTACCGCGAAATAATTCGTCCTTAGAGTGATTCTAGGGGCGATTTTTATTTATAAGAATCTAAAGGAGTGAAGAAGGATGAATTTATATGAAGATTTATTATGGCGTGGCTTAATAAAAGATGTAAGCAACGAAGAAGAGGCGAAACGTTTACTAAATGAAAAAAGCGTTAAGTTTTATTGTGGTTTTGATCCAACTGGAGAATCTTTAACAGTAGGGCATTTAGTACAAGTTGTAAGAATGCTATTATTAGAAAAATATGGACATAAAGCAATTGTTTTAATCGGTGGAGCAACTGGCTTAATCGGCGATCCTAGACAAACAAGCGAAAGAAAATTATTAACATTAGAAGAATCACTTAAAAATGCTGATAAAATTAAAAATCAATTAAATCAGTTTTTAAATTCTGAACAAACTATATTTGTTAATAACTATGATTGGATCAAAGATATTGATATGATTTCATTTTTAAGAGATTATGGAAAACATTTTTCTATTAATTATATGTTAGCAAAAGATACGGTTCAAAAAAGATTAGATGTAGGTATTTCATATACAGAATTTTCTTATATGCTCATTCAAGCCATCGACTTTCTTCACTTATATAGAAATCATGACTGTAAAATACAATTTGGTGGATCTGATCAATGGGGAAATATTACAACAGGTTTAGAACTTATTAGAAAATTAGAAGGCGATCAAGCAAAAGCTGTTGGCCTTAGTTCACCACTATTATTGAAAGCTGATGGTTCAAAATTCGGTAAAAGTGAATCAGGAGCTTTATGGTTGGATAAAGATTTAACAACACCTTATGAGATTTACCAGTATTTTGTAAATGCATCTGATCAAGATGTTATCAATTACTTAAAAACATTAACATTGTTAGATAAAGCAGAAATCTTAAGCTTAGAAGAAAAGTTAAATAAACAACCAGAATTAAGAGAAGCTCAAAAAAAATTGGCTGAACAAGTTACAGAACTTGTTCATGGAAAAAAAGCTTTAGAAGAAGCTTTAAGAGTTACACATGCCTTGTTTAGTGGTGAGTTTGATGATTTAACTATCAGTGAGTTTAAGATGATTGAAAAAACGTTAGATACTATTGAAGTCAGCAAAACCACATTGTTAGTTGATGCTTTAGTTGAAAGTAAACTCGCTTCATCAAAAAGAGAAGCAAGACAGTTTATATCATCTTCTGCAGTAAGTATCAATAATGAGAAAATCACTGATTTAGAGTATACTTTATCTAAAGAGCTAACATATCATAATTTATATGTTATGCTAAAAAGAGGAAAGAAAAAATACGCTTTAGTCATCATCAAATAGGTGAATATATGGACATTTTACTATATAATCCATTATCAAGAAATGGAAAAAAAGAAAGTTTCATACAAAACATAATAAAAGAATTAGAAGCATCAGGCAATCAAGTTAAAAAAATGAATCTATTGGACATCACAGATGTACCAACCTTCTTAAATACCATCGAAGAACATGATCGTTTGATATTAGTGGGTGGAGATGGAACATTAAATAGATTAGCAAATAAAATATATTTGCTTGATTATCCTAATCCTTTATACATGTATCAAGCAGGTACAGGAAATGATTTTATTCGAAGTTTAAAAACAAAAGCTAAAATTGTTTTAGTTAAACCTTATTTAAAAGATTTGCCACAAGTAAAATATAACGATCAAAAACAATATTTTCTTAATGGTGCCGGTGCGGGATTAGATGGTTTTATTGGCTATTTGGTAAATCATTCTAAATTTAAGAAAAATAAACTCAATTATTTTAGACATGCATTCGAAGGATTTATTAAGTTTAAGCCTATTAAAGCTAAAATCGAACTTAATGATCAAGTGATTGAAGAAAAAAAAGTTTGGTTTGTTAGTGTCATGCATGCACCCTATTTCGGTGGAGGTATGAAGATTGCTCCAAAAGCAAGTAGACACGAACGAAGTCTTAATGTTGTTTTAGTAAAAAAAATACCTAAATGGTTGTTAATCTTGATTTTTCCTACAATCTATTTGGGTTGGCATGTTATCTTTAAGAGATATGTTTCAATTTATCGTACAGATCAAGTGAAGATTTCTTTTGAAGAAGGCACATATTTACAAATTGATGGCGATGTGGAATATCCGATTAAATCATTTGAAGCTCATATATAAAATACACTAATATAGGATTTAAAATTTAGAGAAAAAAATGACCATCTTAGCCAAAGATGGTCATTTTTACTATTTAATTCTTCCTAAACCCATACGTTTATAGACTTTAAAGACTTTCTTTCTGGCGATTTGCGTTGCTCTTTCTCTACCCCTATCTAAAATATCATCTAAATAACTACTATGAATGATTTCATTGTACTTTTCTTGAATCGGTTTTAATGTATTGGCAACGATTTCAGCTAAATCTTCTTTAAATTTTTTATAATTTGATGTTTTATATTTTTCTTCAATCTCTTTAATAGATAAATCTGTTAAAGAGGCGTAGATAGTTAATAGATTAGAAATACCAGCTTTATGTTTTACATCATATTTTATAGTAGCATCTGAATCAGTCACAGCACTTCTAATTTTATTTTTCACTTGATTCAAATCATCAAGAAGAGAAATATATGCTTTTTGATTATCAGCAGTTTTATCCATCTTTTTAGTAGGTTCTGTTAAGGATTTAATACGCGCACCAGTTTTAGGAAAAAACCCTTCAGGGACAACAAATGTATCACCGTATAGATGATTGAATCTTTGTGCTAAGTTTCTTGTTAACTCTAAATGTTGTTTTTGATCATCACCAATGGGTACAATGTCTGCATCATATAATAAGATATCAGCAGCCATTAATGCTGGATATGTAAGTAATGATGTTCTAATACCTTCAGCTTGTTTGCCCTTTTTGTCTTTATATTGGGTCATACGTTCCATTTCGCCAACATATGCAGTCGATTCCATGATATAGCCTAATGTGGCATGTTCTTGAACCTCAGATTGAACAAATAAATTAACTTTTTCTGGATCTAATCCGCATGCAAAATATAACGCAGCAATACTTTTTATATTTTTCTTTAATGCTTGTCTTTCTTGAAGTGTTGTTATTGCATGTAAATCAGCAATAAAGATAAAAAACTCAGTATCTACTAGCTCATCTTGTAATTTTACAAATTGCTTTAAAGCACCAATATAATTACCTAATGTTAATGAACCTGTTGGTTTAATACCTGAAACTAATCGTTTCATAAAATGATCCTCCTTAAAATAAAAAAATAGACGTCCTTAAATCTAAGGACGTCTTTAAACGCGGTGCCACCTTAGTTCTAGATTCATAAATCTAGCCCTCAATCATCGTTAGAGCCGATGTTACTTATGCTCAAAGGGTCCATTCATTTAAATAGTTGTTGTTAGATTTCCACCCGCTCTAACTCTCTATAAACAAGGTTATCTAAATTACTTATTCCTTCTCATTGCATCTATATTATATCATGAAAGTAAATTATTGTTCAAGCGTTTTTTCAAGCTCGTCAACAAGTTGGTTGAAACGATCAATAACAGCCATAAATGTTTCTTTCTTAGTTAAATCTGCACCAGCTTTTTTAGCTTGGTTGACTGGGTAATCACTACCACCTGATTTAAGAAGACCTAGGAATTTATCCATGGATTCAGGTTTGTTATCTTTAACATCTGCATAGATTTTTAAAGATGCGCTATAACTCGTTGCGTATTGGTATACATAAAATGGTGTGTGGAACATATGAGGAATATAAGCCCAAACATATTCTTTTCCATTTTCTTCAGTAATATCTAAATCATAATAATGTTTATAGAGATCAATCATAATTTTTGATAAAGATTGATCAGTAATTGGCATCCCTTTTTCAACAAGTTCATTTGCTTGATATTCGTAAGTTGCGAATAGTGTTTGTCTAAAGAATGTTGCCATAATGCCATCAATAGCTTTTTCTAATAAAGCAATCTTTTGTTCCTTAGTTTTTGCTTTTGAAACTAAGTAGTCGAGTAAATTGTGTTCATTAAATGTTGAAGCTATCTCAGCTACAAATATAGTGTAATCAGCTGATGCCATTGGTTGATTTTCATTTGAAAATAAAGTGTGAGCAGAATGTCCTGCTTCATGCGCTAAAGTAAATAGTGCATCCAATGTATCGTCATGGTTTAGTAAAATATAAGGATGGAATCCATAAAAGCCAGAAGAGTATGCACCTGTACGTTTACCATCGCCAGGAAAAGCATCAACAAAGCCATCTTTAACAGCTTCTTTTTGATGGTCAACAAAATCTTGATCTAAATGTGAAATTGAATCAAAGAAAATATTTCTTGAAGTTTCAAAATCATATTTAGTTTTATCTTCAACTAGTGTTAAGAAGCGATCATAAGTGTGATATTTTTCTAATTTTAAATGCTTTTGTCTTAATTTTAAGTATCGTTTAATGCCATCAGTATTTTCATATGCAGCATCCATTAAGTTTTTATATACATCAACAGGAATGTTATTTCTAAATAAAGCTGCCTCTAAAGCAGAATTATAACCTCTTGATTTATAGTTTGCAGCTAATTGTTGTAAAACTAAATTATAAGTTGCTGCAAATGCTGTTTTATTATCTTTATATCTTTTAAAAGCTGCCTCAAACACTTTTTTACGATCTTCAGGATCCTTAAGTGTAGGTAGTATCGAACGGTAGTTTGATGAATTGATCACTTTTTTAGTACCATCTTTAAATTCAACTTCTTGATCTACGGCATCGACAATCGCAATGCCTTGATATAATGATGAAGGAATATTTCTAATTGAACCAAAATTTGCCATAATTTTTTCTTGGTCATCAGATAAAACGTGTTTTTGTTGAAAAAACAATTTCTGCATTTGAAATTTGTAAGTCTTTAAAAACTCATCTTTTTCAATAAAAGACATAATTTTCTCTTCACCAACTTGAATAAGTTCAGGTGAAACATAAGATGTTTTTTGACCAAGCTGTGAAAGCATAAGCATGAGTTGTTGATTTTTAGATGATTTTACACTGTCTTTAAGATTTAAATCACTGTTTAAGTGAATGTAACCATAAAGGCGATATAAAAGATGCGTTGCTTCTTCCTCAGTCTTGTAAAACGCTAAAAAGTTTTCATAATCATTCAATTTACCTTTGAATGCAGCCAATTTTTCAATGAAATTTGGCATTTTTTCTAAATCTTTATCCCAAGCTTCTAAGCTTGGATAAAATAAGGATAAGTCCCATGTTGACATAATAAAACCTCTCTTTTAATAAGTATTTATTTAAATTATAACTGATAACTAATAAAAAGCCAAATCATAGCATCTATGGAAAAATATGTAAAACACCCACAAAAACGTTTTCACAAGTTGAATTATATTCTAATTAATTATATAATTAAGAAGCAAGACTACGAGAGTGCTATAGGATAATACCTATGCTCCAGAAGGAGGAAGACAATGATTACTATTTATACAACACCAAGTTGTTCGTCATGTCGGAAAGCGAAGAAGTGGCTTGATGATCATAAGGTAGCTTATGAAGAAAGAAATTTATTTAACCAACGCATCACTGAGGAAGATATCGATCGTATGTTGGAAAATTCTGAAAATGGGTTTGAAGATATCATTTCAACAAGATCTAAAGTGTTTAAAGAGCAAGATTTAGATATCGAAGATATGCGTATCAGTGAGTTAAAACAATTTATATTGGACAATCCAAGTGTATTAAAGCGTCCAATTATGATTGATGGAGAAAAACTTCAAGTTGGTTATAATGATGAGGAAATTCGCGTATTCATTCCTAAGAGACTTAGAGAATTGATTATGTGTACAAATTGTCCTCAAGGCGACCACTGTGATTATCAAACAGCATTAAGACGCTATTTTGATGAAATTAAACAAGAGCAACAATCACACTAAACATTTTATGTTTATAAGAAGCTGTCCTAGACAGCTTTTTTGTTTGAAAAAAGACCAAAAAAAAATCCACATTGGGATTTATTTTTTTAATGTTTCTTTCATATAAGTGAAAAAGCCTAAGACTGCAGTTCCTAAAGAAAGCAATATTGATAAAACAAATGATGTTTTAACAGCAGGAGCAAATCTAGAGACGACATATGGATTATTGTTTAATAGACCATAATTATCTAGATGTAATCCAAAAATAACTGAAAACAATATTGCGGCTGCTAATAAGAATCCATTGTTTTCAAAATACCATCCAACCCAAAGCAAAGCTACTGGTAGAAGTAGATAGTGAATTGTTGGAACAGCTAAGGTCCCATAATTATTAATTGAAAACCATTCTTGTGTTCTTACTAAAATTGATATAAGTAACAATATACTTGCAACTAGTGCAGTAATAAAGTATAGTAAATTTCTCTCTTTCATTTAAACCTCCATCGATAACAACTTTATCTTTTATTATAGTTTCATTAAGCCATTTTGTCAATGTTATACAAAAAAAGATAGCTAAATTGCTATCTTTTGCATGTAAATGCGCGTTCACTCTTGCGTTTTGTCGGTTTTATTTCGATATTATGCGATTTTAGGAAATTTTCGAATATGATTTTTCCTTCATCGTAATGTGATGCTTCATATTCAACTTCATAATCTGTTACATTACAATAATCGCAACGATCTAAGAATAATCTCCCACCTTCATAAGGTGTAGAAACTCGATAGTTTTCTAAATTCACCTTGTAGGTTACAAACACATCAATATCTTCAAAAAACTCTTTTGTATAAAATCCGTTTTCTATCATATCTAACGCTTGTTCTTTTTGTAAAAATACATGATTTTCAAAAGCACCTTCATCACTTTGTGATTTCAGAGTAACTTTGTATCTTGTATCACCTTTTTGACGAATTCTTAAAACAATTAACTTTTGATTAAGTTCATAATTGTCTGTGTCAAAATAGTAGTTGATTTGCTTGAAAATGTTATTTTCTAAATCAAACTCATTTAAAAGTTCAAGATATTTTTCTTTGGTAATTGCTGACTTGAATTCAATTTCTATATTTTTAATCATGACAATCTCCTTTGCTAAAAAGAACTAGCATCTTTTATATGCATTTACATTATACCAAAACCCACTTTTAAATTAAAGCAAAAACGTTTACATTACTTAACCTTATTCTAAATTGGTTGTAATATTCAATTAAAATGGTAAAATAAAACTGAAAAATAAAACTATTCATATAGGAGGAATATTTATTATGGCTATTAAAGTAGCAATTAACGGTTTTGGCCGTATCGGACGTTTGGCTTATAGACTTATGGCAGATGATCCTAAATTTGATGTTGTTGCAATCAATGACTTAACTGATGCAGAAACATTAGCTTATTTATTAAAGTATGACACAGCACAAAGAAACTTCAAGGTGGATTCAATTTCAACTGAAGGTGACAAGTTAATTGTAGATGGTAAAAAAATTACTATTTATGCAATTAAAGACCCTAAAGAGTTACCTTGGAAAGAATATGATGTAGATGTTGTATTAGAATGTACAGGATTCTTCGCAAGCAAAGAAAAAGCTTCTTGGCATTTAAGTGCAGGCGCTAAAAAAGTTGTTATTTCAGCTCCAGCTGGTAATGACGTTAAAACAATTGTTTATAATGTTAATGATGACATTTTAGATGGTTCAGAAGATGTTATTAGTGGTGCATCATGTACAACTAACTGTTTAGCTCCACTTGCTAAAGTTTTAGATGATAACTTTGGTATTGCTGGTGGTTTCATGACAACTGTTCATGCTTATACTGCTGATCAATCTTTACAAGATCAACCACACAAAAAAGGATTTATGTCAAGACGTGGCCGTGCTGCAGCAGAAAGTATCGTTCCATCATCAACTGGTGCTGCTAAAGCAATCGGTTTAGTATTACCTCAATTAAAAGGTAAGTTAGATGGTACTGCACTTCGTGTTCCTACGGTTACGGGTTCAATCGTTGATTTAACTGTTGAAGTTAAAAAACATACAACATTAGAAGAAGTAGATGTTGCATTTAAAGCTGCTGCTAATGAATCATTTGCATATGTTTCAGATCCAATCGTTTCAAGTGATGTTATTGGAACATTATATGGATCATTATATGATGCTAATACAACACAAATTGTAAATTATGATGATAGACAATTAGTTAAAGTTATGGCATGGTATGATAATGAAATGAGTTATACTGCTCAATTAGTAAGAACAGTTTCTAAATTAGCAAGTTTAATTAAATAATAAAAATAACGATAAAGGCGAGTTTTGTATGATAAAAGCTCGCTTTTTTTGTTAATGTGAAGAAAAAAATGTTAAAAAATGTTAAAAATGCGTAAAAATTGAATTTAAAATGCTTTTTTTGTTGACATTTAAAAAAAATAGTTTATAATTAGAATGAAATATAAAGCAGTGACTTTGTTTTATATTCAAACTAACTTAATGTTAAAGGCAAACTTAGGGAAACTTAAGGACGCAAAGCTATAGGGCCTGTGTAGGTAGCCAGTTGTCATTTTAAAAATTTATTCTTGATTGAATAAAAATGGCGTGCTGATTATCTTGGGCTTTTAATATTTATACACCTTAGAGATGATAGTCAACCGCATGTGCGTTGGCTATTTTTTGTTAGTCATTAATAAGGAGGTATTTTATGTGATTAAAGGAAAGTATATACAAATATTAATTATCATTTTGCTCATAATCGCATTAGCCTTCACATCTACAGCTGCGATAGCATATTGGAATGATGTAAATTCTAATTCTAATGTAATTATTGAGTTTGGTGGCGAAGATACTGAGCTTAGGATCTTAGAAACTGGTGATTCGTTTACAGGAAAACTTGTTCCTGATGGAAAAGCATTCTTTCTAGGAGAATATGAAGAAGCAGTGTTCACTTACTCGGTATCTGTAGATAATGAACTTGTAAGAAGTGTTAATCTCATTGTAGAAGCAATCGATGTTATGATTGGCGATTCTGATCAATATGCTCATTTAGTTGATATAACAATTAATGGAACTAAATTTGAGCATACAAATGAATTGTTTAATTCAGCAGTAGAGATTGTAGTGGTGATTAAGTTGTTAGAACCACTTGATTTAAGTGAAGTGGAGAACCCTGAGGATGCAAATGTGGAAGATTCGGTTGCCGCATTCAATGCAATTAAGGGTGAAGATTTAAGTTTTACATTAAGTTTTAGAGTAGAACCGAAAGAAGAAATAGAATAAAAAAATTAGAAAATAAAAATTTAGAAAAATTAAAGGAGAAATTTATTATGAAACAAAGAAAATTAATTATTGGTTTATTAGTTACGTTAGCAGTAGCAGTTAGTGGATT
>WPCI01097072.1_pt1 | contig 26546 bp, 25 predicted proteins | sample 5399871 | NCBI WGS metagenome assembly WPCI01 (sample SAMN12869469, study PRJNA574797) | sludge metagenome | isolation source: wastewater treatment of pH7 | place: China:Beijing | collected 2019-05-20 | reverse complement strand
CATTTGGTATTTATGCGACTGTTATTGGCTTTATTTTACAATATGATCAGTTATATACTGCATTTGGACTATCTGGTATTTTCTTTGGCTTCGGTATGGTTTTGTTTGTCATTCTTGTTGAACCATTATCGTTATTGTTTGGATTGGTTACAAATGGATGGTCTAGGAAAATAGAATTTAGAGCTGATCGATTTGCAAAAAAACATGTGGGTGAAAAAGAGATGATTGGAGCTTTAGAAGTATTAGCAAAAGAAAACTTTTCTAATTTAAATCCGCATCCACTGTATGTATACATATATTATAATCACCCAACGATAGCTGAACGTATTGATGGACTAAACAAGGAGGATTAATAACATGGAAAGATATTTAGTATTAGCAATCAATCCAGGATCAACATCAACAAAACTAGCAATTTATGAAAATGAAGAATTAAAGGCTGAATATAAAATCTCGCATGACACTAAAAAGATATTAAGTTATAAACATATCAATGATCAATATCCATTTAGAAAAGAAGTAATAATGGATTTCTTAAAAAAAGAAAATATTGATTTAAAAGCTTTTTCTGCCATAGTGGGTCGAGGTGGTATGTTAAAGCCAATTACAAGTGGTACTTATGTTGTTAATGATTTAATGATTCAAGATATGAAAGAAGCTAAGCGTGGTGAACATGCTTCTAATTTAGGATGTATGTTAGCAAAAGAGCTCGCTGATATTCATCAAATACCAGCATACATCGTTGATCCAGTAGCTGTAGATGAGATGGATGATCATTATAGATATACAGGATTTCCTGAATTGCAAAGACAATCTGTATTCCATGCATTAAATCATAAAGCAGTAGCACGTAAAAGAGCACATGATTTAAATAAGAAATATGAAGATTTGAATTTCATTATTGCTCATTTAGGTGGCGGTATTAGTGTGGCTGCTCATCAAAAGGGAAAAGTTATTGATGTCAATAATGCACTTGATGGTGATGGTCCTATGTCACCAGAAAGAAGTGGTTCTGTACCTATGGGTCCTTTATATAAAATGGCATTCAGTGGAGAATATACGTTAGAAGAAATCAAAAGAAAAAACTATGGAAAAGGTGGACTTACTGCTTATTTAGGAACAAATGATGGTGTAGAGATCATGAAAATGATTGAATCTGGAGATGAAAAAGCTAAGTTCATTTTTGAAGTGATGTGCTACCAAATCGCAAAAGAGATTGGTAGCCAAGCAACAGTTTTAGAAGGACAAGTTGATGAGATTATTTTAACGGGTGGTCTAGCATATAATCATCTATTAGTTGATATTGTTAGAAAACGAGTATCGTTTATAGCTCCTGTTGTTGTTTATGCTGGAGAAAATGAAATGGAATCATTAGCTTTAGGAGCATTAAGAGTATTAAAAGGTGAAGAAGAACCGAAGATATATAAATAGAAGGAGTGATTTATATGTTAAAAACAATTCAAGATTTAATATCAAAAGCTAAAGAAGGGGAAGTAAAAACTTTAGTAGTTGCATGTGCCGATGATAAACATGTATTAGATGCAGTTGAAAAAGCAAGATCACAAGGCATTATTAGACCGGTTTTGGTCGGTAACAAGGAAATCATTTTAATGTTATTAGATGATTTAAGTATCGACCCTAAATATTTTGAAATCATTGATCTTATGGATCATGAGCAAGCTTGTGATTATTCAGTTAAGCTTGTTAGTGAAAATGATGGCTATGTACTGATGAAAGGGTATGTTGATACAAAGATTATCTTAAAATCGGTTTTAAAATCTGAATATGGTTTTAAAACGAGTAATCGTTTATCGCATGTTTCTTTATTTGAGGTTAAACATTATCATAAATTACTTATGATGACTGATGGCGCGATGAATATGTATCCAAATGTGGATGAAAAACAAGAAATTATTGAAAATGGTGTGAAAGTTTTACATCGCATAGGTATTAAAGAACCAAAAATAGGTGTCATCGCAGCTATAGAAAAATATAATGAGAAAATGCAACCAACAGTTGATGCTATTGAACTCATTAAACGTCAAAAAGAAGGGAAAATATCAGGATGCATCATTGATGGACCATTTGCTTTAGATAACGCAATCAATAAAGAAGCTGCTATCCATAAAGGTATAGATAGTGATGTAGCTGGTGATGTTGATATGATTTTAATGCCACAAATAGAAGCGGGCAACATATTTTATAAAAGTATGATGTTCTTAGCTGAAGCTAAAAGTGCATCAATTGTTGTGGGTGGTAAAAGACCTATTGTATTAACGTCTAGAGCGGACTCAACAGAATCTAAGTTTTACTCTATTGCATTAGCGGCATTAGCTGAATCTTAAACAAGATAAAACCCCTAACTTGAGCAAGTTAGGGGTTTTGTTATTTCATCATAATTTCTATACCAGCATTTTGACCTTCATCTTCATAGATTAAATTATTTTTAAGGTATAATTTTAAACGAATTATACCAGATAAACCTTCTTTAATTGTGTGAATCATCATTCCTAAAGATGGGGACTTAAGTTCAATATCTTTATCTTTCTTAGCATAGACCAATAGTTTGTACTTACCCTTTTTCAATAAAAATTCTATTTCATTATGACTGATATTTTTAGAAACTATTTTTGTAAAATTGTAAGTTGCAAATCTATATTCTTTGCGATCTATTAATAAGTTTACGATTAATCCATTAAACTTCAATCCTATAAAAGGTATCGTTGCATAAGAAAACATAAACGATGTCTGTTTATGAGAAAAATGATTTGATTGAAGCCAGATATAAGCACTAGGAAAAGATTTTCCCCAGTCTTTTTCAATATAAGCTTTACCATTTGAAAAATCAATTGTTTCATCATAATATGTCAACTGACCCGTTATCTCTGATTGCATACTGATGACTCCATGATTACACTCCATAAAAGGGATATAAGCAAATGGACCCATGATATTAGGCTGATATAAATTTTTATTTAAAGTGCGATGATTTTTAAGACTTATTGCGCCAGACAATTTCATCTTAGAGTTACTCAGCTGAATGTCAACTTGCTCTAGTGTAAATAAGTTTTCTTTAATAGAGACTGAAAACTTATCATGACTATAGACAAAATCATCACTGCTAAAACGAAAATAATGTGTTTTAAAATCATGATCACTTGATATAAAAACTTGAATAAAAGCATGAGGATCTTTTTTTTTGAATACTAATGCCCGGAATTAATGCGATACTTGTTTTTAAATCTGATGTAACAAGCTTATAATACCAACCTTCAAAATATAGGTCAGATTTTTTGTTGCCTTGAAAAAACTCAGGATGCTTAATTTTTTTAAGATACATATGAAAAACTCCTATGAAAAATGCTAGGAAATCCTAGCATTTATTTATTAAGGTTGCATTGCACCAAAGAGTACTAACCATGCAAGAATAGATTTCGCGACTAAACTTAATACGATATAAGTTCTTTCACCATATAAGTAATTTTTCCATTTTCCAATTTTTTTGTATTGTAAAATCATGTTTACTGGGAACGTATTAAATGCAACAAAATATGTACCAACTATAGCCCATACAAACCATGGCACTTGATCATAATTTCCAGTTCCAAACATATACATTAAGATTGCAATCCAAGGAGCGATTCCAGCTATCGAACCCCATATAAATGGACCCCAAATTACTTTTTCATCTGCTTCTCGTCTTGCATTTAATTGTTCCATGACTAATCCAAATAAATTCATAGATGCATTCACAATAAAGATGAGCACTAATGAAGCGATGTCATAAATTCCAAATAAAGTGGATATCAAGACAATCATGACAGATGAACTTAAAGCATACTCGAACCATCTAAATTGATTAATTCCTTTTTCTAAATCTTTATTATACTTTTCATTTAATTTTTTTGGGAAAGCAATCAGTGCATGTGCACCAGCAGATAACAGTAAGAATAATGCAACAAATATCCCAAAAGGTAACTCAAATAAATTTGATGATGCTAATTCTAAAGATTCTGTCATCGGGTTATATTGTAAGAAGTTTTGTGTAATCATCGGTTTAAATTCACCGATTTTTTGAATGACTGTTGAAGCAAGAATTAACATTAAGACACCTTGAATAAGGTGTATACCACCCATAATCATATTAAACTTACGAAGCTTTTCAAGAACTATTTTATCCATATAAAAACCTCTTATCAATTTCCTTTATTATATCATAGGTTTTATATTAAAAAATGTGATTATGCTTTATAGTTTATCTAAATAATTAAACCATGTTAAAATATTTCTAAAGGAGAAATGATATATGGCTAAAGTTGCGGTTATTGGGCAGGGACAGCTGGTTTAGCATCAGCAATCAGATTACAATCTCTTGGGTATCAGGTAGACATATATGAAAAGAATCCAAAAGTCGGAGGAAGAATGTATCAAATTAATGATCATGGTTTTTCTTTTGATGTAGGTCCAACGATTGTGATGATGCCAGAGTTGTATAAAGAAGTTTTTGAGGTTTCAGGAGTTGATGCAAGCAAGTATATAGAAATGAAACCTTTAAATCCTATGAACCGAGTCTATTTTCCTGATGGAACTAAGTTTGATATATCATCAGATCTCACTAAATTAATATCACAATTGGAATCATTTGGGGATGAAGATGCTGTTGGATATATGCAATACTTAAGTGATGTTTATGAGAGATATTTAAGAGCTAAGAAACATTTTTTATATAAGAGTTATCGGAAAGCCAGTGAGTTTTATAATATTAAAACACTTATTCAGTTGTTGAAACTTAGAACATTAAATAGTGCCTATCAATCCATATCTTCTTTTGTTAAAGATGAAAAATTAAGACAAACATTATCATTTCAAACATTATATATTGGAACATCTCCTTATAGTAGACCCTCAATTTATACGATTATTCCTATGATAGAATTATTTTATGGTGTTTGGTATATCAAAGGTGGCATGTATCAAATGGCAAAAGCTATGGAAAAAAGATTTTTAGAGTTAGGTGGAAGTTTATTTTTAAATCAATCAGTAGATGAAATATTAATTAAAGATCAAAAAGCATATGGGGTAAGAGTTAATCAAAAAAAAATATTCTATGATGCAATTCTTTCAAATGTTGATTTTCCTTGGACAATGACTCATTTAATCAAAGATGATAAGTTGAAAGGCAAATATAAAATTAAAAAAATAAATAAAATGAAGTATTCAACATCTGGTTTCATGATTTATTTAGGATTAGATAAAAAATATGAAACTAATGTTCATGCGATTAGATTTTCAAAAGACTTTCAAAAGAACATTCATGAGTTATTTGAATCAACCCTTTCAGAGGATCCGTCATTTTATTTGTATTCACCTTCACAAATTGATGATACAGTAGCACCAAATGGCAAGGAGATTTTATATGTACTTGTTCCTGTGCCATCATTACACGAAAGTCATATAAAATGGACACAAACACTAAAAGATGAGTTCTACGATAAAATAATATCTATGATTTCTAAGATAGATGGCTTTGAAGATATTAAATCACATATTGAAATAAGTCATATATTTGCACCAAGTGATTTTGAAAATAGATTTAATTTAATGTTTGGGGCTACTTTTGGATTAAGACCTAATGCAACACAAAGTTTATATTTTAGACCTCAAGCGACCATCAAAAAAATTAAGGATCTATATTTTGCAGGTAGTTCTAATCATCCAGGAGCAGGCGTTCCAATTGTATTAATAGGTGCTAAGATTGCAGTTAATGAATTAGTAAAGGATGTGAAGTTATGATTTATTTTACAATCGTTGAAGTGTCCATTCTTATATTAAGCATAGGCACAGTCATTTTCGTGTTTTTACTTATGCTAAATTTAATCGATGATTATAAATGCAAAAAAAGTATTGTATTAAACTCACACACTTTTTATAGAGCTTTTTCAAAGATTAAAAACAAGAAAAAAAGAAAAGCAATTTATGCAGTCTATGATTTTTGTAGATATGCTGATGACTTAGTTGATGAATATAAAGATGAATCGCGATTAAACAAGCTAGAAAAAGATCTAGTAAAACATACATCGGGATTTTATGTTCATAGTTATCGTTTTAGATCATTAAAAAGACATACATATCATTTATATGATGCTAACGATTATCAAGCCTTTTTTGATATGGTTAAGGGACAAAAAATGGATTTACATAACCGTACATATGAAACACTTGATGATTTATTAGATTATAGTTATCATGTGGCGGGAACTGTAGGATTAATGTTAGTACCTATTTTAGCTTATAAGGAAAAAAAGGAATTAAGAGCTTTTGCGATTAACCTTGGTTATGCTATGCAGATTACAAATATTCTTAGAGATGTTGGAGAAGATTTCAAGCAAGGTAGAGTCTATCTTCCTAAAGAAATGATAAAATCAGCAAACTATAGTTTGCAAGATTTAGAAAAAGGGATTATCAATGAAGCATTTATAATACTTTTTGAAAGTTTGGCAAGTATCGCAGAAAAGTATTTTAATCAAGCATTAAATGATATTAACTTATTTCCATTAGATAGTAGAAAGCCTTTAGCATATTCTATTATCTTATATAGAGCAATATTAGATGCATGTAGATCATCAGACTATGATGTATTTTCTAAAAAGAATTTTGTAAATGATGAACAAAAAATGCAAATTATAAAAACATATGAGAAGGAGAGTTTAACATGAACAATATATGGGGATTAGTAATGAGTTATGCTTTTATTTTCATTATTATTGGTATATCGACTATTTTACAAAAAAAGAATGTATTAAAAGATGAAGGGGCAAGAAAGTTTATCCATATTGGGGTTTCTAACTGGTGGATTATCGCCATGTTATTTTTTGATAATGTATATTTTGCAGTTATTCCTCCGATTACATTCATTATTTTAAATTATGCGTCTTATAAAATGAATTTGATTAAATCAATGGAACGTGGGGGAAAAGGAAATTTAGGAACTGTATATTTTCCGATTTCTTTACTTGTTTTAGTTTTGCTAACATTTACTGATATTATTGGTGCAAGTCCATACATTGGTGCTATAGGTATCTTAATTATGGGCTATGGTGATGGTTTAGCGGCCGTTGTTGGAAAGAAATATGGTAAACATCCACTTGCGTTTGGAAAATCAATAGAAGGTAGTTTGACAATGTTAGTCGTTTCATTTGTCATTTCTATACTGATATTAATAAGATATCAACCTGTTATGACAGCTTTAATCGTTTCAATAGGAGTAGCAGGTGTAGCGACTTTAATTGAATTATATACACCTAAGGGATTAGACAATTTATCAGTACCCCTTGGTGCTGCTATTTTAACTTATATATTGTTATTACTGTGAGGTTAGTATGTTTATTGATGTCATCATAGGTTTATTTATTAGTTTGGTTATTGCTGGACTTGCATATTTTAAAAAATCTTTAAGTTTAAGTGGTTTGATTGCTGCTGTCTTTTTTGGCGCTTTATTATATGTGTTTGGCGGACTTATTGTTTGGATTTCTTTAATTGTCTTTTTTATATCATCTAGCTTGCTTACAAAATTGCATGAGAAGAAAGACAATAGTCAAGATTATAAAGGTAGAAATTATATTCAGGTGATTTCTAATGCTCTTCCAGCTACGATATTTTCCGTATTATTTTATTATAATGATAATATTATTTTCCTTTTGGGAGCAGTAGTAGCAATAGCAGCAGCTAATGCAGATACGTGGGCTTCAGAAATTGGAATCTTATCAAAAGGAAAGACAAGATATATTGTTAATTTAAAACTTGCGCCTAAAGGTATTAGTGGGGGAATTACTTATCTTGGAACTGTTGCTTCACTTATAGGTGCTTTTGTTATTGCCGTTATCTTTATGTTAAGTTATGGTTTTATATATTCATTTGACTGGATTTTTATGACAGAAGCACTTTTGATTTTGACATTCGGTGGATTTTTGGGGGCAATTATCGATAGTTATTTAGGTGCACTTTTTCAAGCAAAATATAAAGGTGTTAAAACAGGTATATTGACAGAAAAGAAATGGTTACCAAATGAAGGGGTTATATTAGCATCAGGATTGGCAATTATAACAAATGATATGGTAAACTTATTAAGTACATTTTCAGCTTCAGTTTTTACAGTGCTTATCTTAATATTTTAGGAGTTATATGAATAAAAATCGCTTAATTCATCTTAAAGATGGACAAGTTAATAAAAACAAAACATATGTGCTTTATTGGATGCAACAGGCACAAAGAGTTCACTATAATCATGCACTTGATCATGCGATTCAATTAGCTAATTTATACAATCTGCCAGTAGTTTGTTTTTTTGCATTAGATGATGCTTATCCAGAAGCCAATGAAAGAAGTTATGCATTTATGCTAGAAGGATTAAATGAAGTTAAACGATTACTAAGTAAATTAGGCATAACATTTCTGCTAAAAATCGGACATCCTACTGAAACGATTAAACCATATTTAAAAGAAACTCAATCATTAGTCATGGATCGAGGATATTTAAAGCATCAAAGAGCATGGAGAAAAGATATTTACACTTATCTAAAAGAAGATCCTTTTATTTCTATTGATATGATTGATTCGGATTTAATTGTTCCTATACATATCGCATCTCAAAAAGATGAATATGGGGCATATACATTAAGACCAAAATTGAAAAAAGTATTTCTTGAGTATCGAGATTTTAATCAATTAACTGCAGTTAATGATAAAAAAGAGGTATTTTTTCAAAAAAATGATGTAAAAAACGACCTCCTTTTTCTAATGAATCAACTCAATATTGACAAAAGCGTAAAAAAAAGTTTATACTATCAAGGCGGATACAGTGAAGCTTCAAAGTTATTTTCAACGTTTATTTTTGATAAATCTGATCAATATCCAAAAAGTAGTGATCCATCAAAAAATATAACATCATTGATGAGTATGTACTTACATTATGGACAAATCTCTAGTTTAGAGCTATTAGAAAGATTATTCGTTGCACTTGAGCAAGGACACATCAAAGGAGAGTCATTTGATCAGTATATTGAGCAACTTTTAGTAAGAAGAGAGTTAGCATTTAATTATGTGTTTTATAGAAAAGGTTATGATCGCTTTGAAACGATGACTGAAACATGGGCATATCAAACGATGAAAGCTCATGAGTTTGATCATAAAGAATACCTGTATGATATAAAAGATTATGAAAAATTTTCAACACACGACTTATATTTTAATGCAGCAATGAAACAAATGGTAATCACTGGATATATGCATAATTATATGCGCATGTACTGGGCGAAAAAAATTATAGAATGGTCGCCTTCATTTGAAGTAGCATATAAAAATATTTTGTTTCTAAATAATAAATATTTCATCGATGGAAGAGATCCAAATAGTTACGCTGGAGTTGCTTGGTGTTTTGGTAAACATGATAGGGCTTGGACAGAAAGAAACATATTTGGTAAACTAAGATATATGAATGATAAGGGATTAGAAAGAAGGTTTGACATAAAAGCTTATGTTGATCAAATGAATGAGTTATCCTCAAATAGTTAAGAGTAATTGATGTTTACACGAATTAAAAGTAAAATGACGTAATTTTGAAAAAAATTAGGTATGATTTTATGATAGTATTATAGTAACGATATTGGGGTGGTGTAGCTGGTGTTTATTGAAATACAAAAAAACCTTATTTCTATTGTTGTTCTAATCATTTTATACGTTACACTCATTCGACAACTAAACTGGAAAAACTATATCAACAAGATCTTCTTTTACATGATTGGTCTTAATATGACTTTATTAATTTTAGACTCAGTAATCATCATGCTAAATGAGAAACAATTTAATGGAGCAAACTTGATACTTATATTTACTATAGGTGTTTATTACACATTAGCTCCTGTTTTTTCTTTGTTCTGGTTATATTATGTTGACATGAATATTTTTCAAAAGAAAAGCAGAATATTAAAGACTTCAATTTTTCCTATTTCTATTATTTTGATTAATTTTATCTTTGTCTTAGCGAGCTATTCTAATGATTTGATATTTAATATTGACAATCAAAACACATTTACTAGAGGTTCACATCATTACATTGTTGTCTTAGCTAGTTTTCTTATATTAATGGTAACAATAACTCGAATACTAACATATAAAAATCAAATTCGCAAAAAAGATTTTATGCCATTATTGCTATTTGCAATACCACCACTCATCTCAAGTATTATATTACTATTAATACCTGAGATTAATCTAGTTTGGAATAGTTTGATTATTTCTCAATTACTAATCTACATTTATATTCAGTCTAAAATAACATCAACTGACTTTTTAACTGGCGTTTATAATAAAAGAGAATATGAGATGACAGTCAAAGATTTATCATTAGTTAAAAATAAACAACTTATTATATCTGGAATTATGGTGGATATTAACAACTTTAAACTGATCAATGATCAATATGGGCATCGTACAGGCGATGATGTTTTAATAGAAACAGCAAAACTTCTAAAATCTGCAGTTAGAAAACAAGATTATGTATTTAGAATAGGTGGCGATGAGTTTTTATTAATTATTATGAGTGATGAGAAGAAAGCAGTAAATACCATCACTAATCGCATTGAAGAAATCTTGAAAACGTTTAATCAGAGTTCATCATATGATTTCACATTAAGTTTAAGTTTAGGCATTGGCATTTATGATGATGAAAAATATAAGGATATTTCAAGTTTCTTTGATCACTTAGATCTTATGATGTATGATGATAAACGATTCTTTAAAGAGCAGAACTGACATTATTAGGCGGGTAACCGCCTTTTATTTTGCTTATTTATAATTTATTTTATAATCTTTATAGAATGATTTGACTTAAGAATGTTAATCACTATAATTAAATTGAATAATCATTACTAGGAGATTTTTTATGGCAAAAAAAATAAGGTATCAAAAAAACGATCGTGTTACTTTAGCGGACCTTTTTCAACATCAAAAAGCTAAAGTCATAAAACTAAATACTATAGATAAAGCACTTAGAAGAAGACTATTAGATATGGGTATTACGGAAGGTGTACATATCAAAGTGAAAAGAATTGCTCCTTTGGGAGATCCATTTGATATTGAACTTAGAGGATATGAACTTTGTCTTAGAAAAAACGATTTAAGATTGATTGACGTTGAGGTGATATCATGAGAGTTGCTTTAATCGGAAATCAAAATTCAGGAAAAACGACACTGTTCAATTTACTGACTGGAAATAATCAAAAAATAGGGAATTGGCCAGGGGTAACCATTGAGAGGAAAGAAGGAAAAATCCGCTCAACAGATTTTGAAATTATTGATTTACCAGGGGTGTATTCATTATCCCCATATACAATGGAAGAAGAAATTACTAGAAAGTATTTATTTGAAGAAAATGTTGATTTAATTTTAAATATAATGGATTCAACTAACCTTGAGAGATCCTTATATTTAACAACACAACTCTTAGAGTTAGATATCCCGGTTTTGGTTGCACTTAATATGAGTGATATCGCAATGCAAAGGGGTATTCAAATAGATTATAAATATTTAGAAGATAAACTTGATACAACAATGATTCCTATATCTGCACTTAAAAAAACGGGGATGTTAGAGTTAATACAAACCATTAAAAATAAGAGTTATAGAAAGAATCAATACACTCATATTTATGATCATCAAATCGAAGATTGTCTCTTACAATTAGAATCACATTTAGATCATAAGCATAAAAGATATGTTTCACTTAAGTTGTTAGAACAAGATCAGGACTTTTTATCATATCATCGAAATGGTTCGAAAAAGATTGTTGAGACACTTTGTGCCTCTTATCAAAGAGATATGGAACAAGTAATCATAGATGAAAGATATAGATATATTGAGTTATTAAGAGACGAAGCAATTCAATCATCAAAAGAAAATATGACGATTACTGATAAACTTGACCGCATATTTTTAAATAAATTTTTAGCAATTCCTATTTTTATGGTTATAATGTTTACAGTTTACTATTTAGCAGCTGGACCATTTGGTTCGATGACCGTTGATTTCGTAGATCATTATGTTTCAATGTTCAGTGAATGGCTAGGTGTGTTATTGACTAATTTAGGAGCATCTCCATGGTCAAGGAGTTTAGTTGTTGATGGTATATTAGCTGGTGTTGGAGCAATCATGACTTTCTTGCCACAGCTTGCTATATTATTTTTATTGATTTCCTTTTTAGAAACAACTGGATATATGAGTAGGATTGCATTTTTCCTTGATAAAATTTTTCAAAAAGTAGGATTATCAGGGAAATCACTGATTCCGTTTATTATAGGTAGTGGTTGTAGTGTGCCAGCCATCATGTCTGCTAGAACGATTCATGATGAGACAGAAAAAAAGATGACCATTATGCTTACACCATTTGTTCCTTGTAGTGCTAAATTACCGATTATCACATTATTTGCTGGATATTTCTTTGGTGATTATTCAGGTGTGGTTAGTGCATCTCTTTACTTCTTTGCGATTATTGTTATTATTCTTTCTGCATTTGTTATGAAAAGTATTTTGTTTAAAGGTAAAACATCTAGTTTTATTCTAGAGTTGCCAAATTATAAGTACCCGAATTTCAAATACATATTTAAAGATGTTTATGAAAAAGTGTTAGCATTTATCAAGCAAGCAGGATCAATTATCTTATTAGCATCAATTGTTGTTTGGTTTTTATTAAGTTTCTCATTTAAATTTAAATATGGAGTTGATCCAGCAGATTCAATGTTGGCTTACATTGGGAACTTATTTTCTTGGATTTTATATCCATTTTTAGGGACTTTAAGTTGGGAAGCAACTGTATCAGCCCTTCAAGGGTTAGTTGCAAAAGAACAAGTCATTGCGTCTATGGCGATTATTTCAGGATATTCAGAAGAAGTAACAGAAGGATCATTTATCTTTAGTAGTGGTGCATTTAATTTCTTCACTCCGGCATCTGCGTATGCGTTTATGGTATTTAATTTATTTAGTGCGCCATGTTTTGGTGCAATAGGTGCTATGAGAAGAGAATTGGGAACAACAAAAAGAATGTGGAAAGCTGTTTTTTTCCAAACAGGAATTGCATGGGTATTGGCAACTATTGTTTATCAGTTTTTACACATATTTGAGGTGATAGGATGACTTTTACAATAACAGATTTTATTATTATTGCTGTTGTAGGATTTTTTGCAGGCAGAGTGGTTTATCACTTAATTAAGTCAAAAGGCGATTCATATTGTGAAAGATGTGCTTATGCTAAAAAATGTTCGATAAAATAAGAACAAAAGACGTTTTGCAAAAGCAAAGCGTCTTTTATTATAAGATTATAAGTATTTAATTATTCGCCTTTTTTAGAGACAACAACTTGTGGGAATGGGATTTCAATATCTGCTTCAACTAATATATCTTTAATATATTTTCTTAAAGCTCTTTCAACGCCATAATGTTGCTCATTAAGAGTTCTACATATGACTCTAATATCAACACTTGATGCACTTAAACTGATGACACCTAAGTTAATTGGATCTTCAACAACTTCAGGTTTGTTTTCCTTAAATAAAGGAAGTTTTTCCGTGAGCATGTCAAATGTTTTTTGGATATCTTCTTCATATGCAATTCCAAAATCAACAATAGCAAGTGAATTATTTCTAGAATGATTAGTAAGATTCGTTATATCACCATTTGCTAGAATCTTAACTTCACCTTTCCAGTTTCTTATACGTGTAGTTTTTAACCCAATATCAACGACAACACCTTTGAAACCTTGTGTTTCGATGACATCACCTACATCATAATGTTGTTCGAATATAATAAAAAATCCAGCGATCAAGTCGTTGATAAACTTTTGAGCTCCAAGACCGATAACTAAACCGGCTATACCTAAACCAGCTAATGCTGGTCCGACATTAACGCCCCATAGGGATAAAAACACGATGGTAGCGATAATAACTAATGTATATCTTGTGACGCTTGACAATAGTTTACCAACGGTTTGTTTACGCCTTTGTGATGGACCTTCTTTTTGACCAATCTTTTTAAATCCTTTTTTACTGAATTTTAAGATAAAGAATGTTACAAAAATGACAATCAAGCTCGAAACCATTCTTCCGATGCTTTCTGTTGCCATAGTGACAATACCTTCAAAAGTAGTATTAGCATAGGATATTAAATCAAATCCCCAAACATGAAATATTGCAAGGACCGCTGATAATAAAATAATAAAACTTAAAAAGTAAATGATAAATATAATCCAGCCTTTAAGTTTCTCCTCTTTTTTTAACAGTCTATTTTCTATAAAAAGAATTAATCCTACAAAAACAACAATACCAATCGTAAGTAAAATATTGGTTGTTGTTTGTGATAAATAAATTGTGAAATCCATGATTAAAATCTCCTTTCATTTATAAATATTATAACATGATGGTATAATTTATAAAAGGCTTATGTTTTTTTAACATTTATATATTTCATTATATGCAAATGATTTAAAAAGTGTTAAAATAAATATGTTTTGAAAGGTGGTTCATAGATGAAAAAAGATCACAATTTAACACCATTTTATACAAAACTTAAAGAGTATGCTTTAAGTGATGTTGTTAGCCATGATGTGCCAGGTCATAAATTAGGTCATATAGCAAATGACTTGATGGATTTTGCTGGTCATCAGCTATATCAATTAGACGCAAATGCTCCAAGAGGATTGGATAATTTAAATAGACCATCAGGCGTTATTTTAGAAGCTTCTGAGTTAATGGCAGATGCTTTTGGTGCTGAAAAGGCATATTTTTTAACAGGTGGAACAACCATGGGTATTTTATCTATGATCATGTCTACTTGCCGTGCTAAAGAAAAAATAATCTTACCAAGAAATGTACATAAATCAGCAATTAATGCACTTATTTTAAGCGGTGCTGTACCTATATTTGTTAAACCTTACATTGATCAAGAATTAGGCATAGCAAATCACATGGATTATGAAGAAGTAAAAAAGGCTATTGAAGAAAATCCTGATGCGATGGGTGTATTGGTTATTAACCCGACATATTTCGGAGTGACTAGTGATTTAGAAAAAATTGTTAGTTTAGCACATGAGTATGATATGAAGGTTATGGTTGATGAAGCACATGGGTCTCATTTTCCATTTTCAGAACAGCTTCCGATAAGTTCTATGAGAGCAGGAGCTGATTTAGCATCCTGTTCGCTTCATAAAACTGTTGGATCTTTAACACAAAGCTCAATCTTAATTGCTCAAGGTCCTAGAGTTGATCATGTGCGATTAAGATCGACAATAAATATGATTCAATCAACTTCACCTTCAGGATTGCTTCTAGCTAGTCTTGATGTCGCAAGAAAGTCTATGGTTTTTCAAGGACCTGAAAAACTCCCTAAACTTATTGAAATGGCTGAAAAAACAAGAGAACAAATCAATGAAATCCCAGGTGTAAAAGCATTAGGTAAATCATATTTTATTTCTAGAAATGCTTATGACTATGATGAGACAAAAATTATTGTAAAGGTTTCTGATTTAGGATTAACTGGTTTTGATGTGTACAAAGAGTTATTTGATGAGTACCATATACAACTTGAGTTGGCTGAAACACATCTCATCTTAGCTGTGTTGTCTATTGGCACAACTCAAAAAGATTTAGATGCTTTAGTAATAGCGCTTAAAAAATTAAGCGATACATACATGCCAATGGCTCTAGAACCTATTATGCCTAAAATTAAATATAGCTATCCAGAAGCATATACTAGACCAAGAGAAGCATATCATGCACCTAAGAAATATATGCCGATTAATCAAACAGTTGATGAGATTGCGGCAGAGTCAATTATGATTTATCCTCCTGGTATTCCAATTTTAATACCAGGAGAGGTAATCAGTCAAGATATATTAGATGATCTAGATTTCTATCAAAGAAGCGGATCAGTAATTTTAAGTGATACAGAAAGTGGATATATAAAAGTCATTGATAAAGAATATTGGATGAAATGGAGCGAAGATGACGATGCATAAAGTAGATTTATCTTTTCAAAGCTGTAAAAGCACATACGAGGAAGCGGATGTTGTCATATTTAGTGTACCTATGGATGCGACAACATCATTTAGACCAGGTACACGTTTCGCAGGAAACGCTATTCGCGTAGATTCTTTTGGGGTTGAATGGTATTCACCTTATAGAGAAAGAGATTTAAACGAGTTTAAGACAGCAGATGTAGGCGATTTAGATTTACCAATCGGTGCTGTAGAGGATGCACTTGATATTGTATACAATACGACAAAGACTATTTTAAAAGACAATAAAGTACCTATGATGGTAGGTGGTGAGCATTTAGTTAGTTATCCTGTGATTAAGGCTGTATTTGAAAAATATCCTAATTTACATATCATTCATTTAGATGCTCATACAGATTTAAGAGAAAGCTTTTTTGGCAGAGAGTTATCACATGCAACATTTATGAGACATGTACATAGGTTTGTAGGAGATGGAAAAATATTCCAGTTTGGCATTAGAAGTGGTGAAAAACCAGAATTTGATTGGGCAAAACCAGATCAAGGACATGTGTTCCAAAGAAAGTTTGATTTTGAAGGTTTAGATAAAGTATGTGAACAACTAAAAGATGTACCTGTTTATATCACCATTGATTTAGATGTTCTAGATCCTTCAGTATTTCCAGGTACAGGAACACCTGAACCGGGTGGAATGCAATATAAAGATTTATTGTGGGCATTTGATCAATTTGAAAAATTAAATCATTTAGTAGCAGCGGATTTCGTTGAGTTATCGCCGATGTTAGACCCAAGTGGCGCGTCAACTGCGGTTGCAGCTAAAACGTTAAGAGAAATGGTTTTAATATTACAGAAAAATCTAGAAAACAGACGTAAATAGTCTTAATAAATGATTTAGGAAGATACTTTGTATCTTCCTATTTTTTTATTTTAAAGTCATAGATGTTATAAATAACACAAATGGCTTTATAAAAACACAAAATAGAGTTTTTATAAACAAAATGCGTCTTTTAAGCAAAACTTTTGTATAAAAAACCTGCCTCAAGTATAATACAAGTGTAAATGAAGGAGGGCGAAGATATGTTATTTAAAGACTATGATCCGCTTAAGAAAAAACAATTATCAATCCTAGATGATAAAGGCAAAATTGTTAATAAAGATTTAGAGCCGAAAATCGATAAAAAAACATTATTAAAGATGTATAAAACGATGGCTTTAGGAAGAATTGCAGATATTAAAGCACTACAATATCAAAGACAAGGTAGAATGCTTACTTATGCTCCAAATAGAGGGCAAGAAGCTGCACAAGTTGGCGCAGCAGCTGCAATGAAGGAGCAAGATTGGTTTGTTCCAGCATTTAGAGAATTAAACGCAATGCTTTATCGAGGAGTATCACTCGAAAAAATGTATTTATATTGGTATGGAAATGAATGGGGAAGCCATTTTGAAGAAGATGTTAAAGTATTACCAATTAATATTATTATTGGTTCTCAAATTAATCATGCATCAGGTGTTGCATATGCATCTAAAATTTTAAAGAAAAATGAAGTTGCTGTCGCATCTATTGGTGATGGAGGAACTTCACACGGAGAGTTTTATGAAGGTATGAATTTTGCTGCTTCATTTGACTTACCGTTAGTTGTAATGATTCAAAATAATCAATACGCAATTTCAACACCTAGAAAAAAGGCTACTAAAGCTGAAACATTAGCTCAAAAAGCTGTTGCTTTTGGTATTCCAGGTATTCAAGTTGATGGAAATGATGTGTTAGCGATGTATGTAGCTATGCAAACAGCTATTGAACATGCAAGAAGCGGTAAAGGTCCAGTTTTAATCGAAGCTGTAACTTATCGTCTAGGGCCACATACAACTTCAGATGATCCAACGTTATATCGTGAAGATAAAGAAGTTGAGATGTGGGAAAAACGAGATCCAATGATTAGATTTAAAAAATATTTAATTGATAAAGGTTATTGGACAGAAAAAGAAGATAAAAAATTAGAAGAAGAAAACACAACATTTGTTGGTGAAACATTTAAGAAAGTTGAATCTACTGGTACAGCTGAACTATTAGATATCTTTAAATATACTTATAAAGAAATGACACCACAATTAAAAGAACAATATGAAACACACAAGAAGTACTTAGAAGAAGGAGGCAAATAATCATGGCAGTTGTAAATTTATTAACAGCAATCAATCAAGCTTTAGACCAAAAGATGGCAGATGATCCAACAGTTATTGTTTATGGTGAAGATGCTGGTTATGAAGGCGGTGTGTTTAGAGTAACTGCGGGTCTCCAAAAGAAATATGGTGAAGATAGAGTTTTTGATACCCCTATTGCAGAAGCGGCTATTACAGGTAATGCTGTAGGCATGGCAATTAATGGACTACGTCCTGTAGCTGAAATCCAGTTTGATGGATTTGTTTTCCCTGGCTATACAGAAATAGTTACTCATATGGCTAGATATAGAAATAGAAGTCGTGGAAGACATGGTCTTCCAATCGTTGTAAGATTTCCAGTAGGCGGAGGTATTAGAGCGTTAGAACACCATAGTGAATCATTAGAAACTTTATTAGGGCATATCCCTGGTTTGAAAGTAGTTTTACCTTCAACGCCATATGATGCGAAAGGTTTAATGATATCAGCTATTGAAGATCCAGATCCAGTTATTTTTATGGAGCCAAAAAGAATATATCGTTCTGGTAAACAAGAAGTGCCAGATGAAATGTATAGAATACCAATTGGAAAAGCGAAAGTTGTTCAAGAAGGTAGTGATATTACTGTTGTCGCATGGGGTGCGATGATGAGAGAAACAGAAAAAGCTATTAAAATGTTAGAAGAAGAAAATATTAGCGTTGAATTAATTGATTTAAGAACAATTAATCCTATCGATGAAGAAACAATTATAGAATCAGTTAAGAAGACTGGCCGTTTCTTAGTCGTTCAAGAAGCTGTTAAGACCTATGGTCCTGGTGCCGAGCTTATTTCATTAGTTAACGAAAAAGCATTCTTGTATTTAGAAGCGGCTCCAACTAGAGTTACTGGTTTTGATATTACAGTACCACTTGCTAAAGGTGAAATGTATCATTTCGTTCAGCCAGAAAGAATTGCTGCTGAAATCAAAAAAGTAGCTAAATTTTAAGGAGGTCTAATCATGTATGATTTTAAATTCGCGGATATCGGTGAAGGTGTCCATGAAGGTGTCATTTTAAAATGGAATTTTAAAAAAGGAGATCAAGTAAAAGAAGGCGAAACTTTAGTTGTTGTTGAAACGGACAAAGTTAATGCTGAAATACCAGCTCCTGTTGATGGCACAATTCATAATATAGGTGCACAAGAAGGTGAAACCATTAATGTTGGTGAAACATTAGTTGTCATCGATGATGGTAGTGGTGGAAGCGAAGAAAAAGAAGCACCTAAAGAAGATAAAAAGGAAGAAAAAGAAGAAACAAAAGATGAAGAGCCAAATAAAACTTCAGTATCTGAAGAAGATGATGATGAGCCGCAAGGAGTCATAGGAGAAATCGAAGTTTCAGGTACATTGATGGCTGCTTCAAATGAACATAGTGGTGCTAAAAAAGAGAATACTTCAAATAAAAGAGTTTTAGCAACTCCAGTAGCTAGACAAATGGCTAAAGATTTAGGTGTTGATATTAAACTTATTGAAGGCACAGGTGAAAACGGAAGAATCTTAAAAGAAGATATTAAAAAAGCTTCAGAATCTAAATCATCACCAAAATCATCTGGTATGTCAATACCAAATGTAAAAGTATCAACAGAAGGTGATGTTGAATTAGTTAAGATTTCTAAACTGAGAAAAGCAATCGTTAATGCAATGACTGTTTCTAAACAGGTGATTCCACATACTGTATTAATGGATGAAGTTGGTGTTGATAAGTTAGTTGAGTTAAGAGCTAAAGTTAAAGAACAAGCTGCAGCACAAGACATTAAACTAACATATATGGCATTTATTATGAAAGCAACCATTCTTGCACTTAAGAAATATCCATTATTTAACGCAAGCTTTGATCAAGAAAATGAACAAATGGTTGTTAAGAAGTTCTATAATATTGGTATGGCCGTTGATACGAAAGATGGCTTAATTGTGCCAAATATTAAAAATGCTGATAAAAAGAGTATCTTAGAGTTAGCACAAGAAATTAGAGAAGTTGCTGATTTAACTGTTGAAAGAAAAATACAATTAGATCAACTAAGAAATTCTACGTTCAGTATTACAAACTTTGGTGCAGCAAATGTTGCATATGGAACACCAATTATCAATCATCCTGAAGTTGGTATTTTAGGAATTGGTAAAATAGAGAAAAAAGCAGTTGTTGTTAATGATGAGATTAAAATTAGTTATGTCTTACCATTATCACTAGCAGTTGATCACCGTGTGATTGATGGCGCTGATGCTGGCAGATTCTTAAATGAAATTAAGGCTTTATTATCTGACCCAATGATGTTATTATTAAGTTGAGGTGTAGATAATGAAAACATATGATATTATTGTTTTAGGTGGCGGACCAGGTGGTTATGTAGCAGCTATAAAAGCAGCACAAAACAACTTAAAGGTTGCGCTAATTGAAAAAGAAGTTGTTGGTGGTATTTGTTTAAATCACGGATGTATTCCAACGAAAACATTACTTAAAAATGCTAAAGTGTATAAGACTTTAAACCATGCATCTGATTATGGTGTTACGATTGATGGCAAAATAGGATTCGATTGGACACAAATGATGAAAAGAAAGAATTTGGTGGTTAAAAAGTTAACGACTGGTGTTGCTGGACTTTTAAAGAAAAACGGTGTTGAAGTTTTTAATGGTTTAGGCAATGTTGTTGCTAAAGATAAAGTTGAAGTGAACGGTGAAACATTAACATGTAAAAATCTTATTTTAGCAACTGGTGCATCACCCATTGTTCCACCTATTGATGGGTTAAAAGAAGCATATGAAAAAGGGTTCGCAAGAACATCAAGAGAAATGCTACAAATAGAAGAAGCTCCTAAGAATCTAGTCATTATTGGTGGTGGTGTTATTGGTGTAGAATTCGCAACCATTTTCAGTTCACTCGGTTCAAAAGTGACGATTATAGAAAAGCTTAATGGTATTTTACCTATGATGGATGATGATATTAGAACACAGTATACTAAAATATTAAAAAAAGATAAAATAGATATTTTAGTGAATGCAGAAGTAAAATCAGTAAAAACTGATAAAGTCATTTATCATCTAGATGGTAAGGACCATGAAGTTAAAGCTGACAGTGTTTTAATTAGTGTTGGTATGAAGGCTAATACAAAAGGATTAGAAGAATTAAAACTTAAAATGGAAAGAAATGCAATTGTTACAGATGATCAATTAAAAACAAATATAGATCACGTATATGCAATTGGTGATGTTAATGGTAAATATATGTTAGCTCACGTTGCTTCACATGAAGGTATTGTTGCAGTTGAAAACATTTTAGGACATGATAAAAATATGAATTATGGACGTATGCCTAATGCTGTTTATGGTTCTCCTGAGATTGCATCAGTTGGCTTAACAGAAAAAGAGCTTAAAGAAAAAGGCGTTAAATATAAAGTATCAACATTTCCATTACTAGCAAGTGGAAAAGCACTTGCAGACAATGAGAAAGATGGTTTTGTAAAACTGTTAGTAAGTGAGCAATATAAAGAAATATTAGGTGCACATATATTAGCATATAATGCATCTGATTTGATTGCAGAATTAGGAGTAACTATGGAATTAGAAGGTACAGCGTATGAAGTTGCTAATACCGTTCATCCACATCCTACATTATCTGAAATTATTATGGAAGCTGCACATGGTGCTATAGATAAACCAATTCATATTTAAAAAATATAAGGATTAGACTTTATGTCTAATCCTTTCAGGCTGTAGACAAAGTACCGTATCTGAGGATATGGTATTTTTTTAAAAATTATTATAAAACATGAATATGAAGATCAGTTTGGTCACTTGTAGCATAGACTACTAAAAATCGGTGTAGATAGAACTACTTAATAGACCCACGTCCGCTTCTGATCTTCTTTTTTTATACAAAAGTTACTTTTACCTATATATATATAGGTAACATGGTAAAATATAGATTAAGGTTGGTGATTTCATGTTAACAAAACATCAAATAAACAATCGCGAAAACATCTTCATCATGGACATGGATAAACTCGTTCCAAACAATCATCTCGTTAGAAAAATAGATAAAGCGATTGATTTCAGTTTTATTTATGATATTGTAGAAAATTTATACGCAGATGATATGAGAAGACCATCTATAGACCCAGTCATTTTATTTAAGATTGTCTTTATTCAGTATTTATTTAACATTAGATCCATGAGAAGAACCATTGAAGAAATCGAAGTTAATGCTGCATATCGATGGTTTTTAGGATACGATTTTAATGATGTCGTTCCACACTTTTCAACCTTTGGGAAAAACTATGTACGTCGTTTTGAAGGCACTTCTGTTTTTGAAGAGATCTTTAATACGATTTTATATCAAGCCATGAAATTAAAGCTTGTCAAAATGGATAATATATTTGTCGATGCAACACATATTAAGGCATATGCAAATAAAAGACAAGTCAATGACATTATCATCAATGATTCAACGAACCGGTATGTAGAATCTCTACAAACAGAAATCAATGAAGTTAGAGTTGAAGAAGGCAAAAAAGAAATAGATTTCAACGAAGCTAAAAAAGTAACAAAGAGCCTTACTGATCCGGACTGTGGCATGTTTCATAAAGGTGAGAAAGAAAGACAGTTAGCCTATAGTAACCAAGTGATTAGTGATGAAAAGGGATGGGTATTAGCATCTCAAGTATTTCCAGGTAACTTACACGATAGTCAAACTGGATTGGAAACAGTCATTAATTATATAGAAGCTCATGAAGAAGTTGACATGGCAGTTATGGATTCAGGGTATAATCATCCAGTATTACTTCATGAATTATTTAAACGAGGTGTTAAGCCTGTGATTCCCTATAAAAGACCTAAAGGAAGAAAAGGTGCTGGTGGATCATCCAATATATTATATTTTACAAAACATAGATTCAAATATATTGAACTTCATGATTATTATGTTTGTCCAAATGAAAAAGTCTTAACTTATAGAGGTACCAACAAACAAGGCTATAAAGCATATAAAACAAAAACGAAAGATTGTTTAAATTGTCCTTTCAAGACTCAGTGTACAAATCAGAAAACAAAAGTGATACTAAGATATTTTTATGAAGCAGATAGTGAAGAAGCTAAACTGATTCGACTATCTGAGATTGGCAAAGAGGTATATCCGAAAAGAAAAACATCAGTTGAAAGAGTGTTTGGAATTTCAAAAATGAATCATTGTCTGGGATTTACGTTTCTTGGAGGACTTAGGAAAAATGAGGATCGAAGCTTCATGATTTTAAGTATGTACAATTTGAAAAAGTTAGCCACAATCATGTGGTAATATATCTGCGATTTGACTGGAATTGAGTGAAAAACTCTTTTTTTTATACTCAAACAAAAAAAGAACATCTCAAAATGAGATATTCTTCTTAAAAAACTGTTTTTGTCTACAGTCTGAGACACTCCTGTGTCTTTTTTTGATTTATAAAGGAGAACCATATGGATATTAAAGAAAGATCTTTAGAATTACATAAAAGATTAAAAGGTAAACTATCTATTGAATCTAAAATAGATATTAAAAATAAAGAAGATTTATCATTGGTTTATACGCCAGGCGTTGCAGCAAGCTCTCTAGCTATAAAAGAGAATAAAGAGATGTCTTATGAACTGACAGGTAAAGGCAATACTGTTGCAGTCATCTCAGATGGCACTGCTGTTTTGGGTTTAGGTGATATTGGTCCGCTTGCGGCTATGCCAGTGATGGAGGGTAAATGTGCGCTTTTCAAACAGTTTGCTGGAATCAACGCTGTCCCTATTGTATTAGATACAAAAGATACAGAAGAGATTATCAAAACGATTCAATATTTGGCACCATCTTTTGGTGGTGTCAATTTAGAAGATATCAGTGCACCTAGATGTTTTGAAATAGAAAAAAGATTGAAAGATATCTTAGATATACCTGTTTTTCATGATGACCAAAATGGTACAGCTATTGTTGTTGGTGCAGCTCTATTAAATGCACTTAGACTAATAAATAAAGAAATTGATCACATCAGAGTTGTGATCAATGGTTCTGGTTCTGCAGGCATTGCGATATCAAGATTTCTAATTGAGTTAGGTTTTAAAGATATTGTGATGTGTGATAAAGATGGGATATTAGATCCTGATAGTGATCAACTTAATCCAGTACAAATAGAGATGGCAAAAATTACTAATCCTAAGCGTTTAAAAGGCAGTTTAAAAGATGCAGTGTATTCTTCTGATGTCTTTATCGGTGTGAGTGCTGGAAATGTCTTAAAAAAAGAATGGGTCAGTTTAATGAATAAAGATAGTGTTGTGTTTGCATTAGCAAATCCTACACCAGAAATAGATAGAGAAGAAGCACTTGCTAGTGGTGTTAGAGTTTATGGCGCAGGTATATCTAACACACCAAACCAAATCAATAACGCTTTAGTATTTCCAGGCATTTTTAAAGGTGCTTTAGAAGCTAGAGTTAAACATATTGACATAGACATGATGAAGACTGCATGTTATGCATTATCTAAACTTGTCAGAGATGAAGAATTACATGAGGATTATATTATTCCTAATGTTTTTCATGAAGGTGTAGCTAAAGCTATAAGTGAAGCAATTAAGGAAAATAAGTCTTAGGAACTTATAAACTTAATCAGTATGATAAAGCACTCTATTTGAGTGCTTTTAATATGCTAATATATTAGCGATAATTGACAAATGATATAAAAAATGCTAAAATATAAGCACTATGAAAAATAAATTTGATATCAGTGATTTTGTACCTGTAATTACAGAACAACAAATAAAAAATGAACTTGTATATAGATTTAAACAAAGAAGAAAGGAATTTGGAATCAGTCAAAAAGAACTCTCTATAAGATCTGGAATCAGCTATGCTTCTATTAGAAGATTCGAGACAACTGGAGAGATATCACTTGCAAGTTTGTTAAGGATAAGTACTGTAATAGATTGTTTAGAGGATTTTAATGAACTTTTTAGAAATCCAATTATTAAGGATATAAGAAGATGAATATAAATGTAAAAAGACTTATCGTAAAATATAATGATAAAATTGTTGGTTATTTAGAAGAGTTACCTAACAAAAAAATAGGATTTCAATATGATCTTGATTGGATAAAAAATGGGTTTTCTATTTCTCCATTTCATCTACCACTTACGAATCAAGTCTTTATATCAAAATCTGAGTATTTTGAAGGTCTTTTTGGTGTATTTTATGATTCTCTACCTGATGGATGGGGAACTTTATTATTCAGAAGAATGCTTCAAAGAAAAGGTATTAATTATGACAAAGTATCCATTTTATCTAAGTTATCACTATTAAGTAGTAATGGATTAGGTGGTTTGACATATGAACCATCTCAAAATAAAAATGATATTCAAAACAAATATGATTTTGATGATTTGTCTAAAGAGATTAATCAAATATATGAAAAACATAAAGATACAGAAAACTTTGATCTTATCTACAAATTGGGTGGAGCAAGTGGTGGAGCAAGACCAAAAGCACATGTTAATATTGAAGGTGCACCATGGATTGTTAAATTTCCCTCATCCATAGATCTAAAAGATATCGGATTTTTAGAGTATAAAGCGAATGAAATGGCATTTAAGTCAGGCATAAATGTTAATGAATTTAAGTTGTTTCCATCAAATGAGCATAAAGGATACTTTGGAGCGAAACGATTTGATCGTGTTGATCATAAAAGAGTTCATATGATTTCTCTATCATCCGTGCTAGAAACTACACATCAAATACCTAACCTAGATTATTCACATCTTTTTCAAGTGATTCAACGCATTTGTATTGATCAAGAGGATATATATGAAGCTTATAGAAGGATGGTATTTAATGTCTTATATGAAAACAAAGATGATCATGGAAAAAATTTTGCGTTTATTTATGATGAAAAACTAAAAGGGTATAGATTATCCCCTTTCTATGATATTACGAACACACCAATCAAAATGGAACATGAAATGACGGTATTGGGGAAAGGTAAACCTAGTGAAGAGGATCTTTTGGAGATTGCTAAAGTTTTCAAATTATCTTCAAAAACCTGTAATAATATAATAGAAAATGTAAAAAATGCTATAAAATATCAATAAAAGAATGGCTATTAAAAAGATAAAGGTATCGCACGTTGTCGTGATACCTTTATCTTTTTTTAATTGTTTATTTAACTATAGAAACTAAATTAATTTTTTTTCATTGACAACGCTTACATTATATGATAATATTTATTTAACTAATCGATTAAGTAATTAATAAAAAAATTACTTAACAAGATGGCGAATAGTCGATTAAAATATAGGA